>Ga0302324_100024276_pt1 | contig 11688 bp, 11 predicted proteins | sample Palsa_T0_1_FD_201949 | JGI IMG/M metagenome (GOLD analysis project Ga0302324, IMG submission 201949) | Peat permafrost microbial communities from Stordalen Mire near Abisko, Sweden - Palsa_T0_1 | ecosystem: Environmental > Terrestrial > Soil > Palsa > Peat permafrost | place: Sweden: Abisko... | reverse complement strand
CCGCGACCATCCCCTGGATGAGATGGCTTGTGGGATCACCTCATCGGGCACCTTGCCGACGCCGGATGCCAGCAGGAGGCCGAAGCTCTCGCCTGCGACCTGCGTTGGGCCGGTGCACGCCTGGTCCGGTTCGGCCCTGCGGCCCCGGCTGGCGACCTCGCCGCGGCCGGAACCCCGCAGAGCGCACGGCTGCGCATGGCGCTGACGCGCATGGCGCATCTTCTCGCTCCCACCGAGCCACCGGGATCGGTTATCGATATCCTGCACAGCCATATCGCCGATGACCCGGACTGGGGACCGCAGGCCGCTGCCCTGCGTGACTGCTACCCTCGCCCCCGCCTGGTCAGCCGCTGGCCGCTGCCCGACCTGGCAAACCCTGCCCTGCGCCGCGTGCTGACAGGTCATGGCGACCAGGTGACCGCGGTGGAAACCGCGCCAGACGGCAGCTGGATTGCCACTGCCAGCAAGGATGGGACGGTGCGGATCTGGGACACTGCCACGTGGCAGCAGCGCGCAGTTCTCACCGGCCACGACGAGGGGCCGCTGATGGCCACGGCGCCAGACGGCAGCTGGCTTGCCACCACCAGCAGGGATGAAACGGTGCGGATCTGGGATACCGTAACCGGGCAGAAGCTCGCCGTCCTCGCCTGCCACCGCAGCACGGTGCGGGCCAAGCGGGTCCTGTACACCATCGCCGGGGAGAAGGACGCCATCCCCCGCCTCTACGCCGGGGTGTCTACGGTGGCTGTGGCGCCGGATGGCAGCTGGCTTGCCACCGCATGTGAGCGGGACTGGAGGGTGCGGATCTGGGACACCGCCACCTGGCAGCAGCGCGCCACCATCAGTGATACCAATGGCTCTCCCAGTTACCCCCCTACCGGAGTGCCCGGGGTAGCGGCAGCAGCGCAGGATGGCACCTGGGTTGCCACCACCAGCGGGGATGAGACGGTGCGGATCTGGGACACCGCCACGTGGCAGCAACACTCAACACATACCGGACACCGCGGCAGGGTGTCTGCTGCGCAGATGGCCCCTGACGACAGCTGGCTCGCCACCGGGGACCGTTACGGCTCTGTGCGGGTCTGGGACACTGCCACCTGGCGGGAGCAGGCCACCCTCATCACCAGTCAAAGTCACGCGGGCCGCGACTTCGAGCAGGTCACGGTGAGAATTCCGCCGGACGGCAGCTGGCTCGCGATCGCATGTGGGCGGGATCAGGCCGTGGGGATCTGGGACACTGCCAGCTGGCAGCAGCGCGCTGTCCTCACCGGCCACCGTGGCCGGGTGTCTGAGATGGCCGTATCACCGGACGGCAGCTGGCTCGCGACCGCATCTGGGCGGGATCGGGCCGTGGGGATCTGGGACACTGCCACGTGGCAGCAGCGCGCTGTCCTCACCAGCCACTTCCCCTGCTGGGGCTTCCGCCCGCTCCACGTGGCCTCAGATGCCAGCTGGCTCGCAACCTGGGACCTCGACGGCTCCGCGCGGATCTGGGACACTGCCACCTGGCGGCAGCGCGCCACCCTCGCCAGCCATGGCGAGCGGGGACTCGGTCTTTATGCGGCGGCACCGGACGGCAGCCGGCTCGCCACCAGCGACGCTGACGGCTCCGTGCGGGTCTGGGACGCCCGTACCGGACAGATGCAAGCTCAGATGCGCCTGGATGAGGATATCCGCTCCCTCGAATGGATCGGACCAGGGGCGATTGCCCTCCACGGGTCCGCAGGCCTGTACATTTTCGACCTCCTGACGACCCGCTAAGCCTCGATTCACGTGCTCTCTATCAGGAGGCCTCCTGGTCGACTTCATCCACGTGCTGGATACCTGTGGAAAGCGGCCTGGTGCTTCTGCCCCCCGCGCGACTCTGCCGCCGAGGACTGGGTCACCGCCCAGGGCCTGGACATCCTGTCGCGATGCTCGCCGAGGCGCTGCGGCAGACCGGCGGCCCGCTGTCCGACGACGAGCGCGCCTGGGCCGCCGAGGTGCTCGGCGCCAGCACCCGGCCGGCGGCTTGATGCCGGGCGTGACCACGGACGCGGGTGGGCTGATCGCCCTGGCCCGGGACGACCGCCGCGTGGTGGTGCTCGTGGCCCGCGCCAGAGAAACAGGAGCCCGCGTTACGGTGCCGGCGTCCGTCCCCCTCCGGCTGATCGTGCTGTAACCGCCCGCTGCCGGGTGCCCGACCGAGCATGCCGTATCTGGCCGCTGCGGGCGGCACGGTAACGTGCGGACATGGATCATGCTCGACTTGGCCGCACCGGCCTGCAGGTCTCCCGGCTGTGCCTGGGGACGATGACCTTCGGACTGCAATCTGACGAGGCCACCGCGGCCGCCATCCTGGACCGGGCGGCTGAGGGCGGTATCGACTTCCTGGACACCTCGGACGCCTATCCCCTGGGTGGGGACCTGACCACCAGGGGAATCACCGAGGACATCCTCGGCCGGTGGCTCCGGGGAAAACGGGACCGTTTCATCGTGGCTACGAAGTGCTTCGCCCCCACCGGACCGGCGCCCTTCGACGCCGGCAACTCCCGCAAGCACATCCTCGACGCCGTCGATGCCTCGCTGCGGCGGCTGCAGACCGACTACATCGACCTGTACCAGCTCCACGGATACGACCAGAACACCCCAATCGACGAGACACTCTCCGCGCTCGACGACCTCGTGCATTCTGGCAAAATCCGCTACCTCGGCTGCTCAAACTTCTTGACTTACCAGCTGGTACGGGCGATCGGGCGGTCGCAGACGCTGGGGCTGGCCCGGTTCGACTCGGTGCAGCCGCGGTACAACCTGCTCTTCCGGCAGATCGAGCGGGAGATGCTGCCGTTCTGCGAGGAGGACGGGGTCGGGGTCATCTCCTACAACCCGATCGCGGGCGGCCTGCTGTCCGGGAAGCACAACCAGTCCGCTGCCCCGCCAGAAGGTAGCCGGTTCACGCTCGGGAACGCCGGGCCGATGTACCAGGACCGGTACTGGCACGAACGAGAGTTCGAGACGGTCGAGGCAGTGCGCAAGCTCGCGGACCAGGCCGGGGTGCCGCTGGTGACGCTATCGGTCGCGTGGGTGCTCGCCAACAAGGCGATCACCGCGCCGATCATCGGAGCCAGCCGTCCGGAGCAACTGGACGCGTCGCTCGCCGCCGTCTCCTACGTCCTCGACCCCGACCTGAAGGGACACCTGGACGACCTCACCTACGAGTACCGCCTAGGCGACGCCCCCCGGTTAAGGCTAAACGGCATTGGATCATGGTGAGTCCTGGTTAGACGGGGTTATTGCTGGCCTGGCGGATGAGGCGCTAGTTCCGGGCGGCGGAGTTCGACCTGGCCGCCGCCGTTCAGGAAGACGCCGAACGTGATGAGGTTGGCGTCCGCCGGGATCTGGGCGGTGATCTCATACTGGGTCCACGCTCCGGTTCCCGTGGCGAAGTCGAAGTGGTTGACCGGGTCTTCCCGGCGATCTGAGCTGGCTGGCTGTAGTGGCCTGGCGCGGCCTGGGCTGGTGACGCGGAGTGCCAGTCCGGCGCGGCCGTCCGCTTGGGCGGTGCGCAGTTCGCCGCGGAAGGTGACGGTGCGGCCGCGGTAGTCGTCGGGTTCGATTTCCTGGGCGAGGAAGGCGAATCCGGTCGGCTCGGGGACGGCCGCGGCCAGGATCGCCCGCCCGTCCTCGGTGGTACAGGAATAGTCGAACCCGGTGCCCTGGCGCAGGAAGGTGCCGCCGAGCTGCCAGTAGTCGAGGCCGTCGGTGAACGCCATGTTGCGGGGCTCGAACCGCCGGCGCAAAGGCCTGGGGGGTGTCTGCTGGCTGCGGAACTGGCTGAGCAGGTCGGGGCCGGCGACGGGTCTGGCGAGCCGGTCCATGACCGGGCCGTCGACGGCCAGCGGCGCGCCGGCGATGACGGCGAGGGTCAGGCCGTCGGCGAGGCTGGCGGTGACCGGCCGGGTTCCGCCGGGCCCGGCGATGCCTATCCGCGTGGCGGTCACTCCCGGGCCCAGGTCGGTGACGGTCACGCCGGTCAGGGTGACCCCTGCCGCTTGCAGCAGCCGGCCGGTCGCCTCCTCGGCATGATCATCGTCCAGGAGGTCCTCCTCGTTGAGGTCGTCGGGGCGGCTGAGCAGGCGCCAGAGCTTGTCGTACGGGACGCGGAGCCGGACCGGCAGCGCCCGGTGGCCAGCGTCGTCGGCGAGGATCACGAGCACGTGGCGGATATCCATCCGTCCGTCTGGTGTGCGTCCGGGCCAGGGGTCGGCGTGCGCGATGCGGACAGTGGTCATGGGGATTCTCCGGGCGGGGATGAGGTCGGGGCGGTGCGCGGTGATGTACTCGCGCAGCCGGCGGCGGGCCTTGTGCAGGCTGGCCTTGGCGGCGCCGGGAGTGGCGCCGACCTGCCCGGCGGGCTGGTCGGCGTAGTAGAACAGGGTGACGGCGTGCCGCTGCCCGGGGGGCAGGCCGGCGACCGCGCGGCCGAGCGCGTCCGCGCGGTCTAGGTCCTCAGCCGACGGCTGGGTGCTGGCGGAGGCCGGGTGCAGGTTTTCGGGCCAGTCGCCGAGCAGGGTCACCGGCGCGCGGCGCCGCTGGGCGCGGCAGACGTTGGCCACGATGCCGCCCAGCCAGCCAGCGAACCGGTCGGGGTCGCGCAGCCGCTCCAACGCGATGAAGGCCTGCAGGAACGCGTCCTGCACGGCGTCGTCGGCGTCGTCTGGCTGCGGGCATAGCCGGGCCGCGCGGGCGCGGGCCATCGGCAGGTGCCGCTCGACCAGCAGCCGGAACGCGGCCGGATCGCCGTCGCGGGCGAGCCGGACCAGATCGCCGTCTGCGATGTCCATGCTTGGCTTTACTCTCGGGTTCCGGGCGGCGCCGGGGTGAGTTCCGCGCCGCGCAGCTCGATGCGGCCGCGGCCGGCCAGGGAGATGCCGAACCGGATGGCGGTGGCCTCGCCGGGGACCGGCACCGTGACCTCATGCCAGGTCCAGTCGCTGCTGCCTGGGGCGGTCATGCTGCTGGTGCCGTGGTCGAGCGGGGGGGCGCCAAGCGGCCCGTGCGGCGGCCCGCTCACGGCCAGTTGCAGCCCGGCCTGGCCGGCCATGTCGGTGGTGCGCAGCTGTCCGCGGAAGGTGACCGTGCGGCCGCGGTAGTCCTCGGCGTAGACGGCCTGGACGAGGACGGCCGAGCCGGCGGGTTCCGGGATCGTGGCGGCCAGGACCGCGGACTGGCCTGCGGCGGTGCAGGAGTAGTCCGGCACGGCCGGCTGGCCGTCATCGGAGAAGCTGCCCGCGAGTTCCCAGTAGTCCAGGCCGTCGCTGAACGCCATGTTCCGCGGCTCGAAACGACGCGCCGGACGGCCCGGCGGGCGGGCGTCCGCCGGAGGCAGGAACGGCGCTAGCATGTCCTCGCCCTCCACCGGGACCGCGAGCCGGTCCATCACCTCGTCGGCCACCCGGACCGGCGCCCCGGCCACGGCGGCCAGCGCCAGGCCGTACTTGGCGCTGACCGTGAACGGCCGGGTTCCCGTGGCCGCGGCCAGCCCGACGCGTGCCGTGACCGTGTCCCAGCGCAGCTCGGGCACATCGTCGCCCGCCGTCTCGATGTCCACGGCGCTCACCGCCGTCCCGGCCGTCCGCAGCAGCCGGACCGCTGTCTCCAGCAGGCCACTGGCCAGCTCGGCATCCGCGGCGGGTCGGCCCAGCCGGCTCAGCAGCTCCTTGTCGCCCCAAACCCGCAGCCACAGCGGCGCCGCCCGGCGGCCCCCATCTTTGGTAGGCACGGTGTCGGCCAGCACGATGAGACGCTCGTGCAGCCGCCGGTCGGGCATGTCACTCCCGTTCGGGGCCCGTGCGGGCCGGTTGTGGCGCGTAAGAACGATGCGGACAGTCGTCACGGCGGTCCTCCAGCAGACGGCGAGGCAGCGATTCGGCTCACACTCGTTAGTGTCCGACGGCCCGCCACCGGTTACCCGCCTGCCGCCGGGCCGGATCAGGAACGGCCGCCGGAATACTGCGCCGGGCGCGGCCACACGCGCGTCAGCGCGTAGCGGGAACGAGCCGGCTTACCGCCGAGAAGAACGCACCACGATCAACCCGGCCGACGAGGCCAGCCTGGTGACCGTTGCCGCAGCGCGCGATTCCTACTGCGGACGATCCGCGTGCAACCCGGTGCACAATGCTACGAATCCAGGAAACACGACAGCATATGACACGGCAATTCGTCCACCGCTACCGGGCCGCACTCATCACAGTCGGTAACCCTAAGTCTGGCAAGGCGCCGAACACGCCTCGGATGAATACGAGCGTTCACCAGTCCCGGTGGCCGGGCATTGCGTCAGATGAAAGCTGGAATTGCATGGAACCGGCTACGGCGGAATCTCTTGAACCGGGCGGAAGGGATCGGCGTTATCCAGGGCGACGCCCCCGGTAGCCGTAGCGCGACGGCCACCGAATCCGCGGACGGCCGCTTGGACGCCGTACGACCCGCCTGTCGCCGTCAGGTAAGCGTGCCGAACGGGTCTGCGGGCCATGCGCCGTGGACCTCGTACGCCTCGTCCGGGCCCGGCCAGGGCGGCATCGTGACACCAACCGCGGCGAGCGGGCCGGCGCCGGTGGACCGGAACTGGAAATGTGTGCCGACGGGAATGGACACGCAGGTACCGGGCTCCAGGGTCACGGTCTCCTCCCGCTCGGCCTGGCGCCGCCACATCTGGCCCTGCCCGCGCAGGATGTACCAGATCTCGTCGACGGAATGGTGGGCCACCGCCCGGGAGACCCGGCCGGCTCCCAACTCGAAGTGGGCCATCCCGCCGCGGCCGAGCTGCAGCAGAATCCGGACGTCCGAACCATCGGGTGCGACAGCATCTCGTGCCTCCGGCAGTTGCATGGTGCCAAATTCGGTGTTCACGACCCCTCCGCTCTTCCTCCCGCTGACCATAATGCCGCCGCCGACGAGCCCGCCGAGCGCCTTGCGCCGCCGACCGCGCGGCGATCCGGCGCCGCTCCTGTCGCTAGGAGCGGGCGGGACTCGCCCCCCCGTCAGCGCGTGGATTACTGTCAGTGCGTGGACCGGACGTCAGATGAGGATGTCTCGGGGGTCTTCAGCGAAGGGCACCCCGATGCGCTCCAGCTCGTCTACGAGCGGTTCGGGTCGCTGGTCTACAGCATCGCGCTGCGGTCGCTGGGAGCCAGGCCGGATGCCGAAGACGTTGCCCAGCAGGTATTCGTGTCCGCTTGGCGGAGCCGGAACAGCTTCGATCCCAAGCGCGGCACGCTGGGCGGATGGCTGGTCACGATTACCCGCAACAAGGTCGCTGACGCGCTTCGGGAACGGCAGCGGGAAAGCCGGGTGCTGCTGCAGGTGGCTGGCGGCGCGACGGTGCCAGCGCCCGATGCGCCCTCTGACCAGGTAGTGGACCGGATCGTGCTGGCCGACGAGCTGGCTCAGCTGCCGGAATCGCAGCGGCTGGTGATGGTCCTTGCGTTCTATTCTGATCTGACCCATGAGCAGATAGCAAAGGTTCTCGGGCTGCCGCTTGGCACGGTGAAGAGCCACATCCGACGCAGCCTGCAGCGGCTGCGCTCCCGCCTGGAGGCCGACGGTGTCTCATACTGACCCGGTGATACTGGCCCTGCGGGCGCTAGGTGAAACAGCCGGCACGGCGCAAGACGACGACCACGCGCAGACCTGCCCGCACTGCCGTCATGAGCAGGCCCGGCTCACCGAAGTCGTCGACCTGGCCCGGCACGCGGGCCCGGACGGGCATCTCGAACAGCCGCCGCCCGCGGTGTGGGACCGGATCGCCGCCGCGGTCGGGAACGGCACCGTGTCACCGACCACGGTCCGGCCCCTAGAGACGGTCGCCAGCAGCAACGGCCATCATGAGGTGGCCAAGGACGCCGCGGCGAAAACCGGCGCTGGTGCCCGCCGGAGCATCGGGGCGGGCGGGCACCGCCGACGCCTGGTTACCGTGCTCGCCGGAGTGGCCGCCGGTCTGATCATCGGCGTCGGCGGGACGGTAGGAGTCGTCCAGCTCACCAAGGCTCCAGCTACCCGGGTGGTGGCCCAGATCGAGCTGAGCCCGCTTCCGGCGTTCCCGCAATGGCAGGGGACCACGGGCACCGCCGTGATGCGGGCGACCGCGAGCCAGCAGGTGATGGTCGTTACCTTGCACGCGCCGCAGCGGCCCGGCTTCTACGAGGTCTGGCTGCTGGCCCGCAATGGCGTCAGCATGATCTCCCTCGGTGACCTGAACGCCGACCACAGCGGGACGTTCACCGTTCCACCGGGGGTTGACCTGCGCAACTACTCTCGCATCGATGTCTCGCTGCAGGCTTTCAACGGGAGCACGCTGCACTCCAAGACCAGTGTCGTGCGCGGCTCGTTGCCTTCGGTGGCCTTCGGCTCCGGCAGCGGATCCGCTTCCTCCAGCTGAGCCAACCGAGAGCAGGCTGAACCGGAGCTGGCATTTCCTTCCGGCCTGCTGCCCCGGCGGGGCCGACCGCACCGTAGGTCAGCAGGAGAGCCGCGACCGAGCCTCGAGCTCGGCCGGGCCGTGCGATCAGGAAATACCCAGCGTGCTCAGCGGCAGGCCGCGGATCGAAGCATCCAGGACCTCGGCCGTGTGCACGACCGAGACGTGCTCGCCGCGCTCGGCCAGGGCCGATGCGATCTGCAGCGAGCAGCCCGGGTTGGCCAAGACGAGCAGCGGCGCGTCGGCGGCCAGCACCGCTTCGGCCTTGCGGCCGCCGAGCTCGCTGGCCGCATCCGGCTGCAGCAGGTTGTACACGCCCGCTGAACCGCAGCAGGTGCCCGCGTCGGGCACTTCGACCAGGTTCAGGCCGGGAATCGCGCGCAGCAGGTCCCGGGGCTCTTTGGTGATCCCCTGGGCGTGCGCCAGGTGGCAGGCGTCGTGATAGGCGGCGGTGACCGGCAGCGAGTGCCGCCGCGCCACCGGCCCGATGTCGGCCAGGAACTCCGCGAAATCCCTGACCTTGCCGCTCATCTCGGCGGCCCTCTCGGCCCAGTCTGGCTCCCGTCCGGCCAGCAGCCGTTCATACTCCTTCATCGCCGAGCCGCAGCCGGCCGAGTTCACCACGATCGCGTCCACTCCGGTCTGCTCGAACATGGCGATGGTGCGGCGGGCGAAGTCCGCCGCCTCGGCCTCGCGGCCCGAGTGCATCGACAGCGCGCCGCAGCAGCCTTGTCCGGGCGGGATGATCACATCGCAGCCCTCCGCCGCGAGAACCCGGGCGGTCGAAGCGTTCACCTGCGGGAAGAACACCGACTGCACGCATCCGGTGAGCATGCCGACCACGGCCCGCCGGGAGCCGAGCGCGGGCACGCGTTCCGGCAGCTTCCTCCAGGTCGCGGCCGGGGGAGTCAGGCGCAGCGCGGCGCCGAGCGCGGGGGAGACCCGGCCGGGCAGCCGGCTGCCGGCCAGCCGCCGGTCAAGCCCGGTCCGCTGAACGGTTCGCAGCGGCGCCGTCAGGGCCCGCAGCCGTCGGGGATAAGGGAACAAGGAGAAGATGGCCGCCCGCGCCGCCCGGTCCCGGACCGGCCGTTTCCCGGCCGGCGGCACCCGTGGTACGGCTGGCGCCGAGCCAGCCGCGGCCGCCTCGGCAGGCTGCACGCTATCGCCCGACCGCGCTTCTTCCGTCCACACCCGGGCCGCCTCGATCAGCTGGTCGTACTGGACACCGGACGGGCATGCGGTCATGCAGGCCATGCAGCCGAGGCAGCGATCGAAGTGCTCGGCCGCGCTGGTGGACAGCTCAGCGCCGTCCAGGATCTGGTTCACCAGGTAGATCCGGCCCCGCGGCGAGTCCATTTCCTCGGCCCAGAGCTGGTAGGTGGGACACGCCGGCAGGCAGAACCCGCAGTGTACGCAGTCCTTCGCCACGTCGCGCAGCGTGTTCTCGTCCTGCATAAGGTGCCTTTCGTGACTGGGCCGCTAGATGGCCGCGAGACGGCCGGGGAACATCCGGTGGTCCGGATCGAACTGGTCCTTGATCGCCCGCATCAAGGCAGCGCCGGGTACCGCCCCGGAGAGCCCGTACGCCCCGGCCGCCGCCATCACTGGCGCCGGAGCCGCCAGTACCACCACACTGCCCCGAGGCCCCCCGGAAGCCAGGGGACCCCCGGAACCCACCGGACCCCCGGAAGCCGCCGGCCCTCCGGACGCGCCAGAATCCAGCCGCTTCCGCAGCGCCCGCACGAACCGAACCGCGGTGTCCTGCTCGGTGCTCGGATCAAGGCACGCATACAGCGCGCCCGCCCCGGCCGAGCCGGTCACCGCGGGCCGTACTCCGGCGCCGGCCCCGGCCACCGCTTCGAGCACCCCGGCCAGCGCGCCAACCCAGAACGACACCCGGATCACCGTGCTGCCAGAAGGCAGCTGGCCCCAGCGCGGCGGCGCAGCCTCCGCCACGGCGACCGCCGGTGATCCGCCCGCCGACGCCAGCAGCGACGACATCTGCCTGGCTCGTTCCGCCACTCCTGGCGAGGTGCCCTCGAGCAGCACCCCGACTCGCAGCGCCCGCGGAGACTGCGGGGAGCCTGGCGGCCAGTCCAGTTCCACCGCCGACGGCACCAGCGCCGACCCGGCCGCCGACTGCACCGCGACCGCCGCGGCGCCGCGCTGCGCCGGGCTGAACTCCGCCGTCACGTACGCCACCGCTTCCGGCAGCGGATGCAGCCGGAACGTCGCCTCGGTGATGAGGGCCAGCGTGCCCTGCGAGCCGGCCAGCAGCTTGCCGATGTCATAGCCGGCCACGTTCTTGACCACCTTGCCGCCCGCGTGCGCGACCACCCCGTCCGCCCGCACCGCGGTGACCCCGATCAGCAGGTCGCGCGGGGAGCCGTACCGCAGCCGCCGCGGTCCGGTCGTCCCGGTGGCGACCACTCCGCCCACCGTCGCGTCCGCCGGGACGTCCAGCGCGAGCTCCTGGCCGGCCGCGGCCAGCACCGACGCCACCTGCCCGACCGTGGCCCCGGCCTGCACCCGCGCCACCAGGTCCCCGGCCGCGTGCTCGATGACCTGATCCATCGCGCTCAGGTCCACCACCAGGTCGCAGGCCGAAGGCGGCAGGCCCCAGCCCAGCCCGGTCCCGGCGCCGCGCGGCACCACCGCGAGCCCGGCCGAGGCCGCGGCCCGCAGCAGCGCCGCCACCTCCTGCGTGCTGGCCGGCGAGGCGACGAACGACGGCGTCAGCCCGCCCACGGCATCGGCGGGATCGCCGTCTCGCAGCGACCGGCAGGCGGCCGTCAAGGCTGGCCGGACTTCAAGCAGCAGGGCCCGTTCAGAATTCATCAGAAGATCTCCGCCTGCCCTGCCGCCACGGCCGGATGGCCCACCGCCGGAAGCCCAGCGCGCCGGTGGCCAGGGACCTCGCCGCACAGCCGGGGCGTGGGGAAGATCTTGCCCGGGTTGCACAGGTGAACCGGGTCGAACGCGCACCGGACCAGCTGCATGGTGTCCAGGTCGTCGGCGTTGAACATCTTGGGCATGTACCGGGACTTGTCCACGCCGACGCCGTGCTCGCCGGTGATCGAGCCGCCCTGTTCCAGGCACGCGTCGAGGATCTTGCCGGAGAGCTCCTCAGCGGCCAGGGTCTGAGCAGGCGAGGCGTCGTCGTAGAGCACCAGCGGGTGCAGGTTCCCGTCGCCGGCGTGGAACACGTTGGCCACCCGGACGCCGGCTTCCTC
>Ga0302324_100024274_pt1 | contig 11689 bp, 8 predicted proteins | sample Palsa_T0_1_FD_201949 | JGI IMG/M metagenome (GOLD analysis project Ga0302324, IMG submission 201949) | Peat permafrost microbial communities from Stordalen Mire near Abisko, Sweden - Palsa_T0_1 | ecosystem: Environmental > Terrestrial > Soil > Palsa > Peat permafrost | place: Sweden: Abisko... | reverse complement strand
GAGCAGCGTGAAGCGGTGGCTTGGGTTGAGACCGTGCAAGTACCCACTGAGAAAGCGTTCGCTCTATTGGGATTGGCAGAGGGTCTACTCGGACCGGCCGGCGCCAACTCGGTCGAGCCGCAGCCGGACGAAATCTGAGCGAAGCATGTGTCTATGTCCGGTTGCAGCCGTAAAAAAATACGCGGCAACCTTTCGATTCGCTCCAAACGCGTCCAGGTCGCACTGCGGCGCACTGGCGGCGTCTCTCTTGGGCGCATGGTAGCGACGTAAAACGACCTCGTGGAAGCGGTGCGCAGCAAACGGTAGTTTTCTACTGCGGCGGGCCTAGGGAAAAGGGCTCTCCAAGATTTGGCAACGAGGAATCTACTACCTTCCACAGATTTCGGGCGCCCAACGCGCTTTGACTCCGCAACAGGCCCCAGGCTGCTAACCGCAGGGCGGTCGAAGCCCGGTTCACCACCTGCCGTGTCCCTCGGGGGACGACACAAAACCGGCCATTGATGTGTCCGCCGAAAATAACGCTTGACAGAAACAGCGCGATGGCGGCATGACGGGCCCGGCAGTAAATTTCACCAGATGCCATTCCTGATCTTCAACGCAACTGACGGTCTCTATGCCCCCCGATCCTTTCGCAACCCGGGAAGAGGCCGATGGCGCTCGCCCGCGGGCATCACTGCCAGGCCGCCGGCCCACGCGCCCGCACGGCGGTGCAAGCGATCGAGGTTGAGCTACCGCAAACCCGTCGCCGTTGAACATGGAACGTCCTTGCTGCGGAGGTCATGCTCAGCAACACGCACCCGGTGCATGATCAGTAACATGACCGCTTATCATGATGGCGGCCCGGACGGGCTGGCTTGCGGCGCGATATGAATTCGGCCAATAATCAGCCGGATGCGGATCCCCGCCGCTGATCACGCGCTCAAGTCTCACCTACCAAGCCGGCCAGTTCAACGCCTTCCACGATTGCAATGCGCCCGTGCAACGCAGCGCGTTCGCCGACAAGCGACGCAGCGTTTGCGCTCTACTGCCGGCGCTTGCGATCCGAGAGACGACAAGACCGCTTCCTCCTGCGTGCCTCCTGCAAAAACGCGAGGTCAACGCCTCAGATGTGAGAAGCGTGCGTTGTCGCGGCCGTGGACAGGTAACCGGAGAATTGAATTCGGTGTGTTGGGCGCGGTCGCCACAAGGTTCCAGACCTCCTTGGGAATCTTATCCCGAGAGCCCTGCAGCGGATTGCGGGAAGCCCAGCAGCGTCGTTGGGCGAAGGTTCGGGGCGAGTCCGCACCGAGGAAGCGCCGAAATCGAAGTACTGCCCCTCGGACGTTAGTGTCAATTTCCGAAGCAGTACAGTGCGGTCCTCGTGCGCAGATACAAGTACCGGTCGAGCGGCGCCGGAGTCGCGAACACTTCATCGTCCATTGCATTAAGTGCGAGCATCTGCCAGTCGGGACCCGCTTTTATCACCGCAACCTGCCCGCTCTGACTAGCGGTATAGATCTTGCCGTCGGCCGCCACTGGAGAGGAATAGTAGAAATCAAGGGCTCCTGTGATGCGCCCCTGCTTCAGTACAGCGCCCGTCGCGGCATCGAGCGCCGTCAGGATGCCGCCTTCCTTGACCAGGTACAGCACGTTCCGGTATAGCAGCGGCGAAGGAACGTTGGGCAACGATTTGTAAAATCGCCAGAGGATGCTGCGGCCCGTCATGTCACCGCTGCCGCCCAATCGGACGGCCATCACCGAGTTGATCGACGATCGCCTCTCGCGAAATTTCTCCCATTCGCGTTCGTCCAAAAAGCCATCATGGTCGAAATCGGACTCTTCGGCGTCCTTCTTGTACCGCGGATCGACCTCATCGATCCCCAACTTTCCGTCTTTGTTTGCATCCCTTTCTTTGAGGACTTCTGCGTATGGGGGAATCTTTTCCTGGTTGCCCTGGTCGGCACCGCCGGCCCAGCCCAAGACATAGGCGATGTCGCCATCCACCACCGGCGTCGGCTTCATTTGCCAAGTCAGGCCACGGATGGACCAGATCTCCTTGCCGGTCTCTACCTCATAGGCGATGAAGCGGCTGGTCCCGGCCACCAGGGCCTGCAAGCCACCGTCGCGCGGCTGGTAGAGCACCGGAGTCGAGAATCCGCGTGTCATGTCGGGACGCTCTATCCGCCACGCCACGCGGCCGCTGTTCTGATCCACGGCGATCAAAAACGATCCTGTCTCGGAATCGCAAACCTGTATGACTTTGCCATTTGCCAGGATGGGGGACGCCCCCAAGCCGAACGGATTATTGAACGGCCCGAGAGGAACTCGCCAGCGCTCCTCGCCGTCAGGCCCATGCGATATCAATCCGAAATCGGTGAAGAAGGCGTAGGTATTCTTCCCGTCGGTAGCTACGCTCGGCGAAGCCGGACTGTTCGACTGGTGCAACTCCTGCTTGCGCGTCCGCGGAACTTCCCTCCGCCAGAGGATCTTCCCGTTGGCACGGTCGAGCGTAATCACATAGAGCTTGTCAGCATCGAACGCAGTCACAAAGATTCGGTTGGCGGTAAGCACTGGCGATGAGTGTCCAGGGGGTAGAGTGGTCTTCCAAATCACGTTCTTGGCCGGCCCGAACTCCACTGGCAGATTCGCGGCATCGGAAACCCCACTGGCATTCGGGCCCCGAAATTGGGGCCACTCAGCGGCGCTCAGCACGCTGGCGGTAGCGATAATAAGGACACGGAGGTGCGTCATCGAATCGAGTATATACCGAGGGGGTTCAGATTTCTCGTAATCATAGCCCGCTACCGGCGAGTTCAATTGGAAGGTTACTTAGAGCGTCCCGAGTCAGAAGTTCGCATACAAGAGCGCCAGATCTTGTTGAGAATCGAATCGGCATGGGCGGTCCACGTGAATGGCTTGGGAAAAAGCGGTCTGCGCACCGATTATGGGTATTGGTCACACTGGAATGTCCGGTACAATGCGGCTCCTCCGCGTGCAGGCCTTCTGCATCACCGTGCGGTATCGAAACGGGGGCCTTCGGTGACGAATTTCGTCGTAGGCCTGCCGTCGGTCGTGCGCCGCGACACCCACACGTCGAACGCGCGGCGTCCGATTCGGTTCGCGAGGCTGGAGCTCGAACGGGTAACAGGAGCGACGACGCCTGGGTCAGCGCCCTCCCTCGATTGCAATGCGCTTGCGTAGCGCGACGCGTTTGTTGATGAGCGGCGTATCGTTTGCGTCTACTGGCGGCTCTTGCGATCCGACAAGCCATGGCCATTTCGTCCCGCGTGCCTCCTGCATCCAGGAGGACGCGAAGAGTTTCGCGGCTCATTACGATCGAGACGGGGGCCAGTTGGCCCATCGTCGGTTCCGCAAGGCCACACAACGATGAAGAAATAGAGATCGTACTCAACCACATCTATACCGACAAGACCGATGGCAAGTTGGTGCCCGTCGCGCCAACAGGTATAGCTTGGCCTTCGCCGGCCAGAATATCCTTTTCTACATAGTCTTTGAAATCCTGAACGGCTGTGAAACACAGGAACCCCGCACGGCTGGCGAGGGCAAGTGTTTCCGAGTTCTCGTTCAGCAGCACGGCCACCGGTTGGCTCAATTCTTCCTGAATGCCGTTGGGCCAAGCCAGATCGAACACTGCCTTTTGCTCGCCGCTCACTTCGTCTGCGAAGTCGAAGGCCAGCACGCCGCGCGGCAATCCCTGCGCCTCCACCCAGTCGTTCAAAATCTCAAGCTCCTCCTCCTCGGCTTCGCTGGTGATGCCGCCCACAAGAACGACTGGCGCTTCCGCCGGCTTGGCAGCCCAGGCTAGCCAGCGCACATCACCATGGAGAAGATCTTCCATGCACCGATTGGTCTCGGCCGCGAGAAGCTTCCGCCGCTCGTCGAGGAACTCGCGGTAGTTCTCCACCTTCCAGAGCTTGGGGTCGGCGGGAATCCACTGCGACGCCAGGCCTCCGGGATGCCGCGCCTCGAGTACGGGGAAGTACTCCGCGGGCAGCCGATCGCTAATTTCCAAGTTGGTCTGCTTAGTCTGGAAGCAGAAATTGGCGAGCGCATTCACCTCCGGGCGCTTGTGCTTGAGTTTGTAGAGCTGTGCCTTTGGAAAGATGTGGTGCACTTCCAGCTTGTTCATCTTACCGAGTAGGCTGCTCTTCAGCGGCAGCCCCGTGCCCCAGTCTTTCGACTCGCCCATGCGCGTCAGCAGGTAGAGCACCGGATAGAATCGAGCTCCGAGACTCCAGCCCGTGAAATGGCCCGGCTCGGCCCGCAAGCCCCCGTGCCAGAGGCGGAGCTGCTCCAGTAGTTTGTCCAGCCCGCCATCGCTGCCTTCGAGGGCAGCGAGGTCCTGGTCGATATACGACTCGGTGGAACCGGAGAAGCGCCCCCACATGCCCGCTTGAACGAACCAGAAGAGCATCTTGTCCCGTTCCTTGGCGTCGAGCGATCCCGAACGCTTATCGAGGTAGCGGACCATGACCGGAATCGCGAAGCGGCCGAAGAGCACCTGGTCGTGGTCCAGGCCTAAACGTCCACCAATCAGGTTCAGGCAGGTATCGATCCGGCTGACCGCACGCTTCAGTCCGTCCTGGACCTCCTGCGCGCTCTTGTCGTGCAGAAAGCTGAATTTCGCCTCGCCGGTGAGCGCCGTGTTCACGGACCGCAGAAGCCAGTCGAGGTTGAAGTGATAGCCGCTCACAGCCCAGCCCTTAAGGGACTGCTTCATTTCGTCGCGCGCGTCCGGCCACTCGGCGCAGATCTTAGCAAGCGCCAGGTCGCCCTTGGAGAGTTTGGTGCCGCCGCTGTTTACCTGGTTGAAGATATCGACCACCACGTCGAGGGACTTGTCCGCGCCAGTGACCTCCTCAATGTGCAGCTCGATGTCGACGATGCCCAGCAACCGGCTCAGACGCCCCACGTACTCGCCCAGCTTCGCCACTAAGGCAGTATCCTGACTGAGCCGTGCGACAAATTCGCCCAAGCCAACATTGCCCTTTTGCATCAGCTCGGTCACGTCGACCCACTGCGGGTCGCCCTGCATCTTCAGGGGCTGGTAGAAGGCGAACGTTTCGGTCTCAAGGTGGAACCGGAGCCCGGTGAACGCCGCCGCGTTGCCGTCGAAGAACTTCGGTGGCTTGCCGCGCACCACGCCGTAAAGCGAGGTCATGCGCTGCTGGCCGTCGAGCAGAAGTTTCACGATGCCGGCCGCGAGCGCGCCGTCGCCGCGATGGGTCGCCGTCTTCGACTCCGTCGCCCAAACCAGTAGCCCGCCGACCGGATGCCGCCGGTACAAAGAACCGAACAGACCACGAACCTGGTCACGGTTCCAGACATATCCGCGCTGGAACTCAGGCAAGGCCATGTGCCCGCTGTCGATGTGGTCGAGGATGGTCGATACTTTCACGAGGTTCCTCCTGTCACTAAGGGCTGACCGTGGCCCATTCTGCTTTATGCACTTGATTTCAAGGTTGAATTCGGGGCGGCGATTGCCGGAGCATTTTGATTCTATTCTAGCTACCAATACTGAATTGACGAAAGTGTATCCCGATTAAGCGCGCCCTCTGCGGCAATGTGCGGCATGAAACGGGGACCGAAAACGGCCTTCGATGACGAATTCCGTCATAGGCGCTGCCGCCGGTCGTTCGCGGGGCCACCAGCACGTCGAACGCGCCGCCTCCCATTCGGTTCGCGAGGCTGGAGCTCGAACGGATCATGCGCGCCATGCCGGCCAGGTCAACGCCGTCCCACGATTGCGATCCGCCTGCGTGGCGCGACGCGTTTGTCGATGAGGCAGCGCATCGTTGGCGTTCTACTGCCGGTTCTTGCGCTGCCGCCGGTCGTCCACCCAGGAGGACGTTGCGACACAGCCCCGCCCAGCAGCGCTACCAGAAAACTCTCCGTCGGAATCTGGCGGATAATCCGGCCGCGGCTCGCCCCGATGGCGATTCGCAGGCGTTACACAAAACGTATGGCGAAAATGTGCGGGAATGTCTTGACCGTCTTGGTGGTCCTCAATGTCTGCGTCCGTGAGACTGGCAAGCCCTGTATGGGATCTGGCTCTAATTGTTCGGCTTCAGCCCTTCGGTGCTGCCCGCGGGCGCTCGCAGCCAGCCGGGATACCAGTGGAATACGTTGCCCGTGAGGCTTGCGATGTAAATGTCGGTGTTGCGCACGGTTATCCAGTGGCCCGGGCTTTCCATGGCGCCCAGGATGTTGCCGGTCGCGAGATCGATGTGCATGATTCTGCCGGCCAGCGTGTCATAGGTAATGTTCTCGATGTTGTTCCGGTGCGTAATAATCCATAAGTCGTCCTTCGGTGTGATGAACATGTTCTGCGTACATCCCAAGTGAGTCCATTGCCTCAGGAACTTACCGTTCTTGTCAAAAATCTGAATGCGATTATTCTCGCGGTCGCTGACGTACACGGTGTCATGCGAGTCTACCGCCACCGAATGCGGGATGTTGAATTCACCGGGACCGGTACCGCGCTTGCCCCAGGCGAAGAGATAGTTCCCGGCTCGTGAGAATTTGACGACCCGCGAGTTGCCATAGCCGTCGGCAACGTAGAAGTCGCCATTGGCCGCAAAAGCGATATCGGTCGGACGATTAAAGGTCTTGTCGTCCGTCCCGGCCTTGCCTTTGACGCCCCACGTGTGCAGGAGTCTGCCTTGATTGGTGAACTCCATCACTTGGTGATCGCCATTGTCCGTGATCCATACATGATCCTGCCTGTCGATCCGGAGACCATGGGGATTGCCAAACAGTCCCTTGCCCCAGGAACGCACGTACTTCCCGCTCTCCTCGAAAACGACGAGCGGGTCGGCTTTCGGACCGCGTTGGAAGACGTAAACAAGGCCGGATGAATCGGTGGCGACTGCCGACACACGTCCGAACTTCCAGCCGTCCGGCATGGTGTCGGGTTCTTCGCCAAAGCGGATCTGCACGCGGTACTTCATGAGTCCACCCTCATGCGGATACCATCCGTTCTGGTCGGCCAAGCAGATGAAGGTGGTGAGGGTAAGGAGTGTGGTTCGGGTCATCAGCGGGATTCTATAACAGATTGGTAAAGCAGCGCAGACTACCTCGCCGCAGTTCAGCCGTCCCGGAATCCGATCGTTGCAGGTGAATATCAAGAACCCTGCGTGTGGCTGGAAAGAGCGCAAAAACGCAGCCGATGTCCTGCCAGGCGAGCCCGCTCGCCCTCGCACATTTCCTGGCCGCAGTATTCGCTGCCCGCGCGCCGCGGCGCGTTCGCCGATGAGCAGCGGATCGTTGCATTCTACTGCGGCTCCGGAGTTCCGAAGCGGCAACCATTTCCTGCTGCGCGTCTCTCCCGCATCCAGGAGAACGCGAAGATATTTCCCTGTGCGGCATCAAACGGGCGACTTTCGGTGACGAATTCCGTCGTAGGCCTGCCGCCGGTCGTGCGCCGCGGCCAGCCACACGCGAACGCGCGGCATCTGATTCGGTTCGCGAGGCCGGCGCTCGAAGGGATTAGTGCGCGCTACGCCGGCCAGTTCAACGCCCCCCTCGATTGCAATGCGCCTGCAGCAGCCCGAAGCGTTCGCCGACAAGCGACGCATCGTTTGCGCTCTACTGCCGGCTCTCGCGCTCCGACGAGCCATGGTCGTTTCGTCCTGCGCGCCTCCTGCATCCAGGAGGATGCGATCTGGATCAACCCGCCACGCAAGTTGTTAAAGTTTTACTTATGCGCTTGCGCCGTGCGGCATATTTCACCTTACTAATTTCCAGCCATCTACCTGCGCAAATTCTTCCTGCCGATGCTACCATCACCGCCTCCGCAGTCGATTCCGCTGGCTCCATCTATCTTGCCGGCAACACTTACAGCGCCGACCTGCCCAGCGCGCCCGGAGTCTTTGAACCTAACGCGCCACAAAACATCTGTGATTACTTCCAGGGGCAGCCGGAATATTGCGAGCATGCATTCGTGGCCAAACTTCCGCCCTCCGGTGACCGGTTGCTCTGGGCCAGCTATCTGCAGGGCAATGGCAGCGATACCATCTCAGCGATGGCTGTTGATGCTGCCGGCCGTATCTTCGTGGCGGGCTCGACCACGTCCACCACGCTCCTGCTCCGGCCGGACCCGTTTTCTCCGGGGCCGTACCAAATAGCCGCGGCCAGCCTCTTCCTTTACCAGATCTCGAGCGACGGACGCTATCTGGTGCACGGAACATTCTTCGGCGGCTCGGCGAAGGACAGCATCGCGGATATTAAGCTCGACGCCGCAGGGCACATCTATATTGCCGGTACTGCGGTATCCGATCCGTTTCCGACCACACCCGGTAGTTATCAGCAGGTTCGCGATAAGACCTTCTACGACCAGTTCGCAGCGGAATTCGACTCGTCGCTGAGCCAGTTGATCTTCTCAACGTTGATCGGACAAGGAGAAGCTACGGGAGCAAACGTTCTCGCCCTGGGAGCCGACGGCACGGTCTATGTTGGCGGGGGCATCGGAGAATTCCCGATCAGCCCAATTGTAGGCCCGATTCTGACGAGGTTGAGCGCGGATGGCACCAGCCTCCTGTATTCGACGCTCCTGCCTAACACAAGCCAATTCGGCGTCCAACTCGGCATATTCTCGCTGGCCGTGGACTCCAACGGCAATGCCTATGCTGGAACCGATAATCACACATTCTATGAGCCGGGAAATCTATTCGGCACGATCAGCAAACTGGATCCGCAGGGCAATATCGTGGCCAGCCAGGATATCGGCGGCGATGTTCTGTCCCTGGCGCTCGGCGCGGGCGGGACGCTTTTTGCCTTCGGCTATGCCCAATGGAATCAGTTGGGGATCACGCCGGGAGCCACTGCGGCGTGTGCCGGACTAGCGATCTTTATTATGCCTTCTCCGGGATTGCCTTATGTCGCGGAAGCGGACTCTGCCACTTTAACCGTCTCCTACGCCGGTTATATGACTGGAGGCATCTCACAAGTGGCGCCAGGCCACATCCTAGTAGGGACCGGTCTCGGGTTCTTTAGTGTTTCGCAGGCTGGCCCGCCCCCTGCCGGGACGATCACTTGCATGGCGAACGCGGCTAGCGGCGACGTTTCGGCCATCGTGCCGGGCGAACTAGTCATGGTCACCGGCAATCAGATCGGTCCAGAACAGCCGGCCGGACCAGTAGTGGATTCGGAAGGCAATATCAGCTCCAATATCGGAGGATTCAGCGTATGGATTGCCGGTTTGCCTGCGCCACTGCTCTACGCCTCCAGCAACCAGTTAAATCTGGTTGTGCCGTTCGGCATCCCAATCAGCCGTGCGGTACCCGTGCAGCTCCGCGAGAACGGCACGGTCATCAGCACCTTCCACCAAACTGGTTGGACACAGGATCCGGGCCTGTTTACGACCAATAGCGCCGACCAACTTGCGGCCCTCAACCAGGATGGCTCCGTCAATAGTCCGAACAATCCGGCCCGCAAAGGATCGATTGTTTCCATTTTCGCTACCGGACTGGGCGCCATGATCCCTCAGCCGCCCGATGGCAGCAGGCCATCAGAGCCCGCGGCAGTGCCGGTAAATTGTCCGGGGGTCTCAGTCGGCGACCAGGGGGCGGAAATCGAATACTGCGGCAACGCACCCGGCCTAGTCGAGGGCGTTGTGCAGATCAATTTCCGTGTGCCGGCCGATGTCACAGCCGCGTCTCCGTCTTCCCACGCTGTCTACGTCTCGATCGTCTCCTCGAACCCCGGAACCATCGCTGTCCAATGACTGTCCCTCCCCCGCATCGTCACAACCTTCCGATGTCGATCCTGTGATATTCGTGCCGCAAGAAGCTGCCCACCTGGCGCAGGCTGGTCGTCATCGCAACCACGGAAGGGAGCCCGGAACTCCTGGTCTTGATCCATTTTTGGGAACGGCATGATAAGTCTTCTCATCTGGCTTTCCGTTCGGTTGACCCCAACACTATTAAGGGCAAACCAAGACAGAAATCCGGCTCCTGGTGATGCTACAAGTCAGGACATCCTTTGCCGAAAATGATGCAGGGCGTCAGCCCCACGAGCAGAAATCCTACGAGAAGGGCATTCCCTACAACGAACGTGAAGATTCCCCGTACGAGATTTCCCATGTTGCATCTTAGGATTCGATCGACGAACAGGCTCGTCGCGTATGCCGCTCCAAAGGCCAACAGAATTATAAGCGAACTTGCCAATAGGAGCTTTTCCTTTTGGCGCGGTCGTGGGTGTCGATGCGTATCAAGACGGTATACTGCCGGTACGCTGGATTGCTGCGCTTGCCATCCGGCAGGTCTATTTGTCTGATAGCGTTAATATTGAAGAGAAGCTACGCAAAACGAGCGCCAAGCCCGATTTCGGAGAGCATGTCGAAACCTCTGCGGCAATGTGCGGCATGAAACGGGGGTCGGCAAAAGCGCCTTCGCTGACGAATTCCGTCGTGGGCCTGCCGCCGGTCGTTCGCCGCGGCCACCAACACGTCGAACGCGCGGCGTCCGATTTGGTTCGATTCGCGAGGCTGGAGCGCGAACGGGTAACACGCGCTTCACACCGGCGCGCTCATCGCCATCGTCGGTTGCGATGGCCGGCACGTTGCCTCGCGTTCGCGTATGAGCGGCGCGTCGTGGCCGGCGATGGAGCGTGTTTGGGACAGGACTCTCTCCCGGGGGGGTGCAATTCCCCGCCGGTCCGTCAGCGGACGCTCCAAGGCCGTTTTCCTCCTGGTCGCCTGCTACACCCGGGAGGAAAAACGCATGTATTGGCCGGTAAGCTCTTCGCTCGGCTCGCACTGCTAATCGCCTCCAGCGGCGCCGCGACTTCAATCATTTTCATTTTGGTTCTGCCTTAGCGGTCGCAGAGCGTGGCCCATTTTCTCGATCCTATCGGAGACCCTTATGACTAGCCCCACGTCAATCGGGGGCACCTCAGCGTGCGCATTTAGATACTCGGAAAGGTACCGATCTGATCCGCTCGCGATTCTGGGATGGCCGCCGAGATGACCGCAATAAATATGGGCAAGCTCATGAGCGAGCGTCACAAAGCGTGCGGGCTCTGGGTGGACGGAGTTCAACGTAATCTCAAAGTAAGGAGGCGTAGAATCTTCATCGATCCTGCCGCTGACAGATCCAGCTTGGCTGACTGGGAGTTCCTTTTCCACGATTGTGAAACCTTCACGGCGGCAGTTTTCCAGTACGGTTTTCCAGAGTAGTCTTGGCACTTCACCCTCGGTGTAGAAAGGATCCAAGAGGGTCGGAGAGGCCGGGTTACCTTCCGTGTCTGGAAGATCATAGACGAACATCACTGGACCACCCGGCTGGAGCATGATTAAGGCCCGCACGCCGCTCTTCGGGTTTCGGCCAAATGCCTGTTTCCAGTGCTTCGCCGTGGCGATGTAGCGCGCATCGGGCTTCTGAATACGCACAAGGAAAAGATTGTAGCTCGAATAGTTGCGGAACCGTGGGATGTAGTCGAGCAGGCCGCGGTAGGCATCGCTCGTGCGGTAGGCAAGAGTGGCCTCGTAAAGCTCGTTCAGCGCTTGGTCCCCGGATTGGCAGGGGTGCTCGTCCGAAGGAGGCAATGCCAAAGGTGATGAAGCGGCACCCAGGGTCTCTAGCTTCGTCGGGTCCACGACTAAGATGGGTTCGGCCTGGATGAATCGCGGCGTCCAGCCGAACCATTCGGCGATGCGCACAAACACGGAATCGGCTCTCATTTCTTCGAC
>Ga0302324_100024272_pt1 | contig 11691 bp, 10 predicted proteins | sample Palsa_T0_1_FD_201949 | JGI IMG/M metagenome (GOLD analysis project Ga0302324, IMG submission 201949) | Peat permafrost microbial communities from Stordalen Mire near Abisko, Sweden - Palsa_T0_1 | ecosystem: Environmental > Terrestrial > Soil > Palsa > Peat permafrost | place: Sweden: Abisko... | reverse complement strand
GCGGATGCACGAAAGGTACTCGGATCGCCGGTCAAGTTCTCAGCGTGGCCGGTAAGCGGCGCACAGGCCACTTTTCTAATCATTCCGAACGAGGGTTGTTTTGCTGGTTATTTGGCGCGCCCGGAGAGATTCGAACTCCCGACCCTCTGCTTCGAAGGCAGATGCTCTATCCAGCTGAGCTACGGGCGCGTCATTTCGTCGCATTGTATCATTGAGTTAGCCGCCATTTGCGCTCACGTCTTTATTTGCTTTTCATTGTGCGTCCATGTTGCCGTAGATCCCGTATGTTAATCTTTTCAGGATGGCATCGATGGACTGCAATACGTGAACTACCTTCGGGTTCTTTGGGGACGGCTGAAAGAGCACCCACTCGCGCGCGTCGGGCCAGGGCTCATTACCGGCGTCGCTGACGACGACCCAAGCGGCATAGCTACCTACTCTCAGGCCGGCGCTCAATTCGGCCTCAACATGCTCTGGACCATGCCGCTGGCCTTTCCTTTGATGTCCGCGATTCAATACATGTGCGCAAGCATCGGCCGTGTCACAGGGAAAGGACTCGCCGCCAACATCAAGTCCACCTTCCCGCCGGCCGTCCTTCAGGGCGTCGTACTGTTGCTGCTGGTCGCCAATACCCTCAACATTGCCGCCGACGTTGCGGCCATGGGAGAAGTCGCGGAACTCGTCACCGGCGTCAATCGCCATCTCATGACCGTATTCGTCGTGTTCGTAACACTGCTGCTTCAGGTGTTCATCCCCTATCATCGTTACGTCTTCTATCTGAAGTGGCTGACCGTTTCTCTGCTGGCCTACGCCGTGGTCCTGTTCGCGGTTCACGTCCCCTGGGGCCAGGTGGTGCTGCGAACAATCTGGCCCAGGCTCACGCCAAATTCGGACACCGCCGCCATGGTCGTGGGCGTCTTCGGCACTACCATTAGTCCCTACCTCTTCTTCTGGCAGGCATCCGAAGAGGTCGAGGATATGCGGAAAAGACGAGGCGCTGCGCCGCTCATCCGCGATGCCCCTGCCGCAGGCGTGGAACTTCGCCGAATCCGATGGGACACCTGGAGCGGCATGTTTTACTCCGACATCGCGGCCTTCTGCATCATCCTGGCGACCGCCGTCACGCTCCACGTGGCGGGAATTACAAACGTCGACACCGCGGCCAAGGCGGCTGGCGCGCTTCGGCCGTTCGCGGGCAATTTTGCATACATCCTCTTCGCCTTGGGCATTTTCGGTGTTGGCCTGATCGGCGTGCCCGTACTGGCGGGCTCCGCCGCATACGCTCTTTCCGAAGCTATGGGTTGGAAATGGGGCCTCGAACGCAAGGCCACCGATGCCCGCGGGTTCTACGGCGTTATTGCCGTGAGCGTGCTCGCAGGACTCGGCATCCAGTATTCGCCGATCAGTCCGATGAAGGCTTTATTCTGGAGCGCGGTCATTAATGGAGTCGTCGCCGTTCCCCTGATGGTGGTTATCATCCTGCTGGTTTCCAGGAAGGCCGTAATGGGGGTTTTTACTGCGAGTCGTCCCCTCATCGTCCTTGGCTGGATCGCGACGGCGATCATGGGTTTGGCGGCCGTGCGGATGCTTGTTCCCGGCTGATTACCCTACGATCGGACAGCACCGTGAAACGTGCCTCAATCAAGACCTTTTTCGGTCACGCTCACGGTGACGTCCATGCCAAGAAAAGAGTTGCGAGTACCCGTGAAGGTGCCCCACAACGGCAGAACATGATCGGGGGACCAGGCCACGCCGACTCGAATGAGATTGTGGTTGCCTACTATGCTATTGGTCGGATCGAAGTCGATCCAACCCGCACCCGGCAAGTAAGCCTGCATCCACGCGTGCGTTGAACCGCCGCCCGTGATGGTCGTACCGTCGCCAGGAAGGAAGATATACCCGCTGACGAAGCGAGCGGCCACGCCAAGAGATCGCATCGCTTCCATCATGAGAACGGCGAAGTCCCGGCAGCTGCCGCTGCGGTTCCGCAGAGTTTCCTCCGGGCTCTGTACGCCCTTCTTGCTGCGGCGCACGTATAGAAACTGCTTCCTGATATCGAGGGTCATGGACCGCAGCAAGCTCATGGTGCCGGTGGTGCCCGACGGGTCCAGAAACTGCCTCGCCCACAGACGAACGGTATCGCTTGGATAGTGGTGGGCCAGCGCGCGGCCCAGGTTTGGCATATCCTCATCCGAGTAGCGAAACGGATAGTTCTTCGCGTATTCCTCCAGCGGGTACTCCGGCAGGACGGTTTCGAAATGTTGAAGCGCCACGACGCTTTCAAAGCGAAGCTCCGCAGCGGCCCCGTCGAATTCAGCAATCGCGATGGAATTGTCGAACACGTCATGGAGCCAGCGAAGACGGGTGGGATTGGGCGTAATGGTCAAGGTGGTCCTGAGAAGCTTGAGGTCGTGGCTTTCCCGGGGCCGGAACATCATTCGGTGCTGCCCGAGTCGCACGGGCTCGGAGTAACGATAAATCGTTAAATGTCGCACGGTGAGCAGAGCCATATTAGGCGTGCGCTGTGCTCTTCCAAGCGGGATTAGCGATATCACCCTCCGCAACTTCGTCTGTCCAGATATGGAAACTCTCCAGCTTGTTCGGTCCGAATGTCGTTACGATCGCAACATCGGCCGCGTCGCGGCCGCGCGCAATCAGCACGCGCCCGATCCGTGGCACGTTGTTTCGAGGGTCGAAGATGTACCATCCGCCGCCGATATAGACTTCCATCCATGCGGCCAGATCTGGTACGCCGTAAGGTGGGGGAACTCCGATGTCGCCCAGGTACCCCGTGCAATATCGCGCGGGAATATTCATACAGCGGCACAAGGCGATGGCCAGGTGCGCATAGTCGCGGCAGACTCCCACCCGCTCATTATAGGCTTCCCATCCCGTCCTGGTAGGGCGCGCCTTCTGATAATCGAAGGTGATGCGGTTATGGACATAGTCGCAGATCGCCTGGACGAGCGGCCATCCGCGCTGCGAATGGCCGAATAGCTGCCAGGCCACCGGGGACAGCAGATCCGTCTCGCAATATCGGCTTCCCACCAGGAACCCCAGAGCCTCTTCGGGTAGATCTGTAACAGCGTGTTGCTGAGCGGAAGGAACAACAGGGTCCGGTACGCCGGTATCCCTTACCTCTCCGGTACCTTTTATTTGAACCCGGCCCGCTGGCGCCACAATTCGGATGCGCCAATTTCCGAAGCCATCGCGATAGCCTGCGATCGGCACGGAAGGGTGGGTGGTTAGATAGTCGGGAATGACAATGTCGGAAGCGCGTGAATAGTGGATGCTCACCGCGAATATCATCGGCGTTGCTTGTGGAAGACTGTAGACGAATTCATAGCCTACGCGAATCCTCATCTTAGGGGGTTCCTTTATCCAGTGTGTGATGCGCCGCAGGTGCGAAGTATTTCCGGGTGGTCAAAAAGCCACCCGGAACCGATTTCCGCCAACGATTGGACCATTTGTAGCGACTGCTCTTAGCGTTTTCCCGCGCTCGCGTGACCACGCCCATCACGCATTTCATTTCCCTTGAAATGCGACACCTTATCGAGACGCTTTGTCGGCTCAGGTCGATCGCCCGGATTCGGTCGTGCGCCTCTATAGCCGCGCTGTACGTCGAAACGGTTATTCACATGGCCTTGGAAGTTGTCCGGACCATGAAACCACGGTCCGCCGCCAATGAAGACACCGCCCGTAAACCATTCCGGGCCGTAGTAGCCGTAGGGAGAACAAGCGTAGGGAGCATAGTCGTAGTAGCCGTAAGGACAGTCAGGGGCGGCCCCAACGTTGATGCCGACGCTGACTTGAGCCTTTATTTTGGGAGCGCTCACCGTGAGGCAGATTCCAGCAACCACAACTAGTAGAGCAAGATATTTGAATCTGTTCATGAGATATCCTCCGTTATTCATTCGCATCCTGATCACGCACCTACATGGTAGAGGCAGCGAATATCGGAGTCTGTACACAAGGGCACACTTGAAGCTTTTGTTCCATTGGAGCGCCGAAGGTTGGAGAAGCTCCTCCGCGTTTCTGCACACCTAGCTCTGGAACCCCGAAAGTCGAATGCGCCAAAAGGATGACGTCGCTGCCGGTGACGTTCATCGGAATGTCCCAGTCCCCGCCGACAGATGTCCCCACCCGTTGGACCCATCAATCCCGTTCATCGCGGCGTCTTTCTTTTCGGCATCCTTGCCCCAGGTCCAATAGAGTCCAAGGTATGCATACGTTTCCGGCAGGCCCGCCACCGCATGTCCATAGCAAAAAAGCACCTGAAAGCCTGGATTCCGAATGTAGTAATACCCGCCGAAATCCACCAGCGTCGACCCTCTGATTTGCGGCGTCGCCAGTCCTTCCGCCCCGTGAGAGAAAACCTCGGCGCCTAGTGTCCATTTTTTCCCGATGTCCCGCTGCAGCAGCCATCCCCCGTAGGTGAAATTCTTGTAGCCGGTCTGCGGCACGATCTGTTCCCCCGCGCCGCCGTACGTCGTCCACGGGCCAAAGCTCTTTTGCACCCAAACCGGCAGCTTTGCCCAAACTTTCCCGACGCCCAGGCCGAGGTTATAGTTTCCGCTCGGCACCTCGATCATCGTGAACGTGCCGATCATCGGCCGGTGCTTTGTTTCCTTGATATATCGGTACTTCACGCCGATTTCGATGTCTCCCAAGCCAAACGCGGCCGGCCCCACGCCGGCCGGAAAATAATTCACGTTATTGGAAGGCATGATGGACGCTGCCGGGAGGATGATATGAAATTGCGTGTTCGGCAGAATTCCCCAATTGAATTCCGCGGCCGGCCCCGCGGTATCCATCTCCACGCCGGTCCCATCGGCGTTGCCGAACGCATAAAATTCATAATGGTGGAAATCCACAGGGTCTGGATCGTCGGTCTGAAACGGAGGGCCGGCCCATGCCGAAATCGAGCCAAAGACTATCGCCAGAAACAAGGGTGCCCACGCCGCCTTCATCAATAGCCCTCCGAAATTTTCGCGCTTTTCACTTTTGGCGCGCCGCGTCCTGAGATGGGTCGGAGCGCGGTTCTGGAAGGGCAGGGGAATTCCGTGCATCCCAAGACCAGGCTCCCCCTCCCGCAGAAATCAGGAAGAGCAGCGAGCACAACATGGCGAAATCCGTCCGCGCGTCGCTCACCATGTACCAGAATCCTTGGTGGGCGTGAAACAGTTCCGGGATTTTTGTGGTGGCCAGCGCCGTCAGGATCACAATCAACAACGGTAGGGATGCCACTCTGGTCCAAAGTCCCAGCAGCACCAGAAGCCCGCACCCCATCTCGAAAGCGCCCACAAAGTGCGCCGTAAAATATGGATGCGGAAAGCCAATCCTTGCAAAACGAACTACGCCCATATTGGGGTCGGTGTACTTCAGGATGCCTTGCGTCGAAAAGATGAACCCGACAGCGAGGCGGATGAGCAGAACGCTGGCCGGAGCTTGCGTCGGGTTGGAAGAGCCCCGAGGGACGGGATTCATCGCATTGGGCATCCAAAATCATTCACGAAAAACAGATATTTCTCTGGGATGCCCGTTGAGTCTATACCAAAGGTCTTCGTTTCATCTACCACTCAGCCGCGCATTCCTCTTCGCCGGCAAAAAAGGTTCTGAAGATTTGCGGGATGCGCTCAGGTCTTGAGGAATTGTGGCAGCGCGGCCTTCTCTCCCAGGGCGCGCCCGATTTCGGTCAACAGTTCGCGGTTATCCGGAGGTTTCTGAAAAAAGGCGATTGCGCCAGCCTGCAGCGCGCGCTGTTTGTTGCTGGCGGGATCTCGCGCGCTGAGTACGATGACCGGAGTGCTCACCATCTGGCTCAACGCTTTCAATCGCTCCAGGACCAGAAAGCCATCTCCGGCCGGCAGACCGAGATCCAGAAGGATCAGATCGGGCGTCTCCTGTCGCGTGACGGCCACGGCGGCCACCGCATCCATGGCCGACACCACGGCATAGCCGTTGGCCTTCAACTTGGCGGTCAGGCCCACAACCAGATGCTCGTCGTCGTCGATAATCAAGATTTTCTTGGCGCTCATCGGGCACGCTCCCTTTCAAGCACGTGTGCTTGGATCAATTTGTCGATCCGCATCATGACTTCGGCCTTGCGTTCTTCCCAGGGACGGTCGTTGGGGGAAAGTTGCACGGTGGTCGCGAAAATGGCGGGTTTCAGATCCGCGCCATGGTAGAAATTCTCCAGCTCTCTGCCCAGGCGTTTGGTGATGGCCCCCGCTCCGCTGGTCTCCGCGCACGCGATGATGAAAAAAGTCTCCACGGTTTCCTCCTCGGTCATGGCCGGCAACAGCAGGTCCTGGCCGGCAAGGATGCAGCGCTCCAAAATCTTGCGCAGCACGGTCAGGTCCTGCGCCGGAACGCTTCCATTGATGGCTGGCACGTCAATCGAAAGCAGCGTCACGCAGCCGGTCGCCAGGTTTGCCGGCGTAAGGATGGAGTCGCACAATTTGGCGAGGGAGAAAGCCGGCAAAGTGAAGGAAAATGTGCTGCCTTGGCCGACTTCGCTGTCCACCCAGATGCGGCCGCCCTGGCGCGAAACCAGTTCCTTGGATATGAACAGTCCCAGCCCCAGGCCTTTGCGGCTGGTTTCGGTTTGGGTCTTTATCTGTGCCAGGCGATCGAACACCGTGAGGCGGTTATCGCGGCTGATTCCGCATCCTGAATCGATCACCGAAAGGCACAGAAACCCGGCGTCCTCCTGGAAAACACGTCCCTGCACGGCCACCGTGCCATGGTCGGGCGTAAACCGGATCCCGTTATCGATCAGGTTAATCAGGATTTGACGAACGCGGGAGCGATCGGCCCAGGCGGATGGAAGGTCCGGCGCGATGTCTGCCAGCAGGTTGATATTCTTCAACTTGGCGTTCGCCAGACAAGTCCTGAGAACCTCCGCAACCAGGCCCGGCACATACATACGCTGAGAATCCACCGTGAGTTTGAGCGTTTCCACGCGGCTGACGTCCAGAAGGTCGCTCACCATATCCTTGAGTTGAGTGATATTTTCCAGGCTGAATTCCAGCGTCTCGCGTTGCGCCGAGGACAGGTCGCCCACCACTCCTTCCAATAGGTTGGTGATAAAAAAATAGATGGCCGTCAAGGGCGTTCGCAACTCGTGCGAAACGTGCGAAAGAAACTGTTCCTGAAGGTTCATGCGCTCCTGCCGCACGGTTTCCAGTTCGATCGCCCCTCTCCTGCGTTCCGTGACGTCCTGCATGACCAGAGCAAAGCCTCGATGGGAGCCTGCCTCTTCCCCTAAAGCCGTGATGATGACATTGGCCCAAAACTGCGTTCCGTTCTCGCGCACACGCCAGCCTTCGTCTTCGGCGCGGCCCTCTTGCGAAGCCTTGCGCAACTGCTTCTCCGGCGTGCCGTTCTGAATATCCTCCACGGTGAACATGCGCGAGAATGGCTGCCCAATGATCTCTCCCTGGGGATGGCCCAGCATGCGCTGCGCTCCGCTGTTCCAGCTGGTCACGCGTCCCTGAGGATCGGTCGTAAACAGCGCATAATCCGTCACCCCATCGACCAACAATCGAAACCGGAGGTTGCTGCGGGCCACGTGGGCCTCCAGGATGGCCCCATACCGTTGCTGCAGGAACGCCTGGCCCAGCGTGAACAACAGGTCGCCCGCCAATTGCAAGGCCGCGCGGCTTACTGGACGTTGCTTGCTCGACATGCCCCAAAGCAGTTGCACCGAAACTCCGAATTCCTTGGCGGCTCGCTGCAGCATCAGCGACTCTGGATATTGGTCGGCCACTTGTCCGGCAATAATCGCCCCCAGCGGGTGATCGCCCAGCAAGAGTGGAACCGCCACGTGTGTCAGCCCGGCTGCGTCGTGTGCGATGGTGGTCAGCCCCGTTCGCAGCGCGTCTGCCACGGCCGTGCAAGGCGCGGGCGGAGTCAGGCAGAAGGGACATCCCGTCCCTTTTCCCACCATTGCGCTTTGCACCAGGCTCCAGATCGGCTGTGGATTGTGGCACCTTCCCAGGAGATTCCCCTCGGCATCGGTTAGCGCTACCGCTAGCTTCATGGTGCGGCCATATGTCTCCAGCATGGGACCCCATGCTTTGACGTCCAGCAGTTCGGCGCACTCCTCGCGTGACAATTGCGCTTTGGCAATTTCGCCCGTTGTCCCGCCAATGTCGGCGGACGCTTCCTTCACCCAGGAAACGTGCCCTTTCGCGTCCATCTGCATCGGTGCCGCCTGAGTCATGTTCTTTCCAGGATCGCGCCGGCGCCTCTGGTTTTCTGAGGATGATGCAACCGTGTTGGAGCCCTGCTTAATAGGCTGGAGTAGTCCTGTATGGATGCTCTGGCTTCCGCCTTCTCGTCCAGCGGCACCAGGGTAATTCCTCTTTCGCCGATCGTGAACTCGCGGGTTTGAAAGGAATGATTGCTTCCCCGGGCCTTGACCACCGAAATGCAGCGATGCAGCGAGCTGCCGATTTCCACCAGGCTCATCAAAATAAGGTTGTCCACAATGGAACTGACCGGAAAATCAGGCATATAAGATGAGATCCCCAGGAATTCGGGATTCTCATAATTGAAGAATGTGGTCATCAAGCGATGTTTGCTAAAGGCCACCAGGGCGTGGAAAAAGTCTCGATAGATCCCCATATCTCCGATGGCCGTGCTGTAACTGGTCATCCCGTCGACGACCATCCGTTGGATGTCGTGTTTCTCGACCATCTCGATGATTTGTGCGTAATGTGCGTCGATGTCCAGTTCCTGCGGGCTCTCAAACAGGATCCGCACCGTGCCCGCGTCGATCTGTTCTTGCAGGTTTAGCCCCAGCGTTTGCGCGTTGCGGATGATCTGCGCCGGATGCTCATCCAGGGAGACCATCAAGCCGCGTTTGTTCAGCTTCCGCGCCCCTTCCCGCAGCAGTTGCGTGCCCAGTACCGTCTTTCCCACCCCTGAAACTCCCACCACCATCGTGGTGGACCCGTCAAAAAGCCCGCCCCCGATCAGCGTGTCCACTGCTTCCACCCCGATGGCCGACCGCCGGGTGCTGGAGGTGGGTTGCGCGACGGGATTGCGAAAGGGAGCCTGCACGCGCCGGAACACCTGCAAGCCGTCGCCATTGGTGATTCGCAGGGCGTGCTCCCCGCTCTCAAAGTCCTGTCCCCGGCTCTTCAAAATCTCGATGCTGCGACGGCTGCGTCGTCCTCGCCGGTCGCGGTTCAATTGAATCACCGTATCCGCCAGGAAATCGGCCGCCTCCACCATGGCCAGTGATTTGGGGTCGGCGCCGAGTTCGTGCGAGAACACCGCCGTCAAACTCTCCCGGTTCAAGGTCTCGATCAATTGATGCAGCAGGTCGCGGTATGCCAGTGTCCCGGCGGAGACCTGATCCAGCATCCCGATCCCGTCGATGAAAATCCGCTGGGCGCTGATTTCGCTGGCCGCCTCGATCAGCAGGCTATCCGCGGATCGCAGCTCCTGATCGAACACCTGCGGGCTCGTGAAGATGATTTGCAGCTTCTTCTCCCGCTGCAGTCCCTCAAGGTTCCAGCCGAATTTCGCGGTGTCCCGGATGAGCTTGTCCGGGCTGGTTTCGAAAACCACGATCAGGCCCGGCTCGTTGAACTCGGTAATTCCGCGATAAATGGACTCGATCCCCATCAAGGTCTTTCCGCTTCCGGTCACACCCTGCAGCAGGATCACGTTGCCTCTGGGAATCCCCCCCATCAGAATTTCGTCGAGGCCCTTGATGCCCGTCCGGATCAAACTGCTTTCGGCCATTGGTTACTTCCCCCGCCTGCGAGCCTATTAGCAGCAGCCTCGGAGTGACTGTGCGCTTCGAGACAGTTTCCCATGAGTTACTTCGCAGTTTCGATTTGAAACGGGAACCAGGGCACGCAACGAAGCCGCCAAACTGTTTCCAGGACTGAGATTCCTGTCCCGAACGGAACTTTATTGTTTTTTGCTTCCTCGCAATGTAGAAGTGCCCAACGAAAATCGTGGCGCCTGAACGAAACATCGCCAGAGGGGGATCGCTTCATGGGAACAACTGACGCAAATGTCTCAACCGCCGCGGGGGTGAACGGCCCAGCCGAGGTCCTGCGGGCCCGCCAACTGTCCTCGCGCTATCGTTGCCCTTTCGTTGACCTCCGCGAGCAAACCATCGATCCGGAGTTGGTCCGCAGCATCCCCGCGGAATTGATGTTCCGCTACAATTTTGTGCCGCTCGAGGCGCACGGCGATACCCTGGCCATCGCCATCACCGATCCCAGCCAGTTCCAGCTTACCGACGAGCTGGCCTTGCATCTGGGTAAGCGGCTCCAGATCAACGTCGCCCCCGCTTCTCAGATCGGTGACCTCCTGAAGCACACCGAACAGTCCCAGCGGATTCTCAATGAGGCCTCGGAGGGATTTGCCCTCCAGGTGGTTCGCGACGACGAAAATGCCGACGAAAACATTTCCATGGAGAAGCTCAGCAGCGAAAGCGGAGCCAGCCCCATCGTCCGCCTCCTCGATACCGTCATCTTCACGGCCTTGGAGCGCCGCGCCAGCGACATCCATATCGAGACCGGCAACGCCGAAGTGAACGTGCGCTACCGCATTGACGGCATGCTCCAGGGCGCCATGCATCCGCTCGCCAAGGACATTCACTCCACGCTTCTTTCCCGCATCAAGGTCATGAGCGAACTGGATATCGCTGAGCGCCGCGTTCCTCAGGACGGCCGTTTCCGCGTGCGCTACCAGGGCCGCTTCGTTGATTTCCGCGTTTCCATCATTCCTTCCGTCCACGGCGAAGACGCCGTGCTGCGCGTCCTGGATAAGGAAAGCCTCAGCGAAAAGTTCCGCGATCTTTCCCTGGACGTCGTGGGGTTCGACCGCGAGGAAGTCACTCGCTTCCGCCGCTACATCCGCGAGCCTTACGGCCTGGTTCTGGTCACCGGCCCCACGGGTTCGGGCAAGACCACCACGCTTTATGCCGCCATCAATGAGATCAAAAACGACGAGGACAAGATCATCACCATCGAGGACCCCGTGGAGTATCAGGTGCGCGGCATTACGCAGATTCCGGTGAACGAAAAGAAGGGCCTCACCTTCGCCCGCGGCCTGCGCTCCATCCTGCGCCACGACCCCGACAAAATCATGGTCGGCGAAATCCGCGACCAGGAGACCGCCCAGATCGCCATCAATTCCGCTCTCACCGGCCATCTCGTCTTCACCACCGTGCACGCCAACAATGTCACCGACGTCATCGGAAGATTCATCAACATGGGTGTCGAACCTTACAATTTCGTCTCCGCCCTCAACTGCATCATGGCCCAGCGCCTGGTTCGCCTGATCTGCCAGAGCTGTAAAAAGGAGGTATCCTATGCGCCCGAGGTGCTGCTTGAATCCGGTTTGGACCCTGCGTTCTGGGACGGTGTTCCCATGTACGAGGGCGCCGGATGCCTGGAATGTTCGGGAAGCGGTTTCCATGGCCGTTCGGCCATCAGCGAACTCCTGGATCTCTCCGACGATATCCGCGAGATGATCGTCAGCCGCCGCCCCACTTCGGAAATTAAGCGCGCCGCCAAGGACGAGGGCATGTCATTTCTTCGCGAGTCCGGGCTCCGAAAAGTCCGCGCGGGCCTGACCACGCTGAGGGAGATCAACAAAGTGACGTTCCTGGGTTGATGGGGAGAACTGGTTTCGCGGCGCCAATGAAAAAAGCTCAGG
>Ga0302324_100024269_pt1 | contig 11692 bp, 8 predicted proteins | sample Palsa_T0_1_FD_201949 | JGI IMG/M metagenome (GOLD analysis project Ga0302324, IMG submission 201949) | Peat permafrost microbial communities from Stordalen Mire near Abisko, Sweden - Palsa_T0_1 | ecosystem: Environmental > Terrestrial > Soil > Palsa > Peat permafrost | place: Sweden: Abisko... | reverse complement strand
CTGCCGGGGTTCGCGCCGCTGAGCGAATGGGCGTACGCGTATCTCGCACGCCGCCGGGGACTGCTCAGCGGTCTCACTAAACTCCTCTGGGGCCCTGCGCTGCAGGCGGAGCGCTATGCACTTGTGAGTTGGATTTTCCTAAGGCTATTCGGCGCAATCTACGTGGCAGCGTTCGCCTCGCTCGGCGTGCAGATCCTGGGCCTGATCGGCCACGCCGGAATCGCTCCGGCGCGCGAGTATCTCGAGGTCGCGCGCCAGGCACTGGGCCACTCGGCTTATCGGCTCCTGCCAACGCTTTTCTGGGTCAACTGCAGCGACGCCGCCCTGTTCGCCGGCACGGTGATCGGCGCTGTGCTCGGCGCGCTCGTCGTCGCGGACCGCTGGACGCGCCCCGCGCTCATCGGTGCGTTCGCGCTCTATCTCTCCTATGTCTACGCAGGCCAGGGCTTCATGAGCTTCCAGTGGGACGTGCTGCTGCTCGAGAGCGGATTTTTGGCCATATTTCTTACCGGGGGATCCCGCATCGTCGTCTGGCTCTTCCGCTGGCTGGTGTTTCGTTACATCTTTCTGGCGGGTGTGGTGAAATTGCTCTCCGGCGATCCCACGTGGCGCGGCCTGACGGCCCTTGAGTATCACTTCTGGACTCAACCGCTGCCGACCCCGCTCGCGTGGTACGCCGCGCAGCTGCCGCCCTGGCTCCTCATCGGTGGAACCGCGGCCACGCTCGTCATCGAACTCGGCAGTGTGTTTCTCATTTTTCTGCCGCGACGTGCGCGCGCCGCCGCCGCCTGCTGCGTGCTCCTGCTGCAGTCGCTCATCGTGCTGACCGGCAACTACAACTTCTTCAATCTGCTCACGATGCTCTTGTGCGTGTTTCTGTTTGATGACGCGGCGCTGCGCCAGCTGATTCCACGATGGTTGGAAGTGCGGGCGCAGCGCGCCGCGCCGGCTCCCGCGCGTGCGGCAACGCTAATCGCGACGGCACTCGCGCTGATCGTCGTGCCGGTCGGTCTCAACCGACTCTGGCAGACCCTGGAGAGATCCGATCTACCTGTGCTCGGGACTCTGACGCAGGCTCTCTCGCCGTTGTTTATCGTCAATCCCTACGGGCTGTTCGCCGTCATGACGACCACCCGGCCTGAGATCCTGATCGAAGGCTCATCTGACGGGCGGCTCTGGCGCGAGTATGTCTTTCGCTACCAACCAGGGCCGCTCTCCAGACCTGCATTGTGGAATATCCCGCACCAGCCAAGGCTCGACTGGCAGCTGTGGTTCGCCGCGCTCGGCAGCGTACGCGACAATCCATGGATCGAAAGCCTGATGCTGCGCCTGCTTGAAGGCAGTCCTTCCGTGCTGGCATTGCTGGATTCCAACCCCTTTGCAGCTAGTCCTCCCAAATTTGTGCGCGCGCAGCTCTACGATTATTGCTTCGCGGATCGGCGCACGCACCTTCGGACCGGCCAGTGGTGGGTACGTCGGCTAGCAGGAGCGTACTTTCCCGAGGTCAGCTTGGCCGACTTCAAGCGTGCCGCCGATCGCGATACGGCAGCCCCGGCTCCCTCGGGTCGCGGGTGACAGGCGTGTTTGCCGCGCTGCCGGGCGCCCGGCGGCACGAGGCCTCACGGATATTTCTTGTCGACGACCCCGCGGACCAGATGGGTGTCGTACACCAGGACGATGGAGGCGATCCGGCCGGTATTGGGATCAAAATTGAATACATCAGCGCATTCGAACGATACGTTCGCGCCGTCCTTCAGCCACCAGTCGTAGAGGTAGTAGCCGACCGCTCGCAGATGCCCCTCCGCACTGACGAGTACATCATGCACGGTGAGCTTGGAGCGGCTCGATGCGGAGGCGACCTTCGCCACATACTCGCGCACCGGAACCCGACCCAGAAACGGCGACTCGACCCAGCCATCGGCCGTGAAGAGTGCAGCTGCCTTTTCGGGCTCGCCCGCTTCAAGGGCTAGCAGATACTTGCGCACGGCTTGTTGCATATGATTCTCCTAGAGAATTCTCTCAGGTGTACGCCGCTGCGAGCAAACTCTCACGCTGCAGTGCACCGAGGATGCTCGCGCCGGCTTTGCATTCGCACGATCCATTGCGCTAATTCCTCACCGCCCAAGCCAGGCCGTCCGGTCGGTTCCCGGCAGAGATCTGCTTCACCTCTTTGCGGGTGCTGGCGTCGAGTACCGAAAGATCTGCGGCGGCCGCGGCCGAGCTGCCACCCCTGCCACCCAGCCCCGTAATCAGCACCCGTTTGCCGTCCGGGGTGAACTTCAGACGGTTAGCGCCCTTGACCGAGATGGGCACCGTCTGACTCACCCTTTTGTCGGCTGCTTCAATGATCGTCGCGGTGCCGTCCCGGGCGTTTGCCACCCAGATCTCCCGCCCGTCAGGGGAGACGTCAATGCCCTCCGACCCCTGGCCTGCCACAACATTCGTGACGATCCATGATTGCCGCGGTTCACCACCGGGGCCAGGGAGTCCAGGCGCCGCCGTCCCCGGTGGACCATTGCTGCCGGGAGGTGGGCCGAGGGGACCGCTTGGCTGCATGATCCGCTCAATGATGCTCACCGTTCCGGAGCTCACATTGGATGTCACGATCCGCTCGAGGCTCGGCGCGACGACGAGCATGTGGGTCCTGTCCTCACCGGTGCCCAGAACCCAGTCAACGCGCCGCGTGGCAGGATCGTAGCGGCCAATCACCTTGTTCGTTTCGGCCGTAAAATAGAGCTTGCCGCCGGCCATGGCCAGGCCATGCGGGGAGTGCAATGCGCCAAGGTCGACTGCAGGCAGTGCCTTGCGTGCGATGAGATCCACCACGGAGATGGTGTTGAGGGTGCTGCCTTCGCCGCCGTAATTGGAAATGTAGGCGACTCGGCCATCATCCGATGCAGTCACCTCGTGCGGGTCCTCGCCCGCGGCAACGCGCGCCACGATAAGTAGAGTCGCTGGATCCACAATGGCGAGCGTGTTGTCACTTTTCTCAAGCACCAGCAGGGCGGGCGAAGGCGTCTCTGCAGAGACGCTCACGGCCGCAAGGAGCATCGCACCGAGCCCGCTTGCAAAGCGCGTTGAGTTTCTTAGCCGATCCATATTTCTGTCCTCCTCCCGCTGGAAGCAGCCAACGCCAGCATCCGCAGAAGCGCGCCCGTCGCGATGTGGCCGCAACCCGGATCTGCCCCCGTAAGCATAGCGATGCGCTTTCATTTGGCGAATGGCGCGCGGAGACCTCCGCCGTCCAATGCCATCGCCGCCGCGCGGATGGGGCACAATGACACCGTTTGGAGCACAGTATTGTGCATTCGGAGCCTCCGGCATGGCCAAGACTCGCCCCAGCGTCGCCGCCAAGCGGCGCACCTTTCGCCGCCTGCACGAGACGGGGTGCTTCGTCATTCCAAACCCCTGGGATGTGGGCAGCGCCTTATATCTGCAAAGCCTGGGATTCAAGGCGCTCGCCACGACGAGTTCGGGCTTCGCCTGGTCGCAGGGACTGCCCGATGGAGGTATTTCGCGCGAGCTGGCGCTTGCGCACTTCGAGGCTCTCGTGGCTGCGACGGATGTACCGGTCAACGCGGACTTCGAGAGCGGCTTCGCAACGGATCCAGCAGGAGTCGCCGAAAGTGTCACTCTGGCCATGCAGACGGGGGTTGCGGGGCTCTCGATCGAGGATTCATCGGGCGACGCCGCGAGCCCGCTCTACGATCTCGGAACTGCAGTTGACAGGATCCGAGCAGCGCGGGAGGCCATCGATAGGGCGGGTGGAGAGGCTCTTCTCATCGGCCGAGCCGAGTGCTTTCTCGTCGGCCGCCCCGACCTTGAGGAGACCATTGGCAGGCTCAGGGCCTACGCCGCGGCGGGTGCCGATTGTCTCTACGCTCCTGGTCTGCGGGGCCGCGATCAGATTGCAGCGGTTGTCGCAGCCCTCGCCCCCAAGCCCGTCAACGTGCTGGTTGGGGCGGTCAGCGAGTTGACGATACGGGACATTGCTGCACTGGGCGTGCGGCGAGTGAGCGTCGGCGGGGCCCTTGCGCGCTCGGCATGGGGCGCATTCATGCGGGCGGCAAAGCTCATCGCCGAGGAAGGGCGGTTCGATAGTTTTGCCGAGGCCGCCGCCGGGCAGGATCTGGATTCCTTCTATCGTGGTCTCTGAGCGATAGGGTGCTTACTCTTGTGCAGTGCAATTTCTGGGTCGCGAATGTCGGCCGATGAGTGGGCGTTCCTGCGTCTCTCATGGCACAAGCGATTGATCTGTAAGCGCTAATAACGATCGTCTCCGGCTCTGATGCCCGCAAAGATTGCCGTTCGCCGCCTGGGCAGGGTTTGCTCCAGGGCACGGGGGAGCACTAGCATCTGGAAGGGGGAATGGCGCTCAGGTCCACTGGCACATGGTAGGGCCGGCAGAAGTCGCAATTCGCACCCAGGTACAAAGCCCCGCCACAATAACGAGAACCACAATGGCCGCAAATAACCTGATCGATCGCGCCAAGTCCATTCTATTAACGCCGCGCTCTGCATGGCCGGTTATCGAAGCAGAGCCCGACACCGTGGGCGGACTCTACGCGCGGTACATTGTCATCATGGCGGCCATTCCGGCCGTCGTGCACTTCGTGTCCGCGGCGCTGATCGGTGTCTCGGTTCCCATCCTTGGCTACTATCGAGTCAGCGTGGGAACGGCGCTCAGCACCGCGATTCTCACCTACGTGCTCTCGCTTGCCGGAGTCTTCATCCTGACGCTGATCATCGATGCGCTGGCACCGACATTTGGCGGCCAGAAAAACCAAGTGCAGGCTCTGAAGACGGTTGCCTACTCCTACACCGCCAGCTGGGTTGCCTCGATCATCGGGATCATTCCCGGCCTCACTCTGATCGCGGCGCTGGCCGGGGCGATCTACGGCATCTACCTGCTGAACATGGGTCTGCCGTTCACGATGAAGTGTCCACCGGAGAAGGCAGTCGGCTACACGGCTGTCACGATCGTCGTGGCCATTATCGTCGGCTTCGTACTCAATTTAATTGTCGCTGCGGCTGGCGGCTGGGGTGTGAACTCCAGCCACATGCCGACGGTGCTCTCCGCGCCGGGTTCGAGCGGCAGCAGCGGTTTCGCCAGCGGCAGCGCAGGAGCCGGCTTGCAGGCGTGGTCGGAGAAGGTGGCCGCCGCCGCCAAGCAGGTCGACGCGGCACAAAAGTCCGGCGATTCTGCCGCGCAGGCTAGCGCGACCGGGCAGATGCTCGGGGCTGCACTAGGTAGCGGTGGAAAAGTAGAATCGCTGGCTCCGGATCGCATCAAACCCTTCGTGCCGGATGCATTGGACGGCTTGAAGCGCACGCAAATGTCGGCGGATCGAACGGCGGCCATGGGAATGCAAATCTCCAAAGCTGAGGCGACCTATTCCGACGGCGCCGACCACAACATCAAGCTGGAAATCACCGATTCGGGATCTCTCAAGGGCCTGGTGGGGTTCGCTGGCGGCTGGGCGGGCGTGGAACAGGACCATGAAGAAAGCGACACCGGCTACGAGAAGACCTACAAGAGCGGCGGACAGCTGGTCCATGAGAAATGGGACAACCAGAGCCATAGCGGCGAGTACGGCGTGGTCGTCGGCGACCGCTTTGCCGTCACCGTATCGGGCAGGGTTGCGAACATCGATGAGTTGAAGGGCGCCGTCGGCAGCATCAATCTCGCCGGTCTTGCCGCATTGAAGAACGAAGGCGTGCAGTCTAATTGAACGTGTTCGGGTCGTGGCCCGGGCGTTCGCGCCGCGTTCCGCACCTGCGCAGCAAATCCCATGCACGCAGAGCACGCGGGTTCGGGCGCCGCCGCGCGCTACTTGCCCGGCATTTCTACCGGCACGATTTCCATCTGCAGCAATTGCGTCCGCCGCAGTACCGACAGCTGCAGAGATTCGCCGATGGTCCACCGACTCAGAAACCGATGCAGAGCGTCGACGCTTGCAATGGTCTGTGACTGTACTGCAAGGATGATGTCGCCAACCCGCAGGTCCGATTCCGCAGCGGGGGTGTCGGGCTCGCGCGCCACAATCTCGAGCGCAGACTCGTTCGCGAGTGCCAGTGCGCGCACGAGTCGGCGGTCGAGGCGACGGGTTCGGCCGGCGATGCCGAGGTAGGCGCGGCGCACCCGGCCGTTCGTCAGCACTTCTGAGATGACCCATTCGGCCGTGCATGCGGGCACCGCAAAACCGATGCCTTGCGCTGCGGCGATGATGGCGGTGTTGATGCCCACGACGCGGCCGCGCGCGTCCACAAGGGGACCGCCGGAATTGCCGGGATTGAGCGGCGCAGTATGCTGGACCACGCCTTCGATCAGCCGTCCATCGCCGCCGCGCAGCGTGCGCCCGTGAGCGCTGATCACGCCGGCAGACACGGTCGCTTCGAAGCCGAAAGGATTGCCGATAGCAACTACGAGCTGTCCCACGCGTGGCCCGGGTTTCGTCAGCAGGCTGACGGCCGGCAGACCCGACGTGCGAGCCCGTAGCACTGCCAGATCCGTGGAGGCGTCTTCGGCGATGACACGCGCCTCGACCTTATCGCCGTTGGTGAGCGTGATGCTCACGCTCGCCGCACGATGGACGACATGCTGATTGGTCAGCAGGTATCCATCGGGTGTCACAATGACGCCGGAGCCGCTGCCGACAGGCACGACGCTTTCCTCGCGCTGCCGGCCCACGTGCACGCTGACGACCGCGGGACCGACGAGGTCGACCGCGCCAATGACGGTGCGCGAGTAGGCGTCGAAGGCGGCGTCCTCGTCGCTCACGGACTGAGCGGCTCCGGTCGCAATCTCGCCAGGCGGTCGCTCGTCGGCTGTGCCGGAGAGCGGCTCGCCCTCCGATGCCGTGCTGTCGTTATACACGTGCCCATGCCCCGAAAATGGACAGAAGATCATGGGAGCGGGCCGCCAAAATACAAGTCACGGGCCGAGGGTGCATGACTTTGCCGCGCGTTTCACCCGGTCGAGGGGTGCGCGGCGGCTCGGCTCCCCGGGGTGTCCCATGGCCTTGATTTCGGGAAGACGGGGGTACTCTTAGCGCGAGAAGAAGACCGCTCCGTGCGGTGCCCCCACGCCCTTCCAACCGTGCGGCCACTCACGTTCGGCGAAGCTAAACCCGGCTTTGCCGTCCGCGTCACGAAAGGTCTCATCTACCGCAAGCGCACCGGTCGACTGATCCAGCTTCAGCAGGTAAGTGCGATCCTCCGGCGTCGAACCGGAGGTGGCGACGAGCCGCTGTGTTTTGGGATCCCAAGCGCTCCAGTGGGGGTAATAGGCGTCGCTCAGCTTGAGTCGCGAGACTTCCACGGGCTGCGCCGCATTCGCGATGTCGAGCACGATGAAGCCGTGCACCGCGGGGACGCTTTGCACCAGATAATGGCCAACGATGCTGGGGACACCACACCAGTTGCCGGGGAGGGAGAACACGAGCTTCGAGCTGGGCGTGCTCGTGTCCAATCCCGTGATGCGTTCAATGCCGCAGCCCAGGGTCTGCACGAAGACCGAGCCGTCCGGGCCCAGACGCGGCTCTTCCGGACTGATCTGGGCATAGCGGTTCTCGCCCACATCGAAGTACGCTGTCTTTAGAAGTCTAAGATCCGACAGACGCCACACCTGATACGTCACGCCGCTGAAAATGTCCTCCTCGTGCATGGACGAGTTTGTAGAGACGACGCGGTCGAGTTTGGGCAGCACGACAAGGCTGTATGGCATGAGTAGAGCGCCAGGAAATCCCGGATCCGCGCTGCTGGCCGAGCGCACGACGTTGCCCCGGTCATCAATCTCGACGAGGCCGCCAGTCTGATCCGTCTGCGATTCGGTCTCGGCGTGATGCGCGTGCTGAAATGTAGCCAGCACATTGCCATTGGGCAGTCGCAGGTAAGAATGCGGGTGCATGTAGCCGGCCATGTCGGTAAAGGAGGTTACGGTCTTCGGGTGCAAAGGGTCACGGACATCGAAGATGAAAGTACGGCCGGCGTCATGGTCGTTGGCGAAGAGCATCCCGCTCGCGGGCATCGTGTATTCGGTGTGATGCACGCGCATGGTCTGTTGATCGGTGGCGAGGGTCGTCACCAGGTGTCCATACGAGGCCGAGGAGGGATCGGCATCGATCACCGCGAGAAAGTCGTTACCCTTGTGGGCCCGGTCGCCCGCCCAGACCAAGAGATAGTGCTCTGGAACCTTCGTCTTGTTCGCCCGCGAAGGTACCGGAGCAGTGACGGCGCAGACGACCAGTGTTAGAGCGAATAAGATGCGTGCCATAAAAGCTCCTGCGCCCACCGTCATAATCACAGGCGGCAATCATAAGTGCGCGGCCACGCGGGCGCACGTGGGGAAGACTTGATCCACGCTGCGCCGCTGCCGCATTCGCTGACCGCAAGGCTGGACCGACTGCCGGCGACGCGAACGGTCTGGCGGATCATCGCGCTCTTGAGTCTTGCGCTCTTCTTCGAGCTCTACGACATGCTGATGACCGGCGTGATCGCTCCTGGTCTCACCGCGAGCGGCATATTGACGATGACCACGCCCGGCCTATTCGGCGCCGCCGGAATTGCCTCGTTCGTCGCGGCGCTGTTTGCCGGTCTCACCGTCGGCACCGTTTCTGCGGGCTTATTCACGGACCGTTTCGGCCGCCGGGCGATCTTCACGTGGGCCATGCTTGGCTACACGCTCTTCTCGATTGCGATGGCCTTCCAATCCACGGCATGGGGTCTGAATAGCTGCCGTTTTCTCGCCGGCATAGGCCTTGGCATCGAGCTCGTGACGATTGATATCTATATCTCGGAGCTCGTTCCCAAACACGTACGCGGTCGCGCCTTCGCATTTAGCCAGACCTGCGGGTTCACTGCCGTTCCGATTGTCGGCATCCTGGCATGGGCACTGGTGCCGCGCGCACCGCTCGGTCTTGAGGGCTGGCGCTGGGTGGTCCTGATCGGCGCGAGCAGCGCGCTTGCGGCCTGGTACATCCGTCGCCGACTACCCGAGAGCCCCCGCTGGCTGATGCAGGTGGGGCGCCATCGCGAGGCCGAGGATGTCATCTCGCAGCTGGAGCGTAAGGTTCGGACCGAGTACGGCGCAGCACTCCCGGAGCCGGTCGAAAACGAGACGCCCGCGCGGCCGAGCCGCTTCGCGGAGATTTGGACTCCGCCCTATCGGGGGCGGGCGATCATGATGGCGATTTTCAACATCGCGCAATCGATCGGCTTTTACGGCTTCACCAACTGGGTGCCGACGCTGCTCATCTCCCGCGGCGTCGGAACCACCCACAGCCTGCTGTACACGGCAATCATCGCGATCGCCGCGCCGGTTGGCCCGCTGCTCGGCGTCAAGATCGGCGACCGTCTCGAGCGCAAATGGCTCATCTGCGGCGCGGCAGGCACAGCGGCAGGCTGCGGGCTCCTCTTCGGCCAAGCCACCGTTGCGATCGCTCTCATCATCCTCGGTGTACTGATCACGGTGGCCAACAATACGATGTCCTTTGCGTATCACGCCTATCAGGCGGAGCTGTTTCCGACTCGACTTCGCGCCAAGGCGGTCGGCTGCGTGTATTCGTTCTCGCGCGCGTCGGCGGCGGTGAATGCGTTCTTGATCGCCCTCGTACTGCGCAACTTCGGCGCGGCCGGGGTGTTCGCGTTCATCGGCGGCGCCATGCTTATCGTCGTGATTACGATCGGCGGCTTCGGGCCGCGCACAACGGGTCAGGCCCTTGAGGAGATTTCGCGGTGAAACAGCGATTGATGGTATTCAAGGCGAGGCCGGGCGGGACGTCGCCCGCGGCGCCACCCACACACTGAGCGCGGAAGGGTACTGCGCGCTGTGGTAGATCGTGTTGGCCGCGACCACGGCACGACGGTTCAGCCCTAGCGGCTCGCCAGTGTTCGGATTCACGTCGAATCGCGGGAAGTTGCTGCTGGAAATGTCCAACCGCAGGCGATGCCCCTTCTTGAATACGTTGGCCGTATCGTAGGGGTTGATGTCAAACGCATAGATCCTGCCCGGCTCGATCAGCTCGCCCTGCTTGCGACGGTCGCGATAGCGGGCACGGCGTATGCCGTCGGTCAGATTCATGGCAAAGCCACCGGGAAAGTCCGCGCTGGGCGGGTAGACGTCGATCAGCTTGGCGGTGAAATCCGTATCCGTGCAGTTGGACGCGCCAAACAGATGGATCTGAACCGGCCCCATGACCGTCATGTCGTGATCGAGCAGTTCGGTTTGGAATACCAGCACGTCGGCGCGGGCACTCAGGGGCAGATAAGGCTGCCGCGAACCGGGCATGTCGGGACGCTCGCGTTGATCATAGGCGCCATCGTGGAGTCTTCGTGAGACTCCTCCGCCGATGGTCGGTACCGGGTGCTGAGGATCAAAGCTGAACGTCGTCGCAGGCGCCTCAGAAGGCACCGGTGGTACGTCCGACAGAGTGCCGTCCGAATGCAGATACAACATCTGCTGACGTGTATCCGCCGGCGGCCATTGTGCGGCGTCGCGCCAGTAGCCGCCGTGTGCAAGACGCCCGTGTGCGTCCTTATGCCCGTCTCCCGTCCCCATGACGAAGAAGCGCACCGGCGCCTGGGTCGCCACCGCAGTCCGAACGCCCTTGAGGTACTGGTCGAACCAGCGCAGGTGAAAGCCCACGTCGAAATCGGCAATCGCGGCGCTGGGCCCGAAATCCACCTCGCCGGCATAGCTCTGGTCGTCGCCATGATGCGTCCACGGTCCAATCAAGAGCCGCTCGGGCGACTTCTTCCGTCTGGACAGCTCCCGCCAATTCTCGATGGTGCCCCGCAGGTAGATGTCGTACCAGCCGCCAATGTGCAGCATCGGCACATCGGAGGTCTGAGCGTAGTAGTTTTCCCAATTCATGCTGATGCTCTGCCAGTACGCATCGTCATCGGCATGAGTGGCTTCATCCAGATAATAGTTCTCGTAGTTGGGGGCGCTGGAGAGCGGACTCAGTCCCTTGCGCAGCGGCAGCGCGGTGTACCAGTCAACGAGCCTCTCCTGCTGCAGCCGCGCACGTACCACCGGGTCTTTACTGTCTTCGATGATCTGTTCCCACGCCCAGGAGAGCTGCCGCCCGAGCTCAAAGGCTCCATCGTTGCGCACGGAGTGATCCCAGGCATTGGCCATGCCGCCCATATTGAGCACGACCGTGCTCAGGTGCGGCGGATGCAGCTTTGAGGTATCAGCCTGCGTGTGTGCGGCGTACGAAGTGCCATACATGCCCACCCTGCCGTTGGCGTACGGCAGCTGCGCTACCCATTCGACCGCATCGTAGCCGTCGTACGCATCCTGCGCATCGTACTTGGAGAACTCCCCCTGGGAGTGATGGCGCCCGCGCATGTCCTGCAGCACAACGACGTAGCCATTGCGTGCGAGCTGTTGGGCGATGCTCACCGTAGCAGGCGCCGCCTTATCGTACGGTGTCCGGTGCAGCAGCACTGGCAGGCGCTGCGCGGTCGGCGCGGCGCCATTGGCCGGCCGATAGATGTCGGTCGCCAGCCCGACGCCATCGCGCGCCTTCATCATGACGTCGCCCTGCAGCACGACGTTCGGGAAGAGCGTCGCGGCCTGAGCACAAAGCGGCGGGGGCCCGCAGAGGCACGCGACGAGGCACGTCGCGGTCGCCACAGAGTTGACTCCTGCCATGCTGCAGAGCGAGCGAAACCAATGCATGACAAG
>Ga0302324_100024268_pt1 | contig 11693 bp, 12 predicted proteins | sample Palsa_T0_1_FD_201949 | JGI IMG/M metagenome (GOLD analysis project Ga0302324, IMG submission 201949) | Peat permafrost microbial communities from Stordalen Mire near Abisko, Sweden - Palsa_T0_1 | ecosystem: Environmental > Terrestrial > Soil > Palsa > Peat permafrost | place: Sweden: Abisko... | reverse complement strand
GCGCCGTGAGCACGACCGACCTGGACCACCTGAGGTTGTCGCAGGCCGGGGTGAACCTGCTGCAGTCAGCGCGCGTTGCGGCGCGCGCGCTGCCGCCGCCGCACATCAGCCTGCGCACGCTGGTGGCGGAAGCGGCCGCCAGGAGCGACTGTCGCGAGCTGGCGCTACGGCGGCTGGCGTTGTTCATCATGGGAAGTATCGAGCACGGTACCCGCTGGGTGGTGTATGAAACGTCGGCACCGGCGCTGTGGGCGCGCGTGCGGGTGCAGATCATCGCGTTCATGCAGGAGCTGGAGCGCGAGGGCGCTTTCGCCGGGCGCAGCGCGCGCGAGAATTACTTCGTGATCTGCGACAAACGCCTCAACGATCCTGCGCATGTGGCCGCGGGCCGTTTCCAGCTGCTGTTCGGCTTTGCCACCTCACGCCCGGCTGATTTCCAGGGCTGCCTGGTCACGCATGAGCCCGGCGCCAGCAGCGTGCGCCCGGTCAGCGTCAATCGATACGCATTGCCACCGCAAAGCTGACCACCGCGCGCGCAACTTCGTTGCCCGCGGCCTCGCTGAGCGTCACTGGAACGCCGACCAGCCCGGTCTCGGCCCAGTCGGTCTTGTCAAAACGCGCCAGCGCCACCACCGAGGACTCGGCACGGCGCAGGTGCTCGATCGTCAGGCCGCGCAGCGTACAGCACAGGCCCTCCGGCACGCTGACCTCGATGACCATCGTGGCCGTCAGTTGCGCCAGCGCGCTGATCGCCATCGGATCCACGGCGCCATCGGCCGAGCAGACGCGTCGATGCGCCTGCATCTCGGTCCGGCACAGACCCACCCGCAGCTGGTCGAAGTGCGCCTGCAGCGTGGACAGCAACGGCGTGCGCATGCGAGTGGCGCGAGCGAAGCGCCACCGACCCAGCAGCGAGCGCTGCGAACGTTGATAGCGGCGCAGCGCCTGGCTTGGCGGTGCGCTCGGGCCTAAGGTCAACCAGTCTAGCTGCGGGCGTGCGGCACGCGAGTCGGTGCTGATAGTGTGTCCTCCCGGTCGCGGCTGACGTCGGCGAGGATGGCCGGCAATCGCGCGAGCTTATTCGAGTGACTCTATTCGAGTTGTAATCGCGCCTCAAGGGTCCAGGAGTATGATCCGCGGCGGCGCTGTGATGCGCCGTGATCGGGTGCAAGGGAATCTTACGCATGGCGAACCGCTACGTCGTGTTCTCGCATGGCAAGGACAGCGTGCCGTGGGGCAGAAAAATCACGGCCTTGGCCGATGTCGCTCGTAGCGAGGGTTACGAGGTCGAGTCGGTCGACTATAGCGGCATCGATACGCCGCGCGGCTGCATTGACAAGCTGATCCAGGTCTGCAAGACGCTGTCGGGCGACCTGGTGCTGGTGGGTTCCAGCCTTGGCGGCTATGTGACGGTCGCGGCTGCCTCGCTGCTGCACGCGCGCGGCGCGTTCCTGATGGCTCCGGCGCTGTACATGGAGGGCTTGCCGCCGCTGCGCGAGCGGGTGCTCGACTGCCCGGCGGCCATCGTGCATGGCTGGCGCGATGACATCGTGCCGATCGAGCACAGCATCCGATTTGGGCGCGAATATGGCGCCTCGGTGCACCTGGTCGATGCCGATCATCAGTTGCACGAGCAGTTGCGCTTCATCAAGTACCTGTTCGAGTATTTCCTGATAGCGCTGGACCTGCCGGCCGAGCGCGGCTCGCCCTAAAGCCATGCAGGGCCTACTGCGCAGGGTGCTCGCGCTATGGGTGCGCGCGACGCTGCGGCCGGAGGATGCGGTGGCGCGCCTGGCCGGACGCACGCTGCCGGTGTGCTACGTGCTCGAGCGGCGCAGCCCGGTAGACCAGGCGGTGCTGCAGAACGTGTGCGTGCGCGAACGCCTGCCGCGGCCGGGTCGACGCCTGCTAGCGCGGCAGCTGCGCAACGTGCGCTCATCGTTCGCGCTGACACAGAGCATCGGCCTGTGGCGCACGCGCACCGACCGGCGGCCGCCAGAGCTGCTGCTGGCGCTGATTGATGCCCTGCGGCGCGACCCGGGCCTGGACGTGAGCCTGGTGCCGGCCGCGGTGTACTGGGGTCGCGCGCCCTCCAAGGAGCGCTCGCTGATACGGCTGCTGCTGTCCGAGGACTGGGTGATCGGCAGCCGCGTGCGCCGCTTCTTTACGGTGCTGTTCAATGGCCGCAGCACCACGGTGCAGCTGGGCGAACCGGTGTCGCTGCGCGGCCTGCTGGAATCCGATGCCGATACGGCGTTGAGTGCCCGGCGCATCGCCCGTTCGCTGGTAAGTCAGTTCGCCCGGCTGCGCACGGCTCGCCTGGGGCCGGACCTGTCGCACCGGCGCACCATCGTGACCGCGGTGCTGCGCACCCGGGCGGTGCGCGCGGCGGTGGCGCAGGAGCTGCGCGAGAAAGATAAGCGCAGCCGCCGCGCGCTGCTGCTCGAGGCGCGGCGCTACGCCAACGAGATCGCCGCCAATTACTCGCCGGTGTTCATCACCTTCATGTCGCTGGCGCTCAGAAGCCTGTGGAACCGGCTGTACGACGGCATCGAGTTCCAGCACGTCGACACGCTGCAGCGGGTCGCCGAGGGCAACGAGATTGTGTACGTACCCTGCCACCGCAGTCACATGGACTACCTGCTGCTGTCCTACGCCATCTACGAGCGCGGCTACGCGGTGCCGCACATCGCGGCCGGATTGAACCTGAACCTGCCGATCGTCGGCCGCTTCCTGCGCAAGGGCGGCGCTTTTTTCATCCGCCGCAGCTTTCGCGGCAATTCGATCTACACGATCGTGTTCATGAAATACCTCGCGGCCATGATGGCGCGCGGTCACTCGATCGAGTATTTCATCGAGGGCGGCCGCAGCCGCACCGGCCGCCTGCGCCCGCCGATGACCGGCATGCTGTCGATGACGGTGCGCAGCTACCTGCGCGAGCCGCGGCGCCCGGTGGTGTTCCTGCCGGTGTACTTCGGCTACGAGCGCATCGTCGAAGGCGCGACCTACATCGGCGAGCTGTCGGGCCAGCCGAAGGAGAAGGAGTCGGTCGTCGGCCTGCTGCGAACCGTTGGACGGCTGCGCCAGCGCTTCGGCCACGTGCACGTCAATTTCGGCGAACCGATCCATCTCGACAAGGTGCTCGATCGATATGCGGTCAACTGGCGCGACCGGGCGTTCGACGACCAGAATCGTGCGCCCTGGGTCGGCGCGCTGGTCGATGAGCTGGCGCAAAACGTCATGCGCAACATCAATTCCGCGGCCAGCGTCAGCCCGATCAATCTGCTGGCGCTGGTGCTGCTGGCCACGCCGCGCCAGTCGATGCTCGAGGCCGACCTGGTACGCCAGATCCAGACCATGAAGGCGGTGCTGGCGGCGGTGCCCTACGGTGATCGGGTCACGGTGACCGACCAGACTGCCGCCCAGATCGTCAACTACGGTATCGCGCTCAACAGCGTCACCCGTGAACGCAACCGCGCTGGTGACCTGGTGCGCATGAGCCCGGAGCAGGCGGTGCTCGCGACCTACTACCGCAACAACGTGCTGCATCTGTTCGCGATGCCGTCGCTGATCGCCTGCTGCTTCCTGGCGAACGCTGTCATGAGCACCAGCGATGTGCAGCGGCTCGCCGGCCGCATCTATCCGTACGTCGCGGCGGAACTGTTCATGCGCTGGAGCGAGCAGCAACTGGACGGCGTCGTCGCCGCTGCGCTGGCCGCGCTGGCCGCGCTCGGCCTGCTGGAGGGCGACGGCGATGCGCAGCTGTGGCGGCGGCCGCCACCGACGTCGGAGGCCGCGATGCAGCTGTCGCTGCTGGCCCAGGCCACGATCCAGACCATCGAACGCTATTACCTGGCGATCGCGCTGCTGGTACGGGCCGGCAGCGGCGAGATCACACAGACGCTGCTGGAGGAGCGCTGCCAGCTGATGGCGCAGCGCATGACCATGCTCTATGGATTCAATTCACCGGAATTCTTCGATGCCAGCCTGTTCGAGAACTTCATCGATCTGCTGCGGGCGCGCGCTGTGGTGCGCGCCGGGGACAGCGGCCGGCTGCTGTTCGATGAGGTGCTGATCCGGGTGGAGGCCGACGCGCAGCTGGTGCTATCGGAGCAGATACGCCACAGCATCCTGCAGGTGACGCACGGGTAGTCGGTGGGGACTGCCATTAGTGGCCTGGATCATCCGCGGCAGCGAGGTCGTCAGCGGACTGCCATCCTCAACGTGGCCACAGCCAGCCGAATACCCCGGCGGCCAGCAGCGCGTAGATCACGCCGTCGATCATGTACTTGATGGTCGAGCTCCACCGGCGCTGCCACCAGATCGACTGGTGCGGCTGGCCGAGCGCCAGCGCCATGAAGGCCACGGTGCCGATGACGCGGAACACTTCGAGGTAGGGCGCCCCCAGCGGCAGTGTGCGGCTGGCGACGTAGCCCGACAGCAGCATCACCACCAGCAGGTAGACAAACCACTGTGCCAGCGGCTTGCCCAGGCTCATCTCACTGCCGCCGGTCAATGTCATGACCAAGGTCGGCCCGCGCCGTTTCTTTTCCAGGAACTGCGGTTCGCGCATCTGGCTGGCAGAGGAGATATGCGGCGCCATGTAGTCGCCGGGCTCGACCTGCGCCGCGCGCAGTGCATCGAGCAGCGCGTCCTCCTGCGGCAGCTTGCGCATATCACCGGCGTGATGGCCGACGATCATGTGCAGCAGCCAGCTGGCCAGGAAGATGATCACGCCGGACAGGACGATCGGCAGCCACAGGGACAGCAGCGAGACCATGGATGTGCTCCCTCATTGTTTTTCGCGTCGACCACAGGTTTACCGTGGCACGGGCGCCAGCGCAATACGCCAGGCCGCCAGCTTGCGGGCATAGCGCAAGCCTGCGTTGGCCGGGCTGGTGGAAGGCAGGCGGCGGATATCGATGTATGGAAACTCACCGGCCAGCGGTTTGCCGAAATGACGCTGCAGGGCGGTGTAGGCGGTGTTGCCGTTGCAGCACAACCGCACGACCGGGCTGGCGCGCAGCAGCGGCAGCAGATCGTTGGGCAGCGCCGAGCGCCGGTCGATCGCGGCATCGAGGCTGCCGTGGCGCACGCACGAGTGCAGCACGTCCCACAGGCCCAGACCGTGCGCCAGCAGCGCCTGCAGGCGCTGCCGATACGGCAGCTCGGGGCCGGCAACGCCGATGTCGCCCATCAGCCGCCAGAATTGATTGCGCGGATGCGCGTAGTACTGCCGTGCGTCGAGCGAGGCGATGCCGGGCATGCTGCCCAGGACTACGATCCTGGTGCTGGCATCGATCACCGCCGGGAAGCTGCGCACGCGCGCCGGCGCGCTCAGTCGTCCGCCACGCGGCCGCGCAGCCGCTTGACCTGCTTGCGTTCGCGCTTGTGATCCAGCCGGCGTTGCCGCGAGCCGAGCGTCGGACGGGTGGCACGGCGCCTCTTCGGCTCGACGCTGGCGCGCGCGATCAGCTCCTCGAGGCGCTCGAGCGCCGCGCGCCGATTGCCCTGCTGGGTGCGGTGATTGCGCGCGACGATCAGCAGCGTGCCGTCGGCATTCAGGCGGCTGCCGGCGAGCGCACGCAGGCGCGCCTTGACCGGCGCTGCCAGCGCCTGGGTGCCGAGAAGGTCAAAGCGCAGCTGCGCCGCGGTCGCAACCTTGTTGACGTTCTGGCCGCCCGGTCCCGAGCCACGGATGAATTGAAACTGCAGGTCCTGTTCGGGGATGGCGCCGATGTGCTTCACGGCAGCGGGTCGCCCTTCACGGCAGCGGGTCGCCGTGCCGCAGATACACCTCACGCTGGGCCACCGGGATGGTGATGCCGGCATCGCGGAACAGCCGCCAGATGGCGCGATTGACGTCGGAGCGCACGTTGTTGACGCCGGCCTCCGGATCTGCGATCCAGAAGCGCAGTTCCAGGTCCATACCATGATCGGAGAACTGCATCAGCCGCGATACCGGCGGCGGCTCGCGCAGAATGCGCGTGTTGCCCTCGGCCGCCTGCATCAGCACCGCCAGCGCCTGTTCCGGATCGTCGCGATAGCTGACGCGCACCGGCAGCTTCAGGCGCACCTTGCGGTCGGAGTAGCTCCAGTTGATGACCGGATTGGTGATCAGCTGCTGGTTCGGCACCAGCGTCTCAACGCCGTCGCGATCGCGCACCACGACATAGCGGCCGCGCAGCGCCTGCACCCAGCCGAAGCTCTCGGTGCTGGTGCCGGGCATGCCGGTAAAGCTGATCACGTCGCCGGGCTTGATCGACTTGTCCATCAGCAGCACGAAGCCGCTGACGAAGTTGCTGGCGATCGATTGAAGTCCAAAGCCCAGTCCCAGTCCGACCGCGCCGGTCAGTACCGTCAGCGCCGTCAGGTCAACGCCGGCCGCGTTCACACCCAGCAGCACGCCCAGGCCGACCAGGAAGAAATAGGTGAATTTGGTGATGCCGATGCGGGTTGAGAGCGCTATCGACTCGATCTGCATGATGCGCCGCTCGAGTGCGCGCGCCATCACGCTGGTCACCAGCACGAACAGCGTGATGACCACCAGTCCCTTGAGCAGTGCCCAGAGCGTGAAGCGGCCCTTGCCGGGCAGCAGGTTGATCGCATCGAGCGTGTTCTGGATGGCGTCGAACCAGCCCACCAGCTGGAAAGAGATCGCCAGCCACAGCAGCAGCGTCAGCCGCGTCTCCCAGGTGCGCAGCCAGGAGCGCGGGCCAAGCGCCAGGCGCAGCAGGTAGACCGCAAGGCGCACCAGGATCAGCGCCGTGGCCAGCTGCATCGCGATATCGAGCAGCGTGGCCGGCAAACCCAGCGCCGCGATCACGGTGCGCGCCAGCAGCATCGCCAGCAGCGCCACCACGGCGGCCGATTGCACCAGGGTAATCTCGATCAGGCGCGCACGCGCGCCGCGCAGGTTCAGCAGCGCCAGATTGCGGGCGCGCCAGCGGCGGCCGATGCCGTAGGCGCCCAGCGCTGCCAGCACGCTGACCGCCACCACGCCCAGCTGCAGCACCACCTCGCCGGCGGTGGCCGTGGCCAGGAACGACTGGATCGCGCCGCCATCGGGGGTCATCGGCAGCTGCGGCTCAGGCGTTCAGGTCAGGAATGAGCTGGCTCTCGAACTTCATGATCTGGTCCTTCAGTGCCAGCTTGCGCTTCTTGAGGCGTTTGAGCTGCAGCTCATCGATGTGGATGTCCATCGACAGACGCGTAATGACCTCATCCAGGTCGCGGTGTTCGATGCGCAGCTGCCGCAGCTTCTCGACGTTGCGGAACAGGTCGCGGTCGACGTTGTCTTCCTGATCGCTCATCCCTCTGATCGCCCTGCAACCATCGGTTGCTCCGCTCCGCCACCGAGGCAATTCTGATGCAAAGGCTCCGCTACAGGCCCAGACGGTCCATGATCGGGGTTATTCGGTCCGGTAGCTTAGCGAAGCGACCCAGCGGACGCCATGGCACCCCGGGCTCGTGGAAATCCGAGCCGATCGAGCCGGCCAGATCGAAGCGCCGTGCCAGCGTGGCGAGGCGATCGGCATCGCGCGGCGCCATGCCGGGGAGGCTGATTTCCAGGCCCGCACCCCCCGCCGCCTTGAACTCCGCGAGCAGCTCGCGCAGCACGCCGCTCGATACGCGGTAGCGCTGCGGGTGCGCCAGCACCGCCACACCCCCGGCATCGACGATGCAGCGCACCGCACTCGCCAGCGGCGGCCAGGGCGCTGCCACATAGCCGGGCTGGCCACGCTTGAGCCAGCGGTCGAAGGCCACCTGCACGCTGGCGCTGACGCCGCGCGCGCACAGCGCGCGCGCCAGGTGGGCGCGCGTCGGTGCCGCCGCTGCCAGCGCCTCATGCGCGAGCTCAACGCCGGGCAATCCGGCACGCGCCAGGCGCTCGCCGATCGCCACGATGCGCTGCCGGCGCAGTTCGAGCAGCAGCGCGCAATGGGCGATGAAGGGCGGGTGTGCGGGGTCGATATTGAGTCCAACCAGGTGAATCTCGCGCTCGCGCCACACGCTGCTGAGCTCCGCGCCCGGCACGAAGCGCATCCCATGCGCCTGGCAGGCGGCGCGCGCCTGATCGCAGCCGAGCGTGGTGTCGTGGTCGGTCAGCGCCAGCAGTTCGACCTGACGCTGCGCGGCCAGCGCTACCAGCGCTGCGGGTGCCAGCACTCCATCGGAGCAGTGGCTGTGGGTATGCAGGTCGATGCGTGGTTCCATCAGGCTCGCCGGTGCGGCTACAGACCGGTCAGCAGCGCCGCCCAGTCGCGGCTGCTGTCCGCATAGGCCAGGAACGAGGGATTGGTGAGCTCATCGCGCAGGTTGTAGCGCAGCGGCTGGCGGGCCAGATCGACCACGCAGCCGCCGGCCTCCAGCAGCAGTGCGTGCCCGGCCGCGGTATCCCACTCGGAGGTCGGGCCGCGGCGCACATACAGGTCACCGCCGCCTTCTGCCAGCAGCCCGAATTTCAGCGCACTGCCGAGTCCGATGCGCCGCTGCGGACCCAGCAGCTCGAGCTTGCGGTCGAGCCTGGCATCGCCAAACGAGCGGCTGCCAAGCACCCGCAGCGGGTCGTCCGCCGGCAGCTGCACATGGATCGGCGTGAAGACGCCATCGGCGCCGCGACGCACGGCTCCCAGGCCGCGTGCGCCGGCATACAGAACCGAACGCGCCGGTCCGGCCACCACGCCGAGCACCGGCTCGCCGTCTTCCACCAGCGCGATATTGACGCTGAATTCGCCGTTGCGCTTGACGAACTCGCGCGTGCCATCGAGCGGATCGACCAGCCACAGCGTGCGCCAGGCACGGCGCTGCGCGAACACTTCCGGCGCCGACTCCTCGCCGAGCATCGGCCATTGCGGGCTCAGGCGCGCAAGTCCCGCATCGATCACGCGTTGCGCCGCCAGGTCCGCTTCGGTGCGCGGCGAGCGGTCGTCCTTGAGCGTGACCTTGAATCCGGCCTGGTAGATGCGCATGATCTCGCGGCCGGCGGCATCGGCTATCTCCATCACCGCCGGCAGCCAGGCCGACAGCTGCCCGGCACTGACCGTCATATGTTCGCTTCCGCCATCGGCTCTATGATCATTGGCGCTATGATATAGGAGCGCATGAACGCTTCCCCGAAGGTATCCCCGAACGCATGGGCGAGCGCCCCGGCGCTGGGCGAGCACGAGTGGGCGCGCATCGACACGGTACTGCTGGATCTCGATGGCACGCTGCTCGACCTGGCGTTCGACAATCATTTCTGGAGCGTCCGGGTGCCGGAAGCCTGGGCGCAGCAGCGCGCGCTCAGCCTCGAGCGGGCGGTGGCCGAACTGCAGCCGCGCTTTCGCGCCTGCGAGGGCACGCTCGACTGGTATTGCATCGACTACTGGAGCCGCGAACTCGAACTCGACATCGCCGCGCTCAAGCACAGCCATGCGCACCAGATCCGCTGGCTGCCGGGAGCGCGCGAGTTCCTGGGGCGCGTGCGCGCACTGGGCAAGCGCCTGGTGCTGCTGACCAATGCGCATCCGACCACGCTTGCGATCAAGGATGCGCGCACCCAGGTGCTGAGCCACTTTGACGCCGGCTACAGCTCGCATCGCTTCAAGGCGCCCAAGGAGGCGCCGCAGTTCTGGCGCGAGCTTGCGCGCGTGGAGCCGTTTGACCCGGCGCGCAGCCTGTTCGTCGATGACAGCCTGCCGGTGCTGCGCGCCGCGCACGCCGCCGGCATCCGCCTGACGTACGCGGTGCAGCGGCCCGACAGCGGCGGCGCGCTGCGGCTGCAGCAGCAGTTCCCGGCGGTGGATGCGGTGGCGCAGCTGCTCTAGCGTCGTCGCTGGCGTCGTCGCTAACGTCCTTGCTGACGTCCTGGGCGCCGGCGCTGCGGACCGCCGGCGCGACCGCCGCGTCCGGCACCCGCTCGCGGACCGCCGCCGCGCCGCAGTGGTGCGGCGTGCGTGGCCGGGCGCGGCACGTGGGTGGCGGCATCGAGCTTCGCCAGCAGCTGCAGCGCCACCGGGGCCACCGGGATCTTGCGGCCGAGAAAGCTCTCGATGTCGGGCAGCCCGATGGCGTATTCCTCGCAGCCGAAGCTGATGGCGTCGCCTTCGGCGCCGGCGCGCGCGGTGCGCCCGATGCGATGCACGTAATCGGGCGCGTCCTGCGGCAGGTCGTAATTGAAAATATGACTCACATCCGGGATGTGCAGTCCGCGCGATGCGACGTCGGTGGCGATCAGCACCGCCAGCTCGCCCTCGTGAAACTGGCGCAGGAACTTCAATCGTTTCGGCTGCGGCACATCGCCCGACAGCGCCTGGGCGTTGAAGCCGTTGGCGCGCAGCGCCGTCTCGAGCCGCTCGGCGGTACGGCGCGTGTTGACGAACACCATCGTACGATGGGCTTCGGTCTGGCGCAGCAGCCCGATCAGCAGCGGCAGCTTTTCCTCCATCGACGGGAAATAGATCACCTGGCGGATGCGATCGATGGTGACCTTGTCCGGTTCGATGCGCACCAGCTCCGGGCTGTTCATGTGCTCGTAGGCCAGCTCGAGTACCCGGTGCGACAGCGTGGCCGAGAACAGCATCGACTGGCGACGCTCCGGATGCGGCAAGCGGCGCAGGATGTAGCGGATATCGGCGATGAAACCGAGATCGAACATGCGGTCGGCCTCGTCCAGCACCAGCACCTGCACGTGGCGCAGGTCATAGACCTGCTGCTTGAGATAATCGATCAGCCGCCCGGGCGTGCCGACCAGCACATCGACGCCTTCGACCAGCGTCTGGCGCTGCTGCTCGTAGTCGGTGCCGCCGAACACCACCGCCAGCTTCAGGCCGGTGTGCTTGCCCAGCACCGCGGCGTCCTTGTGTATCTGCACCGCCAGCTCGCGCGTCGGGGCGACGATCAGCGCACGGATCGAGGTGCGGGCGCGGTTCGGCGCCGCCGGCCGTGTCAGCAGCGCCTGATACAGCGCCACCAGGAACGCGGCGGTCTTGCCGGTGCCGGTCTGCGCCTGGCCGGCGACGTCGCGCCCCTGCAGTGCCAGCGGCAGCGTCTGCGCCTGGATCGGCGTGCAGTAGGTGAAGCCGGCATCGACTATCCCCTGCGCCAGCGCGGCGGTCAGGGGCAGGGATCCGAAGGTCATCGAACTGAGATGTTCATCACTCATTGGGACTGTTCACATTTGGCGACAGGATGCGGTGCTGCGACTCAAGACTTGCAATGCGACCCGGAAAGGGCTAAAAATATCCACAACCGGCGGCCGTTCTGTCCGCACCTGTCAAGCCATCCAGACGCCAGCAATTCAGGGCCAACCCGCAAGCCAAGTGTAACCGTTAGACGGCTTCCCGGGGCGCGACATCAGCCCCGCCGCGAAAATCTGTTCGGTTATTTGCCAAGAATCCATCTCGTAAATTCGTTTTTTGTCCCCAATATCAATGATTATTCCCCTCAACGGAGGCTTAACTGCGTGAGTAACGAGCACATTGTGCACACATCGGATGGCAACTTCGACCAGGACGTCCTGAAGGCCGAGAAGCCGGTGCTGCTGGATTTCTGGGCGGAGTGGTGCGGTCCATGCAAGATGATTGCGCCGATCCTGGATGAGATTGCCACTGAGTACAAAGATCGGCTGCGGATCGCGAAGCTCAACATCGACGAGAACCCGCATACCCCGCCGAAGTACGGCATCCGCGGCATTCCGACGCTGATTCTGT
>Ga0302324_100024267_pt1 | contig 11694 bp, 5 predicted proteins | sample Palsa_T0_1_FD_201949 | JGI IMG/M metagenome (GOLD analysis project Ga0302324, IMG submission 201949) | Peat permafrost microbial communities from Stordalen Mire near Abisko, Sweden - Palsa_T0_1 | ecosystem: Environmental > Terrestrial > Soil > Palsa > Peat permafrost | place: Sweden: Abisko... | reverse complement strand
ATACCCGTCTTCATCAGGCAGGCCCTGTATCGTCCTCGAGATACATCCTCCGGCATTCAGCGCCCATCCGAGTCCCACCCAGGAGGCCGTCTCGCCCACCCTGATGCCTGCTGCGTGGTAGTCGATGGAGACCGGGACTGAAACACTCCTGCCTTTTAATTCGTAAATGGGGATATCGATACTCGGCACGCCGGTGAATAAGCCGACCGGCCAGTCGCCGAACTTACCCAGAGCCGACACATTCGGGGAGGGCGGAATGACTGTGCGCAGCGCATCCAGGCTGGCGTCTACCTGGCCATAAGACCTGCCTGTAACCAGCAGTAAAACGATAAAACAAAACGTAAGCTTACACCTTAGCATATCTACTGTATAAAAGATTTTAGAAATTATAGCCTATCCGGAATAGCAGCGGCTGCGTCTGCGGCACCTGCTGATAGCTCAAAAAGTCCCATAAAAGCGCCAGCGTCGTCTGTTTGAATACATTACTCTTCATCGAGACCGTTTTTTGCACGCCGATCAGGCCCGATCTCGTCCAGTATTGCAGTTGTCTCAATTGCTGGTAATTAGTAAAGGGAGTGGTATAGTTATATTCCAGCCCGGCATATAAACTGAAGCTGGTCTTTAGCTTAATCGTCGCAAACGATCTCAGCCCGAGGCCATTTCCAGTGATGGCGATATGGTTGATGCCGTTCCCCGTGCCCATCTCATAGGAGGCGCCGATACCGATGACATTGGAGTGGCCCAGCTTATAGCCCAGGCCGAGTCCCAGGGTCAGCAGGGACGGATAGTAGATGCTGTTGTGCGTCGTCTGGAAGTTGAAACTGTATTGAAGTCGCCCCAGGAAAGGCTTCGACTTCTGGTCATTGGGTTGGATGTTCGGCATTTGTGCGTCGCCGTTGCCCAGGCCCAGTTTACTCAGTTTGTCTTTGTAGCCGTCCAGGGATGACTCTGCCGACTGCAGGTTGGCTTGCATAGCGGATGCTCCCGCTGAACCGCCGGCAGAGACCTGGCTTTTCACAAGGCCGGCCACCTGTTCTTTCGATTGCAGCCCATTGACAGCCTGCGGCGAAGCGTAATTGCCGGGCAGATGGAAAAGGCTGCCTAACTGCGAATGGGTCGTCATAAAGCTTTGGAAGGCTGGCAGGCGGCCGAGCATCGATAAGGCCTGCTGGGCCAGGGCACTTGGATCGGAGAGCATCGCCTTGTATTGCTGGACGCGCTGGGTATAATAGACTTGTTCCTCCTGCATACCGGCCAGGGGTTTGCCGAGTACTCCTATCATGTTCGCATGAGCGGCGAGGTATTCGCTGATCTGCTGCTGCCTGGACTGGACATAGGCCTTGGCGATATCGGCGTCCTGCATTTTAGCTTGCAGCGCCTGGAATTGGGTAGAGGCGGCCTGTAGTTTCGTAGTCGTTCCGCCGGCCAGCATCTGTGGATTTTGTCGTAAAAAAGCCATCGCACCCTGCAGGGTATCTGCATAGGGGTGGTATTGCCCGCTGAATGTCGTTTGGCGGTTGCCCGTATCCGTCTTGATCTGAGCGCCGAGCGCCGCATACTGTTGTTGGGAATGGGCGAAAAGAGACTTTGCTGCAGCCGGGTCGACAGCAGACAATTTCTGCTGCATCCGTTGCTCGCGTCGCGCCATCCGCGCCAGGTATTGCTGGGTCTGGCTGGTCAGTTGCTGGTTGAGGCTGGCCGACTGCGATTGTATCTTCCCGAATACACGTGAAGGAAAGTTCGCGAGTTTGCCGGCAAGCGTATCCGGCGACTGAGCATGAGAGACTGTGACGGCAAGGCATAGGATGAAAGCGTGCAACATATCGTGCACGCGGCGGTGGCCGTTTCTCATGTGTGTAGCGGTTAGGGGGTTAAGGTATTTTGATTAGGACTAACGGGGTAGGATCAGTGATCGAAGGGCAGGATTGTGATTCGAAATAAATAAATCTATGCGATATGAATAAAACAATTATTAAAGGCTAAGGGTTTGCACTAGTTTAGTGCACGCGAGGCGGCGAATTTTGCGCGGGCGATGGCGAATTCTGCGCGGGCATACTACAGGTTACCCACAGTCATGCAACTCACATTGCCTGTGATGACGCCGTTCAATGTCTTGAACAATGCGCCGTTCTTCCATACAACAATGTTGTTGTTATTGCCAATAAGCGGCCTGCATGGATGACGGGTTCCACGGCAGCGTGTAGGTGTACCCTGTTATCACGACGTTGGGGGTCGGTATAGTGTCAGGCAATGTGCCGGGCACATAAATATCGTTGCCGGATACTGTGACGCCATTCGTCCACGGATAGAGGAACGGCTAATAAATTCAATTGCGATGCGCTCGGGACGGCGATAAAAGAATCATTTTTCCAATAGCCCGCTGATCCGCCTATCATATAGCGGGTGGTGTCCGATATGACTATAGATGAGATATTTGTAGCATTTTGTACCGTATCTGCAATGACATCGGCCCATGGTCGCAAGAGACTAATTTTCCAATAGACACCTTTGGAATCATCGCTGCCGCCGAGATACAAGTAGGGCCCGCCAAGCACAGGAATTGGCGTTGGGTTAACCTGGGGCGAATCCTTTTTACAGGAACAGGTTAACAGAACGCCTGCGATGGTGTAACTCAATTTGCTCTACTTCCTTTTCAGCAATCTCTTTAGTTTCTTCTTCCGCTGCAATTTCCAGCCCATGTTCTACGACCTTTTCACCTACTCGAATGAGTTCTCCGCCCTCACCCCCTGACAATGCATCCACACCCACCTCTATCATCGGCCCGGTAAAATGCTCAATACGCAGGTTATCAAAGAACACCATCCAGTTCTGCGTCTCATTGCTCACCCAAATATACAGATATCCGCTGTGATGCAGCTTGATAGTGGTCGCAAGCGTATTCAGCACATTCGGGCTTCCCACAGGCAACGCGCCGCTCTGATTATACCCGCTGACATAGTTGAACTGGTTATCCAGCAGCTTCTACCTGGGGGCGCTCGAAGCCATGATTCAAATCGGCACTTATCTCCATGAAGGCGTCTCCCCATATGCGGCCCTCTATGAAAAGGCAGGGGTTTCATGGAGCAGCGGCTATATAATGGCGAGTATTTCGCTCAGGAGATCAAGTACACCGGTCTCAACGCTGCAGATCCCGTTGCTGCTTCGCAGCATTCCTATGGAGGAGCCTATTCCGCCGAGGCCGTTGCCCTGCTAAAAAAGGAAGGCCCGAAGTATCAGTATGGAACGGGCTGTCTCTCCGATGGGTCTCGATATCGTGCGGAAATGACCCCTTATTTGGAAACCCCAAGCCTGAAATCCGATACAGCAAAATCCGCCACATCGTAGATAGACATTTCTTCATAGTTTTCGTAGCAGTCTTTGAAAAGATCACGGAACGGATTTATTATCCGTCCATTCGCAATCTTTATATACGGCTCGTAGGACTCTTCGTCCTCGTATTTCTCAAAAAACCATTCTCCCCCCTTTTCATGTTTATATACTTCTCCTAAATAGGCGATGAGATATAAGTAATCCTTTTTGAAAAAGACGGCCTGACTCGGGAGTGCCTTCTTATAGGCAGTATCGATAAGCCTTACGCTTTTTAGCGACCTGTCCAATTTCTCCCGTGGTATTTTCAATTTATCGGCCAGTGAATCAATATACAGATTGACCGAAGCCAGGAACTTCTTATCATCCGGAATTAAGTTGGATAAAATATGCTCGCTTCTTTTGGCAGGCACCTTATTACGTATTTTGTTCAGTTCCGCCACAGACTTATACATTCTTCCGGAACTGATTTTATCTCCTATGATAATTAAGATCCTTCCGTCAGGCAACTCATAGTAACTCATACCCAAATCCGGAACGTTTAAATCACCCCTTTTTTTGGGATTGTACAGTTTAAAAAGCTCGACAACTTCGTTTTTGCTATAAGTCCTTTTGAAGCCTGATTCTTTCATGGGTTTATTGTTTTGTGCAGTAGCCAATAGAATCGAACAAAAAATCAGATATGAACAAAAAAATGATTTATACATAATTTCAAATTATGGTTTCTCTATCTGCGCCGGGTCAACATTTGTATCAGGTTTGGGCGGCCCTTTTAAGGTCGCGCTTCCTGAGTAAGAAGAAGATACAAATGGTCTGTTCCACATATTCAGTTGCGTCGGCCTGCCTAAACTAATATTTCCATCGTCATCCCAACTCACGATTGTCTGAGTTAAAAATACACCGCGGGATTCGGCATAATCTTTTAAATCCTCACCGATGATCGTATTCGATGTCGTTATAAATGCCACCTGAGGTACCGCATCTCCGGTCTTCAGATACGAGGCTGCGTCTATTATTCCCACTAACTGATATTCTCTGTAACTCTCTGTCAACACTCCGTCAGCAGCTTTAATTTCATATAAGACTGCTGCAAATCCGCCTTTTGTATGAACAGCAACACCTTGTCCATCAGGAACAACACTTGTTCTTTTACCAAAAGTATTCGCAGACCTTACTTCCGAATAAGATAATGTGCCCGGTACTACCAGGTAGTTCCCCAATATATCCATCACAGCGTCTTCGAACATCTTTCCTACATATTTATTGAATCCAACTGCATTCCTGCCTTTATCAGCCCCACCTCTTTTGCCATATTCACGCAACCCGTTGGTTGATAACGGATGCATACTATTCTGCTGTCTATACGCAGCGGCTAAATTGGGATCGGCTCCGGGCCGGGTGGCTTCTACCCATTGTGCATTGGTCAGGCCGTCTGCTCCGACAGACTCCATCCCATCCGGGTCAATAAATCGTATCGGATTATCCGAGGCATAGGTATACGGAGACCACCTTCTTGCTTTATCCGCTGATGGGTCAATTCCATGCCAAACACCCAACTGCGGATCCTGCATCCTTGCGCCATAATCATATAATTGCAGCCCCGTCCCATCGGAGAACTCCTGGCTCTGCAGTTCCTTCCCATTATATCTATACTTATTCTGCGCATACGGCGTCTTGAGTGCCTTATCGCTAATCCCCGCCATCGTCAGCCCGAACGGATAATAATGCGACTCCTCCAGCATCGGCCCGGCAAAATGCTCAATACTCAGGTTGTCAAAGAACACCATCCAGTTCTGCGTCTCATTGCTCACCCAAATATACAGATATCCGCTGTGATGCAGCTTGATAGTGGTCGCCAGTGGATTCAACACATTCGGGCTGCCGACAGGCAGGGCGCCGCTCTGATTATACCCGCTGACATAGTTGAACTGGTTATCCAGCAACATCCAGTTCAGGTAGGCCTTAGGGGTGCCGGACGGAGTAGGATCGTTCGTTGGGAAGAAGCTGTTCAGCGCGGCAAGCACGGGGCCGCTGGAGGAATTACCCAGCACCGATAAAGTACCGCTCTCGCCGCCACCAGCCCCCAGCGAGACCAGTCCACCCGCCAGGGTGCTCAGCACGCTCGACAGGGAACTCGACGTGCTGCCGGTCGCACCGCCCCCTACAAAGTAAGAGTTGACCCCGAACACGACAGAATCGCCCGTCATCACCTTCAGCAGCATGGCAGGTCCCTGCGTATGATCGCCCGGACTGCCGCTGACCATCGCCACTGAATCGTTGGCCCCCCCATTGGTCCCTCCCGGGTAGCCACCCGGGACGGACGTCGTCGCATAGCTCGTCGAATCGATGTTATAGAACAAGGCATTCTCCGTTGCCCGGTTGGCCGGTTCCATGGTGGCGATGTACTGCGCCGTATCCTTCTCCGTGGTCAGGATGACCCGGGTATTGCCGAGATGGTCTTTCAGGAAATAGTCATAAAAATAGCTGTAAATGCTATCTCCGCCGAGGATATATTTCTTCTGCCACCGGGCTCTGCCCTCATCGATATTGACCTGCGCCAGCGTATCATTGGTATACTGGAAACTTTTGATATACTCTGTCGTCGTGACCTTGACGGGTGTTTGCGTACTGTCGGTCACAATCTTCGCCTCCTTCTCCCCTTTGGTATCGTAGGCGTACTGGATCGTTCCTTTACCTTTGATGTCCACGTACTGCACCAGGTTCAGGTAATTATACCCGATCGAGTCGATGCCTTTATTCCCGTCGATCTTCAGGTTGCCGTTACCATCATAAGTATAATTGTAAGGGCCGCCGGAATTGTAATGGTAATCCCCCAGCGTCGAGGCGGTGTCGTTGACCACATCGATGACATAGGATAATTGGTTGCTGTTGGTTTGATAGTGATACTGCAGTTCATCGATCAGTCCGGTCGGCGCCCCTATCTTGAACCCGTACTGATTCATGCCCATGATATTGCCATTCGCATCATAGTTCAGCGAATTCACCGTATAGTTCATGGCTGCGGTGTTCCAGGTACTGCCCGAGGGGTTTTGCAGGAAATTCGCCGCGGTCAGCCGGTTGGCTGTGTCATAGGTAAAATCATATTTCCGGTTGATCCCGTCACCGGCGCTCTTCCAGATCAAGCCCGTTATATTACCGCTATACTGCGCTGCCGCATAGGTCGTCGTCGATACCGAACTTTGTTTGTCGTAGGCCAGCTCCATGCCAAAATAATCGTTGGCTGTCCCTGCCACAAAGTTTTTGTTGATCCCCGTCACCCAGCCGCGGACATTATAGGCATAGACCAGGCTGTCCATCCCGCCACCCAACGTCTTTTTCTGCAGCTGCCCGAGTTCGTTGTACTGCATTGTATCGACCGTTATCAGCGTCCCATCGAGATTATTCTTGACTCCGGTCATCCGGAAACGGGCGTCATAGGTATATTGGTTATCGATGGTATGGGCCTGGGAATTGTTACCATTCTTGGTCGTCACCAACAGGTGGCGCAAAGATTTGCCGCTGAAGTCATATTGGGTAATATCCTTGTCCAACCCCCTGGTGTAATTGGTGCTTTGCTCCTCGATCGGCCGCCCCCGATCATCATAAAAGTCGACATAGTAGTGCGCCTGATTAGTCCCGAGCAGGTACCGCGTTTCGCCCGTGGTCATTCCACGCGTGATCATGAAGGGTGTAAGACGCACCGCATAGACCGGGCTGGTGTTGTAACTGGTGATGAAGTAGGTGCTATTGCTGTTGTAGCTGGTGTCCATCGTGGCCGTCACCACCGTGCCCAGCGCCGTCACCCAGGCGTAGTTATCATAATGGTTCTGTACTTCCACAGTATAGGCGGGGTAACCCTGGAGGGGCGGGTAATTGATACTCCCCATGGCGCCTGCCGTATAGTAGGCCAGATTATTATAATGGGTGGGGTCGGTCAGCAGCCCGACCGAATCCGGCCGGTCTTCCGGATCGTAAGTGGTGACCGTCCACTGCTCCGTCGATCGCAGCATGGAGTCCTGGCTCATCACCAGCCGGTCACGGGCATCATAGACCATATGAACTTCACCGGCCCCCGGAACTTTTTTAATGATCATCCGTTTGCGATAGTCATATTCATACCGGAAGCAGTAGTTATTCGCGATCGCCAGCGGAATCGTCCAGGTGGAGGCGCCATTATAGATGATGACCACGGCCTGCGGGGAAATGACAAACCTCAGCAGGTTAAGATCGTCATACACATAGTATGTACAGAGCCAGCCCGTTGGACCTGTTGCGGGATTGGCCGTAACCTGGACTTTTTTCAGCACGACCTGGTTGAACTTGTCCTTGTATTCCACGACCTGGTGCCCCTGCTCGTCCGTTCCAAGGGTCTTGTACAATTGACCGGCTGCATACATTCCGCCATCCGTCGGGATACTGCCGGCCGCCCAGGCGATATTCCAGATCTTGACGCTGTCGGCTGCAGTGTTCAGCCAATAGCTTTGGGACACCCCGCGGTCGCTGCCCACCCAGCTGCTGCCGGCTGCTTCGGTGTTGACCACCCGGTTCAGCGTGGAAGACTCATAGGCCACCTGGCCATAGTAATACTGCTCGCCCGGGAATTGAGCTGTATTGAACGTATTCTGTTCGCCGATGGGATCGGTCTTATAGTTGCCGTTATTCGATGGTGAGGTGTAGGGCAGGTATTGGGTAGTTTCCCTTCCGTATGGGTCATAGGTCTGGACGGTGACCATATCGTTGCCCAGCGGGCTGGCCTGCATGGCTACTGTCTGTATAGGCCGGCCCAGGCCATCGAAATATTTTGTGGTCTGATATACATCCCAGGTGCTGGTGAGGCCGTCGGCGGTGACGGTATCGGTAACGCCCGGACGACTAAGATCCCTTTCCCGGACATAATTGAGGTCGGTGGTATAGGCAGCGATATCGATCTCGGCGGTGTTGCTATATTCCGTGTCGACGGAACAGATCACCCGGACCCGGTAGTAGATGTTGGCGGTGAGGGCGCCGGGACTATAGGTCAGGCCGGTGATGCCGGTGATATTGCTCCAGGTGGCATCGTCCGGGGCACTCTGCCATTGGTAGCTGAAGCTGCCGGAACAGAGCCCCCCTGCAGCCGTGCTGGCAGTCAGGGTACCGGGATTGGCGCCTGATACGATGGAGACGTAGGCCGGCGTCAGGACGCTCGGGAAGACCTCCGGACGGACATTGACCGTCGCGGGCGCGGAGGTGACGCTGACGCCATTGCTGGTCGTGACGACCTCGAAGTAGGTTGTGTCTGCCAGTGTCGGAGGGATCAGGCTGGGGCCGACGGCCAGACTGATGGGCACGAAAGGTCCGGTGAGGGAAGTCGCGGAATCCCATTGATAAGTATAGGTTCCGCTGCCACCTGTAGTCCCCGATACCACCAGGGTGGCCGGTGTTTTGCCGTAATTAACCGTCTGAGTCGCGGGACTGATGGCCCCGGTCACCAACTGCGGGTATACAGTCACCGTTACAGGGGATGACGTGGCGGGTTCCCCATTGCTGTTCACTAGTACTTCGTAACTGGTCGTACTGGTCAGCACGGGCGGCTGATAGGTGCGCCCTGTAGCTGTGCTGATCTGCTGAAAACTTCCACTGGCATTCGTATACCATTGGTAGCTATAGGTACTGTTGCCCCCCGAACCGTTAGCTGTCAATAAACCCGGAGCAGTATTGTAATTCCCATTTTCACTTCCCGGAGAAATGCTGGCGCCTACCTGCTGATACGGGGATACCTCTGTAGAGTTGCTGCGCGCCGAATCCCCGTTGCTATATACCTCCACCAGATAAAACATCGCAGACGTCAGGGCGGGCGGCGTGTACGTCGCTCCTGTTGCCCCGCTGACGGGGATGAAATTGGTTCCCGGCGAACTGTACCATTGATAGGTATATGTACCCGATCCTCCGGATGGGTTGGCAGAAAGTGGCCCCCCTACCTCATTGTAGTTGACAAAATCGAACGCAGGGCTGATATTTCCAGCCTGCAGCTGTGGATATACAATCACCTTCGCGTTATTGCTCGTATTTTGTGTTTGCTCGCCGCATATAGTCTCCCGCTCGAACCAGGTGGTTGCAGTCAGCGTGCCAGGCTGATAGTTTTGAGTGGTAGCGCCCGAGATTGCCGTGAAGCTTGTTCCGTTCGTAGATATTAACCACTGATAATTATATGCCCCCTGACACCCGCCCCCTGACGCCACCGATGCCGAGATCTGTCCCGGTGTCGCGTCGTAATTGATCGTCTGTGTACCGGTGCTGATCGTTCCACCTATGAGGGCCGGAGGGTTATCTACGGGGACGCTCAGCGTAGCCAGCGTACCATTTGGGTTAATGGCTTTGATCGTTGCAGTCCCCGTCGCGCCAAATGAGATGGAGGCATTGCCGGAGGTATAGCTGTTCACTATGCAATTGGTACAAGTCCAGCTGGACGCGCCCGGGCTACAGCTGCCACTCAGCGTATACGTAGTGGTCTCGCCCACGTACGCCGGGTTGGCGCCGGTGATCGTACACCCGAGACAAGCACGTTTCTCTTTCGGTTTCGGTTTCCCGTTCGCCTGCAATGTCATGGGGAACAAGGCCATCAGGGCCAGGACTACATACAATACCTTGGCCGTCAATGGGCCCCTGTTCGTGCTGATTTTACTGATCATGATTATTGGCCCCCCTGATAATGATATTGATATGTTTTAATAATATTGCCATCCTGGTCCTTGACGTACTTCAGTCTGGCCAGTGGGTCATAGAAATAATAGGTGACCCGGTTGTCCACATCGCACTGGCTGGTCATGCCCACCAGCGGCGTATAGGTATAGGTCGTCATCTGCGCACCTGACGGATACAGCCGCAATTCATCGATATTGCCGCTGCCCGACACCGTTACCGTGGAAGTGCCGGTCACCGTATGCTCGAAATACGTCCAGCCATTGATCGTCTTGCCCTGCACCACCGATGTGCTGCCAGTGACGGTGTAGCTGCTGCCTGTCGAGCTCCAGTAGGAGACGACATAGCTGTTGCCGGATAATAGACCGGTCTTCGAGATGCTGCCCTGGCCCAGGTAATAATAGTAATTCCCGGTCGGGCAATTACTCCCGGCCGTCGCGCTGCCGCTGAAGGTCCATCTGCCGGTGCCGTCGGCCTCGAACGAGGTATAGGCGATGGATGTCGTATCGGCATTGGTACATTTGGCAATCGGGTAGGTTGACTTGTAATCCCAGATAAAGGAACTACTCGCGCCGCTGTCTTTGGAAACCCACAGAAGGTTTCCCCTGGGATCATAACCGTGAAAATGCAGCCGGGTGTCCACCGGGTTGGTCAGCAGCTGGGTCGTGACTGTTTGTGGGAGGATCACTCCATTGCCCCAGTAGTTGTAATTGGTCGTGGCGGACGAGAGGAAGCCGCTGTCTTTGTAGTCGAGTTGCTCGACGACCGGCGACAGGCTGTTTCGGGTATACAGCGAATCATATACCGGCGTGGAAAGAAAATCCGTGGGGTACAGCAGCTGGGTCTTGAGCGTATCTCCCTTGCTGTCCAGATGGGTGATCAGGGTGGGGAACAGGTGATAGGATGACCCGTAGGTATAGGTCTTCGTGTCGGTAAGCGTGTCGTTGTTATCGTCGTATTCATTGATATACTGGGCCGTCATCTTCATCGTTCCCGTGCTGGCTATCACATCGAAATAATAGAAGTATTGACTCATGGATCCTCCGGGGTAGCTGCTGAGAAAACAACTAGAGGTTCCCGGATAAGTGGTCTGTACCTGAACGGTTGTACCTGAGACGATACTCTTGGAATAGAATGGGCTGTATACGTTGCTGACCTGCTTTACCAGCTTGTAATTGCCGTCGTTGAGCAGCTTATAATAGGCCACTCCTGCCAGTTGCCCCCGCTGCCAGGACATATCCATGGGATATCCGTCGGGATATCGCGGCGCGTTTACGGGAAGGAGCACATCAGAAACCTGCAGATAGGTATATTCGGTCTTGAGGTTCCCTCCGCTGCCGCCGTCGGTATACTCGTCCACGATCTGGTAAAGTGCCGGAGCGCCGTTATGGGTGAACAGCGGGATGAGCGGGGTAGCAAGATAGATGGTGGAAGCGTCGACCCAGTTAGCACATGTACCGCTGTTGTAATTGAACATCTGCTGCTGGTAATTGTAATTATCGGGGTCCGCCTGGGTATAGTTGAGAATATTATTGGTATACACATATTGTTTGGTCAGCGGGGCGGAGTTGCTGTCGGCCTGTGTTACAATGCTGTGGACCCTCAATCCTCCTGTCACGTTCCCCTCATAATCGATATTGGACTCGTAATTGTAAGTAGAGAAACCGCCGGTAGGAAAGTAGATCGAGA
>Ga0302324_100024265_pt1 | contig 11695 bp, 10 predicted proteins | sample Palsa_T0_1_FD_201949 | JGI IMG/M metagenome (GOLD analysis project Ga0302324, IMG submission 201949) | Peat permafrost microbial communities from Stordalen Mire near Abisko, Sweden - Palsa_T0_1 | ecosystem: Environmental > Terrestrial > Soil > Palsa > Peat permafrost | place: Sweden: Abisko... | reverse complement strand
CGACAGTAAGCATCAGGCGGATATGAGTGATACTATCCCAGCCGTCTACGTCCTTAGCCGAGAGTTCCGGGGTCACCGTTATTGAGTCTTCATCAAAAACGTCTTGAAATACCTCAGCCAGTCGGGCGTAAATCCGGGGTTCATCCATTGTTGCAAAACCTCCTCAGGCTCGATCTGTATTCAAACCTATAGCCGACCATCGCACCACATGATATGGCGCTATCGTCGGTATTCTTGCGCGGAACAGGACATCTGCCGCAGGGCCACCGACACAAGCCCCTCCGCTCGGCTGGCAACCTTCAACCCATTTCCCTTTGCGTTGCGAAAACCGAATCCCGCCGATGCAACACCAGCGCGAATTCAGGAAACATCTCCGGCGCAATCGTCTCCCCGCCCGAGAAATCAATGATCGTCGCCTCCAAGCCGGCAGGAATGCGCCTGATGAGCCTCTCTTGCAGGGTCGGCGCATCATAACAGCGCGCATGTTCCTGATTCGCGAACCCACGGACCGGAATCAGTTCCGCTCCCTTGTCATAAGTTCGCACCAGAGCCGGCGTAACCGCCACCGGATCGAAGTAAATCCTGGGCGTGGATGCGACATAAAGCGGCAGGATCAGGCACGCCCCGATCGGACTCAAAACCCGGTCAGCCTCGCCCATGAATTCGCTGTCGGCATCCCCCATAAAGTGTTCGAAAGAATTGTGCAGCGTCATGGCATCGAAAAAACCATTCGGCGCACCTTTCATATTCTGCGCAAATCCGCCCAGCTGAAAATGCGGAAGATCGTCCTCGTAGATCAGATCCTGCACCCAGAATTCAACCCGCGGATAGAGCACAGGAAAAGTCTTCCCGATCGGGCTAGCGCAAGATGCCACGTCGCAGTAACGCCCTACGCGATTGAAATCCAGCAACTCCAGCCCGAGCGCATGTTCCAGCGCCTTACCCCTCCCCTTGTCATACTCATAGATGTCGCGATGTTTTTGGAAATAGCGACAAACGTTGTCGCGGATCTGCCTCGAGTCGAGCGCGACTTTCTTCCAATGCACACGATCCGAGACAGCCGCCTTCATTCCCCGCGCCCGCTCTTCATGAGAAGAACCCATATCAATGGATTGAGCTGAGGAAACGTCCAACCCCGAAGTTCGCAGCCTGAGCAGGTGATAGTAATGGCGCGTGGGATAATAGATCGGGCGTAACAGCGGGTAAACCAGCGATCGCAGCAGACCCTTGCGCCCAACAGAAGCGGTCACCGCACCCTCCCACGTAACCAACGCAGCATGATGCTGGATTCTAACATCCACCTTTTGGGCACATTTTTCGTCACGCCCAAAATGTGAGTGTATCCCCGTCCGTCCCAAGCGATACTAGCAATTCAACTGTAGAGACGGGCCTCGCCATGTCTCTGCGTGTATACGAGATGCAGCCGGAGCGTTCAATTTTTTGGCGACAATCCAGGCAGTTACAGGAGGAAGTACCCATTCCGAGAGCCTCAGCTGTCAACCGCGGAAAGCCGGAGATCGGCCAGCAAAAACATAGCTAAGTCGTTATTTCGCAATGTTGTAAACGTAAGCCCCTATTTTCTAATACTTTGCATGAAATTAGGGAGGCGGGAGGGGCGTAATGACAGAGGCAACAACTAGAGAGTAAACACAAAATGACTCGCGTAAAATTAGGCTCGCGTTTAAGATAACGTTGGCCTTGGATTCCAAAAAGAAATTCCCGCTCAATCCTCTCCTTCCGAATCTCAAATCAACTAAAGTAATCCAAGGGTGACTCATCCGAACACAAATTCAGCCGTCATTCTCGCTGGCGGTTTGGGGACGCGACTGCGCACCGCCTTGCCCGATCGCCCAAAGGTACTCGCGCCCGTTGCCGGGCGACACTTCCTCGCATACTTGCTTGACCAGATCGCCGACGCTGGCTTTCGAGATGTGATTCTATGCACCGGATATTTGGGCGAACAAGTACGCAACGTTTTCGGCACCCGCTTTCGCCGCCTCGAGCTGCGCTACTCCCAGGAAGCCGAGCCTCGGGGCACCGCAGGAGCATTGCGCGAAGCGCTTCCCTTGCTGCGCATTACTAGCGACGGCGATAACGATGGTAACGAGAATGACGATGATAACGAGAATAACGACGACGTACTCGTCTTCAACGGCGATTCCTATTGTCAAACTGATCTCGCCGCGTTCGTGCAGTGGCACCAGCAAAAGCGTTCAAAAGCATCGCTCGTATTGGCCCAAGTTCCCGACGTCTCTCGCTTCGGCAGCGTGGAATTCGATGGTCAGCACCGCATCCAGCGTTTCCGGGAAAAAGGTAGTTCCGGTCCAGGATGGATCAACGCCGGAATCTATGCGATTTCGAAACGCCTGATCGCAGGCATCTCCAATCAAGCGTCAGTGTCAATCGAGCACGAATGTTTTCCCGCCTGGACTCAGACGGAGAAGATCCAAACCGACAAGATAAGAACCGAAAGCCGCGGACTCCTCGACGGCATCTTTGCCTATCCGTCTGCCCCTAACGCGAGATTCCTCGATATCGGAACCCCTGAGACCTTGCAAGCCGCGCAGGATTTCTTCCTCCCCGCGTCCTCGCGCAACGGCCACGCGCGGCGCTGCGTGTTGCTCGATCGCGACGGCACCGTGATCGTCGAGCGAAACTATCTCCGCGATCCGTCCGAAGTCGAGTTGCTCCCAGGCGCTTCCGGCGCGCTCCGGCAATTACGCGAGCTTGGGCTGAGCATTGTGCTCGTGAGCAATCAATCCGGAATCACCCGAGGCTTCTTCGACGAGCCGCAGCTTGGCCGGATCCATGAACGGCTCCGCGCCCTGTTAGGCGACGCTGACGTCGCCCTCGATGCCATCTACTACTGCCCGCATCTGCCCGAACAAGGCTGCAACTGCCGCAAGCCGCAACCAGGTATGATCGAGCGGGCAGCTCACGATCTTGGCTTCGATCCGCGCGACGCGTTCGTGATCGGAGATAAGAGATGCGACGTGGAGCTCGGATCACGCGTCGGCGCCACCACTCTGCTGGTGCGGACCGGCTACGGCCAGGAAACATCCTCAGCCGGAGTGAAAGCAGATTATACAGTGCAGGATCTGGCAGAGGCAGCCGCCGTGATAGCCCGTCATATCACGCTCGATGCAGGGGTAACCGTCAACTAATGGGGAAAAATGCCGGGCCACACACTTAATCTTTCGCTAAAACGATCGGTTGCCAACCGTCTGTTCCCTCGCTATTCGTCGTTCCTCGACCGTCTCAACTGGACCGCTCGCTGGGTCGAGACCGCCAAGGAAAATTCGCAGTGTCCCAGGTTTGACACCCGGGAAAAAATGTATGAACACGCAAACCGTACGTTCTTCGACGACGGCAAATCGCCGATTGACTATCTTGAATTCGGTGTCTTTGAAGGCAACAGCATGCGCACATGGTGTCAGCTGAACACCAGCCCTGAAACGCGCTTTTTTGGCTTCGACTCCTTTGAAGGCTTGCCCGAAGACTGGACGGCTGACAGGCCCAAGAGTTCCTTCACGACTTCCGGAAGAACACCAGAAATTCGCGACCCACGTGTTCAGTTCGTAGTTGGATGGTTCCAGCATTCACTCCCGGTTTTTCTCAAGTCTTATGAGCCGAAGAACCGTCTTCTGGTCCATATCGACAGCGATCTCTATTCGTCCAGCTTATTTTGTCTGACCAGCCTGAACCATATCATGCCAAGCGGAACCATTATCATCTTCGATGAGTTCTACGATGTTCTTCACGAATACAGAGCGCTGAGTGATTACGCTGGCGCCTACATGCGCAACTACAGGATCGTGGCGGCAACACAAGGCTTCAATAAAGCCACGGTCGAACTTCTGTAATCGGCTACGGCGGGGAGGCAGTCGCCGTGCTCAAATAGACACCAGCCAAGGAACTTGACGCATTCCTCGGGAACTACGATCCCCGGCGTCGCCACACTCTCCCGAGGGGGGTTATCTAACATCGAGCCATGATATCCAGAGAGAGAGACGCGTCGCACTTAGGGATGGTTTTGCCCGTGAACGGTTCCCGGTGGAAAAATTCGCCGGGGCCGTTCCTGAACTCGCAGATCATGGAACGATAAATATAACTATGTCCATAATATTACTTTCGCGCTTTTGTTTCGGAGTTGATTCTGGGTCCAGGACCGGGCCGACCTAGGGGCGACGATCTGCCATAAGGATCTCTCGCAGTCGCGCCTGGTTCGCCTGAAAATCTCCGATCTCAGCAGCCGCGGAACTCGATGGCAGAAGCCGCTGGTCGATCTTTCCATCAGCCAGTCCACGCAACATGGCGCCAACTAACTCCCGCAGCCGCACCGTGTCAAACATCGCAACTCCCGACCCAGGATAAAGATGCACATTGAGCGGACTATTATCGGTGAAAATTCCTGGACGCCCAAGCGCCGCCGAAAGAAACGTAATCCGCCCCAGAATGCTCCCTGCGGTCAGGTTAACGACGCCGTCGCATTCTCGCAGGAAACGGACGAAAGAACGGTAGCCGCGCTTCCCCTCCAAGACGAACGGCAATCCGTTCGCAAATTCGGACGACTTGTATCTCGCCAGATCTGTCGAGTTGTACACGAACGTATGAAACGTAATTTTCTCGCGCAGCGCACTCGGCAATTCCAGCCAAACGTCCAGCAGCACACCCTTGAGAACAAACGGATGGTTCTGAGCAACTTCATGGAAGCACATTGGCACTTGCACGAGAATCTTGTGCCGACTCAAGTCACCGCCAGAACCTCGCCCCAACTTCTGCGTAGCCGCTAGATCGTATGGCCAAGGAATGATCGTGCTCCGCTCTTGGCCAACCAGCCCATCGCAAAACGTCTTGAGCTCCGCAGAGTAAGCCCATACATGGAGCGCATCGCGCAGAATGCGCTTCACGCGCCGCAGCTTCGCATCGGTCAGATCGCGCGAAAGAATCGCTGGAGGTCCCGGAATCACAGCCACTGGAGGATCTCCAGCTTCAACCAACGATTCCAGGTAGCGCAATTGACTGTCCGAGGCTTGCAGCTCGGCAATGATGAGGTCATACTTCCCTGCCGGAACTTTTTCGTCTTCAAGCAAAAAGTCGAAACTATCGGAGAGCATCAGCGCCAGGCAATAAACGTCCGGATAAATGACACCTTCGAGACGCATCTTGAGATACTTCGCCACCAGGCGCTGTTTGCGCCACCATTGGCTGTGGCCGCTAACGAAAGCGATGCGGATAGGTTCGCTCACGTCGTTAGGCTCCTGAGGCTAGACGACCCGGGTTAGACGAACCTGGGTTAGGTGAGTTTGAGTTCGGTAGATTCGGCTGGACTGAAAAACTCAACCCACACTCGCGCAATACGTCTGCCGCGCGAACATCATAGGTCTGCTCGGCCGCCATCAGCACGGCATTGCGCCGAATGCGTGCGCGCAAATCAGCATCGCGCAATAACAACTCAATCTTCTGGTCGATTTCCGCCGGTGAGCGATAGTAAATCGCCGCTTCATTCTCCGGAAACAATTCGTCTTGCTCCGCCGAGTAACGGGCAAGCATCACGCCGCCGCTCCCCGGAACTTCAAACGTACGCATGTTGGGTCCGCCGAGATTTTCCGCGTTAAGCACATTCAATGACACCGGAGCCCGCGCGTAAATGTCACCGACTGCCCTACCCCAAACTGGCGAGTGCGCTCGATGCTGACCAGAGAGCGTTCTCCACTTCCGCGGCCACTTATTGCCCCAGATCGCGACCTGGTATTTGCGAATCGCGGCAACTTCGGCGCAGCGGACGCGCGTGTAGGTCGCGACAAAAACCACGTTGTGGTCGAGATTGCATGCGTCGCAACGTAATCCCTCAGCGACAGACCGTGGATGGAACAGTTCCGGATCGACCGCGAACGGAAGATATTTTGCCTCTACACCATCGCGCCGCAGCCGCTCCACCAAGCCACGCTCCCACATCCACACAATGCTGTACTGCCGTAACACTTCGATCAGATCGCGGCGCAGAGCGGAGGCTTCTCGCGGGTCCCAGCGGATTCCCATGTAGGGATGATCCGGATAATAGTTGACGAAGGGCACGCCAACGGATTTCCGGACTCGACGTATTGTCTCCGGATGAAAAAATGAACACTTCACCGCAAAGATGAGCACCGGACGAACGCGCTCAGCGATTTCCACGGCCCCGCGATTGACTGCGTCCCAGAGAGATGATCGCAACGCGCGCCGCAGAATGCGGTTGCCGGTAAACCGGCTCGCCCGCATGAGCGCCTGCTCGGAATCAAACCGAATCACGTCCATGCCCAAGCGTTCGAACGCCCGCGCATAGCTTTCTGGAAGCGCCCCTTCAGTCGTTTGTCCGATCACGAGTACTTTGTTGTTTGTCATCTTTAAATCGAAAACGATTCATTCAGTGCGCAGGCTGATTTGATCAAGCGAATTCAACTGCCGACGGCAATGGATAACTCGCCATCAGCGTGATTGGGTCAGCCATCTGCCCGAAACTGTGAACACTCAATTCACGCCAATCCTGTACACAGAATTCAATCTTTCGCGACGCTCGCAAGGCGTTAATCTCCGTCCGCGCTCGAGTCTGCAAGTACCGCAAGTAAATTCTTTGATTCACGCTGCGGGGCAGGAAAGCCAAGAAAAACGTGAGCCGCTCCATCACCGTGCGATGGTTCGCCAGGTAACGTAGAAGGCGCCGCATCAATGCACCCGGACCCGCTAACCCAGACTTCGGATCACCAACCTGTTCTGCGGGTACCAATTGCAGCGGCAATCCGAGTTGAGTGGCATAGTACCTGTAAACGTCAAGCCAACTCCATTGTGGAAAAGTGATCAGATCGTAGGTTCCAGGCTTCGGAGCCGCCTGGGCTATTTGGACGATAGCCTCTACAATTGCCACGCTAAACACTGTGTTCGAGGCGCGAAGCCCTTGGTACGGCAGGGCGATTTTTCCATCACGGATCTCACCCCGGATCTTCCTAGTAATGTTTTGCATCTCGCCTATCACGTGTCCTAGCCGAAACACGAACGCGGGGTGTTGCGATGCAGCACAGAGCCGTCGAAACATTCTCTCCTCGACAAGTTTTTCTAGGCCATAGGAATCCGGAAACCGAAACTTCATACTTGGCGCGTAGACCATCATTGTGCTGGCAAATACGATCGGCGCACCGGGCTTTGCGGCAGCGACCATACTGCGAACAATCTGACGATTCACGTCCCGGTCGGTACGCGGTATCGCCGTGGTGCTCACGGCAAAGTTCACCACGACGTCGCAGTCGCCGATCAGGCCGCGCGCCTCCGCAGGGTTAGAGATACGCCCGTGCCTGCATTCCATACCGATCGAACGCAGGAAGGCAGACCCAGAGACATTACGTACGATCGGCACTACTTGAATCCCTCCAACATCGCGCAAGCGAAGAGACACCTCGGTTCCCACCTGCCCATTGGCCCCCAGAATAGCAACCCGCTTCATGGATTTCGCTTCCCGGCGCTGTAAAGAGCTTCGACTGCTCGAATCGTGGGAAGACAACTACGAGCGTTGAACTTGGAAGCTTGACGGCTCCGCACACCGTCGAGAAAAGCCATCCATTCCAAGTAGAAGGCCTGATAGATCGTGGCGGCGCCAGCGTCTTTCATCGTCAGCGACGCCAGAGCGCCGCAGTTCTTAGTGCCGCGGAGCTCGATCTTTGGAGAGGGTCGGCCTGAGAACTCAACGATGCAGTTCTCGAACCGCAATTCAATCGAATTCTTCGCTGGCCGAAGCCAGGTCACCAAGTAGTCTAGCTCGCACGAGCCATGTGCCGCGTGCAAGGTCAAGTGCGCGTCAATTTCACGATCGACTCCGCCGTCGAACACGAAATCTTGCTTCACTGGAATCGCTTCGGATGCAGCTGTGATGTAAATCGCGGCGTCGAGTGAATGGCAGCCCAAATCCATGAGCACCCCGCCCCCTCCAGACACAGCATCATCATAAAACCGGAAATCAGCGCCAGTCTTAGTTGTCACCGCTCCCTCGGAAATCGAAACCGACTGCAATGGGCCGAACCAACTCTCTGCGACGAGCGATTTTGCTAGAACCACGGAGGCATAACTTCGACGCTGAAAGCCGCAAGCTAACGCGTATTCGGGGTACAGGCCGCAAATTCTCTGGGCCTCGAAACTCCCTGCTGCGAGCGGCTTTTCGGCTAGCACGCAAGTGCCGCGTTTGGCAAACAATTCGTAGTAGGGCATCCTCGTAGTGACGGGCACCGCGAGCAACACGACATCGGTCTTAGGAAGTCTGTCCACGTTCTCAGCCACGATAACGGGAGCAACCTTGTAACTGCCTGCGACCGATTGCGCTGTTACAGAATTCCTGTCAGCAACGTATGCGATCCTAATGCCTTCGCAAGCACTCAAAACCGGTAGATGTATTCGGCTCACGATCTCGCTCGCACCGACGACGCCTACTGAAAGCACGCGGGGTCCGCCGGGATCTGCAGGCGTCGTAAATCCGTCATGCTCGGTTTTCGCAAGCTCCGTCATCATTGGCTCAGTTGTTGCCGGCTCGGTCATGGTTCAATCATTCGGATCGGTCCGAAACGAGGCCAGCACACTGGACCGCCGCACCATTTCTTCAGAGTGCGAACGCGACCAGTTTCTCATAAACGTTTCCCGCCCATTCGATCCCAGACGCCGGCAGAAGGCATCATCTTTCAATAGCGATGAGACCGCCTGGGCGAAGTCCGCAGGATTTTTGCACACCAGCAAATCATAGCCGTCGCACACCGGTAATCCTTCGACTAGTTCGGGACATGCGACGACCGCCTTCTCACGAGCAAAGGCTTCGACGATCTTTAGAGGCACGCCGCCCCTGACAAACACAGGCAAGGCGATAACCCGGCACTGACTGTACAACTCGTTCGACTCAGCAACAGCACCGAGGAGATCGACATACCCGAGGCGACATAGCTTCGTCTCGTCCGCGGCTGGCAAATTAGCTCCCGCCAGCTTTAGACGCGCGCCCGGATTCTGTTGCAACACAATTGGAAATACCTTCTGAGCCAGAAATCTCGCCGCATCGAGATTGGGACCGGACGAATAAGTACCGATGAAGCCAACATTCTGTTCGGATGTCAGGGGACCCGGTTGAAAGACACACTCATCGAGGCTGTTGGCGACTACGATCACATTTACGCCTGGAGCGATCCGCGCGAGCACCTCGGCTTCCAGAGGAGATGTCGCCCAGACTTCGCTGCACTGCGCGAGGAAAACCTTTTCCTGCGTGCGGCTCGCCAAGTGGTTCGAATAGAGTCCGAATCGGCTTACTGCGCTCTTCCCGTAGTTGACGAAAAACTGCGCAGTGAGGTCGGTGAGTACGTCAATGGCGTCGGCGATCACGCGAAAACCGCCGCTCTTCAGCGGTGCTGCGTAATGCACCATGAATGACGGCACAACGACGAAATCAGCTTGGATTCTCCGCGCTTCGGCGAGAATAATTTCAGCCGCGCCGATGTGGTCATAGGACGTGGAGAACGGATAACGCTTGCCCGGAAGTCCGAGCGCCCCTCGCACCAGAAAATCAACTTTGTGGCCGATCAGTGCAGCGGCCGAGAAATCGCTGTGCGGAAATCTCTGGCCGCCGTGGCGAACTTCATCACAAATTTGCGCTAGCGGTGTGGATTCCACCGGCGCAGGCTTGCGCCCCTCGGTCGAGAAGTAGAGTAGCGCACTAAAGCAGCCCAGCCGATGAACGAGTTCCAGGTTGCTCACCATCCGCAAGTGCAACCCGGTGGTAGCGGGGAAAGGAAAATCCGGCAGCACTGTGAGGACGCGAGTCCGCCTCTCGTTGAGCGCCGTCGGCGCATCTCCCGCGCTTCTTCTGGAAAGCCAGGTTTCGTTAGTGCTGCTGTTCACGAGTTGATAGCCATGTGGAGACTTCCGTCGCGGTCTTGAACTCGACATCTGGGAGGTTCTCTAACCGCCGGATATTCGCCTGAAAATTCCGGATTCCAGCTTCAGTTAAATCGTAGGGATGAAAAAAAAATGCCCAGACATCGCTGGCCTCGCGCGGCAGTCGCAGCCAATGATCGGTCAGCAACTGCGTCTGATTCGTTAGTCCGGACATGGAAACGCATCCATACCTCAGTCGCAACAGTCCGCGTAGCGCGCTCCCTGCCAGCGAACGGCGGAACTGCGCGGCTGGAACTTCCCACAACTTTAGCGGATCCGGACCGCTCCGCTGATAATCCCTGGCACTCGGATGGTACGGCAACGTCGGACAACGACGCCAATCTGTCATCAGTCTTACCTTGCCCGATGAAAACCAGAGAGCATTGCCGGGTAATGCTGAAAAGTCTATACCTACTCCTAGCCGGTCGAGAGCACAGAGCAACGCGCTGCTGCCATAGTCCCAACCCGTGCGCGTAGCGTTGACGGGGCAAGACGATGCTAAACACTCATGGGCTTCCGCCAGCCAATCTGGCTCGGGATCGAAGACAAACTGTTTCTCTCGTGCGGAATACGATATCGTGTGCATGTGCCAACCGAGTTCGTGGCCACGTCCCTGAACCCTGTCCCACAGCGCACGGTGGCTTGAGTATCCGCTGTCAAAGCCGCCGGTGCTGAAATCGACGCTCTGATCGGCCCGTATGAGCCACGTGACTGGCGGCATGTCTTCACCCATTTTGGCAAGCAGCGCTTCGATCCGATTCAGACACCCCCATACATCTCGGTCAGGGCGCCGGTCGAGAATTTGCGGCAGCACGGGGTCAACATCGCAGCCGATCAGAATATTCACCGCTTCTGCGCCACCACGAAATTTGCGGGAGCAATCTCAAGCGCACCCAACGCACGCTCAACCATCAACGGCGGATTGATCAACGGCAGAAGGAAAGGCAACGCGTTGATGGTGCTGTTGAGAATGCAGGTTGCATACTGCTCTTTCAGCGCAAACCCGATTTCGCCTATGAGCTTGCGAATCATGGCGGGGCTGTGTCCAAAAAGATCAGGAAGGTATTGGTCCTTGGTCGCGGCGAACGGGTTCGGTACCTTGCCCAGGCAAAATTTGGCGATTCTGCCCGGATTACGCAGATTACTGTAACTGAAAACCAAAGTACCGCCAGGACGAAGAATCCTGTGGAGTTCCTTCAGGGCAGCATCGGAGTTGTGGAGATGATGAAACACTCTGACCATGAGCACGGCATCGAACGAATTATCCGCAAATGGCAAAGCGTAAACGCTGGCGTCGTGATACTTCACAGCATCTCCAAAAGTGCTCATCGCAGACGTGCGAAGATTGCTGGCGGGTTCCACCATGTGGACATCGCGATATTTGTCGATGTAACAAGGCCCTAGCCGCCCAAATCCAGCACCAATCTCTACCATCGAGCCACCGCCAGGCAGAACGTGCTTTACGATCTTCTGCTCCAGACGGTCAAGGTAACGCTTGCCTGCCCCGGCCCAGAAGTGTTCGTAATCAACTCCCTCATAGTCTTTGGAAAATGCTGCGATTGACGTTGTCATTAGGTTTCGGATACCTGTAATTGAAGTGGATTGAGTTCCATGGAATTGTCGATAACAGCGAGCCGGCGTTGTGCCAGCAGAATGCCGCATCCCTCCATACTCGAGGGACGGACGGTGACCTCGTGAGTCGGAGCAAGCACGCGGCGCAAGAGATCAAGCGTTCCCGGCGCAATTTGGTCGTGATACT
>Ga0302324_100024264_pt1 | contig 11695 bp, 7 predicted proteins | sample Palsa_T0_1_FD_201949 | JGI IMG/M metagenome (GOLD analysis project Ga0302324, IMG submission 201949) | Peat permafrost microbial communities from Stordalen Mire near Abisko, Sweden - Palsa_T0_1 | ecosystem: Environmental > Terrestrial > Soil > Palsa > Peat permafrost | place: Sweden: Abisko... | reverse complement strand
TACGCAGACCGCCACGGCTCGCGCACGCTGGCCGCGCTGGGCATGCTCGTGAGCGCCGCGGGCCTGGCCGCGATGACGACGCTCCAGGTACACACCCCCTACTGGCAGGCGGGCCTGTGGCTTCTGTTCGTGGGCGTCGGCTCGGGCATGTTCAACAGCCCCAACACCGCCGCCATGATGGGCGCCGTGCCGGCCTACCGCCGGGGGATCGCCGCGGGCGCGAGAACCCTCGTGCAGAACACGGGCGCCGTGCTGTCGATCGCGTTCGTGCTTGCGATCATCACCTCAGCGGTGCCGAAAGCGACGCTGTTCGCCGTCTTCTCCGGCCTCACCAAGGGCCTCTCCGAAGAGAAGCTCGCACCGTTCATCTCGAACATGCACGCAGCGCTGTGGGTGCTCGCCGCCACGTCTGTCGTCGGAGCGGGCGTCTGCATGTTGCGCCCGCGCCACGACCCGGGTCAGGCCGGCCCGGCGTTGCCGAGCGCCGAGGCCGAGGCGGCGGCGCTGGCGGCGCGGGCAGCCGATCCTCGCGTCCCCGCTCGCGAGGCCGCCGGCACCCCGACGGGATACGACCCCAACTCCCCGCGCCCCCCGGTGCCGGCGGGAGCTTCGTTGAGATGAGCCCTTCCGACTCAGACCGGCCGCTGACCGGACCTCTCCCCGAGAACCTCCGCATCGGCGATGTCGCCCGTCTCGTGGGCACGACGCCGCGAACGATTCGCTACTACGAGGAGATCGGCCTGCTCGCCGAGGCGCCCACGAGACCGTCCGGGCAGCACCGCCTCTACACGGAGGCAGAGGTGGAGCGGCTGCGCGAGGTGATGCGGCTGAAGGATCTGCTTGGTGTCTCGCTGGATGAGCTGAAGACCCTGCTCACCGCCGAGGAGGCCCGCGCAGAGGTGCGCGCTCAGCTGCGCAGGGAGAACGTCGACCCCGATCGCCGCCGCGAGCTGCTGACCGAGGCGCTCGGCCACATCGATCGCCAGCTGCATCTCGTCCATCGGCGAGCCGCTGAGCTCGGCAAGCTCGAGGAGGAGCTGTCAGAGACACGCAAGCGCGTGCGGCGCAAGATCCGGGGGCTGGATGCAGCCACCGACGGAACCTACCCGCCGGCCGAGGAGGCGCTGCCCAGATGAGCGCTCCGGCCGTGCTTGTGGACGACCTGGTTGTTCGCTTCGGCGATCTCACGGCCGTCGGCGGCGTCTCCTTCGCGGTGGCGCCCGGCGAGGTGTTCGGGCTGCTCGGCCCGAACGGAGCGGGCAAGACGACCACGATCCGCGTGCTCACCACGCTGCTCGCGCCGACCGAAGGCCGCGCGCTCGTGGCCGGCTACGACGTCCGCAGCGACAGCCTCGCCGTACGCGCCAGCATCGGCTATATCCCCCAGGCGATATCCGTCGATGGCGCGCTCACGGCCTATGAGAACCTCGATTTCTACGGCCGCGTGACCGGCGTACCGAGAGGCGAACGGCGCGAGCGCATCGAGCAGGCGATCGAGACGATGGAGCTTCAGCCGATGCTCGACCGGCTCGCACGCACGCTGTCCGGCGGAATGCTTCGCCGCCTCGAGATCGCGACCGCGCTGCTCAACCGCCCGGCGGTGCTGTTCCTCGACGAGCCGACCGTGGGGCTCGACCCCACCGCTCGCAGGATGGTGTGGGAGCGCCTGGGAGCGCTGGTCGAGCAGTCCGGCACCACGATCCTCGTGACCACGCACATGATGGAGGAGGCCGAGCGCCACTGTGACCGCCTCGGCGTGATCGACCACGGACGCCTGGTCGAGCAGGGCGAACCCTCAGAGCTTCTGGAACGCCACGGGACCGACAGCCTGGAAGAGGTGTTCACCGCCGTCACCGGCCGCCCGATCGAGCCGGCGGAGGGCGAGGAGGAGACCACCGACGAGGACGAGGAAGGGAGGCTCTCGGATGTCCGCGCCCAGCGCCGCACCGCCCGCCGTCTCGGCTGAGCGACTTCCCGCGTCCCTGTCCACCGGCCCGCTCCAGCGCATGGCGGCCGGCACGCTGGCGATGGCCCAGGCGGAGATGCGCAAGCTGCGCCACGATCACCTGGACATCATCACGCGCTCGGTCCAGCCGCTGCTGTGGCTGTTCATCTTCGGCACGGCGCTCAGCCGCAACCGCACGCTCTCAAGCGGAACGCTCGACTACCGCGCCTACATCGCGCCCGGCGTGATGGCCCAGGCCGCCATGTTCATTGCGATCTTCTACGGCCTGTCGGTCATCTGGGAGCGCGACGTCGGCCAGCTCCAGCGCCTGCTCGCCACGCCGCTGTCACGCTCATCGATCGTCCTCGGCAAGGCCGCCGGAGCGTGCGTGAGAGCGCTCGTCCAGGCCGTGCTGCTGCTGGCGGTGCTCGCGGTCGCCGGCATCGGGGTCCGCTGGAGCCTCACCGGGGTGCTCGGAACGCTCGCGATGCTGATCCTCGGTACCGCTGCATTCGCATGCATGTCGATGCTGCTCGCCGCTCTGATCAAGGAGCGCGAGCGCTTCATGGGTGTCGGCCAGCTGATCATGATGCCGCTGTTCTTCGCGTCAAGCGCGCTGTATCCGCTTGCCATCATGCCCGACTGGCTGCGCGCGCTCGCGCGCGTGAACCCGCTCACCTACGAGGTCCAGGGCCTGCGCCAGATGCTCGTCGGCGTCGGAGGCGCGGGGGTCGTGTGGCTCGATTTCCTGGTCGTGGGCAGCTTCTTCGCGGTGATGCTCGCTGCAGCCACCCGCGCCTACCCGAAGGCCATTCTCTGAGCGCTTAGGCAATCCTCTAAGGCCACGCCGCCACGGTCGCCGATCGTGGCATGAACCGAGGAAGGGAGCAGCACGATGACGCAGGCAGTCGATGTGGAGCCGAGCCCGGAGGGCGTCCCAGGCGCCCTCACCGATCCCGCGCGCGTGATCGCCGAGGAGCTCACGTTCGCGGGCGCCGGCGGCGATCAGGTGAACGGCTATCTGGCGCGGCCGGCCGATCCGGATCCCGCCGGACATCCCGGAATGATCGTGATCCAGGAGGCGATGGGGGTCAACGACCACATCCGCGACATGACCAACCGCTTCGCCAATCTCGGCTACGTGGCGCTCGCGGTCGACCTTTACACGCGGGAAGGTGGCCCGCCGCCGATGGAGATGGAGGCGATGATGAAGCGCCTGTTCGGGATATCTGATGCAAGGGTGCTCGGCGACCTACAGGGCGCCGCGGAGGAGCTGCGCTCGCGCGAGGATGTGACGGGCAAGATCGGCTGCATCGGCTTCTGCATGGGCGGTCGCTACACACTGCTGTTCGCCGGTTCGAGTGACAGCCTCGACGCCGCCGTGGACTGCTGGGGCGGGTTCATCGACAAAGCCACCCCCGATCAGCGCTCGACGCCGGAGCGACCCACGCCGCCGCTCGAGCTGTCCGAGAAGCTCAGCTGTCCCCTGCTTGCCGCCGTCGGCGCCGAAGACCAGAACCCCTCACCGCAAGTCGCCGAGGAGCTGCGCGAGCACGCCGCGAAGAGCGGCCAGCAGGTCAAAGTCGACGTGTATGAGGGCGCCGGCCACGCCTTCCTGGCCGACTACCGCCCGAGCTACAGTCCCGATGCGGCGAAGCGGCTTTGGGCCGAGATAGTGCCGTTCCTATCGGAGCACCTGGGCACGTAGTAGCGGTGAAGGCGCTCTCGCAAGGTTGGGAAACATCGTGCTTCATGCGTTTCATCACCCGCTCTTGAGAGCATGTAGTAGGCGTGGAGCGCAAATGGTGGACACTCATCGCCGTCTCGGTGGCGATTTTCATGCTGCTGCTGGACATCACGGTCGTCAATGTGGCGCTGCCGGACATCCAGCGCTCGCTGCACTCCTCCTTCTCAGACCTGCAATGGGTGGTCAACGCCTACGCGCTGACACTCGCCGCATTTCTGCTGACCTCCGGCTCGGTGGCCGACCTGGTCGGGCGAAAGCGCGTGTTCCTCGCGGGCCTGTTCGTGTTCACCGGCGCCTCGGCCGTCTGCGGCCTGTCCACCTCGCCGCTGATGCTGAACATCGCGCGCGCCGTGCAGGGAACGGGCGGGGCGATGATGTTCGCGACCTCACTGGCGCTGATCGGGCAGGCCTTCCACGGCAAGGAGCGCGGTACGGCCTTTGGCGTCTTCGGCGCCGTGACAGGTGCGGCGGTGGCCGTAGGGCCTGTGCTCGGCGGCCTGATCACCTCGGCCTTCGGCTGGAAGTGGATCTTCTTCGTCAACGTGCCGATCGGGGCGATCGCGGTGTTCATCGCGGTCACCCAGGTCGAGGACTCGCGCGACCCCGACGCCACCGGGGTGGACTGGGCGGGCCTCGTCACCTTCTCCACCTCCCTGTTCCTGCTCGTCTATGCGCTCGTGCAGGGCAACGAAAAGGGCTGGGGGTCCACGGAGATCGTCACCCTGTTGATCGTCTCACTGGGCCTGATGGTGGCATTCGTGATCCTCGAGCACCTGCAGAGCCGCCCGATGCTCGACCTCGCGCTGTTCCGCCGCCCGGCATTCGGGGGAGCGAGCATCGTCGCCTTCGCGCTGTCGAGCTCCTTCTTCGCGATGTTCCTGTACATGACTCTCTATCTCCAGGACGTGCTCGGCTACGGCCCGCTGCAGGCCGGGCTGCGGTTCCTGCCCACCACCCTGCTGGCCTTCCTCGTCGCGCCGTTCTCGGGCAAGCTGAGCGTTCGCGTTCCCGTGCGCCTGCTGCTCGGCTCAGGACTCCTGTTCGTTGGAATCGGCCTGGTGGCGCTGACGGTGATCGAAGCCGACTCCACCTGGACCGTGCTGGTGCCCGGCTTTGTGCTGGGCGGCATCGGTATCGGCCTGGTCAACCCTCCCCTGGCATCCACCGCGATCGGCGTCGTGCCCGCGGAGCGCAGCGGCATGGCGTCGGGAATCAACTCGACCTTCCGCCAGGTCGGCATCGCGACGGGGATCGCAGGATTGGGCGCCGTGTTTCAGCACAGCGTCACCCACGGAACGACAGCATCGCTGCTGGCCTCGGGACAGGCTCGTGAGATCGCGAGCGCCGCACACGGCCAGCTGGGCACGCTGCTTGAGTCCGGCGAAGTCACCCAGATCGCCCATTCCCTCGCCCCTACCGCGCGTGCGGCCCTCGATCATGCCTACCGTGTCGGTTTCACCGGAGCATTCGACACGATCTCGCTCATCGCCGCCGTCATCGCGCTCGTGGGGTCCGTGCTGGCCTTCGTGCTCGTGCGCAGCCGCGACTTCGTCTCCGCCGGTGAGCTGCCCGCCGCCGCAGGGCCCGGGGCCGAGCCGGTGGCAAGCGCCGTGGGCTGATCCGCGCCGCCGGCGCCCGCGCGGCGCTCGTGTCGCATGCGGCCATCGCGACCGGGCCGGCCATGCCGGCCTCATCAAATCAAGGCTCGCGCTCCTCATGCCCGGGGCATACGAGAACCGGCAGCCGCGGATAGCGCGGATAAGCTGGTTCCAGTCGCGACCGGGTGCACAGCGAGAAGCTCGAACCCCGGGTGTTTTTCACCTCCTGCTGGTGGATGCACGTGTCGCACAGACCCGCTCCTGCGCGGCCTCCCGGCGGCGGGCTCGAGGGCTCGGGCATGACCGAAGCTTAGGAGCCGCCGGGGCGCCGAGGCGGAGGGAGCAGCCCGCGGACGCCTGCGATAATCGTTGACCGTACAACTATGACGATATTCAATCGACTACTCGGCTTCCTTCGCCCCTACAAGCGCGCGCTGATCGCCTCCTGGCTGTTGGCCAGCGCCGCGATGGTCGTGACGGTGGCGATCCCGCTGCTCACCGGCGAGGCCGTCGACGCGCTGCAGAGCGGAGCAAAGCACGCCCAGCACCATCAGATCGTCGCGCGCGACCACGACCGGCACAAGCTGCTCGTGCTCGCGATCGTGATCGTCGGGGTCGTGCTGATCCGCTGGGTGCTCACCTACTTCCGCCGTTTGATCGCCGGACGGGTCTCCCTCGCGATCGAATTCGACCTGCGCGAGCTGCTCTACGGGCATCTGCAGAAGCTGGAGCTCGGCTTCTTCGACCATCAGCAGACCGGCCAGCTGATGTCGCGCGCGACCGTCGATCTGCAGGCGGTGCGCTTCTTCCTCGGCTACGGCCTCGTGTTCATCCTGCAGTCCGCGCTGACGCTCCTGCTCGCCGGCGCCGCGATGATCTACATCAACCCCGAGCTCGGTCTGATCGCGATGATCCCGGTCCCGTTCGTGGTGCTCATCTCCCAGCGCTACGGGCGCCGCGCACGCCCCGCCGTCCAGGAGGTTCAGCAGCGGATCGCCGAGCTGACCGCGAACGCCGAGGAGAACATCTCCGGGGTTCGCGTCGTGAAGTCCTTCGCCCGCGAGCCGCTGCAGCTGCGCCGCTTCCGTCACAGCGTCTCCCGCGTGTTCGACCAGTCGATGGTGGCCACGCGCCTGGAGGCCCGCTACAACCCCATGATCGGCTTTCTGCCCCAGCTGGGGCTCGCCGCGGTGCTGCTGCTGGGGGGCAACGCGGTCATCCACGCCCACCTGACGCTCGGCCAGTTCAGCGCCTTCGTTCTCTACCTGAACATGCTGATCTCGCCGATGCGCTCGCTCGGAGTCACACTCGGTCTGGCCCAACGCGCGACCGCCTCGGGGGCCCGCATCTTCCAGGTCCTCGATCGCCCGCCCCATCTCGTGGCCCCCCCGGACGCTCCCCCGCTGCCCCCCGGCAACGGGCATGTGCAGCTGCGCGACGTGACCCTTCGCTATGAGGACGCCGACGAGTTCGGGGCGGCCTACTCGCACTCGCGCGAAGACCAGGCTGAGGCGAGCACCAACGGGCCTGGCACCCCGGCCGCGCCCCCCGCGCCGGCCGCTTCCGCCCCGGCTCGCCCTGCGCGCAGGGTGCTATGCGACATCGACCTCGATGTCCCGGCCGGACGCACGATCGCCCTGGTCGGTGCCACCGGCTCCGGCAAGACGAGCCTCGTGTCGCTGATCTCGCGCCTTTATGACCCGAGCTCGGGATCGGTGCTGATCGACGGCGCCGACGTCCGCGGGATCGACCTGCGAGCGCTGCGCCATTCCGTCGCCGTCGTCAGCGACGACCCCTTCCTGTTCTCGGCCACGGTCGCCGAGAACATCGCCTACGCGCGGCCCGGCGCCGCGCTCGCGGAGATCGAACAGGCCGCGCGGCGGGCGCAGGCCCAGGAGTTCATCACGCGCCTGCCCGACGGCTTTCAGACGCTCGTCGGCGAGCGCGGGCTGAGCCTCTCAGGCGGTCAGCGCCAGCGCCTTGCGATCGCACGCGCACTGCTCGCTGACCCGCGCGTGCTGATCCTCGACGACGCCACCTCCTCGGTTGACTCCTCCACCGAGCGCCTGATCAAGCTCGCGCTCGATGAGGCGATGACCGGGCGCACCACCTTCATCATCGGCCACCGCCTCTCGACGATCGCCCTGGCCGATGAGATCGTGGTGCTCGACCGCGGGCGCGTGATCGCCCACGGGGATCATGCCCATCTGCTCGAGAGCTCCGAGCTGTACCGCGAAATCGTCGCCAAGGGACTGCCCGACCAGGTCTTCCTCACACGCAACCCGACCGAGCCACAGGTGAGCGGACTGTGAGCCCTGCCGTCGGCAGAGGCCCGGGCGGCGGGGGCGGCGGCTTCGGGCGCAGCCAGTGGGACGGCGAGCGGGCGTCCAAGGGAAGCCGCGGGCGCAATCTCAGGGGCCTGCTCGGATTGGTGCGCCCCTACCGTGCACGCGCGACGGCAACGGTCGCCGCCCTGCTCGTCGGCACCGCCGCCGCGCTCGCGCCGCCGTTGCTCGTGAAAGTCGCGATCGACCAGGGCATCGAAAAGCACAACACCAAAGTGCTCGTGCTCGTCGTGATCGCCTTTCTCGTCTCGGCGGCGCTCGTGTGGGTGATGACTTACGCGCAAACCTTCCTCGTCGGCTGGGTCGGCCAGCGTGCGCTCGCCGACCTGCGCATCCGCATCTTCAAACACCTGCAGTCACTGCCGATCGGCTTTTATGAGAGCCGGCCCGCCGGCGTGCTGATCTCTCGCATGACCAACGACATCGAGGCGCTCGACAGCCTCGTCACCGACTCCGTGGTCACGTTGTTCCAGTCCGGCCTCACGCTGCTCGGCACGATCGCGATCCTGATCTTCCTCGACCCGACGCTGGCGCTGATCACGTTCGCCATCTTCCCCTTCTTGATCGCGGGCTCGATCTGGTTTCGCCTGGTCTCGACCGGCGCCTTCCGTCGCACGCGCGAGACGATCGGCTCGATCACCGCCTACCTGCAGGAGACGCTCTCGGGCATTCGCGTTGTGCGCAGCTTCGGCCAGGAGCCCTTTCATGAGGCGCGCTTTGCCGAGCTGAACGAGGACAACCGCGAGGCCAACATGGTCACCGTGCGCCTCAACGCGACCTACTTCCCCGCCGTTGAAATGCTCTCCGGCGTCGCGGTCGCGGTGATCATCATCTACGGCGGGCTGCAGGCGATCGAAGGCCACGTCACCGCCGGCACCGTCGTCGCGTTCGTGGCCGCGCTGTCGAACCTGTTCGAACCGATCAACCAGCTCTCCCAGCTCTACACCACCTACCAGTCCGGCATGGCGGCGCTGGAGAAGATCTTCCAGCTGCTCGACGTGCGCCCCGACCTGACCGACAGCCCTGATGCGATCGAGCTGCCGCGCATCGATGGCGCGGTCTCCTTCGAGGACATCTCCTTCGCCTACGCCCCCACACGCAGGCGAGGCGCGCCGTCCGCCGGCGACTCCACTGCCAGCAACGGCTCCGCGCGGGCGAACGGCTCCGCAGCCACCAACGGGTCGAGCAACGGCGCAGCCAAGATCGGCTCCGCCCTCCCCGTCGCCAGCGAGTCCTCCGAGCAGACCGCGCTCGCGCTCGATCACGTGAGCCTCGACATCCCCCCTGGTCAGACCGTCGCCCTCGTCGGCGCCACCGGCGCCGGCAAGTCCACGATGGCAAAGCTCCTGGCCCGCTTCTACGACCCGACCGAGGGACGCGTGCTCGTGGACGGCCACGACCTGCGTGACATCTCAAGCTCCTCCCTGCGCTCGCAGCTCGGCATCGTCCCCCAGGAGGCCTTCCTGTTCTCCGGCACGATCAAGGAGAACATCGCCTTCGGCCGCCCCGATGCAACCGATGAGCAGATTCGCGCGGCGGCCGCCGCCGTCGGCGTCGAGGAGTTCATCTCAGAACTCGACCACGGCTACGACACCGAGGTCGGCGAGCGCGGCGCGCAGCTGTCCGCCGGCCAGCGCCAGCTGATCGCGTTCGCCCGCGCGCTCATCGCCGACCCGCGCATCCTCGTGCTCGACGAGGCCACCTCCAATGTCGATCTGCACACCGAGGGCCACATCGAGGAGGGCCTGCGCCGCCTGCTGTCGGGGCGCACCTCGATCGTCATCGCCCACCGCCTTTCCACGATCCGCCAGGCGGGCCGCATCGTCGTGCTCGAGCACGGCCGCATCACCGAGCAAGGCACCCACGATGAGCTCATCGCCGCGCAGGGCAGCTACTTCGATCTCTATCGCGACTGGGCCACCCAGGCCTCCGTGTAGGTGTGGCTTCCTCCCGACCCTACGGGCTCGGCGCCCATTCCTCGACGCGGTTGTTGCGGCTGTCGGCGACGAACACGGTGCCGGTGGACCCCACCGCCACCCCCTTGGGGTCTGAGAACTGCCCCGAGCCAGAGCCCGCAGAGCCGAAGGCGGTGATGAAGCTCCCCGCCGAGCTGAACTCCTGCACGCGGTCTGTACCCGAATCCGTGACGTAGAGGTCTCCGCTGGTCGGGTCTGTGGCGATGCCCGACGGTAGCTGGGACTTGCCGTTGCCCGCGCCCCGTTCGTCGAATACCGCGAGCGAACTGCCCGTGGTCGAGTACTCCGTGACCCTGCCCTGGCCCGGTTCGCTCACATACAGGTCTGCACCCGAGAAGGCGATGCCCGCTCCTCCCCCTTCAAACCACCCCGCCGAGCCGAACCCGGAGATATACGTGCCGGTGGGCGAGAACTCCTGCACGAGCACACCGTGGGTGTTCAGGACCCAGACGTTGCCGCTCGAGTCGATCGCAATGCCGCTCGGGCCATAGAACTGGCCGGCACCGAGGCCTTGAGAACCGAACTGCCTGAGGAACGCCCCGCTCGGGGAGAACTCCTGCACACGGTCGTTGGCGCTGTCTGAGACATAGAGGTCGCCCGCGCTGTTGGTCGCGATCCCGCCGATGCCCTTGAACTGGCCTTCCCCTGTGCCTTCTGAGCCGAACTGGCTGAGGTATTCGTGTTTGGAGTTGAACTCCAGCACCTGATCGTGGCCGCCGGCCACCCAGATGTTCCCGCCCGAGCCGACGGCCACCGCACTCGGTTCAGCGAATTCGCCCACTTCGGAGTGGGTGATGTTGGCGCAGAAGCCTTCGGCGGTGCAGCTCGGGGACGTCTTGAATTCCTGGTCAGCCCCCTTGCTCGGCCCGCTCGGGTTCGTGGCTGAGATCCGGTAGTGGTAGGTGGTGTTTGCTGTCAGACCCGTGATGGCGGCGGACACGGCGACCGGGTATTCCACCGCTTCGGGCAGCGAGGAGCACGGTGCGCTCTGGCCGTAGGCGGTGCTCGTGCCGTATTCGAAGCTGCATTCGCTCAGTTCTTCCGCGCCCGGGTTGACCGTGGCGTTGAGCGTGGCCGCGGTCTGTGTGATCGACGTTGCCGCTTCGGTCACGACCGTCGGTGGGTCCGTCGTGAACCTCTGGTCTTTGCCGCTGCTCGTCCCGCTCGAGTTGGTCGCCGAGATCCGGTAGTGGTAGGCGGCATTCGCGGTCAGGCCCGTGAGCGATGCGGACACCGCGACAGGGCTTTCCGCCGCTTCGGGGAGCGAGGAGCACGGCACGCTCTGACCGTAGGATTTGGTGGGCCCGTATTCGAACTTGCATTCGCTGACTTCGCCGCCGTTGGGGTTGACCGTCGCGTTCAACGTGGCAGTGGTCTCCGTGACCGCCGAGGCCGGTTTCGTGACGACCGCCGGGGGGGGTCCCGCCGCGGGCGTTTTGAACGTTTCATCAGCGCCTTTGCTCGTGCCGCTCGCGTTCGTCGCTGAGATCCTGAAGTGGTAGGTGCTGTTCGCGGTGAGTCCGGTGATCGGCGCGGATACTTCGACGGCGCTGGTCCCGGAGCCCGGCAGCGTCGTGCAGGAGGCGGTTTTGCCGTAGGACTTCGTTTCGCCGTATTCGAATTCGCATTTGCTGACTTCCCCGCCGTTGGGGTTGACGGTCGCGTTCAGCGTCGCCGTGGTCTGCGTGACCGAGGTAGCGGCTCTCGTCACGACTGTCGAGGCGTTCGGCGACGTTTTGAACGTTTCATCAGAGCCTTTGCTGGTGCCGGTCGCGTTCGTCGCTGAGATCCTGAAGTGGTAGGTCGTGTTCGCAGTGAGCCCCGAGATCGCAGCGGACACGCCGACCGGGCTGGTCCCGGAACCCGGCGGCGACGAGCAGGACACCGTCGATCCGTAGGAGTTCGTTTCGCCGTATTCGAACCGGCATTCGCTCACTTCCCCGCCGTTGGGGTTGACGGTCGCGTTCAGCGTCGCCGTGGTCTGCGCGACCGACGAGGCTGGCTTCGTGATGGGCGTCGGGGCGTTCGGCAGAGCTTTGAAGGTTTCGTCAGCGCCTTTGCTCGTGCCGCTCGCGCTCGTCGCT
>Ga0302324_100024263_pt1 | contig 11695 bp, 21 predicted proteins | sample Palsa_T0_1_FD_201949 | JGI IMG/M metagenome (GOLD analysis project Ga0302324, IMG submission 201949) | Peat permafrost microbial communities from Stordalen Mire near Abisko, Sweden - Palsa_T0_1 | ecosystem: Environmental > Terrestrial > Soil > Palsa > Peat permafrost | place: Sweden: Abisko... | reverse complement strand
CCTCTACAGGCCGGTCGTCGCAAGTCCACCCGACGTGCCATATTTCCATCACCGGGGCATCCTGGTCGAGGCGCAGAAAGTCGCGCTCCTCGTCGGTCGCCCGCCTCGTCCGCACGCTCTCGGTGAACCGCACCTCCGCGTACCCGAGGTCAGCCAGCCGGGAGAGCATCCCGCCCGGCCCGGTGTCGTCTTGCATCAGCGCCGTCCCCTCGGCGATGTCCAGCGGGATGTAGCTGGGTGCCAGCTGGACGGGGATGTCGTCGGCGTACATCCGCCGCTTCCGCATCAGCACCTCGCGGCCGAGCACCGCGGCGACCCGCGGCGGCGCGTCCACGATGGCCACCTGGACGTCCGACCGGGGTGTCATGCCCTGCGCCCTGATCTCGGCGTCAAACGCTCCCCTGGCCGCCTCGTGCTCGCGGACGGCCATCATGTAGCGGGTCATGGCGCGGCGCCGGATCTGCGGGATGGGCCGGACGTAGGTCCCCGCCCCGGCGCTGGCCCTCCCCCGCCGCGGGTGAACCAGGCCCTCCGCGCGGAGCACCCGCATGGCCTGGTTCACGGTGCTGCGCGCCGTGCCGTACCGGGCGGCTATCTCAGGTTCGGGCGGGAGCATTGACCCGGGCGGGTACTCCCCCCGTTCGATCGCGTCGCGTAGCGCGTCTGCTACCTGCCGGTAATGCGGGTCATCAGGCACTCGGTCACCTCGCTAGTCTTGACAAGACGTTGGACGTCTATAAGCTAGCAGATGCAGGGCCGAGCGCGACCACATGCCGCGCCCCCCGGTCAGGTGATGCGACCACCCACCGGGGGACTTGCCCAGACCTCTAAGGAAGGCCGGACCGATGACAGACACTACACTCCGCCCGATCGACGGCAACGGCCACACGCCGGAGCTGGACCGCAGCGAGACGTTCACCGAGTCAGAGCTGAAGGACGCCATGCGCGGCCTCGCCGCGATGCTGGAGGCCGACGCCACGTGTACGGCGAGGTGGATGCGCACGGGAATCGAATCCGGGGACCGCGCGGTGTTCGTGGCCGGCCTCCTGGCCGCCGCCGACTACGGCGATATCCCCGATGAGCAGGTGTACGCGGGCCTGATCCGCCAGTACGACGCCGCGTGCAAGCTCGCGGACCTTGAGTACGCCGCGGCCGGGGTGACGCCGTGACGGCCACCGACGATCGCGTCTACTACACCACCGAGTACGCCCGCAGCGACTACGCCGTCCGGCTCGCGGCCAGCCCCGGCGTGTCCCCGGTCGCGCCGCTGGCCGCCCATGTCGCGTTCCTGCAAAGCGTCGTCGCGTCCCTCGTCCACCGTCTCGGGGAGCTGGAGTGCCAGGCCGACGAGTCCCGCCTGTTCCCGCCGCTGGACCGCCGTTACTACGCCGAGCCCGACCCGGCCGAGGAGTACCGGGGGTACTTCCTCGGATATGACCAGGAGGAGGTACCGCGCCCGTGAAGCCGCCGCAGACCGGCCCGGCGTACACCGCCGCGCTCTACTTCCACGATCATGTCCCGCCCTCGTCCTACACCCGTTCCGGCCCGTGTTCCGCAAGCGGAACGCTCACCGGGCCGGCCGGAACACTTCTGCACACCCCGAGGGGGAGATCATGACCGACGACGACGCCGCGTTCATTGAGTCGATGGCGAGCTACCAGGACGGCCGGGACGCGCCGTTCATAGACCAGGTTGTCCGTCAGGAGCGGTACGAGCTGGCGCACCCGGGCGTAATGATCACGTGCGGTTTCGACGGGCTGTGCATCGCCACCGTCCCCGGCCGCGGCACGCCGATCGTCCGGACGGACCTGAGTAACCTGCTAGACATCCTGGAGGCACTAGATGAGTCCTAGAGTCCGCTTCGCCCTCATTGCCGCTATGGTCTGCGCGGTGACCGCCGCCGCCTGCTGCGTCTTCCTGGTGGCCACCGCGCGCACGCCGTTCTACCCGCCGCGCCCGGCACCAACGGTGACGGTGACGGCCAGGGCCGCGCCCGCCGCCGCGGTGACGGTGACCGCTGCGCCCGCGCCCGCGGTCACCAGGACGGTGACGCAGGCCGCCCCGTTCACGGTGCCCTGCGCGGAGGGTGCGAACGTGTCGCTGATCGTCGGCGAGAAGCCGGCCGGGGCAACTGGCGCTACGATGGCTTGCAGCGTCTCCGTGAATCCCGACTGGGGAGGTCTCACCGTGACTGCACCGGATGGCCTGACTCAGGCCCTCACGACCGGCCCGTAACCCCCCCGGAAACGGGCCCCCGGGATGGGCTGAAAACTTGTCCGATAACCGTCCTTATGTAAAGCTGGCTGTTTTCGTCACCCGATCCGCCGGCCGGCGAGGTGGTCCCGCCGTTCCCGCACGGACCCGAATGAGGCCCGGGTCGGCCGGGGGTGGGACTCGAAGAACTCGATCAGCTCGGGGGAGGCGTACGCCTTGACCCGCGATTCGGGGCCGGTGAAAAGCGTCCGCTCGTCCACGTTCAGCGCCTTGCCTGCCTTGTTCAGGAAGTAGCCGTTCGTGGCGCCTTCGGCGGTGAGCCACTGCCGGTACACCTCGTCGCGCCATTCGCTCTGCTTGTCCTGCCGCCTGCGCTTCGCCCGCTCCCGCCTGGCGGTGGCGTTCTTGCCGACGGTCTCCCGGTGGTCGACTTCGGCGAGGATCTGCAGGAACCCCTCCTCGTGGGTCTCGGAGTAGTTCATGTAGACGCCCAGCTCTTTTTCCAGCTGGGGGCCTTTCAGCGACTTCAGGTAGGACCGGCTGATCTTGACGGGGAGCCTGTCCGGGTGGACCCGTGTCCCGTTGCAGCACGCGTGGTGGCACACCTGCCCGCGGGCGGTCTTCGGCTTGGTGAAATGCCCGCGCTGGTCCCGGACGTTGTAGTGGCCCCGGTACACGGCGCGGACGGTCTTGCCCACGTCTCAGCCGGTGTAGTTGACGGTGATCTGAGGCATGTACGAGGTTGATCCGCCGCCGCCGTAGAAGTACCCGTACCACGACAGGTTCGTCTGGTCGCCGGAGTCCGGGGCCAGCACCGTGTAGGTATTCGCGGCGAACATGGCGTTCCACTGCGCGGACGACAGGCCCCATGAGGTGGTGGCGCCCTGGCTCACCGGGGTGCCGCCCGGGTTGAGTATCGCGGAGTACGTCCCCGCGCCGCCGCCCAGGGACGCCGAGGTGTGCAGGCCCCACGTCATCCCCGCGGAGTACCACGTATGCAGGTTCGTGAGCCTGATCCGCGCCCAGTTGATCGTGTACCCGGCCTTGATCGCGGCCAGGCTGCGCCCGCCGCTGCCGGCTGCCTGCCAGGCGATGTAGCTGTACTGGTAATTCGGGGCCTCACCGGAGTAGGCCCCGTGGAACATGTTCCCGTTGGTGTCCCGGAGGCCCGAGTTGGAATAGTACGAGTAGGTGCCGGACGGGTAGAACGTGTCCGTGTAAGTCTGGGTGCCGCCGCCGCCGCCGGACCCCCCGGTCCCGAACGACACCCCGGAGTTGCCGAACTGCCCCGTGTTGACGCCCATGTCCGATACCCGCATCTCCATGGCGTTGGCGTACTTGAACGTCGCCGCGACCGTGCAATACGCGGCCAGCAGGAAGCGGTACACCGTGGATACCGAGGGGATGGGAATCAGCCACTCCATGTAGGGGGTCGGGTAGTTCGCGGTGAAGCTCGGCAGGACGGGCTGGACACCCGGGCTGTGCCCGCTCAGCTCCGTTGAGCTCGTCGTGGGCGTGGACCCGTCGGTGGTGTAGTAGAGCCGCTGGACGTACTGGGCGTTGCTGGCCGGCGAGGAACTGAAAAGGACCGTAGAGGAGAGAACCTGAAGCATGTAGTCGCGTCCGGCCGCCGCGGTGAAGTCCAGCTCGAGGATGGCCACGGGCGTGGTCGACGCCACCCCGGCAGACGGCCACGGGGAGGTGCTGCTGCCGGGCGTCCACCCGCGGGCGACGACCCCGGCCGGGGCACCGGCCAGCGCCGCGGCCACCGAGTTGCCGCCTATGGTGACGTCGACCCCGGCCGATACCGTGCCGGTGGTGGTGACGTTGCCGTAGGAGTCGATCGCGGCCAGGACGTCACCGGAGGTGTCGACCACGGACAGCGTGTTCGCGGACGTGCCGGGCAGGCCGACGAACGTGCATCCGCCCTGCCACGTATTGCCCCACTGGTCGCCGCCCGCCCCGGCCGTCGCGGAGAACACCAGCTGAGGGTAAGGCGGGTACGGGGGGCCGGGGTCGTAGTAGTAGAACAGGCCCGGTGAGGTCAGGGTGACCGTCTGCCACAGGGTGCCCCCGCCCACGCCGACGATGACGTAGGAGCCTTCCACGGTGGTGCCGCTGATCACGCCCTGCGTGGCCTGGAGTCCCGCGGCGTAGACGTTGCCGTAGGCGTCGGTCCCCCCGGCCGGGGCCGCGGCGAACAGCAGGTTGCCGGGCGCGGGGGTGCCCGCGTAGATGAACAGGCCCGAAGGGTCGATCAGGACGGTGTTGCCCGCCTGGAACAGCTGCGCGACGGGGTTGGGGAACCCTTCCCCGACGGCCTGGGGGCCGAGCTGGGCGGTGACGGCGGCGACGAGCCGGGCAAGCTGGCCGGGGTCGAGGGGGGTGCTCACATGCCGCTCCGGTAGCCGCTGGTCTGCGTGCCGTAGACCTGGAGGGTGGCGGTGGCGTTCGCGTCGGCGCCCGCCCACACCGCCCAGATGCACGTCCCCGCGTAGAACGGGGCGCCGAGTACCTTCCCCGAGCTCGCCGAGTTCCCGTTGTTCGTCGAGTCGATGAGGGTCAGCGGGCCGTTGCTGTTCCCGAGGTACAGGAAGCACTGGGGGAGCTGCACGGTGGTCCCGGACGGTGACACGGTGGACACCGCGGCGAGCTGCAGATCCCACCTGGTGCCGGACGGGGGGGTCAGGGAGCATTGCCCGGCCCCGGCCGCGGACAGGGTGACGGTGGTCTGCGGGGATACCGGCTGCTGCCGCACTAGCCCGACTGAAGCGTGATGTACAGGCCGGAGCCGGACGACGCGGTGAGCGCGGCGAGCTGGGCGCCGGCCGCCGGGGGTGTCGTCTGCCCGGTGCTGGACAGGCCGTTCAGGACCGGGGGGAGCATGGCGTACGCGCCGGTCAGCAGGACCCCGGAGGTGCCGATGGCCGGCATGGTCGACGCCACGCACATGATCCCGGCGTAGTAGACCCCGGTGTAGGCGGTGGCCAGCGGGGACGTGAACGGGAGCTTGTACGGCGTCCATGTGGTGCCCCACGTCGTCGCGGCGTCGGTGTAGTCGGCGGTGACGGCCAGCACGTTCATGTTCTGGTCGGTGACGACATACCACCCGTGGGAGCCGCCCAGCTTGCCGATGGTGGTCGTGTACAGCGTCATCGCCCCCGCGGTCAGCCCGGCCGGCAGGACGATCATCCGCATGTACGCGGTGCCGCTGGTCGGGCCGCCGCTGCCCACGAGGTGATCCCGGCTGAACGACCGCGCCACCGTCCCTGTCTGCTCGTTGAGGAGCATCTCCCCGGCCGGCCCGGGGCACTGCGAGTGGGCGCCCGCGACGGCGACGTCATTCCACGGCATCAGGACACCGACAGGTTGACGTAATAGCTGCCGCCGAACCCGCCGGCGACGGCGCCGAACGACGGCGCGACCGACCCGACGGCCGGGGGCAGCGCCAGCGCGGCGGTGAAGATCCCGTAGGGAATCGGCGGGGCCTGCGTCCCGGCGACAGCCATGATGACGGTGCCGCCGAACGTCGGCAGGGTCGACGCGGTGACGCTGATCGCGGCGTAGTAGATGCCGGTGTAGGAGGTCTGGAGGGGGGACGTGAACGCCAGCTTCTGCGGGGAGTTCGCGGTGCCCCACGTCGTCGCGGCGTCGGTCTGGTCGGCGGTGACGGCCAGCACGTTGAGGTTCTGGTCGGTCACCGCATACCACCCGTGGGAGCCGCCCAGCTTCGCCGTCGTCGCCGTCAGGAACGTCATCGCCCCCGCGGTCAGCCCGGCCGGCAGGACGATCTGCCGGTACACCCCGGCGTTGGCGCCCATCGCCACGTTGGAGGTGACCATCCAGCGGGGGAACGACCGCGCGATGGTGCCGTACGGCTCATCGAACAGGCCGGTCCCGAACGCCCCCGGGGACTCCGACGACACCGACGCGTTAGAGACGTTCTGCCACGGCATCTATGACCACCGCTCGTTGGCGACGGTGACGCGCAGCGAGTTGGTTCCGTCGCCGATCATCCACACCGCCTGGTCGTGCTCGACCGGGTAGCTGTTCAGCCCGACCGGCAGGAACCCGCCGACCGGCGGTGTCGCCTGGCACTGCGCCATCGTCCCGATCCACACCCCGGACCCCGCCACCGCCGTGGACGGCGCCGACACGGTGATGGTCGCGCGGTGCCGGTTGGAGTCGAACGGCAGGATTATCCGCGCGGTGTCCGCGCCGGCCGGGGTGGTGTAGGTGGCATACGCGCCGAAGTCCGCGGCCTGCGCCTGGGAGTCGACGGCGTGGCCGACGTGGACGGTGCCGCCGACAAGGACCGGGTTCGGCGCGAACCCGGCGTCGTCCTGCTCGTGTACCGGGGTCGTCACGGTCAGCTCGCGTAGCTCATGTCAGGGCTGTCGGTGTAATCCGGCATCGGGTACGCCTCGGCGTTCCCGGTCCCGGCCGAGGTGATGGCCCCGCCCGCCGGCGCCGCCGACAGTTTCCCTGTCTTCGGGTCCGTGCCGTTGGCGTGCTTGGTCAGGAAGTCGATGCCGCCCAGCGCCAGCCCGCCCAGCAGGAACGAGTTCAGGTCGCGGGTCAGCAGGTACACGAACCCCAGCACCGCCGCCGACGTCCACGCGGCCTTCTTGCGGGCCGCCTCCACGTCGGTGTCGTGCGGCTTGGCCGCCCGGATGTCGGTGTGGGAGGGGAGAGCGGACTGGTAGATGGCGTAAATCGCGGTCGCCTCGGCCAGCCCGATCATGATGGACTCCGGCGGCTTGATGATGGCCATGAATATCTCCTTATTTCAGCGTCACGGTGACAGTCGCGTGCGGCGGCGGCTTCGCCCCGCCGTTGGCCCACACGTTGGTGTGGTAGGTGCCCTTCGGCAGGCCCCCGCCGCCCTTGCCGTACTCCTTGGTCGACGTCCCGGACACGTCGAACTGGTCGACCTCGGCGCCCTTGGCGCTGTAGGTGGCCACGGTGTAGCCCTTCGCCCCGGTCACCGCCGACCAGTGCAGCGTGTAGCCGGTGGAGGACACGTCGCTGGCGGCCAGCCCGTGAGGGGCGGCGAGCGTCGTGCCGGTGCTGCCCGTCGTGCCGGTGCCCGTCGTGGCCGGCTGGTCCTTGACGGCCGGGGGATACCCGCTGGCGCCGGCGACGGGCGGGTAGCCTTCCTCCGCTATCGCCTGGTCGATCAGGGACACCTGCGCCGGCGTGGCCGGCTGGCCGTTGATGTACGCGCCGAGCGCGGCGGACAGCGTGCCCGGGTCGACGCCGGTAGCCGCCATGTCCGCTTCGGCCTGCTGGGTCCACTGCCCGTTGGTCGTGAAGCCGCCCGTGCCCGGCACGGGGGCGGTGACCCCGGACACGCCCTCGGCGCCGGACCCGGCGTAGTAGCCGCCCAGCGCGGACGTGTCGACCTGGCAGGTGCCGGTGTCGTCGTACACGCCCGGGTTGCCGTTCTCGTCAACGCAGGGCTGCCCGGCCACCGCCGATGTCCCGGTGTCCGCGGTGCTGGCCGCCGCCGCGGTGCCGCCGGACTTGCGCTTCTTGTACATCACGTAGCCGATGACGACGACGGACCCCCCGCCGACGATCAGGAACCATTTCTTCGGGACCGGGCCGAGCCCTGGCAGCTTGATGTCGCCCTTCGGCGCGTGGACTTCGGGGGCCTCGCTCATGCGTAGTAGTCCTGGTCAGTGAAGTCGGACGCGGTGACCTGCTGGCCGGTCTCGGTGGTGGTGACCAGCTCCCCCGCGTCGACCGGGGGTATCCGCTCGAGCGGTTCGGTGCCGGTCATCGTGCCGTACGTCGTGTCCGGCGGCGGGGGGACCGCCGGGGTGCGGAAGAACCACGGCCGGTACGGGAGATCCTGGGTGACCGGGCCCATGTCGGGGGTGCCGGGGCCGCCGCCCATGCCGGAGGACTTGGCGTAGTGCTTGACCTTCTGCCCGGTCAGCCGGGAGTCGATCGGTGAGCGCGGGTCGTCGGTCTGCCGGGCCACGGCGGAGTCGTTGACGCGGACCTGGCGGAGCTGCACCTCTGAGGTGGTCACGAGGAGCTGCGCGGGGTCGGAGTCGACCTGGTAGGCGACCTCCCCGTGCGTCTTGTTCAGCCATCCGCCGGTGACGCCCCGCGTCGGTACGGCCATCGCCGTCAGGTGCTCGACCTCCGACCCCTCGGACTCCGCCCGCAGCTCCGCGCCGCCCGGGTGGCCGGGAAGCGGACTTTGCGCCGACCAGTCGGCGTCCGTGAGCCCGTGCGGTCCCCACGACGGGAACCCGGTCGGGTCCGGCTGGGTGCCGTACTGCATGATCACGCCGTCACGGTCAGCGCGCCCCACGGTGGTGTCCCCCCAGTTGGGGTGGTCATCCTCCATGTAGCGGTAGTCCTCGCCCTGGTAGTACTGGGCGTCCTCGTCGTGATACCCGAACAGCTCCACGGAGGCCAGCCCCGGGGCCACCGCGCCGGAGGGGTCCTCCGAGCCGAGCGGCAGTTTCGTGGGCCCGCGGCCGGGGCCCTCGTCCCACAGGGCATGAACCGGGTTGACGCCGGTCCCCCACCTGGTGGCGCCGGCGTACTCCGAGGGTGTCACCGCCCCCGCCAGCCACGTACCGGAGATGGCCACGGGTCAGCCCTTGATCGCGGTATTGAGAAGGCCGGAGCTGGCCGTCCCCACCGCGCCGATACCCGCGACGGTGGTCCGGCCGTTCATGAACAGCGCGGTGATGATGCCGATGGTGATCACCCCGGCCACGAACACGCGAACGTTGTCCTGCATCACGTCACCTTCCTGAGCGCGGGCACGGTGCCCGCTGGCTTGTCTTTCCACGCCCGGTACGCCTGGGCGGCGAAGAACCCGGACCACACCGCGCATTCGCTGATCAGCATGGCCTCAGCGAAGTTGAGGTGGTGGCGCCTGGTCGCGGCGGTCAGCATCAGCCACGGGGCCATGCCCACGGCCACCTCGTCGGGATGCTCCCGGCAGTGCGCGGCGATCAGCGCGACGGCGCCTTTCAGCCGGTCGACGGCCGGGGCCACCATGTCGGCGTTGGTCCGCGGCGAGGTTTTGACGGCAGTTTTGACGGTCATGACGCCTTGCTCCCGAATATTGACAGCACCTCGGCCGCGGGCGACTTGTACGAGCTGTTCACCCCGCCGATAAGCACCGTGATCATGACGATGGCGGCGAGTCCCACCGCCGCCTCCTCGTCCAGCTTCTCCAGCCCGGAGAACACCAGCGCCGTCAGCAGGAACGCCACGGCAGGCTTGAAGAACGTCCCGACGTTGCCGGGCTTCTGCACGAACTCGTTGCCGATGGTTATGACACCCGCCGTCAGGACGATTCCCGTGCTTTTCGCCATCACGCCATCGCCAGGGGCGCGAGCTTGCCCGCGGTGCGGGTGACGGCGGCCAGCGGCCTGGCCTTGAACAGGTGGTCGACGCCCACGGCCAGCAGCACCAGGCCCGCCACCACCTCGGCTATCCGCATCCAGAACGCGCCGGACGTCAGGTCATCGAGGAACCGGCCCGCCTTGCCGATCAGCCCCGCCGTGGTCGATATGGGCCCCGTGGCGTCGTTGATGACCGCGGCGCCGGCTGTCTGCACGGGCGTAGTGACCGGGGAATGTCCCTGGCTGGCCACCCACGCGTCAGCCGACGCCTGGGAGGTGAAGAAAACAAGCTTGTCCGGCCACGTCGCGGTGACGGCCAGCGCCTTAGTGGCGGCGTTGCCTACTTCGGCGACGACGTAGCCGGTCGTATTGACGGACCACTGCGGGTACGGTGACCCGGCGACGGCGGCTCCCGGTGCGGTAGCCATCAGTACCACCTGTACTGCTGCTCGTGCGCCCAGGCCGCTGACGGGGTTCCGTACCTCTGGGCGATGTAGTTGCACATCGCCACGGACTGCCCGAGCGCGGACGTGGAGTTGCCGCCGTACTGGGCGTACCAGGACGGACCGCTGATCCCCTGCGCCATCCCGTACGCCCCCGAGCTTGGATTCGTCGCGGTCAGGTTGAACCCCGCCTCGGCCATCTCCACGTTGTAGAGCGCGGTCCACTCGCTGCCGGTCCACCCGTGCTGGGCCGCCACCTGCTTGAGAATGGCCTCGTTCGACCCGGTGATACCCGAATCCATCCCGGTCGTGACGCCCGGTATCGGGGTGCCGGTACTGAGGTCGGTCTGGGCGGCCGAACTGGTGTCGGTGATGCCTGCCGTGCCCTGCAACCCGGCAACCTGCGTCTTGGACGGCGCCTGACCGGTCAGGACGTCATGCAGGCCCGTCAGCGGCGAGGTGCCCTTGACCCCGGACCAGACCAGGATGGCGCCGCCGGCGATGGAGGCAACCGCCAGGCCGTCAACGCCGGAGACACTCACCGCCCTAGGACAGCTTCGACGTCAGGTTCGACACGGCCGGGATCTTCGGCGCGACGAACTTCAGCACCACGAACGTGGCGGCCACGCCGTACCAGAACTCTTTCGCCTTCAGGATGTCCATTACTTGCCTGCCTTCGGGTCGGTCTTGACGTCGGGGTCTGCCTTGTCGATCACGGCCAGCAGCTCCGCGCGGTGCGCCTTGTCGGCGCCGGGGCCGTGGGTGACGAGATGGCGGATCACGTCGTGGAGGGTGCGGACCCCGGTCAGCGGGGACACCTTCGCCCGGTCCGCGCGGTCCTGCTCAGCCAGCCGGACCAGCTCGTCGCGCTCGGCCCTGGTCTCGGTCTTCTCGTCAGTCATTCGTTTCTCCAAACTGCTGATTCACCCAGGCCGCGAACATCAGCAGCTCGGCCGGGCTGGCATCTGACTTCATCTGGTTGGCGCGGCGGCTGATCACCCAGACATTGCCCGGGATGTAGCCGCGCCTGGGGTCGAAGCGGTCGAGGCTGGCGCTGTCCGGGCCAAATTCGCCCTTGCCCATCACCAGCGGCATGCCGAGGATGGGGCAGGTCTCGGGGATCTCGAAGTCGTCCACCGTGGCCGTGCAGACGACCCCGCTGGCCGCCGACCGCCGCCGGGCCGCACCGAGAAGAACCGCCTTCCAGCCAGGCCCCTCCTTGTGCTTGCGCATGGTCTGGGCACGCTCGGCAGGGTGAGCCGCCGTCCAGGCCTGGTTCTGCTCGATCATGCAGGGCTTGCAGTAGTTCTGAACGCCGTCCGGGGTGGCACGGTGCCGGTGAAACTCCGACAGGGGCTTGGTCTCCCCGCACCGGCCGCACCGCTTGGTAGCGGTCAGGTCCACCTCGACCGGCTGTTCGCGGCGTTCGGCGGCCTTGGCCCGCTTCATGACGGCCTTGCACTGCATGCAGTACGGCTGAAAGCCGTCCTTCCGGTGGCTGTCCTTGTGGAAGAACGAGAACGGCTTGGATATGTGGCACTTCGCGCATGTCTTCATGCCCCCACTGTATCACCTTAATGGCCGCCAGTGAGCGAAGCGGTGTCCCCTTTATTACCCCCGCTTGGAGCTACGTAGTTGACGATGGAGTACATCGTCCCG
>Ga0302324_100024258_pt1 | contig 11697 bp, 6 predicted proteins | sample Palsa_T0_1_FD_201949 | JGI IMG/M metagenome (GOLD analysis project Ga0302324, IMG submission 201949) | Peat permafrost microbial communities from Stordalen Mire near Abisko, Sweden - Palsa_T0_1 | ecosystem: Environmental > Terrestrial > Soil > Palsa > Peat permafrost | place: Sweden: Abisko... | reverse complement strand
GGGAGCCTATACATCGTTTGCCAACAACGGATTCCGGGTTTCGCCGATTCTGGTGAACTCGCTGCGCAATTCCAAAGGGGACGTGATCGCGAACTTTACCACCGACCGAAAGCCGGTGCTGGATCCGCGGGTGGCCTACGTGATGACCAACATGATGGAAGGCGTGGTCAACAACGGGCTGGGCTTCACTCCGGTGCGCGGGCGCGGATTTAAACTTCCGGCCGCCGCCAAGACGGGGACTTCGCATGACGGCTGGTTCGCCGGGTATACCTCGAACCTGCTGTGCATTGTGTGGGTGGGATTTGACGACTACAGCGACCTGCGGTTGAGCGGCGCGCAGACAGCGGCGCCGATCTGGACGGAATTCATGAAGAAGGCGTCGGCGCTGGCCCGATATTCCGACATGCGGCCGTTTGCGCAACCCACGGGAGTGGTGGACGTCCAACTGGATAAGGCCACTAACCGGCTGGCGACGCCAAAATGCCCGGACGATTATGTATCGGCGTTCGTTGCCGGCACCGAGCCGCGCGAGACTTGCGACTTGCAGAACGGCATGGCCGGGTTCTTCTCGCGCATGCTGGGAAGCGACAAGCCGATTACCCCTCCCGCGCAGCCGGCCACCGCGCAAGACAGCCAGGACCCAAAGAAAAAGAAGGGTTTCTTCGGCAAGATCGCCGGCGTGTTTAAGGACGACAAGGCGGAAGCCCCTGTGGCTAAACCAGCGGATAGCGGGCAGGCTCCGCCGCACTGATCGTTCCCGGGGATCGTTCCCGAGCGGTATAGGGTTAAGATGTCGGATTACGATTGAAGATTTCCCTGGAGATACCCCAATGGTGATCGCGACCGCTTCAACGCGCGCACGCGTCCTGCTGGTGGCCGCGCTGCTGGCTGGCTCGGAGTATTTTTTCCCGGCGGGGCTGCTCGCGCAACGTACCTCGGCGCCGCCAGTTTCGAGATCCTCGCACAATCCTCAGCAGACCGACACCAGGAATCTGCAATTCCGGAGCATGGTCAACCGCGTGATTGTTGACGTGGTGGTGACCGATGCGGCCGGGAAGCCGGTTCACGGGCTCAGCCAGCAGGATTTCGCGGTGACCGAAAATAACGTGCCGCAGCGGGTGGTTTCTTTCGACGTGCACGACTTTGATTCGGTTTCCGAGACGCTGCCTACAAATTTGCAGCTTCCGGCGAATACATTTGTGGACCTGCCCAAGGTGCCGGAACGCGGGCCGCTCTACGTTCTGCTTTTAGACTTGGTGAATACCGAGACCCAAGACCAGATGTGGTCGCGGCAAGAGCTGCTGAAATTTATCGACAGCAAGCCGGTGGGGACGCGGTTTGAAGTCTGGGTGCTTTCCGACGAACTGCGTCTGGTGCAGGGATTCACTTCCGACCGGAGTCTATTATCTGCCGCGCTGGATCCGAAGCATCCGAAGCACCATGTTCCCAAAGTCTTTCTCTATGGGCAGAACTACGGACAGGGCGACAAGGGAGCGATGATTTCTGTGTTCCAGTTCATCGCGCAATCCCTGGACGGGCTGCCCGGGCGGAAGAACCTGATGTGGATGGCAAATTATTTTCCGTTCTCCACAAGTCCGACCGAGGGGGATGCCTTCGATCTGGCCCAAGAGACCAAGCAGGCGATCGATACCATGACACGGGCCCAGGTGGCGGTTTACACCTTCGCCTCATGCGGCCTGTCGGCGGACGATCCGGCCTGCGGTGGAGTGCTCGGCACTGCTGGTACGGGGGTGGGCGTTCCCATGTTTTCCGCTGCATCCGCGACCGATGTAACCACCAAGACAGGGGGCAAGGCCTATCGCCTGAACGATTTCAAGGGCGAACTTGCCGACGCATTGCAGGACGGGGCGAACTACTACACGCTGACTTATGCTCCGAGCAATTCGGCCTACGACGGCAAGGAACGCCACATCAGGGTGCAGCTTACGCAGCCTGACAAGCACGGCTATGACCTGGCCTATCGAAGGTCTTACTACGCCGATGACCCAGATGCGCCGGTGGTGCAGAAGATCTCAGCCAAGGATGAACAGGGGCCTCCTCCGCCGAGGAAGCCCGGCGATTCGTTGATGGCGAATATGGAGTACGGCGCTCCGATGGCGCACGGATTGATTTTCCGCGCGCACGTGCAGGCGGTGGGCGCGCCGGCGATGGGCACGGCTGCGCAGATGGCGAATCTGGCGGAACAGCCGGCGTACTTCCAGGTGCGGAAGAAGAACCGTCCGGTGAACGCGCTGAAGCCGATCGAACTGCAAACTTATGCCGTCGACTTCAATGTGCTGCTTCCTCCGAAGACTGGCAGCACCGGCAACACGCAGCCGATTGCGCTGGAGTTCGCGACCGCTGCATTCGATGCCGAGGGCATGATGCTGAACGGCGTGGTGGAGAACGGGGTACCAAACACTTCTACGGATGCAAAGTCGTCGCGAGGGCAGAATGCGAATCCGACCGCGAATCCCCCCGCGAATGAGAAATTCTATCGCGCGCAGGAGCAGATTGATGTTCCTCTGGGTGCGACCTCGATACGCATTGCGGTGCGTGATATGACTACCGACCACATCGGCGCCATTGAAGTGGCATTGCCGCTGGCAGCCGAGGGGCCAGTTCAGGCTGCGGCGCCGGGGCAAGGGCAAGCGGCGGATTCTGCACCGGCGAAGCCGAATTGATTGCCGCGTAGAATGGACGCCCGGGACGGGCTTTTTTCGGGAAGGGCGCAGAGACAAGCTCGATGGGCGGCTCCGTTACCGGGGGCGCCGGGCTTCGCCCAGGCTTGGACAGCCGAGGCGGCTGTCGCCACAGGGGTTGTGGAGGTATTTGCTTGAGGCACTTGTTCTTTGTGGTCACGCTCCTGGCTTGTCCAGTGGGTTTTCTGTTTGGTCAATCCGCTCAACCCATTCAATCCGCGCAAACCGCGCAAGAAAATACTCAGGCTGCGCCGGCCGCGCAGAAGCCGGCGGGCGGCGATCTGGTGCTGAAGAGCACGGTGAACCGCGTCATCCTCGACGTGGTGGTGACGGACTCCAATAGCAGGCCGGTGCGTGGGCTCACGGCGAAAGATTTTTCCGTAGCCGAGGACGGGCATCCGCAGGAAATTCTGGCGTTTGATGTTCACAGCCTGGAGACGGCGTCGGATTTCGCCAAGCTGCCGCCGCTGCCGGCAAATACTTTTGTCAATATTCCGCCGGCACCCGAGCGAGGTCCGCTGTATGTGCTTTTGCTGGACCTGGTGAATTCCGAAAACGCGGATGAACCCTACGCGCGAAGAGAGCTTCTGAAATTCATCAGCGAGAAACCGAAGGGCACGCGCGTCGCCATCTTCGTGCTTTCCGACGGTCTGCACCTGGTGCAGGGATTCACCGATGATGAGAAACAACTTTATGCGGTGCTGGATCCGGCGAATCCGCGGGCGCATATTCCGCGAATTTTTCTGGAGCAGAAAAACTTTGGCAAGGGTGATGTCGGCATGATGGTTTCGGTGGTCACCGACATTGGCCGCTTTCTGGACGGACTGCCCGGGCGCAAGAACCTGCTGTGGTTCGCGGGCGACTTCCCGTTGACATTTTCTCCGACCGATGACGTCAAGAGTTATCAGGACGAGATCAAGGCGGCGCTGGATACTTTGGCAGAGGCTCAGGTGGCGGTGTATCCGGTGGATATTCGCGGCGTCGTGACCGAAAATGCGCACGCCGCCGCGGGGGACACCGGGGGTGGTGGAGTGACCAACGATTATCGCAATGGGAGCCCACCGGCGGGTTCAGGGAGTGCAACCGTGGCGATTGGCAGCGCCTCGGCGGATTCCACTCCTTTCGCCAACGTGCCCCACGCGGGCGGAGACCAGGGCAATTCGATCCTGATGCAGAGTTACTCGATTCAAGACCGGCTGGCGATGATCACGGGAGGGCGGGCGTTTCACAGCAACAACGGGTTGAAGGATCTGCTCGAAGCGGTGGTGGAAGACGGCGCCAACTATTACACGCTCACGTACGCGCCCCGCAATCACAACTTCAACGGGGCGCCGCGGGCGATCCGCGTGGAGCTCGGGAACCGCAGCTACCAATTGGCTTACCGGCGGTCTTACTACGGAACGGATCTGGATGCGCTGAAGACTCACGAGGAGGCTCACGGCGCGGGCGAGCCAGCCGCACCGCGGAAGTTAGGAGATTCGCTGTTCGCCAACATGCGGCACGGCGCACCGATGGCGCACCAGCTTTATTTCCGGGCTCAGATTCATGCGGTGGGCACGGCGGCATTGGCGACGTCCGAGCAGATGGCCAATCTGCAGCAGCAAACGGGAAATCTTCGAGAGCATGGCAAGAATCGGGCGGCGAAGAAACTGCCGCCAGTGCAACTCCAGAGTTATGTGGTGGACTACAACGTGATGGCCCCAAAGCCGATTGCAGGGGCCAGCAGCGCTCAGCCACTGGCGCTGGAAATTGCCGCTGCAGCTTATGACAGTGACGGGCAAATGCTGAACGGCGTGGTGGACCAGAGCAGCACGGCAAATGCGCCGAACTCTGCAGGTGCGGGCAAGCCGGGGATGTATCGCGCACAGCAGCAGATCGATGTTCCGGTGAGCGCGACTTCGATACGCGTGGCGGTGCGTGATATTTCTACCGATCGCATTGGGGCGATGGAAGTGGCGCTGCCGCTCCCGGCGGAAGCGCAAGCTGCGGCCAAACCGAATTGAGGATGCCGCGACCGGGCAGGTGATCCGATTGCCAGCCGTGGGGAAGAAGCCGGTTGAGCTTCGCTCGGACCGGGACAGCCGAGGCGGCTGTCGCCACACGGGCATCTCCCTGCGTGCGCGTCCCGGTTGCGCGGCGGAGTAGAATGGTCCTCCAGTAAGGACGGCCGAGTCTGGGCGCTCGCGGGGCGGAGGTGCTGTTTTGGTGTCTATCGTGTATGCGCTCCGCACGCGCCTGTTGGCCTCCGCTGCAAGTCTGGTCTTCGCTCAACTCATTTTCACTCCGTTGGTCTCCGCTCAGCAGGAAGCTTCTTCCGCGCCGGCGCCACAGAAATCCGAAGCGGGGGGGATGGTCATCAAGGAAAATGTCCGGCGCGTGATTGTCGATGTGGTGGTGACCGACGCGAACGGCAGACCGGTTCGTGGACTCGCGCGCGACGACTTCTCGGTGGCGGAAGACGGCAAACCGCAACGGGTGCTTAGCTTCGATGTGCACGACTTCGACGCGACGCCAGAGTCGTCTCCGTTGCAGCCGACGTCCTTACCGCCGAATACTTTCGTGAACGTTCCCGAGACGCCGGAGCGCGGGCCGCTCTATGTGATTCTCTACGACATGGTGAACATGGGGATGGACGACCAGGGTGCGGCGCGAAAACAGTTGCTCAAGTTCATCAGCGGCAAGCCTCCCGGGGTACGCTTCGCGATTTTTGTTTTGAGCGACGGACTGCGGCTGGTGCAGGGATTCACTGACGATCCCTACGCGTTGTTTGCGGCCATGGATCCGAAGTCGCCGCGACCTCACGTTCCGAAAGTGTTTCTTTACGGCGACAACTTCGGCGTGGGTGAAGTGAATGTAATCGTCTCCGCGTTCAGCCAGATTGCGCATTATCTGAACGGATTGCCGGGGCGCAAGAATTTGCTCTGGGTCACTGGATCGCTGGCCACGTCGATTCTTCCGACGGCGGACCCGAACACTGGGGCCGTAAGTTACGGGGATGAACTCAAAGAAGCGATCAGCGCGATGGCCCTCAGCCAGGTCGCAGTCTATCCGGTGGATGTTCGCGGGGTGGTGATCCCCCATCCGCCGGGCGTCACGGCCACCGACCGCGGGGCGCTGATGACGTCGGTCGACACCGCACACATTTATGCGAGCTATGCGACCGAGGACGAATTGGCCATCGCGACCGGAGGCCACGCTTTTTATAGCAACAACAGCCTGACGGAAGCGCTGGCGGAGGCCACGGAAGCGGGCGGCAACTACTACACGCTCAGCTATGCTCCCAGCAATGAGAAGTACGATGGGCAAATCCGCAAGATTCGCGTGGAACTGGCGAAACGGGGCTATCACCTTGCTTACCGCCGGGCTTATTTCGGCGATCCCGTCGGCGGCGATCGCGATGCGACTTCGCGACACAGGAACAAGGTGGCGTCTGATGCGGCGCAACGTGCGGACAGGAAGCTCGAGGATTCGCTGTTCGTCAACTTGCGGCACGGAGCGCCGATGGCGCACCAGATCGTCTTCAAGGCACACGTTTATCCGTTGGGCGCGCCGGCCAAAGGTACTCGCGAGCAGATGGCGAGCCTGGCGCAGTCTTCCTCTTGGGCGGGAGGCAAGAGTCGGCCAGCGAAAGCGAAGTCGTTGCCAGCGGTTCCGCTGCAAGCATATGTCGTCGAGTACGCGCTGCCGGCGCAGCAACTCAAGGCGGAGTCACCGGCCGATGGCGGGCAGCGGTTCCTCCTGGAGTTGGCGGCTGAGGCTTTCGACGCGGACGGTCAGATGCTGGTAGGCAAGGTGGACCATGCACGCGAAACCGTTTCTGAGAGTCCATGGAACGTCGGCGAGGGCAACCCTGCTGCTTCGGGGGAACCGATTTTCTATCGTGCGCAGCAGAAGATCGCTATCCCACTGAATGCGACGTCGATTCGCATCGCGGTGAAAGACGTTACCACGGACCGCGTGGGGACGATGGAAGTGACTTTGCCGCTGGCGCCGGAAGCGCGGACCCAGGCTGTTTCTCCGGTGCTGGTTCCGGTGAAACCGAATTAGGGGGTCGTCGTGAAGACGAAACCAGCGTGACGAAGAAACCGGCGAGATTCGCTCTGCCGGGACAGCCGAGGCGGCTGTCGCTACGTGAGCACCTCCCGCGCTGAGATCCGCTGCCCTCCGAGCAGTCCGCAGAACGCGTTTCCCCGGGATGGTACGATGGCCATTTGGAAGCAGACTTGGAAAGCGGGAGCGGTTCTTCGAACGTGACTGGATTCGCATGGAATGCAGCGAAGTGGCTTGTCGTTTTTCTCCTGTCCGTGGGTGCGGCCGCGCAGGCGAACCCGGTGGGATTTGATGATTTGGTTTTGAAGGCGGACGCCGCCCGCGAGCAAAATGACCCGGCTCAGGCCATTGAACTCTACCGGCAGGCCGTCGCGCTCAAACCGGAATGGCCCGACGGTTGGTGGTTTCTGGGATTGCTGCAGTACGGAACCGATTCTTATCCGGAAGCTCGCGATGCGCTCACTCACTACATTGCGCTCACTCCAAATGCCGGCCCGGCTTTCGCGCTGCGAGGATTGTGCGAATTTGAAACCGGCGATTACGCGCCATCGCTGAATGACATTGAACGCGGGCTGTCGCTCGGAGCGGCCAACCAGCCGCGCAATGAAAAAATTCTGCGCTACCACGAGGCACTGCTGCTGACGCGCAGCGGATATTTCGAGATTGCGTTGCAAAAGTTCGCGTTTTTTGCCGGCGGCAAAGTGCCGAACCCGGAGTTTCTGGTGGGCATCGGCCTCGCCGGGCTGCGCACGCCGCTGTTACCGAAAGAATTAAGAGCCGACAAGCAGGATTTGTACATGGCAGTCGGCAGTGCGGCTTTCCACTTTTTGTCGGGAGACGAGAAGACTGCCCAGCAGGAATTTCAGGACGTGCTTCAGCGTTATCCGACGGCCGCGAACGTGCACTATCTCTACGGCTACCTGCAGTTTCCCAGAGACGCTGACGCGGGAATCGCTGAATTCAAACGCGAACTCGATATAACACCTGCAAGTGCTCCCGTGCATGCCATGCTGGCGTGGGGCGCGCTGATCCAGAACAAATCTGCCGAGGCCCTGCCGTATGCCGAGAGAGCGGTTGCGGAAGATCCGGCTCTGCCCACCGGTCAACTGGTGCTCGGCCGGGCGCTGCTCGAAACCGGGGACGTAACGGGCGGCATCGAACATCTGCAAAAGGAATTGCAGCTTGAGCCCAATAACCTTGAAGCTCATCTCGCGCTGGTGAAAGCCTATTCGAAATCCGGACGCAAGGAAGATGCTAGGCGCGAGCGCTTGCTGTGCCTTGAGATTGCGCGGGGAGAGGATGCTCCAGTTGCGCGGCCTTAATTCTTTCTTGTCCGGAGTGATCCTGATCCTGATTGCGATGACGTGCATCTCATCGCAGGCGCAGACGCGCCTGGACAATCCCGGCTCCGCCTGCGCGGGCTGCCACCGGGCGAAAGCGACGAGCCAGCCCCAGACGCCGATGGGGCGCGCGCTGCTGCTGCTTCCGGGTCCTGATTCCTCGCTGAAGGCGAATCCGAAACTGACATTTCACAAGGGCGACTACACCTACACAGTTGAAACCCAGGGCGACAACAGCACGTATAGCGTGACTGACGGCAAGGGTAAGATCTCGTCGCCGATTCACTGGAGCTTCGGCTACGGCGCCCAGACGTGGGTTTTTGAGCGCGAGGGAAAATGGTATGAGGGCCTGGTAAGTTATTACCCCAACATCCAAGGTCTCGATATCACCATCGGGGACGCTGCACTAACGCCGCACACACTGGAAGAAGCGTTCGGACGGGAGCTTCTGCATAGTGAGCCGAAAGACTGCTTTGGATGCCATGCCACCAACGCGGCGCAGAACGGCAATCTGAACCTGGATTCCATGCAGCCTGGCGTGCGGTGCGAGCATTGTCATGTGGGCGCCAACACCCATCTGTTGGACTCCTTGCAGGGGCAGTTCGATTCCGCTCCGCCAAAGCTCGGCAAGATGACGACCGAAGATATATCGAGCTTCTGCGGTCAGTGTCATCGCAGCTGGGAGGCGGTGGTGCGAGGCCACACTCGGGGTGTGATCAACGTGCGCTTCCAGCCTTACCGGCTGGCCAACAGCAAGTGCTTCGACGGCGCCGATCCGCGAATCAGCTGTCTCGCCTGCCACGACCCGCATCAGGATCTCGTCCGTGAAGACTCGTCGTACGATGGAAAATGCCTGGCCTGTCACGGTTCTTCGGCTCAACTTGCTTCGGCTCAACTTGCTTCGCCGCAGACTGCGTCCGCCTCGCCTCGTCCGGGAGCAAAATCGTGTCCGGTGTCGAAGACGGACTGCGTCAGCTGCCACATGCCGAAAATGACTCTCCCCGGCGGGCACATGAAATTTACCGATCACGAGATTCGCGTGGTGAAGGCTGGCGATCCTTATCCGGACTAGAACCTAACGACGAGTGCAGACCACGACTCGCTTGCGGGTCCCCGAGTGGCTCGATTATGCTCGACTTACTGGTAGCTCCTGTTTGCGGCTTCGCCGAAGCCACCGTTGGCGCGCGTCCACATCAATGCACTCCATGCATTCCATGCTTGCTAAGACCGCGCTGCTGATTACTGCTTGTATTGCCGCGCCGGTATACGCCCCGGCATCTTGCGATGGTCCGCAGCAGCTTGAGGCGAAAATCCACGCCCACCCGGATGCACCCTCCTATACGCAGCTCGGCATGTGGTTCGGTGACCGTCATCAATATGATTGCGCTGCCGAGGCCTTCCGCGCGGCTTTGAAATTCGAGCCCGGGTCAGCGCCGCTTTATTACCTGGTGGGACTCAGCCTCTACTCTTCCGGGCACGCAGAGGAAGCGGTCAGCGCGCTGCAACAATCCGTTCAACTCAACGATGCTCTTAAGCCGCACTTGATCCTGGGAGCCGCGCTTGATCAACTGCATCGAAGTGCGGAGGCGAAAGCTGAGTGGGAAAAGGCGCTGAAGATCGACCCGCACTCGACGGATGCGATTGATTGGCTCAGCAAGGCGCTGCTTGCTGAAGGGGATTTCGGCGCAGCGATTGCTCTGCTGCGTTCGGCTCCGGCCGATGAAAATCTCACGCTTCGCCTGGCTCAGGTTTACGACAAGGCCGGAATGCTGGACAAAGCTGCCGAGGTGCTGAAACGTGCCCTGGTTTCCCATCCGTCATCTCTGCCACTGAGCAACGCGCTCACCACGATTCTCGTGAAGCAGACGCTTTACCAGGATGCGATTCGATTGGCGGCTAAGACCGCGCGACTGCATCCCGGGAACCTGGATGCGCAGCGTCAATATTTTCGACTCATGGTGTTGAACGACGATTACGCGCTGGCGCAGCCGTTGGGCCGCAAGCTTTTGATCGCCGCGCCTCACGATTTCGACATCCTGTATCTGAACGGCATCATGGAACGCGCGGGCGGGCAGTTCCCCGCTGCCCGCAAGCATTTGGAAGAGGCGGTTAAGCTCGATCCGAACTATTACAACGCCCGCTACAATCTCGGTGTCGTGCTGGCCGAACTCAAAGATTTTCCCGGAGCCAGGGAGCAACTGGAAAAGGCAATTGCGCTGGGGGCGACGGAACCGGAAGTGCGATTCAAGCTGGCGTCGGTGCTGCGGACAATGGGAGAAACCGAAGCGGCGCAGGAGCAGCTCAAAATTTATCAGCAAGAATTGCAGGCCCGGGAAAGCCACGCTCTGGCCGTAAGCAAGGCCGCGCAGGGCGACAAGGAACTGGAGACCGGCGATCCCCAAAAAGCGGTCGCGTTCTATCGTGAAGCGCTTACCGCCGAGCCCAGGAATACTTTGATGTCGTTCAAGCTGGCACTCGCACTCGATCGCACGGGGAGTACTGACGAGGAGCGCACGTTGCTGGAACAGGCAATCCAAGTCGATCCTGACTTCGCTCTCGCTCAAAACCAGATAGGGTATCTCGACTCCCGCAGTGGCGATTCTGCTTCGGCGGAGGAACACTTTCGCCGCGCGCTGCGCTCCGCTCCGGGCTACACTCAAGCCTGGGTCAGTCTGGCGGCGACTCTGGGGATGGAGTCCAGGTTCCCCGAAGCGCAGCAGGCTCTAGCCAGCGCGCTTCAACTCGATCCTAAGAATGCGGCGGCGCTGCAACTTCGCAAGGACCTGGATGCGGCGGCGGGGCAAACGCAGCACTGATGCGAATCGACTCCGTGAGTGAATCGACACACTGCAAAGGGCCCGCACAACCATGAGCATCGCGAAGCCGGGAGATTGGACACGGCGCCGCATGCTGCGCACCCTGGGGACCGCGCTGGTTCCCGCATTTATTCCTCCCGGGCTTCGGGGCGCGCTGCCGCCGGCCAAGACTGCGCCCCCGTTCTCCCACTTTGTGGATGTCGCCGCCAAGGCTGGCCTTACGCAGACCATGTTCTATGGCGAGAACACTCACAACACTTACATCATTGAAGTGAACGGAGCCGGTTGCGCGTTCTTTGATTACGACAACGATGGTTGGATGGACATCTTCATGCTCGGCGGGCGCCGCCTCGAGGGCGTTCCGCCCGGCTCCAGCAACCGCCTCTACCACAACAATCGTGACGGCACGTTTACCGACGTCACGGCGAAGGCCGGTTTGCTCGATGTCGCGGGCTGGGCTTGTGGAGTGTGCGTCGGCGATTACAACAACGACGGATTCGAAGATCTCTTCCTCACTTACTACGGCCAGAATCGTCTTTATCGCAACAATGGCGACGGCACGTTTACTGATGTAACCGCCAAAGCTGGCCTGCTCTATCCTCACACTCGTTTCGGCTCCGGCTGCACGTTTGTGGACTACAACCGCGACGGCCTGGTCGATCTTTTTGTTTCCAACTATGTGGAGATCGATCTGGCAACCGCGCCGCGGCCTTCGCTGGACGTGCCGAACTGCAACTACGATGGTGTGCCCACCAACTGCGGCCCGAACGGCCTGGTCGGGCCTGCACA
>Ga0302324_100024257_pt1 | contig 11697 bp, 6 predicted proteins | sample Palsa_T0_1_FD_201949 | JGI IMG/M metagenome (GOLD analysis project Ga0302324, IMG submission 201949) | Peat permafrost microbial communities from Stordalen Mire near Abisko, Sweden - Palsa_T0_1 | ecosystem: Environmental > Terrestrial > Soil > Palsa > Peat permafrost | place: Sweden: Abisko... | reverse complement strand
AGAGATAATGCGAGCCGGAAAGCTAAGCGACCATGCCCGGCTTTCGAGAGATTCGCCGATAAATCCCTTGCGATCGGATTGCGCGTCTCGATCAGCAAAAGAAGGACCGAGTCGAGGGGCGATCAGCGCCAGTTGACGCCAACCGGCCAATGCACGCATCCAAAACGCGAATGGGATCAGACCGCGTCCGCCAAATCCTGATTGTCGAATCGTGTACTTCGAGACTGTGGAGCTTCGGCTCCGATGGGGTTGCATTTGGCGATGCTCTTGCCGAGCGGTCATCGGTGGATGAGAGTTCTCTGCGCAACCCGTCCTGGATGTGAAGTTTCAAGAAGTTGTCCATCCTCTGCTCTGCGTCGCGCGCCGCATGCGGGGCACCAGGGAACGACGCCGGGTTCACTCTCATTCAGGTGGCTTGTCCTGGAGTGTTTGTAGTAGGCTCGAGAGCATTCGCCCCCTTCCCCTGCTCCATCGCTGCGAGGTCTCCACGGTATGGCGAAAGCCCACCTCTATTCACGGCGCTCTGGCCTCGCTCTGTTGCTGGCTGCGGCAATAGCGTTCCCTTACAGCATGAGCGGTCAGACATCCGCGACGCCCGCGCGGAGCGATGCGACTGCGAGCGCCCAGGATCTGGCCAACTTAGAAGCGCAAATAGAAAAAATGGGAGCAGCGCTGAAGGCGGCGCGAGCGGCAGGCGACGCAAAAGCCGAGGCCGCCGCGCTCAGCCAATTCGGGGATTTGTTCTATCAGAATACGGAATACGCGAAGGCGGTGGGAGCCTATAACATGGCCCTCAAAGTGGCGCAGACCGCCAAGGATGGGGCCGGCCAGGCGTCAGCCCTGGAAAACATCGGCAAGGCGTACGCCGGCTTGGGCGAGAAGAAAAAGGCGCTCGATGCATCAACCCAGGCGCTTGAGCTCTATCGCTCTACCGGCGATGCGCACGGTCAGGCCGTTGCGCTGAAGAGCATCTTCATTGCCTATTCCGACCTAGGCCAGAAGCAGAAGGCGCTGGAGTTTTGCAATCAGGCTCTGCCTATTCTTCGCCAGCTTGGAGACCGCTCAGAGGAAGCCTGGACGCTGGATTACATGGGCAACGTCTATGACGATCTTTGGGACCGGCGGAAAGCGCTGGAGTATTACATCCAGGCACTTGCGTTGAGAAGGGAGATTCGCGACCGGGACGGCGAAGGCATTGCGCTGTCCAACATCGGCAGGGACTACGACAACCTATGGGACACGCAAAAGGCGCTGGATTATGACAGCCAAGCCATCGCCATCTTTCGCCAGGTGCACGATGACGCCAGCGAGGCCTCAACACTCACCAACATGGGCATCGTTTACGAGAAGCTGGGGGAAAGGCAAAAGGCTCTGGAGTGTTACAACCAGGCGCTTCCCATCGATCGCGAATTGGGCAAACCCGGCGACGAGGCCGTGGATCTTACCGACATAGCAAATGCCGAATCCCACCTGGGTGAGAAGCAGAAGGCGCTGGAGAACTACGCGCAGGCACTCGCCATCTTTCACCAGTTAGGGCAGCGGTTCCGTGAGGCTTCCGCCCTGCACAACATCGGCAGTACCTACAATGACCTTGGAGATCAGCAGAAGGCACTGGAGTATTTCAACCAGTCGCTCCCCATCTGTCGCGAAGCAGGCGACCGCGTCGGCGAGGCAACGGTGCTCAATAGTATCGGCGACGCCTATTACACGCTTGGCGACAAGCAGAAAGCGCTGGAGTATTACAACCAATCGCTGCCTATTGCCCGCGGGGCGGGCGATCTTAGCGGCGCGGCCTTGACGTTGAACAACATTGGCAGCGTCAACAACGAAATCGGACAAAAGCAGCAAGCGCTGGAGATTTACGAGCAGGCGCTCGCCATTTCCCGCCAGGGAGGCGACCGGGGCGGCGAAGCCGTCTCGCTGAACAACATGGGCACCGTCTTTGCGAACCTTGGAGAGAGGCAGAAGGCGCTCGATTCCTATACCCAGGCGTTGTCGATTGATGCAGAGCTCGGCAATGCGATCGAGGAAGCCAATGATCTGTACAAATTAATGCTCGCGCAGAAAGATCCTCAGCCGTCCCTCGCCATCTTCTACGGCAAGCAGGCGGTGAACATGCTGCAACAGGTGCGCGGCAACATTCAAGGGCTCGACAAGGCGTTGCAAGGGAAATTCCTGGCCTCAAAGGCTGATTACTATCACGGCCTGGCCGACGTGCTGATTGCGCAACAACGGTTGCCGGAGGCGGAGCAGGTGCTGGATCTGCTCAAGCAGCAGGAGTACTCCGACTACGTGCGCGGCGGCGCGGCAGACACGCTGAGCCCGCTGACGTTTACGCCCGCGGAAAAGCAGGCGGCGGAAGAATACCAGAAGTCCACCGCGGAGTTAGTTTCACTGGGCGAGAACTGGGAAGAGCTGAACAAGATTGACCCGCGCAATCCCGATCAGGAACAGCAGTTCCAAAAGTTAAACGACAAGATTAAAGCGGCCGACGAAGGGCTGAACGGCTACTACGACCGCCTGTACAAGTTGTTTGGCGAGAATACCGAAGCCAAAAACAAGGTGGAAGATATCAAGGGCAAAGTGAGCCAGCTGGAGAATCAGATTGCCGCGTCGCCGCGCACCGTTGCGCTCTACACCATGGTCACAAGCGACCACTACCGGGTAATTGTGATTACCGCGTCGGGGACTGTGGCGCGGGACTATGCCATTGCAGAAGCAGACCTGAACCGCAAGGTTGCGGAATTCGACCAGGCGCTACGCGACCCTGCGAGCGACCCCCGGCCAAAGGCGCAGGAACTCTACAAAATCCTGATTGGCCCGGTGAAGCATGACCTGGACCTGGCGAATGCCGATACGCTGGTTTGGTCATTGGATGGCGTGCTGCGTTATGTGCCCATGGCCGCGCTCTACGACGGCAAGCAATACCTCGTCGAGAACTTAAGCACGGTGACCATTACGCCGGCCAGCTATGACGTTCTCTCGGAAACGCCGAATGTAATCGGCCTGAGCGTGGCGGCGATGGGGATTTCGCGCCAGTACGAGCAGGATTTGCCCGCGTTGCCGGCAGTGGCGGCGGAGCTGGACGGCGTGGTGAACGATGCGCAGGTGCCGGGCGCCAACGGTGTGCTGCCGGGAACGATTCTGCTCGATGGGCAGTTCACTGAAAAGGCCATGGAGAAGGTGCTGAACAAGCACAACGGCGTGGTTCATATTGCCAGCCACTTTGTGTACCGGCCAGGGGACGACAGCCAAAGCTATCTGCTGCTGGCCGGCGAAGACAACCCCAGCTCGAGCTATCACCTCACAGTGGCGGATTTCCGCTCAAACCGCAGCATGCTGCTGCGATATACAGACCTGCTGACGCTCTCAGCGTGCGAGACGGGCGTGAGCGGCACCGCCAGCAACGGCCGCGAGGTAGATGGTCTGGGGATGACGGCGCAACTGAAGGGCGCCAAGGCGGTGATCTCGTCGCTGTGGTCGGTCAACGACGCAAGCACCGGCCAGCTTATGAGCGACTTCTATGGGCGCTGGGCGGAGGGCAAGGGCAAAGTCGCCAAGGTGGAAGCACTGCGCCAGGCGCAGCTGGATCTGCTGCTCGGCAATGTCAAGCCGCCACAGGGCATCAGCGTCAGGGGCTTTGGCGCTGCCGCACCCGCGCAGAACGCGCTCGCAGGCTATACCCATCCCTACTACTGGGCGCCGTTTGTGCTGATGGGGAACTGGCGGTAACCTCCGGCGCACTTGTCTGGCTTGCGTCACAAAGTCTCTCCTGACGGCAAACGATCTGAGCCCAAGCTCACGATGGGGGCCAATCTCGTCGCTTTGGCTGAGATTCGATTCATGTCGATTTTTTGACCGGCCCGTCACAGGAGAATCTCACATAGCCTGGAGGGCGCTATGGTTGGGTTTGCTGCGTAGCTGCATCGCGGGCCAGTTGGCCGCTCAGCTCCTGGGCCTGCGCGTTGGCAGGGTCCAGGCTCAGTGCCGTTGCTACTGCCTCGCGAGCCTCGGAGAAATGCGTTTCGACCGCCAGTTCCGCGGCCAGGTTGATCCAGGCCTCCACCCAGGCAGGAGCAGCGCGGACCGCCATCCGATAATGCTCAACTGCGCCGGCCACATCGCCGCTGCGGGCAAGTAAATAGCCGAGCTGCTTCTGTGCGGCGGCAAGCTGCGGATCGAGCTTGACAGCCTGCTCCAGTTGCGCGCGTTCGCCTTCAAAGTCGCCTGCCTTGTGCAGCGCTACAGACAATTTGACTTTGAAACCGGCATTGCCGGGCACCTGATCGCAGGATTGACGATAAAGCGCGATCGCCTCTTGCACGTTCCCCTCAGACAACTTCCGATCGGCATGCGCGACACGCCTGGCTGCTTCGAAGTTGTCGTTCTCGACCTTCCTTTGTTCCTGATAAATCTCAACCTCGTGAGCCGCGCGGTCTTCGTCCCCCAAATTGTGCAGAGCAATCGCAAGCTTGTAGTGCACCTTGGGACTCGTGTCTCCCAAGGCAATCGCCTTCTCAAAGTTGAGCTTGGCCTCGGCCCATTCGTGAAGGTCGACCAACACCACGCCAAGATGGTAACGAGAGTAGGAGAAATCCGGAACCTGAGCGACAGCCTCCTCCAAATGCGCTTTAGCTGCCGCGTCATCGCCCACGAAGTGATCCACGACCCCGTTCAGATACAGGACTTCCGAGTCGTGCGGGGTTTGAGCGAGAAGCTTAAGGGCAAGGGGACGTGCCATGTAGTGATGGCGGGTCTCTACAAGAACGCGCAGATACGATAAATCGGCCTGGCGGTCGCCGGGATGGCGATTGTCGACATCCTCGAGCACCCTGACGGCGTCATCGAATCTTTGCTGTTTGATCAGAACCACAGATTCCGCTTTAGCCAGAGGCACGGAGTCGGGCGATAGTTTCATCGCCTCATTCAGCACGGCGCTGGCGTCATCGAGATAATTGAGAGATCCATAGCTTTCCGCAAGATGAAGAGCGAGCGGCTCGGTTCTGGGAGCAGAATGCAACAGGTTGATCACGCCCATATAGTCTTTGCGGGCAAGCAGCGACTCACTGTAGCCATCAAGGGCTATCTCAGAGTGCGGATCGATAGCCAGTGCCGCCTTCCATTCCGCATCGGTTTCGGCCGTTTGCCCTGATTGATCGTAGATTTCAGCCAGAGTAAGGTGGGGTTGGATCGCCTTGGGTTGAAGGCGGATGGCGTCCTGCAAGGGCGGGATTGCCGCCGCGGGCTGCCCCAATTCGAATAGAGCCAGCCCTTCAAGATAGTGCAGATGTCCCGACTGGGGGTCGGCCATCAACGCGCCGCGAACGACTTCGAGCGCACATTCGAATTGCTTGTTGGCGGCAAACCAACTGCCCAAAGCGACAGCATTCTCTGTGGTGGGTTGAGAGCCGAACTTCTCCATCATCGCCGGCGGACCCGTGCAAGTGCCGCTGGCGACCGCTGCGGCGCCAGGAATGGCAGCCAGCAGAATTACGATCGTTCCTGGAACGTGCGCGAAGCTCACTTTTGCTTCTCTCCAGGCGCCCAGAGTACAGAAGCCTAACCTTGTCCGTCAATACAAAACAAAGCGATCGACCTCCCGCCGAACAGCCTCTGCGGCAAACCCGATCTCTCGATCATGCGGGCCGGATAGGTTCGATCCCGACCGGAAACCGTGATTCAGCATGATGCAATAACAATGAGCCACCTTGAGGTTCCGGTCGTATCAACGGTTCTTCAGAAGTTGCCGCTTGATGCCTTGCAAGTGGGCCACCGTCCAGCAGGCCGTCGTCCATGGGTATTCGGCGAGGTGACCACAATCCCAGTGCCGGCTTAGCGCGCTGCAGAGGATCGCGCAAATTCTCTTCTCATTCGCCGGCAAAACCGGGTAGAGTAATTGCGAACGGCAATCTCCCACCACTGCATTCGCAACGCTTTGTCGCGACGCGGTGGAGTGTGCAAACCGTTGGCAGCCTGTTTTTTTCTCGTTGTTTGAAAGGTGACTTGCGATGAGCGATGTCAGATGTCCACAATGTGGCGGGACTTGTCCGCCGGATGCTGTGTTCTGCGGAGCCTGCGGCGCGCTGCTGCCCGCGCACCAACCAAATGCTTCCGCTGAAAGTCCCGCGGCAATCGAAGTGCAGCCGCCCGCCGCAATCCAGGTTCCGCCCCCCAACCCGTATCAGCCTCCACCCAACGCTGCTTCGCCGCCCCCTGGCAGTTACCCACCGCCTCCTGGCGCTTATGCACCGCCGCCAGGTGGTTACGCGCCGCCGCCCGGTGGATACGCGCCTCCGCCTGGCGGTAATCCGCCGCCCCCGGGCGCTTATCCTCCGATGATTCCCGGCATCAAGATAGTTGGCGACAGCACCAAATGGGCCATCGGCCTGGGCGTCGTCTCCTTCTTCTGTTGCGGACCCTTCAGCGCCATACCAGGCATTTTTCTCGCCAAGAAAGATATGGACGAGATCGCTGCCGGCCGTGCGCCGAACCGCGATGAGGGCTGGGCCAAAGGCGCCTTCTACCTGAACATCGTTGCCCTTTGTCTAACTACTTTTGGTATCTGCGTGTCTTGGGGTTTCTGGGGTTGCGCGGGAATGCGCCGTTTTTGAGGGCTAAATGAGTGTCGCAATGTATGGGCGGACCGACAAATGGGTCGCCGTGGGTCTGCTGGTGTCTGCCTGCACGGTTCTCGCCGTGGCACGCTGGCTCACGCCGTCGGCCAGCGGCTATGGAACGCACACGCAATTAGGGCTGCCTCCCTGCACCTTTCTGCGCTTGACGCATCTGCCCTGCCCCAGTTGCGGCTTGACCACCTGTTTCGCGTGGGCCGTCCGGCTTCACTTCTGGAAAGCATTTCTTGCCAATCCATTCGGCATTTTGGCGTTCCTGGGCACGGTGGCTGTGATACCGGCCTCGATTTTTCTGCTCTGGCGCCGCATGTCTTTTCGACGAATCACAGAGAGCGCTCAATTCACAAAGGCTGTCTATACTGTCACAGCGCTTTACTTCCTCAATTGGATTTTCAAATTAGCAGAACTTCGCTTCGTGACGCATTAATGCTCCATTTCGCGCAATCCTATTAGGAAAGACTCATGGCCACAACCGCAACCGCTCTAGTTTGTCCGCAGGGACACGGACCTCAAGCGCCCGGCACGCGGTTCTGCACCTTCTGCGGGGTCCAGCTTGTGGCGGCGATGACGCCGGTGCAGCCGCCGGCTGCGGCCGCTGCACCGCTGGCGACGCCGGTAACGGCGCCCGGCGTCAAGAGTGAGCCCGTTTGCAAGGTCTGCGGCGGCAATGGTGATCTCCTCGGCCCCGCGGAGAATGTCTGCACGGGATGTGGTTGGCTGCGTCCTTTGGTTCCCGGTTACACACTCGATCGCTCGGCCTTTTTGTGGGCGCAGGACGGTCAGGCGATGAACCGGCTGCAACAGATTTCCGCGCTCAATTCGATGGTGCATTCCGCCTCTGACAAGGTAGGCCGGCCGTGGATTGAATCCACATTCAACGGCATTCGCATGGGCCCACGGCAGTTGCCCGATGTGTGGAAGCAGGCGGTTCTGGCGGCGCGCATTCTCGGGCTTCCCAGCATGCCCGATGTGTATGTCGCGGGCGATCAACTTTGGAATACCTATACCTTCGGCACGGACAACAGTGCGTTTATCGTGTTGGGCACGGCCATCCTCAACAACTTCGCGGGCGACGAGCTGCTTTTTGTGCTGGCGCGAGAGATGGGACATTGCCGCGCCGGTCATGCTCTTTGGAAGACCATCACGCGTTTCCTCAACGGCGACAGCAGCCAGCACAGCGGCCTGCTTTCCAACGGATTGTTGAACGCCATGCATCCCATGAAATTGATTGAGGGCGCGGTGGAGATGCCGTTGATGGCGTGGTCGCGCCAATCGGAGATCACCGCCGACCGCGCCGGCCTTCTCGCCGTAGGGGACGAGGCCCTGGCGCGCCGCGTGCTGCTGGCGTGGTCAATCAAATCTGCCCGGCTGCTGAAACAAGTCAACATCGAAGAATGGATGAAGCAGGAAGACGAAAGCGACGACAGGATGACGCGCTTTTCTGAAATGGCCACCTCCTCGTCGATGTACACCACCAGGCGCTTGCGGCTGTTGAGTGGGGCGGCGCGCGAGCCCGAGCTCATGCGCCACAGCCAGATCGTGCGGGATGTTCTCAAGGACCTGGCCCCTGCACCGAAGCCCAAGCCGGCTGCTCCGCTAAAGGCGGCTGCCACACATGCGCCCGCGGACTCCCTTCGCGCCGTTTGCGACAAGTGCCAGACCGCCGTGCGCATTCCATTTGCCGTCTTGCGGGGCAAACAATCGCTGAATGTGCGCTGTCCAAAATGTCAAAACGTTTTTACACTGCGTTCAAAACCGGCCGATCTGACGCCGGAGCCGTCTGCCGCGCAAGACCAAGCTGTGTGACCCGAGCCCCGTAACCAAGAAAGAGAGGTTGAGTTATGCCAGATGATGCCACCAACGATGCCGATGTCTATGATGCCGCCCTTGATCCGGGCGACGACACTCCCGACTTGACTGACGCTCAGCAAACGCTGCAGCAGGACGAGCAGGCAGAAGCGCAGGCCGCCGCCTCAGGCGACTACGCAACGGCAAACACCGATGCCCAGCAAGCCTATGGGGCCTCGCAGGATGTGGCCAACGCAGGAGGCCCGGACTCGACCGACCAGACCTGGGATGCGGCTCAGAACGAGAGCTGGGCCAATTGGGACCAGGAGACCGCCAATCAGGATGCGGCCACCGCCGCGAGTTACGACGCGTCCGGAAATCCCGACGACGCCGAGATCTACTCCTCGGCCGCTGACAACGAACAGGGGAATGCCGACAATGCCGCGGAAGCGGGCGAGTACGGCGATCCGCTGGGCCCATCGGAAGACACCGCGACCGCGGTAGACGATACGGCGGTGGATGATACTGCCGCATTGGATGATGCCCCCGCGGTGGATGACACAGCAGTGGACGATGTTGCCCCGGTGGATGACGACGCTGCGGTCGACGACGACTCATCGGCCGCTTAAGAGGAGCATAGTGTCCGGTGTCCTAAGCGCGCATTTGAAACCTGGATCAGGGTGAACCTCATCTCCCCGGTTGCGAAGCGATCCTGCTGTCAGTAAGCGCAAGAATAGACCGGGTCAGGAATTCACATAAGAAATCGGCTGCTTGCTGCCAGACGTCGGCGTCGTCATATCCCGCCCCCGGCTGAAGTGTAGGTGTAAGTGCTATACGAGCTGGCCGAGCCGTAGTAAGTGATGAGACGAATGTAGATCGTCTCCCCGTTTACTGGAAGCCCGTTAACAGTCAGTGACGTGACTGTTGGCGCCTTCTCACCCGAGTAGTAAAGGTTGTCCGCATCCGTTGGAGTGCTGCCAATCCAAAGGGCATACCCAGTCGCGCTGGTACCGGCCGTCCAGCTGAATGTAATGCTGGGACCGGCCAGCGTGCTGCCAGGCGTCGGCGTCGTCAGTATCCCGGCCGTCGGCGTCGTATAGGTGTAACTGTTAAACGAGCTGGCCGCGCCGTAGTAAGTGATGAGACGCACGTAGATCGTCTCCCCGTTCAATGGCAGCCCGCTGACCGTCAACGAAGTGACTGTCGACGCCTTTTCGCCGGAGTAGTAAAGATTGTCCGCATTCGTTGGAGTGCTGCCAATCCAAAGAGCGTACCCAGTCGCGTTGGTACCAGCCGACCAGCTGAAGGTAACGCGAGGACCGGCCAGCGTGCTGCCGGGCGTCGGCGTCGTCAGTATCCCGGCCACTGCCGCAGTATAGGTGTAAGTGGTAAACGCGCTGCTGCTGGCGTAGTAAGTGATGAGACGAACGTAGATTGTCTCCCCGTTCATTGGCAGGCCGTTAACCGTCAGCGAGGTGACCGTTGGCGCCTGTTCGCCAGAGTAGTAAAGATTGTCCGCGTCCGTTGCAGAGCTGCCGATCCACAGTGCGTACCCTGTCGCGCCAGTTCCAGCAGTCCAGCTGAATGTAGTGCTGGAACCGCCCAGAGTGCTGCCAGGCGCGGGCGTCGTCAGTATCCCTCCGCTCGATGCAGTGTAGGTGTAAGTGGTAAATGTGCTGCTGCTGCCTTTATAGGTGACGAGACGGATGTAGATCGTCTCCCCGTTTATCGGCAATCCGCTGACCGTCAACGATGTGACTGTCGACGCCTTTTCGCCGGAGTAGTAAAGGTTGTCTGAACCCGATCCCGTACCCGTGGTCCCGGCCCAAAGAGCGTATCCAGTAGCTCCGGTTCCAGGTGTCCAGTGAAACGTGACGGGACCCACAGGGAGAGTGCTGCCGGGCGCGGGCGAGAACAGCCTGGTGGCCAGATCGATCTTGAAGGTGGCTGAAGTGGTCAGACTTTGGGTGTAGCCGTTAGCAACGGCGTAGGCCGTAATGGTTTCGGACGAACTGAGCGTAAATCCGAAGGTGTAAAGCGTGTAGGGCGCCCCACCGGTCGTCGAGTAGTAAATTTTGGCTCCCGGCGTCGAATCGGTGATGCTCACCATCGGCGCCGTCGTGGTAAAGTTTCCGCCGTCCGGGTAGATGATTGGAGTTGCCGCCGGCGGTTCAATCAGATAGGCGGCATTGGCGACCGGGCTGTTGGCCACGCCGGTGTAGACTGCGATGGCCTGAATAGTCTCAGTCGCCGAAACAGTGAAGGACGCGGGACACATCGGCGAGGAGGTGGTGGGAGTGGTCCCGTCGATGGTGCAATAGAGCATTGCGCCTTCGGTTGCGTCGGTGACGGTGACAGTTTGTGTTGAGGGGTAAATGCCCTGGTCCAGCGAGAAGACCGGCGCAGGCACGGTTGGTACAGGCGTGTATTCGAAGACCGCACCGTATCCGTAGGCGCCCCCTTCGCTGGTTACGCCGTAGAGATTGCCTTTGGAATCGGAGATGACTCCAGCGGTGGGTAAAACGCCGTCGTTGGTCGCGGTCCCGAAGAAGTAGAGCACGTCTTCCGCATAGCCGCCGGTCTGTTGCGGCAGCAGCTCGAAGATGGTGCCATCGGTATTGGCTGTGACGCCCTCGGTATAGTACGGGCCTCCATGGAACGTGGTGCTGTAGAGGTTGCCCTTGGTGTCAGAGATCAAGCCGGCCGCAAGAGAGCCTCCGTCGGTGGCGTCTTGACCAAAGCTGTGCAGGATCTGCTCTGTCCATGCGGTGCCCGATTGCGGCGGCGACAGCTCGAAGACAGTGCCATTGAGGGCGTCGCCGGGTTCCGCTCCACCGCTAAAGCTGGTGCTGTAGAGGTTGCCCTCGGTATCGAAGATCAGATTCGCGTAGGGCGTTTCGGAGTAAGACTGATTGAAAATTATGCTTTCAGTCCAAACGCCTCCGCTTCCTGGCGTCAATTCGAAGACGGTTCCCTGGCCGTTTGCGCCGCCATAGGAAGTGGTTCCGTAAAGATTCCCGTTGGGATCGAAGATGAGACTGCCGAGAGGCCGGTACCCATCCACGAAGTTGTTGTTGAAGCTATGCAGAATCTGCTCCGTCCACGGGCCGGTACCCGACTCCGGCGGCGACAGCTCGTAGACAGTGCCATAGGCGTCGTACGCCCCACCGGATGAGGAGGTGCCATAAAGATTGCCGCTCTTGTCGAAGATAAGACCGCCGTTAGGGGCGCTCACGTCCGTCTCCCCCCCATTGAACGTGTACAGCACCTTTTCCGT
>Ga0302324_100024255_pt1 | contig 11697 bp, 10 predicted proteins | sample Palsa_T0_1_FD_201949 | JGI IMG/M metagenome (GOLD analysis project Ga0302324, IMG submission 201949) | Peat permafrost microbial communities from Stordalen Mire near Abisko, Sweden - Palsa_T0_1 | ecosystem: Environmental > Terrestrial > Soil > Palsa > Peat permafrost | place: Sweden: Abisko... | reverse complement strand
TGGGGTCGCCCGAGCAAATTGTAATTCGGCTCGGGCAGGGGCAGAGAACCTTTCAAACTTGTCCGGCAAGAACGGCGAAAGCAGCTAAGAATTGTGAAATCAGATTCATTGACAACTTCAACTTTAGAATCAAATTCTTACGAGGCGAACAAGATGTTAACAAGATGTACAACAGGATCCGCCATCTCCAATGAATTCAAATACGTAGCTGTCAAACAGCCCCCGCGGGCGCGCAGGAAAAAAAGAGTTTTTCAGGACCAGCAAGAAGGGGGTAATGGACAGTCCATCACCCCCTTCTTGCCAACATCCACTATCTAACCGTTCAAGAAAGGAACTCGTCCCGCATTCCAGGCGGCAGATCTCGCATGCCCAGCCGAGCAGCCGTTGGCGCCTCATGCCGGATAGGCCGCGAAGCCGAAGCCGGCGCGCTCATCACGTCCTTCCACGCCACCTGGAACTTCTCCATCTCGCTCCGCGTCCCGACCGTGACCCGAACGTAAGTCGGCCAAACCGGCCAAACCCGCCCGATGAAAACGTTCTTCGCCGCCAGCGCAGCAATCACATCCTTGCCCGGCCGCCCGGTGTCGACCATAAAGCAGTTGGTCTGCGAAGGAATGAACTTGTAATTGTTCGCCGCCAGCCAGGAGAAAGTGTCGTTGCGAATGTCAGTGTTGATCTTGCGCCGCTCCGGAATCAGCTCCGGCACCTGCAGGCTGCTCGTCGCCGCAGCCACCGCCAGTATCGGCATCGAGTTCATCCCGTAAGTCTGGATCTTCGCCAGCAGGTCCGGCCGTCCAACCGCGAAGCCGCAGCGCAGTCCAGCCATGCCATAGATCTTCGAGAAGGTCCGCAGCACGATCAGGTCCTTGTCCGCCTTCACCAAATCAAGCGAAGGAGTCGCATCCGAAAAGTGAATATAAGCCTCATCGACCAGCAGGATCGAACCCTTCGGCTTATTCTGGAGCGCCCAATCAATGTCGGCCTTGCTCGTGATCGTGCCCGTCGGATTGTTCGGATTGCAAATATAAAACACGCCCGCGTTCGGATCGGCCGCCACCATCGCCCGCACATCGTGCGAGTAGTCCTTCGCCAGCGGAACCTTCACAATGTTCGCGCCGCTCACCTTGGCCGCATACATCCCGGCCTCATAGCCCGGATCTGCAGTCACATAACTGCGGTCCTTCGAAGTAAACGCGAGGACCGAATAGTGCAGAGGTTCGCTCGACCCGGCATAAGCCATCACGTAGTCGGACTTCAATCCCTCCGCCACGCTGAAGGTATCGACCAGCTTCTGTGTCAGATCGAAGTCGTACCGCCCGCCTTCCGGCAGCAGGCTGCTCATCACCGCGCATGCGCCGCTACAAGGCCCCAGCGGATTCTCGTTAGCGTCGATCCGCACCGCTCCCGGCGCATAGTCGTGAGCAACGCGCCTGCGCTGCGCAAACGCCAGCTGCGATTCGGTCATAATCGGCACGGCAGCCGCGGCCGTTGCAGCCGCTGCCAAACCGAAGAAGGTACGGCGGGAAAGGTTGCTGTTCATCTGCGCCTCCTGAATTAAGTGTCAGGCCCTGTTTACTTCCCCAAATGAGCACGCGTCGCGTTGTGAATCTCATTGCTGACGGCGACGACTTCGATTTCCACCAGTGCTCCCGGAAGTGCCAGCGCCGCCACCTGCATCGCGCTGCGCGCCGGTTTGTTCGGTTGATCCTTTGTACCAAAATATTGCGTGTATCCCTTCATGAAACCCGCAAAATCCATCTTGCCCGTCGCTGGATCGCCGCCAAGGTACACATGCATCAGCACCACGTCGCCCATCGAAAGGTGCTGCTCTTCGAGCGCGTGCTTGATGTTTTCCAAACTGTGGACCGTCTGCGTCTCCGTATCGCCCGGCGTGCCTTTCGCTACCGATGAGTCGAGCATCCCGCTTAGATACAGGGTGTCGCCAACCCACACGCCCTCGGAAATGGGGAAGGTCGAATTGGGCAAAGGAATACGCGTCACCTTGCTCTGTGCTGAAACGGCCGCGCCGGCAAAGGTCAAAACTGCGGTCATCATTCCGACCGCCATCCGGTTACGAGACAATGTTGCCTCCATTTTCAATCCGTGCACTCAGTTGGTTGATCACTCGGTACGAAGAAAGCGCCGCGCCCTCCTGCCAGCCCACAAGATGACTGGTGTGGTCGCCCGCAAAATAAACGCGCCGGTCAGGACCGAGCAGAGCATCCATCGATCCTGGCCCCGCATGCCCAAACCCGCTGATCCACGATCCCAGGTTGTAAGGAATCTGACCCCAGCTGATATACACGGGCTTGGAAAGATCCTTGCCGTGGCCCGGATGGAGCAGCTCGATGGCCTGTCGCGAAGCGTCCAGCTTGGCCTGCATGTTCGGCAGTTTCCCAAATGCAGTCCCATTCTCGATCGAGTAGCCGCTGACCACGATGCCGCGATCCGAAAATATCCGCGCGCTTGGATACCAAACTACGTTGACCGTCTGTTGCAGGTAGGAAAGGCCGCCGTAAATGCCATAGTCCTTTTCCCAGAAGCGAGGCGCTTCCCAGGCAACCTTATAAGCAGAATCATAACTGGTGCCGTCGATCAGCTGCCGCACCGCCGGACTGAAGTCCGCATCGAGAGTGCGCACAATGGTCAGAGGCATCGCGCAGATGCAGTAATCGGCAACCACGGTGTGGTCGGTTCCGCTGGCACTGTCACGATAGACAACCGTCACGCCCGTCGCCGACTGGCGAATGCTGCGAACCACCGCGCCCGACCGAACCACGCTGCCCAGCTTCTTCTCGAACGCCGCCGGGATGCGATCCATTCCGCCGATGGGCTGGAACATCGTCGGCTGCCAGTCAATGACCTCTTCCGCCAGCATGCCCTGCCACAAATCGGCATCGAGCAGCGCATGCATCGGCAGCGGATCGATGGCCTCGGGCATCGCCTTTCCGGCACCCGGCTCAACCTTGTAGCCCGACCGCTCGGAGCCCTTGAACGACAGGTCCGCCTGCAGGTCGCCGTACTGCTTCAGGAACGCGATCATTCGCTCCCGATCCTCGGCCGAGATCTCCTCATCAAGCGCACCTTTGCGAATGCACTTGGCCAGCAGTTCGGAAACGTGCCCGCGGGTGTCGTTGACCGCACGCCGTTCTGTCACCGCCGTGCCGCCGTTGAGCTTGTCGCACTGCATCAGAGCGCCACGCGACGAATTGACTTCCACCTCGAGCGGCACACCCAGCTCGTGGCAATAGCCAAGCATGGTGCGATGGATGGAGGGAAGGCGAGCCGGTCCGGCGTTGAAGTAGTTTCCTTCCTCGAAGCTGCACGATTGCTGCACGCCGCTTGTGAAGTCGACTTTACTGCCGTTGCGAATGGTCCAGTTCCGGCCGCCGCATCGCTCTCGCGCTTCAAGAAGCGTGCAGTTCCAACCGGCTTTGCCCAACTCGTACGCCGCAACCAGGCCGGCAATGCCGGCTCCAAGAATGACGACCTTGCTGCCCTTGCCGTCGACGACCCGCAGCCTGCTCGACTCTGCCGATGCTTCCGGGATCGCCAGCAGGCCAAGGGACTGCATCATGACAAAAGCGGCTCGATAGCCGCCCGCCTGGCCCACGCGCATCAGAAACTGACGTCTGGTGAGACCCATACTTTCCGTTTTCCTTTGTGTTCCGGGGACGCGTTCATTGTGCCATAGCTTGCCCTGTTATCAAAAAAAAGGCCCGCGGCCGGAGACAGAGCCACGGGCTTCAGGGAGGCTAAAACAAAATTTTCAGCGCCAGTTGCGTGTTATACGGCTCGCCAGCACCAATGCCCGGAGCGCCATAGTTGGCTCCAATGGTGGCGGCGATGGCGCAGGTGCTGCTGTCCGTGCAGTACCCGTCGCCCGGCGCCGCAAGATTGAGATGGTTGAAGAGATTGAACATTTCCACTCGGAACTGCGCGGTCACCCGCTCCGTGATATGGGTGTTCTTGAAGACGGAAAGGTCGAGGTCCTCGAACCCAGGGCCGTGCAGCACATTGCGCGGCGTGTCGCCATAGGCTCCGTTGGCCGAGGGGGCGAAGGCATTTTGGTTAAGCCAGTTGACTGAATAATCCGTGACGCCGTGCGAGACGCCAGAGTACGGACTTACCCCGGGGACAAAGTCGGCGCGCTCAGCATATTCGCCGTTTCCGCTGCCGCCGCTGTTGCTGGAGAAGACGGTAAAGGGCTGGCCGCCGTGCAGATTCACGAGGCTGTTGAGCTGCCATCCATTGGTCAGCCACTTCAGGGAGCCGCCACCAGGGACGTCATAGGTGAAGTAGGCGGTGAAGGTGTTGCGCACGTCGAAGTCGCTGTTGCCGTATTCACACTTGAAGCAGTAGCTGTTCTGTGGATTGAAAAGGTAGATTTCGCTGGCTTCGTCGAGCGCGTGTCCCCAGGTATAGGAAAGCTGGGATGTTAGGCGATGCCAGCTGGCAAAGCGCAGCAGGGCCTGCAGCGAGTTGTAGTTAGATGTTGCCTCGGACTGAACCTGATTTACCACGCCATAGTTGGGATATTCGCCGGCGTAAGGGCGCAGACCGGTAGCGATGTCGATCTGGTTGATATCCACGAGGTTGCGCAGGTGGCGACCCTGGCTGCCGACATAACCGAGTTGGGCAATTGCGCCGGCGCCGAGGCTCTGCTGGAGGTTGAAGTTGAAGTTCTCAACATATCCGGGGCGCAGATGCTGACTTACTGAGAAGAGGTTAACTGAGGGGCAGCTGGAGGAATTGGGATTCAGAATGCAGGGATTGGTGGGGCTGCTTTCGTTGAGGAAGATGTTTGATCCGTAGGCTGCGCCGGCAGGAATAGTGCCTACCACGGGCGCGCTTTCTTCCACGGGAGTTGCGCCGGCGGGGTTATCCTGCACCCCGAACGGGCCGCCATTGCTCGAGAACCGCGAGTTGAGCATATTCACAACGTTGGGGCTGTCGAAGCCAAGTCCAAAGCTGCCTCGGACGACGGTCTTGCCGTCGCTGGAGGGCTGCCAGGAGAAGCCTGCACGCGGGCTGTAGCCGCCGTACCACTGCGGATAGAGGTTGGGGATGGTAGCGCCCGCGATAGCGATGCCGTTAGTAGCGCCGGGCAGGAAGGTGCTCAGATCCTTAGTGCCGTTGTGCATGGGACCGATGTACTCGTAGCGCATGCCGTAGTTAACATTGAAGCGCGGTGAAATCTGCCAGGCATCCTGAGCGAAGACAGCCCATGAGTTGACAAAGACCTGGCGCTTCGGGTCGCCCTGGACAATGCTGGTCGCGCTGGAATCAAAGCAACCAGCAAGGAAGTCGGCGAGAGCATAGACATGAGACGGATCGGAAGTAGCGGGCACAGAGGCCGGGTTCGTGATGGTAGCGAGCGCATCGCAGGCGGTTCCACCGGCGGAGCCTCCACTGCCCCAGGGGCCCTGGGAACCGTCGAAGACGAAGGTGCCCCGCTCGCCGCTCTGATAGAAGTCGTCGATCTGGGCTTGGCGGAATTCGCCACCGAAGCGGAATTCGTGTTTGCCGACAGTCCAGGAGAGGGCTTCGTCCAAATGGCCGGTAATGTCGTTGCGTCCGGAATTCACGGTCGCACCGACATAGTCGAAACCGTCCGCGGAAGCGCCAAGACCGCTGCTGGCCGAAGGCGACGCAATCTCAATGCGGGGAGAACCGGCGAGCGCCGGATCGGTAACCCCGGTGTTCAGGCCAAGGGCGGTCGCGTCATAGTGAGTATTCTGATCGGAGAACGACTGATTGTAGTAGTTCACTCCGGCGAAGAGTTGATTAGTCATGTGGGTTGACAGAACGGAGTTCCAGGTCAGGGAGTAGTTCTGCACGTGCATCGGCCCCACTTCGAAATAAGGCGTCAGCAGGGAGACGGTGGGTGCGATCTGCGGTCCCTGTCCCACATACCATTTGGCTGAAATCTTGTTATTGGCGTTCAGGTTGTAGTCGAGTTTAATGAGCCCGTTGTGGCTCCAGCCGATTTCGTTGGCGGGGTTGTCATAGTTGAAGGGTTGAGCGGCGCCAGTAAGCGCGGCGGCGGGCCACAGGCCTGCGTAACTTCCGGTGCCATTGAGAAGATTGATAGCTGTTTGGTTTTCGGGAATGCCGTAAGCGGCAAGCTGCTGGAGAGCCACAGTCTGATAGGCGGCGGAAGGCTCGGTGGAAGGCTGGTTCACGCCGATTACAAATTTCTGCTCTTCGTAGGTGACGAAGAAGAAGGTTTTGTCGCGCCAGATGGGACCGCCGGTGGAGAATCCGTACTGCTGGTTGCGGAGCTCGGGTTTAGTGGGTGAGAGCGGGGACTGGGCGGCGAGGGCTTCGTTGCGGTTGTAGTAGTAAGCGCTGCCGTGAAGCTGGTTAGTGCCGGACTTGATGACCAGGTTAACCGTCGCCCCGGGGTTACGCCCTGTTTCCGGGCTCGCTTCGGTCAGCGTCGAAAACTGCTCGATGGCGTCGATGGGCAGGGTGACACCGGCAATACCGGAGATGCCGCCCTGATTGGCGGCGGGAATGTTCCACCAGGCGTCGTTATTGTCGGCGCCTTCGATCTGCCAGTTCACCATGTCCGGGCGCGTTCCGTTCACCGAGCCGTACCCGCCGCCCGAGTAACCGGCGTATCCGGGAATAACCGCAATCATCTGGGTGAAGTCGCGGCCGTTCATCGGCACGTCCTGCACAGTCTGGCTGGGGATGTCCGTGGTCTGCACGGTCGACGTAGTGTCGAGTGACAGTGCACTGGCTGAAACTTCAACCGTTTGTGCGCTTGAGGTGATGCTCAGTTTTATCTGAAGGGTATAGATAGTGCCAGCAGAAACCGGCACGTCCTGGACCTTCTCGGTTTTGAAACCAGCAGCGGTGACTGTCACGACGAACTTGCCGATCGGCAGGTCCTGGAACTCATATTCACCACCGCTGGAGGTGACAGCCTTATACGAAACTCCGGTAGCGGAGTTCATCGCTTCCACGCTTGCGCCTGCGACTACTGCCCCTGATGGATCGGTGATCGCTCCGTTGATGCCGCCGCGAAAGTTCTGTGCATGCAGGGATATGGCGGCGAAGAATACAAACACTATGACTTTGAAGAAGAAGCCCGATGCTGAAAATCTCATGTACGACCTCCAAATAGTAGTTGGCCGGTCACGGGCTGATGCCCATGATGCGGCAGTGCCACAGCGCGCAGACTGAACCGCTGCGTCGCCGTTGTTCGGCGTTCCTCACTTGGGGGTCTTCGACTGGGAAGGTTGCCGCTGCACCAAACTTGCCTTGCTGACGGGGAAGGCGATTGCGCGGCTCTTCATCTCACTCTGAAATGAAGATGGTCCTCCATTGTTGACACAGCTGCCGGAAAAATTCAAGCGGCATTCATGGTTTCTCTACCAGTCTCAGGTGGAAAACCGCCCCACGACGAACCCATAGAGACGCGCTCGCTGCCTGCGAACAGTGTCCGGTTTCGATACGAAATCCGGCCTCTACGCTGGACTTTTCGTGACTAACAGGTCATAGCTGTGCCAGCCGTCACATACAGCCGTTCGCGCAAACGGGCAGCATTAAATTCCGGAAAGGAGGGTATTATGCCGAATCGAATCCACGTCGCATTCGTAGCGGGGCTGCTGCTTGCCACCGCTGCTTTCGGGATAGCCCAAACAACGCCAGTCATCAAAGAAGTGCCGGTGAGGCCCACTTCACCCGCATCCGGAAAACAGATGTACACCACCTATTGCGCCGTTTGCCACGGAGTGGACGGAAGGGGAAGCGGCCCAGCCGCCGCAGCCCTGAAGGACCATCCGACAAACCTGGCGCAGCTCGCCAGGGACAACGGCGGAAAATTCCCTGACGCTCATATCTATTCCGTGCTGCAGTTTGGAATGGAGACAAGCGCTCACGGCACGAAAGACATGCCGGTATGGGGTCCTGCGCTTCGGTCGCTCGACAGAGGCAGTCCGGCGCCTGAGATGGAAGAGCACCAGAGGCTCGCGAATCTGACGAATTACCTTAAGACTCTCCAGCAGTAGGGTTTTTCACCAAACAAGAACTCCCTGCCGCGGTCAACGCAGCAGGGAGTTTCTGTATCTGCTCGAAAAGCTACTTCACCTTCGCGAAAATGATCAGCAGCGTGAACAGCGCCAGGGATTCCATGAAGGCCAGGCCGAGCATCAGCATGGTCAGAATGCCGGCGCGAGCGCCAGGGTTGCGAGCCAGAGCTTCAGTGGCCGAAGCGGTTGCGCGACCCTGTCCGAGGCCGCAGAGACCGGACGCGATCGCCATCCCGATACCGGCGCCGATGGGAACCCAGCTGGGGGCTGCGCTGCCGCCACCAGTAGCCTGGGCGAATGCCGGCGACGCCATGAACAGCGCGGCCAGTGCCATGAATGCATATTGCAGTTTCCGCATTTGTTTCTCCTGCTTCCGTAGGATTGCCGCCAGTGGGTGGTTGAGGCTCACCGTGCTGGCCCCCTCACGCTGAGCGGCGTTTCCAAGCCGGAGTGGAAGCGGTGCTCCGGCAGGAAATTCTTTAGTGATGCTCCGGTTTGGCGGTTGCCTCCGCCAGATAAATCATGGTCAGGAGCATAAAAATGTAGCTCTGGATAACGGCGACGCCGAAGTGCAGTCCCAGGAAAATGATGGGAATGGCCGGCGGAATCAGCGAAAAGAACACCAGAGTGAGCAGATCGCTGGCGAACATGTTGGCGTAGAGACGAACGGTCAGCGACATCACGCGAGCGAGGTTCGAGATGATCTCGATCGGGAACATGAGCGGCGCAAGCCACAGCACCGGACCCATAAAGTGCTTCAGATAATGGATCGGGCCCTGGGTAGTGACGCCGTACCAGTTGTAGTAGACAAACGTGAAGATCGCGAGGCCGAGCGGAACGGACGGGTTCGCGGTCGGCGTGTCCACACCCGGAAATAACCCGAAGCAGTTGCAAAGCAGGATGAAGAGCGGCAGACAGGTCAGGACCGGAAGGAACTTGTCATAGTTGTGCCCCATGACCTGCTCGGCCTGGCCAGCGACGAACTCGTGGACCATTTCCGCAAGGTGCTGTGCGTTGCCGGGCTTCTCGACGCTGAGCCGCAAGCGAACCAGGAGGAAGAACACGGCGAGCAGGGCAAAGACGATCAGCTCAAGGGTCAGCGTGTTGCCGATTGGGTGACTCGGATTCGCGGGATGAATGCCCAGCTTCCCGAGCAGAAGATCCAGGGGCGACGCGAACCAGTGATTCAGCAGGTGGGTAAGAAAATTGATCCAGGCAAGCATTTTGGTCTTTAGTTCCGAAGGAGGCGAAGAGCCTCGAAAGAGAGAGCGACGACCGCCAGTCCGATACCTGCGACCAGCGCGTAAACACTACCGTTCAAACATTTTAGACTAACATAAAGGATCGCCGCGACTATGCCGAGGCGGAGGAAAAACATAACCAAAGTGCGACCCATGGGCCGCGCGGTTTGGTCATTATCAATCTTCGCGAAAACGGCCATGGCCAGGTTCCGCCACTCGCGGATGCCTGTGTAGGAAATCAGCGCCCCGGCCAATTCAAGCAGCCCGGATCGCCAGCCCAGGGTGAAGGTAAAAACGAGGAACAGAAGCACGCCGAGGATCACAACGGTGCGAAGGGCGCGGCGCAGCATCTCGCGCAAGTCTTCGTCGGTCATCGCGTTGGCGACGTTCGCTGCTGGGCCGTTTTCGGGGCTCACTCGCCGTCCTTTTCCATCTGCTTCTCGTTGGTTTGGACCAGACGGAAGATCTGCACGAATCCGGCGGCGCAGCCGAGAATGATGCCAACTAAATAAATCCAGTGCTGGTGCAGCCACTTGTCGAGGCCGGCGCCGGCGAGCCAGCCGACGACCACCGCTGCGGGCAGGATGAAGGCGATCTGCATGAGACGCTCGGCTCGAACGATGCTGTCGACTGCGCCTTTACCAGTGGCGGGCTTTTGGTTCGGCGATTCGTTCGGCATTCGGATCTCAACTTCCCGGACTGTTTATACACCAGGGGCGGGACGATTCGGCCTCGGCGCAAGGGCCGGAGAGCGCGAAAGTTATACTCGAACAGTCTGACCACACCGGTAACACACAACTTGTTGATTATAATAATTGACAGAATCTACAAATCCTCCAGAAACGGTCTATTTTTGTACATCCGTTGTACATGGAGGCGTCAGGCGAGACAAAAAAAACCCAATAACGGACATCGGGACGCTGGAGCCGCGTGGTTGGCCGGGAAGCTTCCGAGCCGACAGATCGCATGCAAGGGGTCCGTGATGAAGGAAGGGATTCCGGAGGACCATCGAGCCATTTTTCCTCATCGCATGTGCCAGACCTGTCGCAGCCCACGGGAACTGCGGGAAGCTCGTAGGCCAATCGGGCTGCGCGTTACCCCGGGGCGTTGGGCTGTTGCGAATCACGCCCGACCATGGTGTGAGAGTATCGGCGAGGCGAGGCTTCCGACCTGGGCCATCTTTAGGGCGGGGTAATCCGGCCCTGGCTGACCCGGTAGAGCCGGAGTGGATCGCAGACGTGCATCAATTCCGATGTATTCAGTTGTTCTTCCAGTTGCGCTGAGGCCACAGTTTCAAGGCAACTCCCGCAGACTGAATCAAAGCCGCCATCCGCGTTCTCTTGGTGAGTGAAAACCGGCGAGGGCATCCTGCCGCCTCTTCCGTATGCCCAGCATTCTGGGCCTGGCCCGAACTGGCGTAAATGGCTGAGCGATGCAAAAAAGGCCCGCCAAATCCTCCCCAGAAGCAGGCGGGCCAATTGAGAAAGCGGCAGGACCGAAGCCCCGGAAGGAGCAAGCGGCCCCTGCTGCTCTTGTTGTGATGAGATAATGCTCGACTCCACCGGGAGCTGGATGTGATAGATGTCACACGCGATAAACGTTTGTGCTCTCGACGCTACAAAATCGACTACACCCGAGGCTGCCGCATCGGTTTCTTCGGTTTCACTGGCGCGTCACTATTTAGGGACTAGGGTCGCATACACGACTGTCCAAAGCCAGCCATTGAGCCTTCCTTTTTCGACCTTGATCGGACGCCGGTATCGTCGTGTCGATCCACTCAGAGAGTGTCTGGGGGCCGAACCGCACGGACGTACCGATACGGAAGCAATTACCGAACGGAGAAGCGCGCGCAGAGCCTGCTCCATTTCGCCTTCAGCTTGGCCAACGCGCCTTCTGTGCTGCTGCGATCCGTTCGCGGCCAGCCGCGCTAATTGTGCGGCGCTTCTTTGGCGCAGTCGAGCCATTGGATCCAAAGGCGAGCGCGGCAGCCTTGGCGGGTCTGGGCCCGCGTTTGGCAGGGCTGGAGCCATTCCCGGTCAGCAGTGCTTTGACCTGTTCTAGGAACTTGTTGAAATTCACTGCGACGCAGCGGATTGACTGGGGATTTGCTTTCCTGCCGAGTTGAAATCGGTCTGAATGGTGCGTCTGTTCAGTGTTCATCGGGTTTTGCGGGCATCGGAGAGAGGCTCTCGGCGCCCGCTGCCACGCTTCAGGCGCACTGCTCCCTGAGCCTTCCCGGTGGTTTTGCCATCAGTCGGGGCAGGCGCAGCAGGTTGTGCGCGGCGCAGCTGAACACGAACAACCAGTCCACCTTGTCCAGTCCGCGCAGCTTCACCTGACGCAGCGGCCCGCTCTGCTTCAGCCACCCGAAGCTCTTTTCGATCAGCCAGCGACGGCTCAGACTAGCGGCATAG
>Ga0302324_100024254_pt1 | contig 11698 bp, 7 predicted proteins | sample Palsa_T0_1_FD_201949 | JGI IMG/M metagenome (GOLD analysis project Ga0302324, IMG submission 201949) | Peat permafrost microbial communities from Stordalen Mire near Abisko, Sweden - Palsa_T0_1 | ecosystem: Environmental > Terrestrial > Soil > Palsa > Peat permafrost | place: Sweden: Abisko... | reverse complement strand
TTTGCGCCTGGGCCGGCCGGAAGGCGGCGGAGCGTTCCCGGTTTCGCAGGCCTTGGCCGAGGCGGTCTATCAACAATTCGCCAGCCTGGAATGGGCCGATCCTTTGCGCAAAATGCCCACCACTTCGCCCATCATGGGCGAGCACACGCTCACGGCCGACGTGTCCAACCTGCCCGACGTGCTGCATTGGCTCTACAACAACAAGCCCAAGCAGTTCCGCAAGATTGAGGCTGAGGTTTCCAAATTGGTGCCCAACCTGGGCAAGCTTTACACGCCGACGATCCAAAACGAGGCCACGCTCGGACTCATCGACGACGCCGACGAAGATCTGGTCTATTCGATAGCCCAAATGAGTTTTGGCACGCGGTCGCTGGTGGCCATTGTGGCCAAAGTGATCCTGGCCAAACCGGGATCCTGGGTGTGTATCGAGGAGCCGGAAACCTATCTGCATCCCAAAGCGCAATTGGGTCTCTTCCACTTTTTGCGTGAGGAAGCCAAGGGCAAGCGGATTTTCGTGGCCACTCATTCCACCGCCATCGCCGCTTCCTGTCCGCTATCCTCGCTGTTCATCGTGCAGCGGGACGCGGACCGATCGACGGTCGCCATGACCGTCACGGCCCAGCAGGCGCTGGAAGTGATCGAGCAATTGGGGGTCAAACCATCCTTTAGCTTTGAGGCCGACGCCATTGTTTTTGTCGAGCAGGCCGATCACGTGCCGATTTTCGAGGCTTGGGCCAGGAAGTTCGATTTTCATATCAAGGTTCAATTTCTGGACGCCGAGGGGGCCTGCACATTGCATTATTTTGCCAACACGCGCATCGCCTTGAGCAATTTCGTGCATACGCTGGTTTTTGCCGTATTCGGCAACGGCAGCGAGATGGCCAGCCTGACCAAGAGAACGATTGTGGAACAACTGCAACTGCCGCCCGAGCAAGTCATCACGTTGGATTTTCCCGACTTGGAAGGGTACCTGCTGGATACCAAGGCGATGATGCGGGCCTTTCCTTCGATCACCCTGTCGCAGGCGGAGGTGGAGGCGCGCCTGGAGCCGGCGCGCACGGTGCCGGACCAAAAGCAGGCCTTGAGCGAATTGCTGGCGCTTTTCCGGCTGGGCGAATACGACAGCCGGTTTGGCGCGCGCATTGCCGAGGCGATGGAGGAAATTCCGGCCAGTGTGCGCCAGTTGTTCGAGCAGATCGACGCCAGCTCCAAGCCGTATTGGAAGATTTAGGGGACCTCTGCACGAAGTCAGAAAAATGGGGTCAAAAAAATGAATTGACAGGTTAATGTTCGGGAAGGATTTTGAACCGCTAAACATGCGAAACACCCGAAACAGCTCCAAGCCTCAAGCCACGCTTGAGCACGGCTGGAACTCTTGGACACGACGGAGGCTCCTCCATGAAGCAACACAAAGTTCCTTGGACGGACCCCTTCACTTTGATGCCACGCGCACCCCATACCAACACCGAAAACAAGTTCTCGATACCGGGTGCCGCCATTGTTAGCCTTTCCGGCATTATATGGCTACACCGCGCGAGAAATTTCAGGGCTTACTTAAAGAGCTCTTCCAATTCGACTGCGCCGAGCTCGATTTCGGGATTTACCGCATCATGAATCAGAAGCGCGCGGTCCTCGAGCGCTTCATGCAGAAAGACCTGTTGGACGGCGTCGCGGCAGAATTGTCCACGGGGGCGCTGGCCCTCGAATCCGGCCTGGCGCAGCAACTTGAAGAGGTCAAAGCGAAGATTCGCGAGAACTTCGGTGAGGAAGCCCTGGACGCTGAGGGCAATCTGGTAAAATATGCCGATTCGCCTCGCGGCCAGCAGTATCTCGAATTGCGCGACCAGGTCGGCAAAGCAAAGTCCCGGCCCGAACTGGAGGCCGACATCTTCAATCATCTCTACGCCTTTTTTAGCCGCTATTACGACGAGGGTGATTTTATGTCGCTGCGGCGGTATTCCAAGCGCGACAAATATGCCATCCCCTACAACGGCGAGGAAGTTCATCTCCATTGGGCCAATGCCGACCAGTATTACATCAAGACCGGCGAGAATTTCACCGACTACAGCTACAAGCACGGCGGCTGGACCGTCCTTTTCAAGCTTCGCAATGCCGATGTGGAACAAAACAACATCAAGGGCGCGAAGCGTTTCTTCATGCCGCGCACGGCGGATGTCGCGCTTGACCAGGCGTCGCGCACACTCACCATTCTTTTTGAATTTCGTCCGCTAACACAACAGGAAGAGCTTACTTACAAATCCCAACCACAAGAAACAATTCTCGCGTCGGCTGTTCCTGTAATTGTTGAGGCAGTGAAGAATAATGCAGACGCACTCGCTGTGCTGATTCATGAAAAGCGCAACGATGCGGATGGCAACCCAGTCTCGTTGCTCGACCATCACCTGCGCGTCTATACCCGCAAGAACACCTCTGATTTTTTTATTCACAAGGACCTTAAGGGATTTCTGGAGCGTGAGTTGGATTTCTACCTCAAGAACGAAGTTCTCAATCTCGACGAACTGGATGCGGGCGGCGAGGTGCGGTCGGAGAGTTGGTTTCAAACGCTGCGGGCCGTGAAGGGCATCGGGCGCAAGATCATCGCATTTGTCGCGCAGATTGAGAACTTCCAGAAACGACTGTTCGAGAAGAAGAAATTCGTCACCGATGTTAATTATTGTGCGACGCTCGACCGCGTGCCGGAAAATCTGTATCCCGAAATCGCGAAAAACAAGGCTCAGATTGCGGAGTGGAAACGCCTATTTCTTATTCATGAAATCAAGGGTGATCTGACAACACTGGCCTTCCAGGAGCCGCTGAAAGTCGATTTCTTGAAGGCAAATCAATCCTTGGTGCTTGATACAAAATTTTTTTCGGAAGCATTCAAATCACAATTATTAGAATCTGATTCGTTCCTTGGAGACACCAAATCCCTCGATTCCTCGCTCGACGGTATTTTGATTAACAGTGAAAACTTCCAAGCGCTTAGACTGCTTGCCAACCGGTTTGACCGAAGCGTGCAGTGTATCTACATTGATCCTCCTTACAACACTGATGCAGGTCCAATCGTTTACAAGAACGGATACCGCAGTTCTTCTTGGGTTTCGATGATGGAAAACCGTTTGAGCGAGGCCAAACGATTTCTAATGGCTGGCGGTATCTTGTGCGTGACAATTGATGATTATCAGGTTCACGAGTTGGCGATGCTGCTTGATCGGCTTTTCGGTAAAGATAATCAACTTGGAGTTGCTGTAATTCGCAACAATCCGTCGGGACGGTCAACGGTTAGCGGAATTTCGGTTTGCCACGAATATGCTTTTTTCTTCCGAGTCACTGAGTCGGGCAAACTTGCGCGTCTCCCCCGTTCCGAGAAACAATTGGAACGGTTTACTGTAGAGGATGGAACTCATGTTGACTGGCGAAATTTCAGAAAAGATGGTGGGGCCGTGACCCACCGCACTGCTCGGCCGAAACAATTTTATCCAATCTTCGTCAATCCCGTTGAAAAAAAGCTCCGGATACCACAGATGACATGGATAAAAGGCGAGCGCAAATGGGAAGTTTTGGAAAAGCCGAGCAAGAATGAAGTCATTGTTTGGCCAATTGACGAAAAAAATAAAGAGAGGGTTTGGAGTCTCAATCATTTGTCGGCCAAGGATCATATTGACGACTTGGAGGTTAGGCTCGGCAAAGAAGATGATGTCCAGGTTTTACGCCGACATAGGCCGTCAGATGGTGTTTTGCCAAGATCGCTTTGGGACAAGAATACATACGCAGCACGTGAATATGGGAGTGCGGCACTAACTGATCTATTCGGCGAATCATCTGTATTCTCTTTCGCAAAATCCCCCTTTGCAGTTCAAGACTGCATTTGGGTCGGCGGCCTAGATACAGAATCGGACGAGTATGTTCTCGATTTCTTTGGTGGGTCAGGAACGACAGGCCAAGCTGTAATCAATCTAAACCGCGAAGACAACGGTGCTCGCAAGTATATTTTGGTAGAGATGGGGGAATACTTTGAAACAGTCACGAAACCGCGATTGCAGAAAGTTATCTATTCCAAAGATTGGAAGGGCGGAAAACCAATCTCGCGCCAAGGTTCGAGCCACGTTTTCAAATATTTCAATCTCGAATCCTACGAAGATGCTCTCGACAACATCAGTTTTCAGCCGACGAAAGATCAGGCCATGTTCCAACTGGAGGATTATGTCCTAAGCTACCTGCTCGATTTTGAGACGAAGCGCAGCGAGACGCTGCTCAACGTTTCCAAGCTAGACTCGCCGTTTGATTACAAGTTCCATCGTTACGGCAAGGACGACCCGTTGCTCGTGGATTTGCCGGAGACTTTCAATTATCTCATCGGCCTGCACGTCACGTCGCGCACGGTACATGACAACAAGGGGACACGATACCTCGTTTATCGCGGCATAGCTGATGGCAAGGAAACGGTTATCCTCTGGCGCAATACGCGCGGCTGGGGCAAAACGGAGTTCGAGGCTGATCGCGATTTCGTCGTCAAAAACAGGCTTGCCCAGGGCGCAGAGGATATCTTTGTGAACACGGACGGCTGCATCCAGGGAGCGCAATCGCTCGACCCCATTTTCAAGCACCGCATGTTCAACGAAGAGTAAGCCATGCCCGCCGGCGATTACATCAAATTGGAGCAACGCCTCGTGCTGGCGGCTTGGGCCATCCACAAGCTCGGCTATATGTCGAATAAGGCGATGCTCGACAGCTTGCGCGAGGTGGAGGAAGGCTTTGACGGCAAGGGCGGCTCGTTTCTGGTTCAGGCCATCACCGCGCGCGGATCGAAATGCCTGATACCGGCGGAGGACTTGGAGCTTTACGATGCGAACATCCGCACGCACCTGGATTATTTCAACAAACACCGGAAGGAGCGACTGACGCTCCGGTATTTCCAGCACATATCTTTGCTCATCTCGGAACTGTTTCTTGATCGCCGGTTTAACCACGAGGCCAAGTTACGGCAGGAACTGAATCAGTATGTGCGATTGCGTAACAATCAACGCAGCGTTTTGGAGGCACAAGACCCAAAAATCGAGACTGAGGATTTGCGCAAACTGGCGTTTTGGATGGCTACCGGCAGCGGCAAGACCATCCTTATGCACTTCCATTACCGGCAATTCCTGCATTATTGCGCGGCCCCGCTCGACAACATCCTCCTTGTGACGCCCGACGAGGGGTTGTCCCAGCAGCACATTGAGCAAATGGAGATGGCCGGCATCCCATGTGCGCGGTTCTCGCTGGAAGACAGCGGGTTTGAGGCGGTCAAAAAGAATGCCGTGCGCGTGATTGAGATCACCAAGTTGGTCGAGGAAAAGAAAGGCTCCGGCGTCAGCGTGCCGGTCGAGGCATTTGAAGGAAACAACCTGATTTTTGTGGATGAAGGCCACAAAGGCGCAAGCAGCGAGGCTGGCAAATGGATTGGTTTTCGTGACAAGCTGGCGGAAACGGGCTTCACCTTTGAGTACAGTGCCACATTCGGCCAGGCGATGACCACCGCGCGTGACGACGAAATGACGGCGGAGTATGGCAAGGCCATCCTCTTCGATTATTCCTATAAATATTTCTATGGTGATGGCTTCGGCAAAGATTTTGAGGTCTTAAATCTCCGGCATGAGGGAATAACCGACGAGCAAACGAAGATGCTCCTGCTTGCCAATTTGCTCGCCTTCCATCAGCAAAAGCGGGCATTCCAAACCAAGTCGGCGGCGATGTTGCAGTATCATCTCGCTGATCCACTATGGGTGTTCGTCGGCAGCACGGTCAATAAATCCAAGGACAACAAGCAGGCCAGGGATTCCGATGTTTTGACGGTGGTAAAATTCCTCGATGACTTTTTACGCAACCCGCGTGGCTGGGTGCAACGGGCCATCAAAAAAATCCTGGATGGCAAGAGCGGGATTGAGGACGAAGGCGGGCACGATGTTTTCGGCGCGCGTTTCAAGTTGTTAAAGGATTGGAGCGACGATGCCGAAGAAATCCACCGCGACCTGCTGGCGCGCGTGTTTCATTCACCAGCGGCTAAAGGTGGATTCCTACATGTCGGCGACATCAAAGGAAAGGCGGGTGAACTCGGTTTGAAAGTCGGCGGCGCGGAAAATTATTTCGGCCTCGTTTACATCGGCGACACGGCCAGCTTCAAAGAACTAATCGAGGCGGATTGCCCGGAGGTCGAAATCGAGGATGACCAGATTGCCGAAGGACTGTTTGAGAATATCAAAAAGCCAGAGTCGCGAATTAATGTCCTCATCGGCGCGAAGAAATTCATGCAGGGCTGGGATAGCTGGCGCGTTACCAACATGGGCCTGCTTAATATCGGTCGCAGCGAAGGTTCGGAAATCATCCAGCTTTTCGGGCGCGGCGTGCGTTTGAAGGGGCTGAATCGCAGCTTGAAACGCAGTTCCGCGCTGCCCGGCAATCATCCCGGTGGGATTGATTTGTTGGAACGGTTGAACATTTTCGCCGTCCGCGCCAACTACATGACGCAGTTTCAGGAATACCTGGAGCGCGAAGGGGTTGAGCCGTTGGGTGAAGTCGAACTCAAATTGCCCATCAAGCGCAACGATGACTTCCTGAAAAAACAGTTGATCGCCCCGCGCTTGCCCAAGGAAAGCCGCTTTGATATAAGCGAACGTATCCTGCTCGAACCGTGGGAGGCGGCCAAAGTTGTCATGGATGTCTCGGTCCGTGTTGAGAGCATCGGCAGCGCGCGGGGTGCGTTTCAGACCGGCAGCTATGTCGGCGGCACGGAGCGCTGGCTGCCGCCGGACCAGTTCGTCTGGCTTGATTGGGAGCGGCTTTACCTTGACATGCTGGAATTCAAGGAGGAGCGAGGTTTTCACAATCTTCTGATTCGCCCGGAAGACCCGCGCACGATTCTCGCCGCCAAGGAGCCAAAACTTTACGGTCTGGTGTGCGACGAATCCTTGTTGAAGCCAACGCGCACAGAACATGCCGCGCGCCTGCATAACGTCATGGCAGGCGTGCTCAAAAAATACGTCGAGAGTTTCTACCGCAAACAGCAGCAACGGTGGGATTCGTCGAAGATGGTTTACGCACCTGTGAAAAAGGACGACGAGAATTTCCAGAATTACATCGTCAAAGTGCCTAGGAGTGACAAGGGGCTCATGCAGACGGTCAACGAAGCCATCGCCGAATGGAAAAAAGCAATGAAACGGCTCTCGACCGACCTCCCCAATATCCACTTCGACCGCCACCTGTATCAGCCGCTTTTGATCTCCAAAGGCACGCGGACGCGAGCCGTCCCGCCCGCCTTGAACGAAAGCGAGCGTCACTTCGTCGCCGACCTGATCGAACTGTGCCGCACCAGTCCCCCTGTGCTCAAAGGGAAGGAGCTTTTCCTATTGCGGAATCTCAGTCGCGGCAAGGGCATCGGATTTTTTGAGGACAACGGTTTTTACCCAGACTTCCTGCTCTGGGTGACCGAGGGCAATAAGCAGCGTCTAGTGTTCATTGAGCCGCACGGCATGAACATGGAGGAACACCCGGCCACCAACCGCAAAGTCAACTTGCACAACAAGCTCGCAGCGCAACTTCCCGTTGCCCGTCAGAAATCAAAGAACCACAATTTACTCCTCGATTCATTCATCATTTCAGCAACCCCTTACGACGACCTGCGCAAAAAGCACGGGCCGGAATGGGACAAGGCAAGGTATGCCGCCGCTCACATCCTCTTTTTCGGCGAGGGTGATGACCGTGGCTATCTGGGGCCCATCATCAAGGGCTGATGCGAGCTGCACATAATCGAGCGAGTGTTTGCTATCGCGGGCGATGGCTCGTGGTCGAACAAATGGCTGCTTTTGTCTTTTTTGATTTGAAGCCATCCAAAGCATCCGCAAGGCGCAGAATTGCGGGAACGATCCGTCCAATCGTAAGCGAATTAGTGAATCCGCCGCCGCGCTCCGCGCTATGGCGCGACAAGTAAGTGAATTGTAATGGGTCAGTGACGGGGGGAAAGATAGGGCGAGACTGTCGAGCCGTGGCTTTTCCCCAAGAAATCGAGTTTCGCGCCGAGTCTCTCCTACCAGCCATGACTGACGCATTACAGTGAATTGGTGAATCACGGTTGGCCTTCGAGGGAAGGTGTTGTATGTTGGTTTTGGAATGAAAAGCGAATTGGAAAAGGAAATCGGGGGGGTGCGGGCTGTGGCTCGGCGTGGCGAGGAGGGGGCGTGTGAGGCCAAGGTTCAAAGATCAACTCGCTTTCGCGCGACTACGGCCCAGCAAGGGTTCAAGGTTCAAAGTTTCGAAACAAGGGTCGAGTTTACGGTATTGCATAGTAATATGGTGGGGAACATTATGTTTTTAAGCTCGGTCAAACCCAGTCAAAGTGAATCAAACCAAATCAAACCTCTTCAAATTGTTTCTTCGATGGAGACTGGCGTGGGCATGATGCTGACGGCAGACGTGGCCGAGGCTTATGGAATGGGGCGTTTTGACGCAACTCTACTTTATGGATAGACAAGAAAAGATATTTTAAACTTGAGCGTGTTGCGGCGGATGGAACAACATAAGAGTTGCAAGGGGGTGAAAATCTTCGCGTCCTTGGCAGGGCGGTGCTGCCGCGCCGCCCAAGATTTCAGGGCAGAGCAGCAGCTCTGCCCTACCAGCAAGGTGAAGAATTTTGTCATGCGCCCGTCGCAGGGCATGGTTCCCGGCTTGACTTTCGGCGCGATTGGGGTTTCCATGACGATCAGCATTCTGTTTAAATCACTTATATGAAAGCCATGCGCCTTTGCGCCACATTGATTCTTTCCGCGATGACAGTCGCCAGCGTCCGGCTGGCGGCCCAAGTCAACCCTCCCCCGACTCCCGTCGCGCCTGCCGCCGCAGCGGTTGCGCCGACGTCGCCGGGGCCGATCATTCAGGTGGACATCCCGAAGTTTGATTTCGGCAAGGCGGCGGCGGGGGAAAAAGTCCGCCACACCTATGTCATTACCAACACGGGAGACGCCGTGCTGCACGTCACCAATGTGCAGGGTTCCTGTCATTGCACCACCATCGGCACTTGGTCACATGACATCCTGCCGGGCCAGACCGGCGAAATTGTCGCGCAGCTCGACACCACGGGATTTGGCGGCGGCGCCCCGGTGCAGAGAATGATCACGGTTTACTCCAATGCCCGGAACGAGCCGCGCAAGACCTTGGTGATCAAAGGGGTGGTGTGGAAACCCATTGATGTCTCCCCGACCAGCGCGACCATCAGCATCGCGCCCGATGCCACCAATGCGGAGTCAACGACGGTGCGGATCGTCAATCAGACCGACAATCCGGTCACTTTCTCCAATGCCGTCAGCGCCAACCGTCTTTTCACCGCGGCGTTGAAGGAAATCAAGCCCGGCAAGGAATATCAATTGGTGATCAACGCCGAGCCGCCTTTCACGCCGGGCAACTCTTGGGGAACCATCACGGTCAACACTTCCTTCACCAACACGCCGGTCATCAGCGTGCCCGTTGTGGCCAGAGTCTTGCCGCCCATCCAGGTTTACCCTTCTCAAATCGTGATGAATGTGATGCCCGACCGTGCGATGACCAATCGGGTCACCATTAAGGGCAGCTCCACGAATAATGTCCTGACTCTGTCCAACGCCAAGGCCAGCGACAGCCGGATTCATGTTGACCTCCTGGCCCTGGGACCCAAGGGGATGTATAACGTGGTGGCGGTGTTTCCCGCCGGTTTCAGCCTTGAACCCGGTCAGCACGCCGAAGTGACCGTCGAATCCAATCAGCCGCGCTCTCCGCTGATCAAAATCCCGATCGTGGAGTATCCCCGTCCCAAGCACGTCGCCGCTTTGCCCTCGAATCCTAAACCGGCTCCCGCGCCCGCCAACGCCTCGCCGGCGCAACCCATTCCGCCTCCAGCCGCGAACCATCCCTGAGGTTTGGAACCCAGATCGTGCCGAGGCGAACATCCACCGCTGCCATTCTGCTGGAAGCCGTGTTGGTGATGGCGGCGGCGGCTGGCTTCGCTTTCGCCGCCAACCAACTCTCCCCGCGCGGCCTCAAGCTGGCGCGCGATTACTTTCCGAGCACGGCCAGTGCCACCCACCTGCCGCCCAAAGTTTCGCCGCCTGCCGACACCCTGCCGGCCTCGGCCCATGAGAACTCCGAAACGGCGGAAATCGACCAGCGTATCAAGGGGAAGGGGCTGCAACCCATTGACCGCCCCGAAACGGAACGCCTTTTTCACGACCCGCGTTATCAGCAGGGGCTGGTGGTCTTTGTCGATGCCCGCGACCAGGATCATTACACCGAAGGCCACATCCCAGGCGCCTACCCGTTGGATCGGTATCAGCCCGAAAAGGACCTAGCCGTCGCTCTGACCCCTTGCCTGAACGCCCAGCAGGTGGTCGTGTACTGCACGGGTGGCGATTGCGAAGATGCGGAATACACCGCGCTGCTTCTGCGCGATGCCGGAGTGTCAAACCAAAACCTGTTCGTTTATGGAGGCGGATTCAACGAGTGGTCCGCCAGCCATCTTCCGCTCGATCAAGGCCCGCGCGAGGGCGCCCCGCCCCCGGCCAAAAACCAATGAACAACTTGAGCGGCAAGGCGATTGATTTCCCGACCGTGGCCGGGCGGTGGTTTTTGGGCGCGCTCTTTGTTTATACCGGGCTTGAAAAGGGGCTGGACCCGGTTTCCTTCCTCAAGCTGGTGCGTCAATACGATCTGGTCCAATCCCCGTTTCTCCTCAATTCCATTGCCGGCACGCTGCCGTGGTTTGAGGTTTTCTGCGGAGCGCTGCTGCTGGCGGGGATCGCCGTGCGCGGCACGGCTTTGACCTTGGCGGGCATGTTGATTCCGTTCACCGCAGCGGTTTGGCATCGCGCCGCAGTCTTGCAAGGGGCGCAAGCCATTCCGTTTTGCGCCGTCAAATTTGACTGCGGTTGCGGCACCGGCGAAGAATTCATTTGCCGCAAGCTGCTGGAGAACGCCGGCCTGATTCTTTTGGCCCTTTGGTTGTTGGCCGGCCGCGGCCGCATGCTGGCCCTGCGCTATTCGCTTTCAGCGGGGACCGAGCCATCTTCTTCGGGAGGGCGGAGCGCTGCGACGCCCTAACTCGCTCATGGTCAGAGCGCGGTAGCGCTCAGCCCTCCCGGAATTCATACTGGATCGAAAACTTAACTGACCCTCCCTGCTTGACAATGTTTGGTTTTCGCCTTACTGTCCTACAGTCATAGGACGGATTGCGATGATGTTCCACGTCGATTTTAAGTCCGGCAAACCGGTTTATCTCCAACTGGTCGATCAAGTCCGTTATGCCGCCGCTTCCGGGGCCTTGCGTCCCGGGGATGCGCTCCCTTCCATTCGTCCATTGGCCGAGGAATTGCGCGTCAACCGCAACACCGTCGCCAAGGCTTACACGGAGTTGGAGAGCCTGGGCATCATCGAAACCATCGCCGGCAAGGGCTGCTTTCTGAAGGAAAACGAAAGCCCGCTGACCAAACAAGTCCGCCATAAGCTCTTGGTGGCTAGAATTGACGAAGCGGTGGTCACGGCGCACCAGATGGAAGTCGGCCCCGAAGTTTTGCGTGACCTGCTGGAGGAACGAATCCAGTTCTTCGCCCGCAAAAAGGCCGCCGCCCAACCGCACACACCAGAGAAGGAACAAATACGGCCACCGACAGTCCCGTCATCGACATCGGCCAGCTCCATC
>Ga0302324_100024253_pt1 | contig 11698 bp, 10 predicted proteins | sample Palsa_T0_1_FD_201949 | JGI IMG/M metagenome (GOLD analysis project Ga0302324, IMG submission 201949) | Peat permafrost microbial communities from Stordalen Mire near Abisko, Sweden - Palsa_T0_1 | ecosystem: Environmental > Terrestrial > Soil > Palsa > Peat permafrost | place: Sweden: Abisko... | reverse complement strand
CTGCTCAACGCCAACCTGCCCGAGCGCGTTACGCACAACGACACAAAGATCAACAATGTCCTGCTCGACGATGAAACCGGCGAAGGCCTCTGCGTGATCGATCTCGACACCGCGATGCCCGGCCTGGCGCTCTACGACTTTGGCGACATGGTGCGCACCGCAACGAGCCCCGCGATGGAAGACGAGCGCGATCTCTCTAAAGTCGAAGTGCGGTTCCCGATGTTCGAGGCGCTCTTGCGCGGATACTTGAGCTCTGCCGGCGGTTTTCTCACCAAGCCGGAAAAGCAGCATCTCGCCTTCGCTGGAAAACTGATCGCCTTCGAGCAAGGGATTCGCTTCTTGAGTGACTATCTCGCCGGCGACACCTACTACAAGGTGCAGCGCGAGGGCCACAACCTGGACCGCTGCCGAACCCAATTCAAGTTAGTCGAATCCATCGAGCAGCAGGAGGAAGAGATGGATCGCCTCGTCAGCAAACTCGCAGGCGTATGAGCTGCAATAGTGTGAATAACAAGATGGCCAGCACCACCCGGGCAAACCAATCGCCGAGTAACAAATAAAGTGTGTTGTCGTGAACCGCGGACACGGCGGCAATCAGTGTTGCGAACGGCGCTGCATTGCTTTCAGTTTCCGCCAGAATGCGGCCGCGATTGTCAGTCAAAACGAAGGTAGATTTACTCTGCTCTTGCAGCCGCCATGAGACAATGCCCTCGACGGCTCTTCCCTTCCTAAACCACGGCCGCGGACAAACCACGCATGGCAATTACCACCCGCATTCAAGACCTGCTTTTCGGCCGGCCGCTCGCCACCAGTGAGGAGCGCGCGGAGCATGTCGGCCCCATCGCCGGCATTCCTATCTTCGGCCTGGACGCACTGAGCTCGGCTGCATACGGCCCGGAAGCCGCGCTCACGCTGCTCATTCCGCTGGGCCTGATGGGCGTGCATTACATCGTTCCGGTGAGCGCGGCGATTGTAATTCTGCTCACCATCGTCTTCTTCAGTTATCGCCAAACCATCGACGCTTATCCGCACGGCGGCGGCTCCTATACAGTGGCTTCGCAGAATCTAGGCGAAGGCGCGGGCCTGCTGGCCGCGGCTGCGCTGATGATCGACTACATTCTTACTGCCGCCGTGGGCATCTCGGCCGGCGTAGGCGCGCTTATCTCCGCTGCGCCGAGCCTGCAGCCGTATACGCTCCAACTGTGTCTCGGCGTGCTGCTCATACTGACCATCGTCAACATGCGCGGCGTGCATGACACCGGCGTGGTGTTCATGATTCCCACTTACCTGTTCACCGGGACGCTGCTCATCGTCATCGGAGTCGGAGCCTGGCATGTAATACACACCGGTGGCCATCCGCTTCCTGTCACGCCTATGCCGGCGATGCCAATTGAGACAGCCGCCTTCAGTTGGTGGCTCATTCTCAAAGTCTTTTCTTCCGGTTGCACGGCGATGACCGGCGTTGAAGCAGTCAGCAACGGCGTGATGGCCTTTCGCGACGACACGCGTAAGAACGCCAAGATAACGCTCACCATCATCATTGTTCTACTGGCTATTCTGCTGGCCGGCATCGCGCTGCTCTGCCGCTCCTATGGCATTGCCGCAACCGATCCCAACGGCCCCGGCTATGAGAGCGTGCTCTCTATGCTGACGCGCGCCGTGATGGGGCACGGATGGTTCTACTACCTCACCATCGCCTCGGTGCTGCTGGTGCTTGCACTCTCTGCCAACACCGCCTTTGCCGATTTTCCCCGCCTCACCCGCGCCATCGCCATCGACGATTACATGCCGCATGTCTTCCTGCTGCGCGGCCGGCGTCTGCTCTATTCCTGGGGAATTTATGTCCTCGTATCGCTCACCGCGGTTCTGCTGATCGTCTTCCGCGGCGTCACTGACCGGCTCATTCCCCTCTACGCTATCGGCGCTTTCATGGCCTTCACGCTCTCGCAGGCCGGCATGGTCATGCACTGGAAGCGCCAGGGCAAAGCGAATCTGCGCATGTGCGTCAACGGACTCGGCGCGGTCGCCACAGGCATCACTGCGGTGGTGGTTCTTGTTGCAAAATTTGTGGACGGCGCATGGGTTACCGCGCTGCTGATTATCGTCATGATCCTGTTCATGCGCAGCGTAAAACGCCATTACGTCCGCGTGGACAAGGAAACCGCTCTTGAACGGCCCATTGTGCCCGCCGAGGTGACCGAGCCCATCGTCATTGTGCCCATCGACCGCTGGAGCCGCATCACGGAGAAAGCTGTCTCCTTCGCACTCTCCATGTCCAACGACATTCGCTGCCTCCACGTGCAGATCGCCGATGACCCCGACGACATCTGCCGGGACTTTGAACGCGATATCGCTGCGCCTTTGCGCCAAGCGGGCAAGTGCGTTCCCAAGCTTGAAATTTTGCACTCGCCCTATCGGTATGTGCTGCAGCCAATGATCGACTACGTTCTCAAGACGGAGCGCGAATCCAGCTTCCACAAGGTTTGCGTGCTGGTTCCGGAACTGGTGGTTCGCCACTGGTGGGAGAATCTTCTCCACAATCGCCGCGCCGATCTGCTGAAGGTGATTCTGCTGGTGCGCGGTAACCAGCGCATTATCGTCATCAACATTCCCTGGTATCTCAAAGAAAAGTGAGCTCAACGATCAGCCATTTTCCCTTTGTCGATTCCCTTTCCACCCCTGCAACGGTCAAAATGAAGAGTGGACGCTGGGATTAGCAAAGAAGCCGCGGGCGGAGAACACAGTTCACGGGCGATCCTCGCCCGGCGAGCGACGCTGCTTTCCTTGATCGCAGCCTTGTCCTTTGCCTTTTTTCTTGTCGCCTCATCCATCGCCGCGGCCCAGGAATCGGCACAGGAATCGAATCAGGAGCCAGCCCAGTCGCCGGGCCAGGCAGCACCCGGCACGCGCTTCGCAGTCCATGGCGTTGTTCGCAATTCCGCCACAGGCGAGCCGCTCGCACGCGCCCTGGTACAGATTGAAGGCGACGCCGACACCGGCGCGCTCACTGACAACGAAGGCCGGTTCGAGATTCCAGGCCTGGCCGCCGGCCCGCAGACCTTGCGCGTCGTCAAGCCAGGCTTTCGCGATCGGCCCTATGCCACCGAAGAAGTGGGTGCACAGGCGGAAGGCCCGCCGCACAGCGTGCTTGTTGCCGCGCAGATGCCGGAGCTTGACTTCGCGCTCTCACCCAACTGCGCCATTCACGGCCGCATCGAGCTATCGACAGGCGACCCGGCCGAGGGCATCACCCTCCTGTTGCTTAAACAGGTTGTGCAATCTGGCCGTTCCGTGTGGTCGGTGGTTGCAAACACTCGAACCAATGGCGATGGAACCTACCGCTTTGGCGGCCTGCCCGACGGCGACTACGCCGTATTTACCGAGCCCGCCCTCGAAAGCGAGCCTGCCGTCAGCCTGGTGGCAACCGGCAGCGCTGCGCACGTCGCTCGCAGCGGCTTTGCCAGCGTCTTTTATCCCGACGCGCACGACCTTGCCGGCGCAGGCCGCATCCGGCTCTCCAATGGGTCACAGGCAGAGGCCAACATCGCCCTCAATCTTGAGCCGTTTTACCCTGTCACTGTAGTAGCCACCGCACCCGGCGAACCATCCGGCGCAGAGAAAGAGGCGCAGCAAGGCGTCTACACAGCCCTCGTCATGGACGCCTCCGGCCATCAACTGCCTTACACCGCGCAATACGATCCCACCACGCACAGTACACAAGCCAATCTTCCTGACGGGACATACACGCTGGTGGTTCGTGGATTTCAACGTCCTCTGTTACGCGGCGATTTTGCCGCTGAACGATTTGGCAGAAATGGCAACCTCGGTGTCCTCGCCGGCTCTGTCGAGTTCGCAGTTGCCGGCCACGCGATTGCAGGCCTGCGCGTCCCGCTCGCGCCACCGTCGCCCGCAGTGGTTCATCTGCGCCTGGTGCGCAGTGGAGAGAGTTCTGGCGGCGGCCTCGCCGGCAGCAATGCTGCCGATCTCGTCAATCTGTCTCTTGATCCCGTCGACGGCGGATCGATGAACTCCGGCGAAGGCGCCTGGTCCATGGACAACGTGCCCGATGCAATTGCCTTCACCGCCAAGCCCGGCTCCTACTGGATCAACGCTTACGTGAATCGCAAAGGTCTTTGCGCCGGCTCACTGGGCGGCGGCAGTTTCAACCTGGCGCGCGAACCGCTGGTATTGAGCCTCGCTGCCGCGCCGCCGCCCCTGGAGCTCACCCTGCGCGACGATTGCGGCACGCTTGCCCTCAACCTGCCACCCGCGTTGGCGTCGTTCCTTCCCGGCGAAGAGCCGTATTACAACGTCTATGTGGTTCCGGATTTCGACACCGTGCAGCAGATTCCGCCCATGACGATGCATCCCTCCTCCGGCGCAACACTGGCCCTCGACAGCCTCACGCCCGGCAGCTATCACGTTTACGTCTTTGACTCGCCGGTGCATCTGGAGTATCGCAACGCTGCTGCCATGGCCGCGTTGTCGAGCCCGGGCCAGCAAGTCACCGTCCCCGCGGGAACCACGACAAGTCTCACGCTGGAGGCGCCGGTACATTGATGCCAAAATTGCTCGCGGATAGAAAACTTCTTGCTTTGAAAGCATCCTCTTTCTCAGCGCTTCTTCTCGCGGCCGTGCTGCCCGGTCTCGCCCAAACGGCGGCACATCCAACAACCCGCATAGCGCCCAATACAACCGATGCGCTCTACCGCATCGCCGGCATCGTCGTGAACTCCGCCACCGGCGAGCCGCTGCGCCACGCCACCGTGGCCGCGCTCTCTGAGGAAGACAGCCACACCGTCGCCGCAGTCGAGTCCGATACCGAGGGGCACTTCGCTCTCGTCAACTTGCCGGCGGCTAAATACCAACTGACGGCCTCCAAACGTGGCTATCGTACTGCCTTCTATGACGAGCACCAGGATTTCAACTCCGCCATCGTCACCGGCCCCGATCAGGACACCGGCAACCTCGCCTTTCGCCTTGTACCCGGCAGCACCGTCCGTGGAGTGGTGACCACCGAAGGCGGCGATCCAGTCGAGAACGCGCGCGTGATGCTCTTCCTCAAGTCACACGACGGAAAACCCGGCGGCCATATTGCTCAATCCGAAACCGTCAACTCGGATGACACCGGAGCGTATGAGTTCAGCAACCTGAACGCTGGCGAATATTTGCTTGCCGTCGTAGCGCAGCCCTGGTACGCCATGCACCGCGACCGGCGTCTGCCCAACCCAAATGCGGCCGGCAGCACCGCATCCGACCCGCCGACGGCGCTTGACGTAGCGTACCCAGTCACCTATTTCGACTCCACTACCGATGAGGCTACGGCGACTCCGCTGGTGCTGGCCGGAGGCAGCCGCGAGCAGGCAGACATTACCCTGCACGCCGTTCCCGCCCTGCATATTCAGGTGGACACACCGCGCAAGCAGGACGGATCCATTGCCCGCGCCGAGTTGCGCCAGACCATTTTCGGCACCGTTGTTGGCGCGGAGAGCGCCGGATTCCTCGACGCGATGCAGACTGGCACAACCGAATTTGGCGGCGTGGCTCCGGGCCATTACGAGCTGGCGCAAGGCGACCCGCCCCGCATCGTGGAGATGGACGCGACAGCAAGCATGCAGGTTGACCCGGCACTTGGCACGCCCACGACGTCCGTCCGCGGCACACTGAGCACGCTCGCTGGCACGCCCTTTGCCGACGATTGCATCTTGCTCCTGGAGCCCGTCGACGGCGCACAACGCCAAAGCGAAATCCAGTCCATCTGTATGCGCGGAGCCTTCACGCTACCTTCTGTCCCCGCCGGCCAGTGGCTGATTTCCGCCTCGAGCATCGAGAAGCAATGGTCGGTTGCCTCAGTGACTGTCGGCACGCACATGCAGCCCGGCAACGTTATTACGGTGAAAGACCAGCCGCTGTCCATAGTTGTCACAGTTACGGAGGGCTCGACGCGGGTTCAGGGATTCGCCCGCCGCGACAGCAAGGGCCTCGCCGGCGTCATGGTCGTCCTGGTGCCGAGCGACCTGAAGGCGCTGCAAGCCCTCGCACGCCGCGATCAATCCGACTCCGATGGCAGCTTTTCCCTGCGCAACGTGATCCCCGGAAAATACACGCTGATCGCCATTCAGGATGGCTGGGAGCTGGATTGGGCCGAGCCCCAGGTGATTGCCCGCTATCTTCCTGGCGGAATTCCCGTCACAGTATCAGACAACTCGGGAAAACTCGTCACACTGGCTGCGCCGGTTCCCGTTCAAACCCGCTGAAGCGGCTCGCGACGCGGCCCGCCACTTCGTCTAACCGGGGGGTAGAGGATAGTCTATGAAGGTACCGCTCATTGTGGAAGGCAGCACTACCCGGAGAGCTGGGTCACTGCCTTGAAGAGAGCGCGCTTCGGGGATTGAGGGGATTGAACTGATAGTCCCCTTTTATCGGCTCGACTGCTGAGCTGTTACACAGCAGGCGAGCCACAGCACGGTGTTGAGGAGAGTTTCAAGTTGAAGAGGATGTTTTTGTTTCTGGCCGTGGTTTCGGCCGCGCTTCTGCCGCTGGCAGCCAACGGTCAGGTTTCCACACCCACTCGCGCGCAATCCAGCGACGAGACGGCGCCCACCTTCAAATACCAGGCCTATGTCGGCTACGCCTACACCAGCCTCAACCAGGTTAATCAGTCCCGCTACGGGCTGTCGGGGGTAAATGCCTCCATCACTCGCAACTTTGGCAGGTACTTCGGGATTACCGCCGAGGGAGGCTACTACCGGTATCCATTCTCGACTCCGGAAGTGGCGAATAGCACCATCACTCCATCGGTAGAGTCCGTTCTGTTTGGGCCGGTGCTTCACGCTCAGATCTATGGCAAGTTCGATGGCTTTATTCACGGCCTGCTGGGCGGTGAACATACTGGCGGCGCAAGCCAGACCCCGAACATCTCCTTTGCGGGCGGATTTGGAGGCGGCGTGGATTACAACCTGAACCCGCGCTTTTCCGTGCGCGCCTCCGGCGACATTATCGGCGCATCCTTCTCGCTGACCGGCAACTCTGCGGAGTTGGGAAACTCGCCCCACAAGACCTGGGACTCGCGCGCCGCATTTGGCGTGGTTTACCACTTCTAGAGCCGAGCGCGCCCACTGCGGTTGATTTAAGAGCAGCAGCAAAAAAGGGGCGTCAGCACTTGCGGACGCCTCTTCATTTCTGTGCCTGCGTAGATCAATCCACGAGTGCCGCAATTTCGGCGAATGGAACTTTGAACTCGCTGCCCGGCAACTCGAAGATGGCGCCAGGGGAAAGCTTCCCATCGCGGTAGAGGAAATAGAGTTGCCTTTTGGGCTCGATCACCCAGATGGCCTCGATCCCCATGCGCTCATAGTCGGCGAGCTTCTCCAAAATCCGCGTCATGCTGTCTTCGGGCGAAAGAATCTCAAACACCGCCAGCGGAGCGTGGGTAATGATCTGCTCGCGAGGGGCGCTGCGGCTGAGCACGGTCACGTCGGGTACGCGAAAACTGTCTGCGGCTACTTGTACACGGAGTTCCGGATAGACACGAATTCCCCAACCCGGCTCATGAGACGTGAACCACCTCAAAAGAGCCTTTTGCCAACTTGCATGATCCAGTTCGCCCACAGCACGCTTCTGCAACACCCCTGCCACATATTCGCAATCCGGGTCAGTCGAGGTCTTCAGATACTCTTCGACGGAGATGAGGGAAGCAGTCGCAGACATGCCAGTGGGCCTCCGTAGGTGTGATTGTACGCCTGCAATGGATTCCAGGCTGAATTCTCAAGTGGCTTGCGGCCCCGGTGTAATCGAATACTTGAGCATGAGAATGCCGCTTGGCAGCGTCTTACTCTCTTCTAGATGCAGGGCTTGGCGGCGGCCTTCCGGCAGCAGTGGAACGCCACTACCGAGTATCACCGGCATCACGTTCACATCGACGCCGTCGACTAGCCCTGCATCGAGCAGGGTGCGGAATAAGACTCCGCCGCCGAAGAGCCAGATGTCCTTTCCAGGCTGCGCCTTTATCGCGGCCACGGCATCCTCGACGCCGCTGCTCAAGAGTGTGACCCTCGGATAGTCTTCCGCTTTGAGCGCGTGCGAAACCACGATCCAGCGGTGGCCAAGATCGGGCCACGCGGCGGCGCGCTCCCAGGCAACCTCAAAGGTCTTGCGGCCCATCAGCAGCGTGTCGAACTCGGCCCAGATGGCAGCGAAGTCGATGCCGGAATCGGGCATGATCCAGTCGCACTCGCCGTTGGGTCCGGCGATGAATCCGTCCAGGCTCATGGCCACGCCGTAACGCAATCGCCGCAATTCTGCCTCCGCGCTATCCCTCTTCCGCCTCGCGCAGCTTCGCAATCACGGTGAAATCCTCAAGCGTCGTGGTATCGCCCTTGATCTCGCCATGCGTAGCCAACTCCCTCAACAGACGGCGCATGATCTTGCCACTCCGCGTCTTGGGAAGCTGTTCGGTAAAGCGAATATCGTCGGGACGCGCCAGCGAGCCAATCTCCTTCGATACCCACTTGCGCAGTTCGTCCTTCAACGCTTCGCTGGGCTCGTTGCCGCTTTCCAGAGATACAAATGCGGAGATAGCCTGCCCCTTCAGTTCATCCGGACGACCCACCACGGCGGCCTCGGCCACTTTGGGATGCGCTACCAGCGCCGACTCCACTTCCATCGTCCCCAGGCGGTGGCCGCTCACGTTGATCACGTCGTCCACGCGGCCCATCAGCCAGAAGTAGCCGTCCGCATCCTGCCGCGCGCCGTCACCGGTAAAGTAGCAGCCGGGCACGTCACTGAAGTAGGTCTCTTTATACCGTTCGGGATCGCCATAGACCGTCCGCGCCATCGACGGCCACGGCTTGCGTACCACCAGCAAACCGCCGTGCCCCGCCGGCACCGGTTCACCCTCTTTGGTCACCACCTCTGGCTGGATTCCAAAGAACGGCCGCGTCGCCGAACCGGGCTTGGTGGGCACCGCTCCCGGAATCGGCGCAATCATGATTGCCCCCGTTTCAGTCTGCCACCAGGTATCCACAATCGGGCAGCGGTTGTGACCGATCTTCTCGCGATACCACATCCAGGCTTCGGGATTGATCGGCTCGCCGACTGTGCCAAGGAGTCTAAGAGAGCCGAGATCGAATTTCTCCACATACTGATTGCCCCACTTCATGAACGCGCGAATCGCCGTCGGCGCCGTATAGAAAATCGACACCTTGTGATCGTCCACAATTTTCCAAAATCGGGAAAAATCCGGCCAGTTAGGCGCGCCCTCATACATCAGCACGGTGGCCCCGTTTTGCAGTGGGCCATAGACGACATACGAATGCCCGGTAACCCAGCCAATATCCGCCGTGCACCAATAGACATCCTCGTCGCGAATATCGAAAACATATTTGGTGGTCAAATAAGTCTGCACCGCATAGCCGCCGGTGGTGTGCACCAGGCCCTTGGGTTTGCCGGTTGTGCCTGACGTGTAAAGAATGTAGAGCGGATCTTCGGAATCCTGCTCCGCCGCAGGGCACTCGGCCGCGGCCGCGGCCATAAGATCGTGCCACCAGTGGTCGCGGCCCTCGACCATCGTCACCGGGCTGCCAGTGCGCTTGTAGACCACCACATGCTTCACGGTTGGGCAAAGCTTCATCGCTTCATCGACGGTGACTTTCAGCTTGATCTCGCCACCGCGCCGGTAGCTCGAATCTTGCGTAAGAATGGCCACGCACGTCGAGTCGTTCACGCGGTCTGAAATGGCTTGAGCGGCGAACCCGCCAAAGATGACCGAGTGCACTGCGCCAATCCGCGCGCAGGCCAGCAGAGCAATCGCCAGCTCCGGCGTCATGCCCATGTAAACGGCAACGCGGTCGCCTTTTTTGATCCCAAGGCTCTTAAGCGCGTTGGCAAATTTCTGCACTTCTACATGCAGCTCAGCGTAGGTCAGCTTGCGGATTTCGCCCGGCTCGCCTTCCCAAATCAGCGCCGTCTTGTCGCGTCGCGCACCCAGCGCATGGCGATCCACGCAGTTGTAGCTAAGGTTGAGTTTTCCGCCCACAAACCATTGAGCCAGCGGCGGATTCCACTCCAGTACCTTGTCCCACTTTTTGAACCAGTCCAGCTCCCCTGCCGCCTCTGCCCAGAAGCCCTCAGGATCCTCGATGGAGCGTTGATAGAGCGCCTCGTACTCCGCGAGGCTCTTGATATAAGCCTTGGCGCTGAACTCGGCCGGCGGCGGAAACACGCGGTTTTCGCGGAGTGTGGAGTCGATATCCTGATTGGCAAGAGCGGGCAATGGCACCGAAGACATGAAGACGTCCTTCTGGGGAGAATGATCGTGGAATGCGCGGCGCGCGCCGGAAAAGGAACCGCTTTCTAGCGCAACTACGCGTGGGGCCACTTTAAAGGGATGGACATACACTCGGCAAGCGACCGTGAACCAGGCTGGTTTGACGAGGCTCTGTCCGATACTCCAATTCAATCGACGCCTGTGTGACCGCAGACATGGTAGGATTTATTCCTACTGAGGTTGACCATATGCCTACCATCGAGAAATTGAGTGTTGCGCTACCTTCCGAAATGGCTGCGCTCGTCAGGCGCGCAGTGGACCAAGGCGAATATTCCTCGAACAGCGAGGTGATCCGCGACGCCCTTCGCGATTGGACTCACAAGCGCAATCTGCGCGAACAAGGGCTGACCGGTCTGCGCAAGAAATGGTTGGAAGCAGTTGCGGACGACTCCGAGGGGCTCGACCCAGACCAGGTACTCGACCAGTTGGAAGCCAAGTATGAGAGGCTCGCCGAGAAAGCCGGAAAGTAATGCGCCTCCGCCTGTCGCCGCACGTGCCCGGCGACCTGGAAGAGATCGTCGACTTCATTGCCGCGGATAGTCCCCGGCATGCTCTTCGCGTCCTGCGGCTGCTTCGCGCCAAAATAAAGGAAATCGCGAAACAGCCACAAATCTATCGGCTTCGGCCTGAGCTTGCCCCGGATGCACGACTCGCTATGGTCGGAAACTACGTGATTCTCTTTCGCATCCGCAAGAGCTCCGTTCGCATCGAGAGAGTGGTCCATGGCGCCCGGGAGTTGCTTCCATTACTCGATGAAACCGAAGTCTGAGGCCGCGCTGCGACCGCCAACCCAGAATAGAATTAAGTCCGCGGCTTCGCGCTCATTCCGTATGCGCTTGAAGTCCCGCTCCTTGCAGGGCGTCCATGCTCCTCGAACTCGCCAGACCGCTGTCCTTCTTCCTCGCTATGCTCTCCCTGTTTCCAGTCATGATGAGCGCCTTTTTTGTCCCCGGAGCCCGCTGGGAAGAGCGGCTCGCCATGGCCCTGCTGCGCGTCGCGTTCTCCGGCTGCATCTGCTTGGCCAGTGGCCTGCTCTACGCATGGAACTCCCCTGCCGCGCCAGAACCGCCGGAGCCTCTGCTCTCCACCCTGCCTGTGCGCCTCTTCCTCTGGGCGCTCCTCAGCATGGCTATTCTCTTCGCCCTTTCGTGGTTTCTGGATACCTACTACGTCCCGCTAGCGCGCCGTGACTGCTGCCGCTTCTAACCACCCGCGTCGGCGGCAGACGCCGCTTGCGCGGCCGATGGTTGTTGTTCCCTTCATATCGGAAAGGTAAGATCAGGGCATCGTGCCAGACGCCGCCAACCCAGCCCTCGAAACCACCCTGCGCGGGTCTGTGCTCGTCCTTTTGCAGTTCGACGTAGCTGAGGC
>Ga0302324_100024252_pt1 | contig 11698 bp, 10 predicted proteins | sample Palsa_T0_1_FD_201949 | JGI IMG/M metagenome (GOLD analysis project Ga0302324, IMG submission 201949) | Peat permafrost microbial communities from Stordalen Mire near Abisko, Sweden - Palsa_T0_1 | ecosystem: Environmental > Terrestrial > Soil > Palsa > Peat permafrost | place: Sweden: Abisko... | reverse complement strand
GATGCACCCCGGCTCGAACTATGTCGCCGACCCGGCTGCCGGAAAGCCGGCGCACCGGGCGCGGATGGCGATCGACCTGCTGCTGGCCGAAGCCGGCCTGCCCGCCTACCTGGCGCTCGGCGAGGCTCTGTTCGGCTGCGGCGCGGGGCGCAGCCTAACTGTGATCGCGCGGCCCCAACCGTGAAGGCGAGAGGGTCATGAAGCTGCAGTACGTCGCCAACGCCTGCTTCCTGATCACCCTGGCCGGCGGGCAGCGGATCCTGACCGATCCCTGGTTCTGCGGCCCCTGCCAGCAGACCTGGTGGAACTTCCCGCCGGTGCACGAGCGCGTGGCCGACGGGGTGCGCCAAAGCCGGCCAGACTTCCTGTACATCAGCCACCTGCACCACGATCATCTGCACGCCGAGAGCCTGGCGAGCTTCGACCGCGCCACGCCGGTGATCGTCGGGGCGATGAACACGCCCAACCTGAAGAACGCCCTGGCGGCGCTGGGCTTTCACACCCTGATCGAGACGCCGTTCGAGACCCGCGCGGCGCTGGCGGACACGGGCGCTGACCTCGTCCTGTTCAAGGACTTCCATGGCAACACTTTGGGCGACGACACCCAGGTCGACTACGACCTCGACACTTCGCTGTATCTGTTCGACGCCGACTCCACGCGCCTGTTCCTGGCGGTCGACAACACCATCCTGCCGGCCGATGCGGCGAGGATCGCCGAGGCCTGGGGAGCGCCCGATATCGCCCAGCTGCCCTACGTCTCCGCCTCGCTGTTTCCGATGGCGATGACCGACTACGACGACGCGCAGAAGCACGCGGCGATGACCGCCCTGCGCGCCCGCACCGCCGCCAACTTCCGCGAACTGACCCGCGCGCTGCGGCCCAAGCGCGTGATCCCGGCCGGCGGCGAATATGTGCTGGGCGGCCCGGCCGCGCCGCTGTCGCGCTTCCTGCCGCAGCCGCTGGCGTCGGAGCTCGCGGCGGAACTCGCGTCCGCCGATATGGGCGAGGCCTTGGCCAAGCTCTATCCGGGCGATGAACTCGACAGCACGACGATGGAGATCGCCCGCGACCCGGACGCGGTGCTGCGCGACTTCACCGAGGCCGACCGCGCCGCCTACGCCATGACCCTGGCGCGCCGCGCGCCCAGCTTCACCGAGCTGGTGCTGCCGACCGACGCCCCGTTCGACTGGGGCAGGGCGCTGAAGAAGTGCGCGGCCAACTACGCCGCGCGGCGGGCCAAGATGGGTTTCGCGCCGGCGATGGACGTCTATCTGGATGTGACGGACCCCGACGGCCAGCGCCGGTTCCTGTTCCGCTATGCCCTGGATGGCGCGGACGCCGGCTTCTGCGACGCCGAAGGCGAACGCCCGCGCCTGACCTATCGCCTCGACGAGCGGCTGCTGTTCTGCCTGATCAACGCCCTGGTCTCATGGAACGCGATGGAGGCCAGCGCCCTGATCGGGGTCAGCCGCAAGCCGGACGTCTACCTGCTCGACCTGCACCGGTCGATGGTGCACTTCACCCTGCTGTCGTAGGCGAAGTCGGCTCGAAGAGCGGCTACTTCTTCAGCTGCACGAAGAGGGCCGCGCCGGCCTTGAAGTGACAGACAATGCGGGCGTCGTTGGCCTCGACGAAGGCGTCGGCGACGTGCTTCACCCCATCGCCAAAAGCCCATTCGTAGTCTTCGAAGATGATCCAGCCGCCGGGAACCACCAGCGGCGTCCAGGCGTCGGCGTCGGCGGACACGAACGGCTCGGCGTGGTTGCCGTCGATATGCAGCACCGAAATCGCGCCGGCGTATTCGGTCTTGCCGAACGCCTCGGTCACGACGGTCTGGTTGGCTCGGTAGGCTTGCGCGCCTTCGACCGAGGTGGCGCGCAGATAGTTCAGCGATCCCTGCGCCAGCGGCGTCAAGTTGATCTCGAAAATGCGCAGGGCTTCCTCTGCGTTGCGATCGGCGTTGGCCGCATCGATCATCGGCTCGCCCTGCGTCAAGGCGTCGTCGAGCCAGGGGTCGACGCACAGCACTTTGCCGACGTCGTAATGGCGCGCGAGCCAGACCAGCAGCGCAGCCGAGCGGCCCCACCATGAGCCGATCTCGACCACGTCGCCGGCCGGCGCGTGGCGCATCGCCTCCATCACCGCGACCATCATCGCTTCGCCGCACATCCCGGGGATGGCGTCGACCATCCGCATCAGCCCCACCTGCTGAAGCGGCGTCAGGCGCAGCTTGCCGGGCAGCGCGGGCCAGAAACACGGGGCCTTCAGCATTGCGGCACGATCGCGCAGCGCGCGGTAGGCGCGCTCGTTGTCCTGTGGGATCTGGCCGGTGGTGAGCCGCGCGCCGGGGGCGATCTGACCGAGGCGCTCGCTCAGGTGCTTCCAGACCACGTAGTGCGGCGCGTGCACGGCGCTTACGTCGTGACGGCGAACCACTTCGGCCAGGGCGTCGTCGAAGCCGGGATCGTTGACATTGGGCAGACGCTCCCAGGCCTCGTAGACATTCTCCGCCGGATCGCGCTCCAGCGACGAGGCGCCGACCACCCGCAGACCCCGGGCCCTCGCCCGGTCCCGGAACGCCAGGCCCTCCGGCATGCCGGCGGGAAACACCAGAACCGCTTCACCCATACGACACCTTCAAGATTGTCCGCGGAGACTCGACGATTCGGACGCACGCGTATGCGCCCTGGTCGAGTTGTCGGGCGAGACCAAGCGTCGCGGGGCGCTGTAGTGCGGCCATGAGGCGGAGGCCTTCCAACTCGAAGCGCCTAACCGAACATCTTAGGGTTAAGGCGAGGCTAAGCGACGGGCCCTGCGACGCCTTGACCCGGCCATCGCCAAGCCTGAAGACACTTCCAACAAGCGTTTGAACGGGAGCTAAGCCGATGGGCCGGCTGGAGGGACGATCGACCGTGGTGACCGGGGCGGCGAGCGGCATCGGCCGCGCCACCTCGCTCCTGTTCGCCAAGGAAGGCGCGGCGGTGGTCTGCGTCGACCGCGCCGGAGAGGTGGAGGCCACCGCGGCGGCGATCCGCGAGGCCGGCGGCAAGGCGGTGGCCATGCAGGGCGACGCCGGCAAGGAAGCGGACGTCGAGGCCTACATCGCGCGCGCGGTTTGCGAGCACGGCGGCCTGGACGCGGTCTACGCCAACGCCGGCATCGGCTCGGCGGCCGGCGGATTTGGCCCGCTGGAGCAGATCACGCCGGAAGGCTGGATGGAGGTGCTGCGCATCAACCTGATCGGGCCGTTCCTGGCCATCAAGCACGCCAGCGCGGTGATGAAGGACAAGGGCAAGGGCTCGATCATCTGCACCGCCTCGGTGGCCGGCATCCGCTCCGGCGCCGGCGGCGTGCCCTACTCGGCCTCGAAGGCCGGGGTGATCAACCTGGTGCAGACCACCGCCAACCTGCTCTACGGCACCGGGGTTCGGGTCAACGCCATCTGCCCGGGCCTGATCGAGACCGGCATGACCCGCGGCGTCTACGTCCGGGCTCGCGAGCGGGGCACCGAGGATCGGATCGGCCAGCTCAACCCGCTCAGGCGTGGCGGCGAGCCGATCGAGATCGCCGGCGCGGCGCTGTTCCTCGCCTCCGACGACAGTTCCTACGTCAACGGCCAGGCGATCGCGGTCGACGGTGGCCTGTCATCGTCGCACCCGGTCGGCCAGCGGCGCGGGCCCTAGCCGGCTGTGGTCATCCCTGCTTAGTTACGCCGACTGTATTTCAAGGATCATGTTGAAATGACGGGACATAGCCGATGAGCGTCAAGGGCAAGGCCTATGTGGTGGGGGCATGGGAGCATCCGCTCCGCGACATTCCGCACCTCTCCACCGCCCAGGTCCACGCCGAGTGCGCGAAGGGCGCACTGGAGGACGCCGGTCTCTCGTTCGGCGATGTCGACGCCTATTTCTGCGCCGGCGACGCGCCGGGGTTCGGGGCGATGTCGATGGCCGACTACATGGGCCTGAAGCTGAGGCACATGGACTCCACCGAGACGGGCGGCTCGTCCTACATCGTCCACGCTGGCCACGCCGCCGAGGCGATCGCGGCAGGCAAGTGCAAGGTGGCGCTGATCACCCTCGCGGGGCGGCCGCTCGGCTCGCGCACCGGATATGGCGATCCGGCGACGCGCGGCGAGCGGTTCCGCATGGGCCCGCCGGGCGGCGCCGGCGGCGGCGTCAACGAGGTGCCCGAGGCCGGGTTCGAGAACATCTGGGGCGGCACCACCCACAACACCTACGGCATGTGCGCGATGCGCCACATGTACGAGTACGGCACCACCTCCGAGCAGCTGGCCTGGATCAAGGTCGCCGCTTCGCACCACGCGCAGTGGAACGAGCACGCCATGCTGCGCGAGGTGGTGACGGTCGAGGAGGTGGTGAATTCGCCGATGATCGCCGATCCCCTGCACCGGATGGACTGCTGCGTGATCACCGACGGCGGCGGGGCGGTGATCCTGGCCGCGCCGGAAGTGGCCAAGAGCCTCAAGCGCCCGCTGGTCAAGGTGATCGGCCACGGCGAAGCGAACAAGGGCCCGCGCGGCGGCAAGGACCTCGACCTCACCTTCTCCGGCGCCGCCTGGTCCGGCCCGCCGGCGTGGGCGGAGGCCGGGATCACGCCGGCCGACATCAAGTACGCCTCGATCTACGACAGCTTCACCATCACTGTGCTGATGCAACTCGAAGACCTGGGCTTCTGCAAAAAAGGCGAAGGTGGCAAGTTCGTCGCCGACGGCAATTTGATCTCCGGCGTCGGCAAGCTGCCGTTCAACACCGATGGCGGCGGGCTGTGCAACAACCACCCCACCAACCGCGGCGGCATCACCAAGATCATCGAGGCGGTGCGCCAGGCCCGCGGCGAGGCGCATCCGAAGGTGCAAGTGCCCAACTGCGATCTCGTCATCGCCCACGGCACCGGCGGCTCGCTCGGCACTCGCCACGGCTCGGGTACGCTCATCATGGAGAGGGAATAGCCATGTCCGACGTCCAAGAGCATGGGCAAGACCGCGAGCGCCCGACGACGCGGCGCATCCCCGCCCCCGGCCAGAACCTGGAGAGCAAGCCGTTCTGGGACGCGGCCAAGGAAGGCCGGTTCCTGATCAAGCGCTGCACCGCCTGCGGCGAGCCGCACTGGTACCCGCGCACGATCTGCCCGTTCTGCCATTCCAGCGAGACGAAGTGGGAGGAGAGCAAGGGCGAGGGCAAGATCTACACCTTTAGCGTCATGCGCCGGAACACCCCGGTTCCCTACGCGATCGGCTATGTGACGCTGGACGAGGGCGTCTCGCTACTGACCAACTTCGTCGACTGCGACTTCGACGCGCTCACGATCGGGCAGAGGGTCAAGCTCAAGTGGACCGCGACCGGCGAGGCGACGCCGCCTGTCTTCACCTTCACGGCCGCCTAGGGGCCTGACCCGATGCGCGCCGCCCTGATCGAGCAGACCCTCGAACTGGCGGCCGAGCGCTGCCCGGACCTGACGCCGCTGGTCTATGAGCGGCTGTTCGCGCGGGAGCCGCAGATGCTGGCGCTGTTCTGGCGCGACACCAATGGCGCCATCAAGGGCGAGATGCTGGCCCGCGTGTTCGAGGCGATCCTCGATTTCGTCGGCGCGCGGCTCTACGCGCACCACCTGATCCAGTGCGAGGTGGTCACCCACGCCGGCTACGACGTGCCGCCGGACGTGTTCCGGACCTTCTTCCCGGTGGTGGCCGAGACCTTGCGCGAGCTCGTTGGCGAAGACTGGACCGCGGAAATGGAGCAGGCCTGGCAAGGCCTGCTGGCCGACCTCGACTTCTACGTCCAGCACCCGGACCAGCGCGAGACCGCATCCGGACGACCAGTATCCCTCTCCCCATCTTGATTGCCCACGAGGGGGAGAGGTCGGCCGGCCGCCGCCAGGCAGACGGACGGGTGAGGGGACCTTGTCGCCGAAGGCGGCGAGGTCGTCGCCGTCAGGCGACGGGCTGCACCGGCGCAGCCGCGCGCTCGACGCTGCCGCGCCGAGCCCCTCACCTAGGCTCTCCCCGCTGCGCGGGGTGAGGGATACTTTCGCTTATGCCTCCGCGAGGATACGGGTCACCTCGTCCGACAGCGTGGCGATGTCGAATGGCTTGTGCATCACCGTCGCCGCCCCGCCCAGCACGCGCTCCACCGCCGCGGTGTCGGCGTGGCCGCTGGCGAGGATGATCGGCAGGTTCGGCAGCATCCGCCGCAGTTGCTCGGCCGTCTCGGCCCCGTCCATGCCGGGCATGGCGTAGTCGATCACCGCGATCTGCGGCGGCTGCGCGCCCGCCATCTGCAGCGCCGCCTCGCCGGAACTGGCGTCCAGAACCTTGAAGCCTCGCATTTCGAGCCCGCCGCGGACCACGCTGCGCACGGCCTCGTCGTCGTCGACCAGCAGGACGGTGGCGGACCCCGGCGGCGGGGCGGGCTTGACCGCGATATCCGCCGACTCGGGCGGCGGCGCCGCACCCGCCTCGCGGAACAGCAGCGTGACCGTCGTGCCGCCGCCCGGCGCGCTGGCGATGCGGGCGTCGCCCCCGGCCTGCCGGGCCACGCCATAGACCTGCGCGAGGCCGAGCCCGGTGCCCTTGCCGAGCGCCTTGGTGGTGAAGAAGGGATCGAAGGCGCGGTGCACGATGTGCAGCGGCATGCCCTCGCCGGTGTCGATCACCTGCAATTCCACATAGCGCCCCGGCGGCAGCACCGCATCGCCGCTTAGCGCGATCACCCGCGTGCGGATGGTCAGCCGGCCACCGCCGGGCATGGCATCGCGGGCGTTGACGGCCAGGTTCATCACCGCCAGTTCGACCTGGGTGGCGTCGGCCATGACCGGCGCCCGGTCGCGATCGAGATCGAACACCAGCCGGACCGCCGGGCCAATCGCACGCGTCAACAGATCGCCCATCCGCTCGAGCGTCTCGGCGACGATCAGCGGCTTCATCTCCAGCTTCTGCTGGCGCGAGAACGCTAGCAGCTGGCGGGTCAGGTTGGCGCCGCGGTCGGCCGCTTCGATGCCGTTCTGCGCCCAGCGCCGGACCGTTTTCTCGTCGCCGGACTTGCCGAGGATCAACTCGAATGCGCCGTGGATCGCCTGCAGCAGGTTGTTGAAATCGTGGGCGATGCCGCCGGTGAGCTGGCCCAGCGCCTCCAGCTTCTGGCTCTGCCGCAGCGCCTCCTCGGCGGCGGTCCGCGCCTCGATCTCCTCGCTGAGCCGGCCGTTGGCGCTGGCCAGACGCGCGGCGGCGCGGGTGACGAAGCTCAGTAGCAGCAGCGCCAGCAGGGTCAGGATGACGAGCGCGGTGTGGCGAGCGAGCGTCTCCGAGAGGCGCTCCGGCGCGGTCTGCAGGTAGACCGTGCCGAGGTGCTGACCCTGCTCGGCGACGGGCCGGACCACGACGACACGACCGTCGATGCGCTGCGTGCCGTCGCCCACTAGGCGAGCCGGGACGTGGTCGGCGTTCTTGCGGGTCAGCACCGCGACCTGACGCCCCAGCGGACCGAAGATGGCGGCCGCGGCCACCCGCTGATCGCGCATCAGGGCGGCCAGGTATTGGCGCATGGCGGCTTCGTCGTCGAAGGTCAGCGCGGCGCTGACGCTGCCAGCTAGCACCTCGGTCTGCGCCTCGGCCTGTTCCTGGACCGCGGTCTGGTGGACATATTCCTCGCGAAAGGCGAGGGCGATCGAGGCGGCGACCAGCACGACGGCGCCCAGCCAGATGAACAGCACCCGCACCGGCTCAGGCTCGCGCCGGCTCATCGCTTCACCTCCGCGGCCAGCGCCAGCAGTTTGGAGCTGATCCCCAGGCCGGACTGGCTGGCGCGTCCGGCGTCGATGACGAAGCGGACGCGCCCGTCCATCAACACGAACCGCACGATGCCCTTCGCGCCGCCCTCGGCGTCAGCGTCGGTGACCGTCAGCACCGGCTGGCCATCGAGCAGGCGCAGCGCCGCGGCCTGGGACTGGACGGCGGAACCGCCGAGAAAGGCGATCTGGCAGCCGCTGTCCGCATCCAGCCGCGGCAGCCGGCGGACGATGATGGGGTGGGAGCCCACGCCCTCGCCGGCGGTCAGCTGATCAAGCCTGCCGCCGAACGGGTCGTCGCCCTGGACGCAGAGCACCAACGGGTCGTTCGGTTGGGCGAACAGCGACGTGGGCCAATAGACGAAGGGCGCCAGCCGCGCCAGGTAAGCCGCCTTGACCGCCGCCACCTCGGGCTGCGGCTCCGCGGCTCTGGCCGCCTGACAGCACAAGCCCACCATCAGCGCGCTCGCCCAGCGTTGCCATCGCCGGTCCCTTCTCACGCAAACACCTTTCCGAGACACTCGCCGCCGCCGCGCCCGGCCCTCGTGAGTTGGCCTGGTCTGACGCCATCCAGAATGAAGCTTAGGCGTTAGAGTTCCCAAGCGGACGCGAGCGGTCAGGCCGGCGCGCGCGCCGGATGGGCGTCCGACGTGGTGGCGGACACTGCTTCGCGATAGTTCAGCTCGATATTCACGCCGTTGGGATCGCGCAGGAACACCTGGCGGATCGGCGTGTCCGGGACCGCAACGGCCCGGTACTTGACGCCGGCGGCGTCCAGCCTGGCGATCGCCGCGTCCCAGTCGTCGATGCGGAAGGCGAAATGGTCGAGCGCCGCCTCGCTCGAGGGATGCTTCGGCGAGGCCAGGTCCACCAGGTGCACCACCGCCTGTTCGCCCGCATAGAGCCACGCGCCGCCGAACTGGAAGTCAGGCCGCCAACCTTCAGTGAGGCCTATCGCCTCGCGGAAGAAGGCGCGCGTTTCCTCGAGTTGATGGGTGCCGATGTTGATGTGGTCGACGCCGCGAACGGCCATGGCGGAACTCCGGGTTTGCGCGGCGATGTTATCACTGCCCGCCGAGCGGCCAAAACACCGAGATCAGCAAGGTGCCGACGACGATCACCAGCACCGAGAGCGGCGCGCCCAGCCGAGTGTAGTCGCTGAAACGGTAGCCGCCGGGTCCCAGCACCAGCGTGTTGCACTGGTGGCCGACCGGGGTGAGGAAGTCGCAGGCTGCGCCGGTCGCCACCGCCATCAGCAGCGGGTCGGGCCCAAGCTTCAGGTGATGGGCGACGCCGATCGCCACCGGCGCCAGGATCAGCACGGTCGGCGCGTTGTGCATGAACGGCGCGCAGGCCATCGCCGCCAGCATCATCAGCCCCAGCACCGCCAGCGGCGGCGCGTGCAACAGCACGATGGAGAGGTTGGCGGCGACGATGTCGGCGCCGCCGCTCTTCTGCAGCGCCTCGCTCACCGGCGTCAACGCCGCGATCAGCACCAGCACCGTCCCGTCCAGCGACGCGTAGGCCTCGCGCATCGAGATCGCGCGGGTCGCCACCATCGCCACCGCCGCGATCATGAAGGCGATCGCCACCGGCAGCAGCTTTAGGGCGACGCACACCATGGCCGCCGCGAGGATCACCGCCGGTAGGACCAATGGCCGGCGCGCACCCAGCTGGACGGCGCGGTCGGCCAGCGGCAGCGCGCCGAGTTCGGTCAAGGCCTTGGAGAGGTCGGACTCGGCGCCGCGCAGGACTAGGATGTCGCCGGGCCGGATCGGCGCGGCGCGCAGGCGCTGGGTCAGCCGCCGCCCGCTGCGCGCCACCGCCATCAGCTTGATGTTGAAGCGCGACTGCAGGTCGAGGCGGCTGACCGACTGGCCGGTCAGCACGGAGTCGGCGCCGACCACCGCCTCGACCGAGCGCACCTCCTCCTTGCTGCGCTCCAGCGGGTGTTCCGAGCGATGCGGGCGCCAGCGCAGGTCGGCGATCAGCTTGTGCAGCGCATCGGCCTCGCCCTCGAGCTGGAGCACGTCGCCGGCTTTCACCTGTGTGTTTGCGTGCGGCTCGATGCGGCGATCGCCGGCCCGCACGATGCCGGTGACCGCCGCGACGCCGCCGCTGGACTTGCTGATCTCGCCGACGCGCTTCGGACCGCCGTCCCAGTCGTCTGGAATGACGGCCTCGGTGGCGTAGCTCTGGCTCGCCAGCGCCTCGGTCAGCGGCACCTGCGCCGAGCGGTCTTTCGGGAGGATGCGGTAGGCGAAGGCGAGGAAGACCAGGCCGAGCGCGGTCAGGCCCAGCCCGACCGGGGCGAAGTCATACATGCCGAACGGCTTGCCCAGCACCTGCTCGCGCACTTGGGAGACGATGATGTTGGTCGAGGTGCCGACCAGGGTGACCAGGCCGCCGAGCAACGAGGCGAAGCTCATCGGCATCAACAGGCGCGAGATCGGCGTGCCGGTGCGGCGCGAGATCTGCTGCGCGACCGGCATCAGGATCGCCAACGCCCCGACGTTCTTGCTGGCCATCGACAACAGCGCCGTCGCGGCCGCGAGCGCCGGGACCTGGGTCTGCTCGCTCTTCAGCCGCGACAACAGCGGTCGCAGCACCACCTCGACGATGCCGCTGCGCTCGAACGCGGCGCTGACCACCAGCGCCGCGGCGATGATCACCACCACGTCGCTCTTAAAGCCGTCGAAGGCGCTGGCGGCCGGCACTACGCCGATCAGCACGCCGGTCAGCACCGAGCATAGGGCGATCAAGTCGTAGCGCAGCCGCCCCCAGATGAAGAGCAGCAGGGTGACGCCGATTAGCCCGAACGCCAGCCCCTGGTGAAGCGTCATCGAATTCCCGCCCAGCGTTCGGAGAGGAAACGAACGTGGCCGGAAATGGCTGCGTCGGCGCGCTAGCTGCTCGCAGCGTAACCCCTCACCTTCACACGATGCTGACGCATCGGGCGTGGGAAGGTGAGGGGTCACGCGGTCGGACGACCGCCCTTGGGCGCCGTCAGCGGGCGGCGACCTGGGTGACGGTGGCCTCGGCGTCGCGGTCGATCAGCTCGTTGAACGGGTCGACGCCGGCGAATTTGGGCAGCCGGCCGACCACCAGCGTCACGGTCTGCACGCCCGAGTGGATCGCCAGCTTCTGCACCGCGATCACCTTGCCGGAGTCATAGCCGTCGGCGCCGGGCTTGATGTCGAAGGCGCCGACGTCGAGCGTCTCGTTCATCGGCGCCGCCGTCTCGCGGCCCTGGCCGTCGGCGTAGAGCTTCTTGGCGTCGACGGTGAAGGTGAGGTTCCACTTGCCGTCCGGCCGCCTGGTCGCGACAGCGTTCGAGGCCTTCACCTCATAAAGCGTGATCTTCTCGAACAGGTCGGTGATCAGCGACTGCTTGTCGGCCGGCGCCTCGGCGCGCAGGTCCTTCACTAGGTCGAGCGAGGTCGGATAGGGCGGACCCTTGAAGGCGTAGTCGTGCAGCAGATGGCGCAGGGCGCGGTTGACCGCGGCCTCGCCGATCTGGTCCTGCAGCCGGTACATCGCCAGCGAGCCCTTGCGATAGTAGATGTAGTCCTGGTCCTCGACCCGCTCGAGCGGCAGTTCCGCCTTCACCGCGCCGCCCCGGGCCCGCAAATAGCTGTCGAGCTCGAACTTCAGGAACTTGCGCATCATGTCGGCGCCGTACAGGTGCTTCATGACCATGCCGGCGGAGTACTGGGCGAGGGTTTCGGAGAGGATCGGGCCACCCTGCTCGTCCGCCTCGATCTCCTGGTGCGCCCACCACTGGTGCGCCAGCTCGTGGGCGCCGACGTAGGTCACCATGTCGACCCGGGTCGGATCGCTGTTGTCGGCGATGAAGAATATGCCCTCCGACCACGGCACCGTGCCCGCGAAC
>Ga0302324_100024248_pt1 | contig 11699 bp, 10 predicted proteins | sample Palsa_T0_1_FD_201949 | JGI IMG/M metagenome (GOLD analysis project Ga0302324, IMG submission 201949) | Peat permafrost microbial communities from Stordalen Mire near Abisko, Sweden - Palsa_T0_1 | ecosystem: Environmental > Terrestrial > Soil > Palsa > Peat permafrost | place: Sweden: Abisko... | reverse complement strand
GATGGTCGTCGCGATCGTCTTCGGGACGATCTACGGCGCGATCTCGGGAACCGCAGGCGGCGTCGTCGACGCGGTGATGATGCGAATCGTCGACGCGCTCTTCTCGTTCCCGGCCTTCTTTCTGATCATCACGGTCGAGGCGCTGCTCAACCGGTTCGCGCTCGTCATCATCGTCTTGATCCTGGGGTTCCTGTCGTGGATGAGCGTCGCGAGGCTCGTGCGAGCGGAAGTGCTCTCGCTCAAGCGGCGCGACTTCGTCGAGGCCGCGCGAGCGATCGGCGTATCGCCGGCGCGGCTGGTCCTGCGGCATCTGATCCCCAATGCGCTCGCGCCGGTCATCGTAACCGCGACGTTCTCGATCGGCGACAACATCTTGGCCGAAGCCGGGCTCTCGTATCTCGGCCTCGGCGTTCAGCCGCCGATGCCGTCGTGGGGGAACATGCTGCAGGACGCGCTCCTGCCGGCGGTTCGCTCGGCGCCGTGGCTGGTCGTCACGCCGGGGCTGCTCATCGTCGTGACGCTCGTCGCGTTCGCGCTGATGGGCGAAGGTCTGCGCGCCGCCGTCGACGTGACGGCGACCTGAGGCGCTGCCGCTCTAGCCTTTTCAGTCGCACTCATCGCCGGAGCCGCGAGTTCCGGTGAACTGAACGGGCGGCGGGTTGGGCGACCCGACTTTCCCTTGAACGTACTTCGCTTGGACGCCGTTGAGGGCGGCGCCGTGAAGCGCAATCGTCCCTGCTAGGTGCCGTTGATCGATTCGGAAAGCGATTCGCGGTCGATCGTGCTCTTGAAACCCTGACCGCCGTTTCCTTTGGGATAGAAGATCGTGCAGAGGTTTCCGTTACAGTTGATGACCGTAAATTGGTTGCGCCCGGGCCCACGATCGTACAGCGCGTTATAAACGATGCCGCCGGGCGCGCCATACGCCTCTGTCCCGGTGAATGCGACCGAAGCGCCGTCGCGGCGAAGATAGAGCGTCGAACGAACTGATGCACGATGAGCGTAGACTCCCTTGAAGGGGGGATACCCGTAGGGCCCGGGACTTACCCGGGCCCTAGTTGGTTTGCGACGAGTTTTCTATCTAGCGGTGACGATCGCTCCCGGACGAACCGCGATTGCTCGAGGAAGGCCGGCTGTTGTTCACAGCGGGCCGGCCGGTATTCGCCACGGGACGGCTGTACGAACCCGTGCTTGCGGGCCGAGAGCCGGCGTACGACGCGCGCGGCGTGTAGCCCTGAGTCGTCGAACGCGTCGTCGTGTAGTTGTAGTTGTTGACCGTGCTACGCGTCGTCGCGTTATACGAACGCTGGTTGTTGTTCGCATTGTGGTCGTTCACGTTGCGATCGTTGTGATTCTCGGTCGCCGGACGCGTGCCGTAGTGCGTGTCGCGCGGCGCGACGTAGCCGTGGCCGTAAGCGGTGTCGCGGAACCCGTAGAATACGTGCCCGACGAACGGTCGCTGTTCGATGCGGCCGAAGTTGAAGAAGAGCGTGAACGATGGGCCGTAGCCGTACGGGTAGCCCGGATACCACCAGCCCGCGCCGTAATAGATCGGAACCGGGAGCGGTCCGCCGTAGGTGTACGGCGTGTCGATTTCGTTCGCTTCGAAGACGGGGCCGTTGCCGTAGCCTTCGATCGTAACGTTCATCCCCGGCGCGAGCGTCAAGCCCGTCGGGTTGATGATCGTTCCTTGATGCAGTTCGACGGTATCGCTGAAACCGCGATCGTCGGCGACGGTGATGTGCCAGACGTCGTTGATCGCGATCACCCGGCCGGTGATCGTTTCGTCTTGACTCGGAGAACCCGGTTGGGCGTACGACGGAACGCCTTGCGCCGAGGCGGCGAGCGGCAGGACCAAACCGGCGACGGCTAGGACCGCTGCACCGAGCAGCCGTGGAAGTATTTTGTATGAAAGCATGGAGTTCGTTCCTCTGGTGAGCCCTCTACCGGGCGTTGGTGAAGCGTATTGCGCTGTCGTTAGAAGAACGTGAGAGGCCTCGCGAAACGTTCTTATAGTTCCCTGGCACATGCCGTCCTTCATCCATATACGTATACCCCGACGCGAACCCTGAGAGTTTCCTGGGAACGTTTTCACGAAGGCTCGTTCTGATGGGCGCACCACTCGAGGGGATTCGCGTCATCGAGATCGGCAATTTCATGGCGACGCCCTTCGCGGGGATGCAGCTCGCCGATCTCGGGGCCGACGTCGTGAAATTGGAGAACCCCGAGGGCGGCGATTTCTCGCGCTCGAGCGCACCGTTCATCGACGGAGAGAGCTCGAACTTCATCCGGCTCAATCGCAACAAACGCAGCATCGCGCTCGACCTCAAGGCGCCTGAGGGCAAGAGCGCTTTCAAGCGCATGATCGAGCGCTGCGACGTCGTGCTCGAAAACCTGCGTCCCGGAACGATGCGCGACCTTGGCCTCGGCTACGAGGTGCTCGTAGAAATCAATCCGCAGCTGATCTACGTCGCGGCGTCGGGTTGGGGCCAAGACGGACCGTATGCCGCGCTTCCCGGGCTCGACATCATGGCGCAGGCGATGAGCGGTCTGATGAGCATCACGGGCGAGCCGGGCGGTCCTCCCATCAAGGTCGGCGTCCCCGTCACGGATCTCGTTGCGGGTTTGTACGGCTCGCTCGCCGCGGTCGCCGCGCTCTACGCGCGCCGCGACGGCGCGGGCGGGCAGTTCATCGACGTCTCGCTCTTCGAATCGGGCGTCGCGCTCGCCGTGTGGGAAGCCGGAAGATACTTCGCGACCGGCGAGGTGCCGCAGCGCCAGGGATCGGCCCACCAGGCGACCGCGCCGTATCAGGCGTTTCGCGCGAGCGACGGTCACTTCACCGCCGGCGCGACGACGCCGAAAAACTGGAGCGCGTTCTGCACGGTCGTCGGCCTCGAGAGCATCGAACGCGAAGCGCGCTTTCGCGACTCGTCGGTGCGCCATCAGAACCTCGCCGAGCTCGTCGAGTTGATCGAAGCGAAGACGGTCGAGCGCACCGCCTCGGAGTGGATCGCGCTGCTGCAGGCTGCCGGCGTTCCGGCGGCGCGGATTCAATCGTTCGACCAAGTCTTCGGCGACGTGCATTTGAAGGCGCGCTCGTTCTTTGCCGACGCGCCCCATGCTACGCTCGGCGAGGTTCGGCAGGTCGGCTCGCCGATGCGTTTCTCGCTGACGAAGACGGTCATGCGGTCCGCGGGTCCGCTGCTCGGCGAACACTCGCGTGAGGTGCTCGGCGATTACGGCTTCTCCGAGGGCGAGATCCTCGAACTCGAGCGCGACGGCGCCATCGCCGCATCGGCGGTGACTCGCTGATGGCCGGCGACGATATCCTCGTCGAGCAGCTCGGTCGCATCCTGCGCGTGACGTTCAATCGTCCGGCGGCGCGCAACGCGATGACGTTTGCGATGTACGAGCGCCTCTACGAGATCTGCGCGGAGATCGACGCGAACCGCGAGTTGCGCTGCGTCGTCTTTACGGGTGCGGGCGGCGAGGCGTTCGTCGCCGGCACCGACATCTCGGAGTTTCGCGATTTCGGCAGCGAGGCCCAAGCGCTCGAGTACGAGCGCAAGATGGAGCGCGTCTTCGGCCGCTTGGAGGACGTGAAGATTCCAATCCTCGCGGCCATCTCGGGCGCGTGCACCGGCGGCGGCGCGGGGATCGCGGCGGCCTGCGATCTTCGGATCGCCGGGCCGTCGGCGCGGTTCGGTTTCCCCGTCGCACGAACGCTCGGCAACTGTCTCTCGATCGGCAACTACGCGCGCTTCGTTTCGCTGATCGGCGCCGGTCAAGTCAAGCAGATGCTCTACACGGCCGAGCTGTTCGATGCGCGCCGGATGTACGAACTCGGGTTCCTCAACGAGATCTCCGAGAGCGACGACGTCGTCGCGACGCGCGCGCTCGAAATAGCGGAGCGCATCGCCGGCAACGCGCCGCTCACGATCTCCGTTACCAAAGAAGCGCTTCGGCGCATCGCGCGCGGCCAGACCGCCGGCGGCGATGATCTCATCCTCAAGTGTTACACAAGCCGTGACTTCCGCGAAGGGATGAGCGCGTTTCTCGAAAAGCGCCTCGCCGACTGGCGCGGCGAGTGACGCGCTAATTCCCGAGCGTTCGTTCGACCCACGCCGCAACCGAGAGCAGCGCGGCGTCGGCCGCGGGCGGACCGACGAGCTGAATACTGAGCGGAAGGCCGTCGACGTCGAAGCCGATCGGCAGCGAGATCGCGGGTAATCCCAGGAGCGTCCACGGGGTCTGTCCGGGCGGCGCGCCCGTCGTCTCGCGCGGCGGAGCGGGCCCGGCGCAGAGAACCGCGAGCGCATCGACCTCCGCGAACAGCGCCGGGAGTTCGCCGCGCAAGCGTTCGCGCTCGCCGATCGCCTGCTCGTAGGTCTCGCGCGAAAGCGTCGCACCCAGCCGCACCATCTTGAGCACCGAGGGCGGCGCTTGCGGTTCCTCGAGAAGAAATCCGAGCGCTTCGTGCATCTCGTACGCCATGATCGCATCCGCCACCGCGTTGGCGCGTTCGGCGAAGGACGCGAGGTTGGCGGGGCTGAGGATCGCGCCGTGCGCGGCGCAGACGTTCAGCGCCGCGAGCGCGGCGTCGTGCGCGACCCGCCCGTAGAGGCCGCAGTACAAGGTAACGTCGACGCGTACGCGCGGAGCGCGCGACTCCGCCGCGGCGAGTCCCGGCATGAGGACGGCTGCGACGCGCGCGACGGTCTTCACGTCGCGCGCCAAGATCCCGACGTGATCGAGCGAGCGCGCGAGCGGCCAGACGCCTTCGATCGGAATCGCGCCATAACTGGGCTTGAAGCCGACGACGCCGCAAAAGCTCGCCGGCCGCAAGACCGAGCCGCGCGTCTGCGTGCCGAGGGCGAAGGCGACGTGTCCCGCGGCGACGGCGGCAGCGCTGCCGGCGCTCGATCCGCCCGGCGTCCGATCGCGGTGCCACGGATTGCGCGTGACCGCGGGGTCAAGGAAAGCAAACGCCGTCGTCTCGGTCTTGCCGGCGATCCTCGCTCCGGCTTCGCGCAAGCGCGCGACGCACCACGCGTCGCGCTCGGGCTGCACGACGCGAAACTCGACGCCGAATGCCGTCGGCATCCCGGCGACGTCGATGATGTCCTTGATGCCGCAGGTCAGATCGGCGAGCGGGCCGCTCCGGGGCCGCTCGTCGTCGGGAGCGAGATGAACCCAGGCGCGCAGCTCGCGGTCGTCGATCATGGTGACGGGTTAGCCGTCGATGTGCAGCGTCTTGCCGTCGAACGTTCGCACGACGAACGGCCCGTGACGGCGCGGCGCCGCCCGCGCGCGGTCTCGCAGCACGCCGAGCGCCGCCGCTTCGCCGAGGTGCAGCCCCGCGAGACAATCCGAACGGGAGTGAACGCCGGCGGCGATCCGTCCGAACGCGTAGTTCGAGGCGAGCTTGTCGAGCTCGCCGCCGAGGGTCAAGCCGGTTGCCGACTGCTCGACGAGCGCGGTGCCGTCGGCGTTGGGCGCGACCGTTTCCGGAAATCTGATCTCATCCTTTATGAAGGCCTTGAAGATCGTGACGTTCGCGCCGCTGATGATCGCATGCGCCGCCGGAAACGAGGGGTGCGGCGGGCACCCGGACGGATAGGCTTGCGGGAGCAGGGCGTTTCCATTTGCCGTCTGGTTTGCGTCGACGGCGTGCGCGTGCAGCAGCGTCGGGTGAATCGGGAGCGATTCTCCCGAGCGAGCGCGGTCGACGAGCAGCGCCAGCGCTTCGGGGCGAACGCGGCGGTGGACCATGAACTTCGCAAAATAAACGGCGTTCCCGGCGATCGCTTGCGCGCGCGCCGCCAATGCGTTCATCTCGACTGCGTCGAAGTAGGGCTGCTTGGCGTCGGCGGGCATGCTTTGCAAGAACGCCGCGGTATTGCCGAGGACGTCGAAGCCGCGGCTGATGTAATCGGCCAAGCAGCGCAACGTGGAGATGTAGCGCGAGCGGTCTTCGCGCTGCGTCGGGGCGAAGACGGGATTTCTCTGCATCGCAATCAGCGCATCGCGCGTCGTCAGATAGTCGCGGCCGGGGATCGCAAACGTTGCCATATGCGGAGTGGGCGGCGCGGGTTCTCGCAAGAGATCGATGTAGAGAAATTGCGAGATGTACGGGCCGGCATACAGGGGACCGTCCCGGCGAAAGACGTGCGCCGCATCGGTTGAGAGCTCGGCGCAGGCCGCCGCGATCGTAGCGTCGTCGCCGAAGCGAGCAAACGGAACATCGCGCGCGCGAGCGGCCCAATACACCTCGATCATCTCGGCGGCCATCGCGGCCGAAGCGAGCGCCGCCGGCGGCGTCAACTCGAATTGGGTCGGATCGTCTCCCTCGTACTCGTAGCCGAGATCGCACGTCGCGGCGACGAGACCGAGGAGAATCGGCGCCGCGATTCGCTCTAGCGGCTCGAGCGCGCCGCCGCGAAGCGCCGCGAGATAAGTTCGGTACGCCGCCGGATCGACGCGGCCGCGGTCGTCGTGCGGCAGGCCTTTTGCGTACGAGCCGAGGTAGTGTTGGTCGGCGTAGCGCGCGTCGTCGCCGTTCGAACGATGGATGACGCCGTGGTGGGGAACGCGAGCGGCCCCCGCCGTCCGGATCGCGCGCAAACGCTGCAATCGGGAAGGAGCGGAAGCCGCTTCGAGGTCCGGATTTGGGATGCCGAGCGCCCCGGCGACACTTAGCGTGCCGAGGAACTCAGCACGTTGCATTACGGAGCCGTGCTGATCTTGATCACGTCCGACGATCCGTTCAACGTCACGACGTTGGAGAATACGTGTAGGGCACCGAGCGTGCCGAGCGTTTCGCTGTTTTTAGGGGCGTTGTACAATTTCGACGTCGCCGGCGCGAAGGTACCCTCGAGCGAGCCCTTGTTGAGCAGGCTCGCGCAGCCCGTGAGCGACAGCTTTTCCGAATACGGAACGGGCACGGCGTACGAGCACGCGCCGCCCGCGCCCGGCGTGGTCGGCCCTTTTCCGACGACGTTGCCTTTGGCGTCGTGGAATTCGACGCCGACGCCCGAGCAATTGAGTCTGACGCCGGGGCCGCCGATGACGGTCCCCTTGAGAACCATCGTGAGGGGGGCCAGCAATTTGGCGGGGGGAGGGGTCCCGGTGGGAGCTGCCGCGGCGATCCCGGTGACTGCGGTCGCGAGTGCGACCGTAAGCGCGGCGCGGCCGAAAATGGACATCATTATAGTCAGAGCCTCCAAAGCCGGAAATACACCGGCTGGTACGTGGGGAGAGAGGTCCGTTCGAGCAGGTACTCTGTCCAACCAACGCTTCCCCGCGCTCAAAAGTTCAGCGTATCAGCTCTCGCAGATAGACGTCGTTTGTTTCTGCATCGTGGAGACCGGACGGACGCCATAGGGCCCGTAGAGTTGCCAGGCGGCGCCGTACGCGACGGAGTCTCCCGCCTCATACCACCAATGAAACGTCGATTGCAGCGACCCGCCGGAGGCTGCGACCTCAACGCGTGCGCCGCGATCGCTATTGGGAGCCGTCAGAGCGGACGAGCTATCGGAATCCGACCACGCGCCTTCGACGAACGTGTTCTGAACCGTGTAGCCGTTGACGAGGGCGGCGTTGACGCCCAGAACGTCGTTGTCCTTACCGCCAAAAAAAGTACCCGAGCGGTTTCCGTCGGAAGCAAACCGAGCGTTGCTCGGACCCAATCCCACATCTGCGGTTGCACCGTCGGATGCGGTAACGAACTGGCCGCCCGGATCGAACGATGGATCGGGCGTGACGTAGGTGTCGACGGTGATCGTATACATCACCGGCGTGTACGAAATCGGCAAACTCGTTTGCGCAAGGCCGTTCGAAATGATCAATTGCCCGGACGCGTTTGGTCTCCATGCGCCGTAAACGAGTTGCGGGAGGAGCGCCATGACCGCGCTGCCGTCGCCCGAGACTTGGCTGATTGCGAGCGGCGTCGCGCAGGTGGCGTTGGGAGTACTAAATTGGAGCAAGATCGATGGTTGCTTCCCTGAAATCGCGAGATTCGGACCGACGATGAAGAGAGCGAATCCCGGACCGCCCGGACCGAGCGTGATCGGTTGGCCGGGGACGACGTTGACGTAGTCGACCGAAAGAACGTTGGGGGTCGGCGGGCCTGCAATCGTTGGATTTCCCTGATTGAAACCGGGCCGAATGGTACCGTTATACCGAAACCGCGCGAGCGACATAAGATGCCGAGCGGACTCGCGCGCGAGAATCTGGGTCACGGTCAGCACCGGGTGGTGCTGGAGGATGACCTTTCCCGCGACGCGTTTGCGCGCCGCGACGTGTGGGCGCATGACGACCACTCGCCGAGGAGAGGCTTGTTGCGGGTTGACGCAGAGCCTGATGCCTTTGGCGCGCAGGCGCTTCAAGCGTTGTTGAAAGTCCGGCGTCGGGTGGGCGCAGCGTTGCGCGAGCGTTGGTCCGAAGTGCGCCTTACTCGGCGCAACGCTCGGAACAGTAGCGAGAAGCGCCAACATGACGACGAAAAGAAACACCTGGGCCTCCTAAACGGCAGGTCGTAGTATGCGGCTTACGCCGCGCCGGTTGTTGAGGCATCTTTTGACGACCCAGGCTAGTCGTCGTGGCCGAGGTTCTCGATTCCGTAGTGTTTGAATTGTGGCCAGCTCAGGGGGAGCGGCGGATGCATCCCGCGACAAAGCACGATCGGGCGATCGACTTCGTATGGCATCGCATAGCGCGATCGCCCGAAGCTCGCAACGACCTTCGCCGAATCGCACATGACCGACCACTTCGCGGGATTCACGTTGACGGCGATCACGAGTGAGCCGTCATAGCCGCGCGGTCCCCATAGGTAATACTGATTGTTTCCGCTGAGCGCCGGCGGCAAGCCCCTTCCGTAGACGTCGATCGCGCTCGCCTCGCCGTAATTCGAAGCGAAGATCGCTGCCTTCGCGCGGTCCGCCGGGGGCAGGGATGCATAGACGTCCTCGACGCGGTGCGCGAGGCCGCGCCAACCGAACTCGTCCGAGAAGACCTGCATCAGCGGCGCGCCGATGCCGGCCGCTTCGATCGGCGCGGGCCGAACGCCGGGGCGATCGAGCAGCGCCAACAAACGCGCCGGCGGAAGGATCGGCAGGACGAACGGGAGCGCGAACGCGCCGTTGAGTGCTGCGAGCGTCGCCCAGATGCCGATCACGGTGCGCCAGAGCCGCGTGCAGGCAGCGGCGCCGAGCGCGAAGATGGTCGGGTAGGCGCCGGCCATGTAGTACATTTTGCCGTGCGTTGCGACGACGATCACCGCCATGACGACGAAGGTGACTGAGAGAAAACGGTAAGGCGCAAGCCGCCGCGAGAAAAACGGCGCGATGATTCCGGCGAGCCACAGGGGCGCGAGTAGAACGTTCGCTGTTAGAATTTGGGTGATCGTGAACTGGAGCGGCGTCCCGGTGAAGTTCCCGGAGTTGTCGTTACGGACGAGTTCAAGGAACGGGAAGCCGTGGGCGGCTTGCCAGACGACGTTCGGCAGCGCGATCAGCGACGCGATGCCGATCCCGATCCAGAGGTCGCGAGAGCGAAGGATCGCGCGCGGTCCTGCGAGCGTGATGCCCGCGAACAAGCCGATCGCCCACATCAGAATCCCGTAGCGACTCTCGAAGGCGAGGCCGGCCGCAGCGCCGGCCCACCAAAATGCGCGCGGTTCGGCGCGCAGGAACGCCCGCGTCACGAGATATGCCGTCAGCGTAAAATAGAGCGCCTCGAACGTCGACGTGTTCAGCGTCGCCGTCATCGCCGTCACGAGCGCCGAGGCCGCTGCGGCGACCGCGGCGAGCCATGCGCCGCGTGTCGTCGCACCGAGAAGCTGCGCGAAGGCGACGGTCAACGGGACCAGCGCGACCGCGGCGAGCACCGCCGGAAGCCGCAAGAGCCAGACGTGCGTCCCGCCGAGTTGCGTCAAGGCGGAGATGAGCGGGACGAGCGGCGGCTGATCGACATAGCCGAACGCCGGATGCCGGCCACAGACGATGAAATACAACTCGTTGCGGAAGAGGTCGTACTGGCCCGCGAATGCGCCGTGCACGATCGCTACGATCACGCCGACGATCCCGGCGGCCCACCATGCCCCTCTGCTCATCGCCCAACCATACGACGTGCAAGTTGCAAAGTCAGGCCGAAGGGCGCCGGTGCGAGCAGCACGTACGCGATCACCGCTAGAGCGATGAAGTGAAGTTGTGGTATTATCCTGTCATGGAACAGCGCCGACCCGAGCCGGACCCGTTCTTCGGACAACTGAAGAAGGATGTCCAGGAGGGCATTGACGCAGCCGATCGCGACGAGGTGGTCGACGCTGAAGATGTCTGGCGTGAGTTCGGACTGGATTTTCTCTGAAACCACCTGACTGATGCACCGAGAAGCAGCGCGCCGACATTGCGTTGCCGCCGTTGTGTTTGGGTCGTGATCGGGGAATGCTCAACGTACTGCATTAGCGTTCTTTTCTGCAGTGCCTTGCGATACGTTTAGAACTCGCGTCGATAACGTCCTAATGCCGCCGCCGACGTGTTGTGAGACCTTGACAGCGTAAACCTCGGTCTTGTCCATCCGTCCGTTTAGCTGCGGGTTGATAACGTTTTGGCGCTGCAGCGCGAGCCCGTAGCCGGCGCTGCTCGAGGAACCGCCGTGGCCCGTTGTCGTCGAGCTGCCGACGTTCTCGGAGATCCGGGCGACGTCGACGGCGCCGAGCAGAAAGTTCATGCGCTCGATCGTGGCGCGATCCTCGGTGCGGAAGCAGATCGTTTGCCGGAAGTTTTGGAGCACCGTGTCCGCGAGGTCGCGGTCGCCGATCGCGGCGTAGAACGAACTGACGCCTTGGGCCGAGACGACGCCGATGCAGCCGCTCGAACGCGACTTGTCCCGAAAATTGAGGTCCGACACGCCGTCCTTGGCGCAGCTGACGATTTCCTGATATTCGTCGCAGAAGAAGAAGACCGGACGGCTTTGGTTCCAGGCCTTTTCGAATCGCCGGCGCTGCATGAGGTTGAAGAAGCGGAGCTTGATGAACGTATACGCGGTCTTCGCGCCGAGGCCATAGAGCGCGAGCGGAAGCGCGACGAGATAGACGTCGTCGTCGAGCACGGCTTCCATGCGCGCCTGCGTACCGGCTTCGGTGCAGAACGCGTCGACGAGGTCCGGATGATTGAACGGCGAGAGCACTTGCGCGACCTGGGCGTTGACGTTCGATTGGACCTTCGGCTCAAAGTGCGCGAAGACGTCTTCGTGATACGCAAGATAGCTGCGTAGAAGGCGCTCATCGCGATCGCGGCCGTCGAGGCTGAACGAAAGCAGGGCGTCCGTCACCTCGCGATCCCACGCTTCACGGGTCTTCGGTTCGAACAGATACCGATAGAGGCCGTCGAGCGCGTAGCGTTCAGGAAGGTAACTCAACACGCCCAGGGCGTTGAGCATATAAGGCCTCCTTCATCGGGCTTAAACTGGTTAGGCGTTTTCGGTCGGTGATATCGAGGGTAAAGACGCCAACACCGCGCCAACCGGCCGCCAATTATTCTATCCCAGTCACCAATGGAGCGATTGCAACGTGAACACCAGCGATTTCTTACTCGAACGGCTCGTCGAATGGGGCTTTAAGCGCGTCTACGGTTACCCTGGCGACGGTATCAACGGCATTATGGGGGCCTTCGATCGAATAGGCGATAAACTCGAGT
>Ga0302324_100024247_pt1 | contig 11699 bp, 9 predicted proteins | sample Palsa_T0_1_FD_201949 | JGI IMG/M metagenome (GOLD analysis project Ga0302324, IMG submission 201949) | Peat permafrost microbial communities from Stordalen Mire near Abisko, Sweden - Palsa_T0_1 | ecosystem: Environmental > Terrestrial > Soil > Palsa > Peat permafrost | place: Sweden: Abisko... | reverse complement strand
CATGGTGTTGCTTCCATCTCTGTCTCGAACACCGCCAGATGCTCGAGACTGAGTAGAATCAATGCCATGCACTCCGTCTAGCAAAACCCCTGCCGATCGGTCGTGGCACAAGGCCGGCCATGACGGTCAGAGTGTTGTCTTCGGTCGGCGTGAGACCGTCCTAATAGAGCCCGGGAATCAGCCGCGCCGTGCGGGCGCGGTAGGCATCGTATGCATCGCCGAACTGCGTGTGCAGCAGCGCTTCCTCGGCGCGGATGCGCGCGAGCAGCGGCGGCAGCAGCAGCGCGGCGAGCAGCACGCCGACTCCGGAGCGAAAGGCGAGGCCCCAGCCCAGCGTGCAGACGAGCAGCCCCAGATAGCTGGGATGGCGGATCATGCGATAGACGCCGCCGGTGACCAGCCGATGGTCGGGCTGGATGGCGACCAGCCCGCTGAACCGATTGCCGAGCACGAAGACCGGCCACAGCCGCAGCGCGCCGCCGGCCGCGCACAGCCCGACGCCCAGCCAGCGAATGCCGTCGCCGCCGATGGTCCAGAACGCGATGCGGTCCGTGTAGGCCGGCAGCCAGGCGTCGAGCAGCCCGATCAGGGTGAAGGCCGCGATGACCCAGCGGTTGCCGCGGTCCTCGCGCACGCCGGGGCTCAGATTGCCACCGGCGAACAGCGCCGCGACGGTCAGCGCGGTAAACACGACCGCGAGCCCGATCAATGCCGGGTGAGCGAAGAATGCCGCCAGCCCGCCCCAGCCGAGCACGGCCAGGCCGAGATAGGCAACGGTGCCCATGACGACCAAGATCACTCTGACGGGAAGCGTCATCATCTGCGACGCCGACGATACGCCTCGGCGATGCAGGATGGCGAGGTCGCTGCGCCATCCGTGCCCCACTCGCTCATTCCAGCCGCTCGACCTTGCGCAGCGCGGGAAACAGTTTCATCCAGAGCAGCGCCACCGCGATGGTGCCGAGCCCGCCCAGCAGCGCCGCCGGCATCGCGCCGAGCAGCGCCGCCGTGATGCCGCTCTCGAACTCGCCGAGCTGATAGGACGCGTTGACGAACAGGAAGTTCACGGCGCCGACGCGGCCGCGCATCGCGTCCGGGGTGGCGAGCTGCACGAGGGAGATGCGGATCACCATGCTGACCGTGTCGGCGGCGCCCAGGACGGCGAGCGCGAGAACCGACAGAAAGAGCGAGCGCGACAGCGCGAACACCGCCGTCGCCAGGCCGAACACGATGACGGCCTGGAACATTCGCAGCCCGACCCGGCGCCGGATCGTGTAGCGCGCCAACACCACCGTCATGAGCAGCGCGCCGACCGCCGGCGCGCCGCGCAGCACGCCGAGCCCCCAGGGGCCGGTCTGCAATATGTCGCGGGCATAGATCGGCAGCAGCGCGGTCGCGCCGCCGAGCAGCACGGCGAACAGATCGAGCGAGATCGTCCCGAGGATCGCGGGGTTGCGGCGCACGAACCCGACGCCCGCGAACAAGGCGGCAAATGTCGGCGGCTCCTTTGCGGCAACCGGCCGGTCCAGCCGGATTGCCCCGTTGAGCAACCCTGCCAGCAGCCAGAACACCGCCATCACGGTGTAGGGCACGCCGGGCGCGACCGCGTAGGCCAAGCCGCCGAGCGCCGGACCGCTGATCATGGCGACCTGGAACGAACCGGTAGCGATCGCGGTGGCTTTCTGCAGCATGCCCTCGGGCGCGACACCGGGCAGCAGGGCGGCCGCCGCCGGGCTTTCGAACGCGATGGCAGCGCCGAACACTGCCACCGCGGCAAAGATCTCCGGCACGGTCAGCCAACCGGCGAAGCTGCCCCAGGCCAGGAACGCGGCCGTCAGCGCTTCGGCGATCTGGCAGATCTGCACCACGCGTTTGCGGTCGTAACGATCCGCGACGTGCCCCGCGGCAAATGTCAGCAGCGCGGTCGGGACGAACTGTGCCAGCCCGACCATACCGAGGTCGAACGCGCTGCTGGTCAGTGCATAGACCTGCCAGCCGACGGCTACGGCGGCGATCTGATAGGAAAATTCGGAACCGCCGCGCGCGCAAAAATAGAGCAGGAAAGGCCGGTGGCCGAACAGGACTCCGGATCTGGCCGACGGGCCGGCAGACATCCGCGCGCGTCAGGCCTTCTCGAACAGGCGCTGGCCGATGAACTCGCCCTTCGCGACGCCGCCGGGGCAGGCGAACAGCCCGCCGCCCGTGTTGGTCACGAACTGGTTCATCATGTCGAAGCGCGACAGTCGATCGAAGATCTTGATGAACCCGGTGCGCGGATCGCTCTGATAGCAGATGAACAGCAGCCCGGCGTCATATTCCATGGCCTGGCGCCAGGGCGGCCAGCGCTCGGCGATGAAATTCACGCCGTCATTGTAGGAATAAGCGCGCCGCAGGATCCGCGCGCCGTCGTTGCTCGCCGCCGTGGCGAGCCGGACATGAGAATTCTCGGCGATGACGGGATTGCCGTCCGGGTCGACGGCGTCCAAGTCCACCGGGTCGGATTCCCGCTTTCCGCCGAGCGGCGCGCCGGAATATTTGTGCCGGCCGAACGTCTGCTCCTGGAAGCTCACGTTCATGCGGTCCCAGTGCTCGAGCGCCACGCGGGCTCGCCGCACCACCACGTAGCTGCCGCCGCGCATCCAGGCCGGCCCGCTGTTGCCGACCCAGACGAATGTCTCCATCAGCTTGGCATCGTTCGCCGCCGGGTTGGCCGTGCCGTCCTTGAAGCCCATCAGGTTGCGCGGCGTCTCCTCGGCGCCGTGGCCGGCGATGAAACCGGCCTGCGCCCAGCGGATCTGCGCCACCTCGTAGGCCAGCCGGGCCAATTGCCGGACCGCGTGGAAGGCGACCTGGGGATCGTCCGCGCAGGCCTGCACCGAGAGGTCGCCGCCGGTGCGCTCCTCGACCAGCTGCTCGCCGGGGAATTTGGGCAGGTCGACCAGCGCATCCGGCCGCTGCGCCGCGAGGCCGTAGCGATCCTTGCCGTCCTTGACGAACAGCCCGGCGCCGAAGCCGAAGGTGATCGTCAGGCGCGCCGGCGGCAGGTCGAGCGCATCGCCGCTATCGGCGCCCGGACCACCGGCCGCGCGGTCGAGCGAAGCTGCGGTCTCGCCGCTGCTCATCCGGGCGGCCGCCTCGGTCCAGCGCCGCATCAACTCGGCCACGTCGCCGCGCTTGGTCGCGACCAGGTCGAACGCGGCGAAATAGCTGTAGCCCTGCGCCGGCGTCGTGATGCCGCCCTGATGAAGGCCCCAGAACGGCTCGGTCGCGCGGCCGCCCGGCGCGGCGGCCGGCGCGGCTTCGGCGGCGGCGCCGATCCCGAGACCCGAGCCGACCGAGGCGGCCAGCCCCGCGGTGGTCGCCAGAAAGCCGCGTCGGCTGGTGCGCGGCTTCTTGTCGTCGTCGGTCATCGGCGGGTCGCCAACATCAAAGTGTTCATGTCGTCCTCGACATAATAGAAGCCGTTGCCGTCCGGCGTCATGGCGATGCCGAACAGGTCGCCGTTGCCGGGCGGCGACTGCGCCTGGTCGGTGTCGATCCACTGCGCGTAGATCTGCTTGCCCGCGATCGGATCGACCTCGATCACGCGCCCGTCGCGGCCGTTGCAGACCAGCAGGTGCCCCGCCTTGGTGGTCGTCATGGCGAGCGGCCAGGCGAGCAGCCCGCCCTCGGTCACGACCCTGCCGGTGCCGGCGCTGTCGGTCCTTTCGACGGCGTCCGGGATTGCCGTGATGACGTTGTCCATGCCGTCGGTCACGTAGAGCGTGTTGTCGGCGCCGAGCGCGAGGCCGGTCGGCCCGAACAGGAAATTGTCGCGGTCGGCGCGCTGGGAGAAGCCGTGCCCGATCACGGTCTGGCTGACCAGCTCGGGCGGCTTGCCCTCGGCAATCTTGAGCTCGAGCCGCAGCACGGTCGCCTGGTGGATGGTGACGGGATAGCCGGTCTCGGGGTCGCGCACGCTGGGGCCTTGCAGGCCGAACCCCGCCATGCTGATGAACAGGATCGCGGTGTCGCCATTGTCGACGACCGCCATGTTGCCCCACGGGCCGTTGATGGTCGGCCCGGTCCAGGTGGCCACGAGCTGGCCCTTGGAATCGAGCACCAGCAGGCAACCGTCGCCCTTGGTGGCCGTGGTGCCGTCGGTGCTCGGCGTGCTGCCGACGATGACCCAGCCGGTCTTCAGCATGGTCATCGCCGTGGTCAGACCGACGCCGCCCGGGCATTGCGTCGTGCGCTGCGGCAGCTTGGCGAACAGGGTCGTCGTCTTGGTCGACGGCCGGTAGAGGATGATGGTGCCGCCGGTGCCCTGCAGGTTCGACACGTTGTTGAAATTGTCGACCAGCACATCGTCCTTCTGGATCACGCCGGCGGATACCGGCGCGACGACGATGGCATAGGGGTTGAGATCGCCATTGTCCGTCACCGTCGTGGTCAGGGTGACGTGGCGGCCGATGGTTTCCAGCAGGCCCCGCGGCTCGGTCGCCCACGCGGGAGCGACGGCTGCCGTGATGGCGAGGGCTGCGGCCAACGCGGAAATGTGCGGCCTCGGAAAACGCGACAGATTGGGCACCATGAATTTCGCCTTCTTCGGGTCCGTGCTCAGAACAGGATGTTGGTCCGCACGCCGATCACGACCTCGTCGCCGACGCGTTGATTCGGATTGTTGGGATTCAAGACGCCACCGCCAGGGTTGAACACATATTGGAGATCCGGTTGGATCTGCCACCAGGGCGTCGCCTGGTACTGGTAGGTTGCCTCGACGAAGGTTTCCGAGCGCCGGACCGGGAAGAACGAGCCGTTGAAATTCGCGGTGTCCTGATCCAGGGCGCTGGCCCGGTCGCTGACCTTGGCGTAGCCCACCCCGACCCCGAAGGTGTCGTCATTGCGGTATTGCAAGGGCTGATGCAGCACGAAACCGGCGTTCAGGCTGAGCGTGACCGGATTTCGGTCGGCCTCCGGGGTGCCCATGACTCGGCCGAAGACGCTCAGATTGCGGTTGGCGTCCTTGTCCCAGATCCAGACCATTTGATCGGCCACGGCGTAAATCGAATAGTTGCCGCGATGGTTGCCCGGGGTGCCGGTGCTGGCGGGATTGGCGAGCGACAGCCCGGTATTGTCGAAGCGCTGGTCGGCGAAATTTTCCGTGTCGTACCACATGCCGAGCCGATAGGTCCGGGCCAACGCGACGGGCTCGTCCGGATAGACCACATTGCCGAGCGACGGATAGGAATATTGCATCTCGGCGATCGCGAGCTGGCCGCCATGGGTCGGGAAGGTCGTGCCGGACGGGTTCGCCACTTGCGAATCCCCGCTGCTGTTGACCGCCACCGGACTGCCGTTGAACACGCCCGCCAGAAAGGTCAGCTGATTGATCGGGCGCCATCTGAAGCGGACGCCGAGCGCCGACAGCGGATAGGCCGGGCCGCCGCCGGGCAGATCGGCCGACGGCACCATCGGCCAGCCGAACATGGTGTTGACGAAATACAGCGCGTTGTTGCTGACCATGAACTCCTGATCGAGGCTCTGCTGGCCGACCTTGACGTCGAGTCGATTTTCGTCGAGGAACTTCTGCTGATACCAGAGCTCCCACAGGCGCAGCGAGCGATCGGCCTCGATACCGCTCGCGGTCTGCAGGGTCGCGAGATTTTCCGCGCTCAGATTGCTGCCATGGACGTAGAGCGCGCTCACATTGGCGAGCCCGCCATACAGACCGAAGGCCCGCTGGGTATCGAGCTGCAGGATCATCTGGGTCAGCCCGTCATAGGCGGCGCCCTGCCGGACGCCCCCGTTCGCGTTGCCGAGCACCTCGCTGGTCTCCTGCACCGCCAACGACAGGCCGTATCGGCTCAGCACCGTGCGGAGCCCCCACATGTCGCCCAGCAGGAAGTTGCTGCGGGTCAGGTTGTTCATGAATCCGAATGGACCTTCGCCCTCGCCGGCTTGAAACGAATCAGGGTCCACCGGGATCGTGACCGGCGGGGGAGCGGCGATGGCGGCACCGCTCCACATGGCTGCCGAGACGCAGGCCGCCGCAACGCCAAAACCCCACCGCGATGGCTCGTAGGGGACCGTTCGAATCATCAACCGCTGCCCTATCCATTGAGAATGCGAACGCGTCGCAATAGCGAACTGTTAGGGGGTGGCGGCGGATGCGTCAACAGAAATTCAAAACAAAACGCGCGATGCGCGGTGCTGGGGCGGCAGCCCGCCGGTGGCCGCTGCAATGCGAGGCTCGAGCGCTCGAGGTCACCTCGTGAAGCGGCGCGGCGGTCGAAAGTCCTGCATCCGAGCTAGGCGGATGCGGGCGCCATCGCGGGACCTCCGAGCTCGTCGAGGCGGCCGACGCAGACCTGATTGCGGCCACCGTTCTTCGCGGCGTACAGGGCTTTGTCGGCACACTCCAGAATCTGCTCGACACTCGCTCGGCGAACGTAGGTCGCCGCGCCGATGCTGACCGTGAAGCGCACGTCCTGCTGGCCCGCCACCACGACGATCTGGCTCACCGACTCGCGAATCCGCTCGGCCGCGATCACGCTGCCGCCCTCGTCGGTATGCGGCAACATGACGACGAACTCCTCGCCGCCGAACCGACCGATCATGTCGGTCGGCCGGAGATATTTCGATGCGGCTTTCGCCATCGCCTTGATGGCCTCGTCGCCGATCGGGTGGCCGAACGTGTCGTTGATGCGCTTGAAGTGGTCGATATCCAGCATCAGGACCGAGAAGCTGGTCTTGTAGCGCTCGGCGCGTTGCTGCTCGCGCACGAGCAGGGCCATGAAATGGCGGCGGTTGAAGATGCCGGTCAGCGCATCCGTCGTGGCGATCCGCACCAGCTGGTGCTCCGAGGCGGTCACGCGGCTGACGAGAAAGGCGATTCCCAGGATGACGATGGCCGTCATGCCGCGGTTGATCAGCACCGCCTCGACCGACTCGCCGCCGTCCTCGAGCAGCACGGCGAGGAACGTGAAACTGATGCCGAGCACGGCCACCAGGATCGTCGCCCAGTCGCGCCTGACGGGATAGATGAGGATGAAGGCGAGCGGATACAGAAACGCTTCCGTGATGTCCCCGTTCGTTTGCGCATCTGCGTAGAGGATGACCCCGCACAACACCACTGCCGCAGCGGTGAACGCGAGGTCCCGGTAGATCAGCGGCAAGCCGTGAAACATGGCGGACCCTAGATGCTCCCTCAATTTTCTACAACAAAAAATGTAGATACCACCGCGACGCGTGGCCTTAAGCATCGCCGTCTTCTCTTAACGCAGCCTTATCATCGGGACTGGGACGAACGCCGATCGGGGTGTCCAAGTCCCGGCGGCGCTGCAGCCGTGGGATGCCCGCGAGAGGCGCTCGGTCCTCGACACTCATCGGACCATCTTGATTTAATTGCGAGTGCGAACTATTCTCATTCATGCCCGCGCCGTCGGCGGGTTTCTGCCACTGCTTGGAGCTTGCCGATGGATGGATGCGCGCCCGACTGCCCGACCGAGGGGCCTGCGCTGCCGCTGGCCGACCGGCTGTTGCTCTGGGCCGTGCGGGCCTGGGTCATCGGATTGCAGCGCCGTCTGGACGTCGTCGAGCCGACGCGCTCCGCGTTTGCCCGATACGGCGTGATCGACGCCGTCGAGCTCGTCGATGGGCTGATGAGCGTCCTCGCCTGCGGCGCAGCCCAGGTGCTGCGCGTCGAGTGCGTGTGTCATCCCCGGCTGAGTGACGACGAGGCGCGCCTTCTGCGGGCAGCGTCCCTCCATCAAGGCAATCGAGGATTCGAAGCCAGGTTCTTGCTCCGCGCCATGCTGACGGCCGAGGCGAGTCGCGACGCGGGCGAGATCCTCGATCGGATCGGTCGAGTGTTCGCGGAACGCGGCCTGCATTTGTCCCGATGCGCCGCGGACACGGAGCGCTTCGTCTTCGGCGGCGACTCGGAGGCCATGCCGCACGAGCTCCGTCCGACGCTGCATTAGGCCGTCTGCCGGCCGATCGGTTTTTCCCGATACATCCAACCTTCAAAGGAACGGCAAAGGAATGGCGATGCATAACCGGATTCTAGCGGCCGTGGTGCTGCTCGCAGAGATGTCGGCCGGGAGCGCCGTGGCGGCCGATCGCCCGGTGTCGGTGTCGGTCGTGTTGACCGGCGAGGAGGGGGAGACCATGACCCTGAAGCCCGACCCCGGCGCGGTGAAGGCGGGGCGGATCACGTTCCGCGTTCAGAACGCCGCCAAGACCGAGCGCCATGAAATGATCATCGCGCGCGTCAATGATCCGAACGCTCCCTTGCCGTACGATGCGGCGAAGCACCGTGTGATCGAGAACAAGCTGCAGGCGCTTGGCGAGGTCTCCGGCATCAAGCCAGGCGAGACCAAGTCGCTCACCGTGACGCTCAAGCCCGGCAAGTATCTGCTGCTGTGCAATGTCGGGGGCCATTACGAGGCCGGCATGGCATCCCCGTTCGAGGTCGTCGAGTAAGCGCGGTCGATCCTCCGCTCACTCGATCTCGAGCCGCACGGGACGCGGGTGCCTGGTATGGCGGGTCTCGTTATGGTCGAACACGGCGACCCACAGGAACAGCGGCCGGCCGGCCACGAAATCCTGATCGTAGGGGCTGCCGCTGATCAGGTCGCGGCTCAGCTCGATCGTCCAGTGGCCGTCCTGCCACTGTCCGCCGGCCGCGACCTGGCCGCGATCGCCGGTGAACGGCCCGCTTATCACGATGCCCGGGATGATGGTGCCGACCGGAATCGCGGCATCGGCCTCCGGCGAGAACGGCACGGTCTCGCTCTCGAGCATCCACCAGCCGGGAAAACGCGGGTCCATGCTGGCGTCAGGGTCGGGGTCGAACGGGCCCATGCGCGCCGTCATCGCAGCCGCATCCTTGGGCAGGCGCACCACCTGCACGGTGCCGCGATAACCGCCCGGCGGCTCGACCTTGTAATTATAGAGATAGGCCTGGTCGCCAGGGTCGTTCCAATAGCCGGCCTGATAGCGCGCCTGGCCTGCCGCCTCGGCCGCGGTCGGATCGCGCGGTGGCCCGAAATGCTGGTCGTCGGCCTGCCCCAGCAGCCCGCCGCGCGTGCTTTTCCAATGCCAGACGTCGATCACGCTGCCGTCGGTCGTGTAGTGCTCGCCGCGGCCGTGCAGCGGCGGCGGCCGGTCGGCCAGCGGCTGCGCGCCGAGATGGAGGCTGGAATCGCCGCCCCACGCGTCGGACGGCGCGAACATGACGGCGAGCTTGTCCTCGTAATAGTCGACCACGTCGGCGACGTCGGCGCCGGTGCCGATCATGTGCCAGCCGTCTTCGCGCTTGACCAGCGGCAGACGGCGCAGCGAGCGCGTCGGATCCTCCCAGCGGAAGGCGAAATAGATCTTGCGGTCGTCGCGCACCGCGCGGATCTCGACCAGCGACTCGCCGGTGCCGCCGAGATTGGCGCCCTGCGCGGTGCGCACGAAGACCGGCCGCGCGACGCGCCAGGCCGCGTCGTCCAGCCTGCCGTCCAAAATCGGCGGGCTGTCGACCCGGACCACCCGCAGCACGTCGCGCGCGGCGCGGTCGAGGCCGAACAGGCCGCCGGCGACCACCAGCCCGACCAGGGCGGCGACCAGGAATGGCCGGCTGCGCGCCCGCGCGCCGAGCGGCGCCAGCGGCCGCACGATGCGCAACAGCTGCCGCCAGCCGCCGAACAGGTAATGCGTGGTCACGTGGACGACCACGTAGCCGAGCGTGGCGAAGGCGCACGCCAGATGCACGCTGACGATCCAGCCGCCATGGCCGAGGAACAGCAGCACGCCGGTCGTCGTCAAGGTCGCGAGCAGGCCGTAGAGCACCCAGTGCAGCAGCACGTTGAGCGCGCCCCAGCGCAGGCGCGCGTTGCGCGGCTCGACCAAGGGGCGCAGCCGCCGGAAGCTGATGCGGGTCTGCAGCCCGCTGCGCGCCATGTAGAGGACATAGGCGGTGGCGCAAAAGAACAGCGACAGGCCGGATGCCAGATGGATCGACCACAGCTCGCCCTGCGGTAGGATCGGCGTCAGCGCCTTCGAGACCGGCGCATCGAGCGCGTCGCTCGCGATGCGCAGCCCGGTCGCCAGGCTGACGATCAGCGCGATCACGGTCAGCCAATGGAGCACCACCGTGCCGGCGTCGGTGCTCGGCAGGCGCGCTCGCGGCGCGGGTCGGGGAGGCGGCGCCGGGGCGGCGTCACTGCGCGCGCGGATGTCGTTGAGCTCGACCATGAAGAGGTTCCACGCGGCCGAGTCGGGCCTCCCGATGCCGCATGATCGAGAATAGCAGGGCGCGCGGTCGGCGCAAACCGCGTGACGGAAGCGGGAACGCACCGGACGCGCGCGCCGTGCCGATTCTCGGCTCGAGCGCGCCCGCTCGGCTCAGTCGAGCGGCGGTGCCCCGGTGTAGCGGATGATGTAGAGCCCGCCGGCGAGCCGGTCGTTGGCGTAGATCAGGCCGTTCTCGTCGACCATCAGGTCGTTCATCTGGATGGTGCCGGTCTTGTTGGCGGCCGGCGGTCTGGGGATCAGATAGCCGATCTCGACCGGCTTGTCGGGATCGGCGACCGAGTAGGCGCGGATGCCGCCGTCGAACTGCGCGGTCACCACCGTCCGCTTGAGGCTGCGCTCGACCGCGCTGGCGCGGTTGAGATTGATGTTGTGCGCGCCGAAGCGCCCGCCCGCCTTGCACAGTGCCGCCTGGTCGGCCGGCGGCGGCAGCACCGATCGCGGAAACGGATGCGCCTCGTTGGCGATGTCGACGACCCAGATGCGCTTCGGCCAGTCCTCGCACTTGTCGTGGGTCGCCTCCTGCGAGGCGAGCGCGATGCCGCGGTCGAGCAGCGGCACCACCGTGTGCATGAAACCGTCGTCCAGCGATTGCCAGGAGATCCGTGAGACCAGCTTGGGATGCGCCTTGTTGGCGATGTCGAGAATGATGATGCCGCCGTCGATCCAGCCGGTATAGAGCCGGTCCGGCCGCTCGGGCGGCACCACCGGCGTGTGCAGGCGGAAGCCGGCGTCGAACGGCTGGACGCGGGGCGGCGCCGGTTGCCGGTCGCGTTCGCGTGTGCCCGGCAGCCACCACCGGCCGGCCTCCTTCGGATGCCGCGGATCGCCGAAATCGACGATCATCAGGAACTGGTCGTCGAGCGGGTTCTTCGGCGTGAAATCCCGGGCCCCCGTCGACAGGTAGGCATACCGCGCGTCGCCGAAATTGAGATAGTGGGTGCCGCGCGAATGCGCGCCGCTGAGATCGAGGTGAGAGAGCACCACCGGCTTCGCCGGATCCTTCACGTCATAGGCCGTGACGCCGCCAAAAGGCTGCCCGATCTGCTCAGTCTGGCGCGCCACCACCAGCACGTCGCCGGCGAGGCTCAGCGAATTGCAGCGCACATAGCTCGCCTCGACCGGCAGCTGCGTCAGCACGCGTGGCGCCTCCGGCCGCGTCACGTCGATCACGCTGAAGCACATCGGCGCCGATTCATGGGCGAGGAACAGCACCCGCCGCCCGTCGTCGTAGCGCTTCAGCGCCAGGCCCTCGCCACCCTTGCCGACGCCGTTCAGGTCGGAATGGCCGACGATCTCCATGTTGCTGGCGGCGATCGGCGCCGGCACCTCGTCGGCGCGCGCCGGCAGCGTCACGGCGGCCAGCGCCAGCGCGACCGTCAGGCCGTGCGATGGTTTCATCTTGGTCTCCTCCG
>Ga0302324_100024245_pt1 | contig 11700 bp, 13 predicted proteins | sample Palsa_T0_1_FD_201949 | JGI IMG/M metagenome (GOLD analysis project Ga0302324, IMG submission 201949) | Peat permafrost microbial communities from Stordalen Mire near Abisko, Sweden - Palsa_T0_1 | ecosystem: Environmental > Terrestrial > Soil > Palsa > Peat permafrost | place: Sweden: Abisko... | reverse complement strand
TCGTCGTGGTTGTGATGGTGGCCATGGTCTGTCCTTCCGGGCTCGTGAACCCTTCTCTTATTGTGTCCTATTGTGCCTTCGCCAGTTCTTCCTGGGCGGAGGCAACGACAGCGTCAGGGGTGAAGCCGAATTTCTTTTGCGGTTCCATCAGCGGCGCCGACGCCTGCTCCACCGGCACGCGCGCGCGAACCAGCGGAGCGAGCACGCCGTCCTGGTACTCCTGCGTCTGACGTCCAAACAACTCGCACGAAGGCCTGCTGACGACGCGAGCTCTCTGATCGAGCATTGTAGCCCAGATCATCAGGGCGCCGCCAATGAATATTCAGTTTCCGAGACTGTTCGCGCGCATTACGGATATTCCCCTGCGAGAATCGGCAGCGCCGCCTTCGGCCCAAGCGCCCGCACCGGTGACCCTCGAAACCCCTTCGGATCCCGCGTCACGATAAATTCACATTCCGAAGCTAACGCGGCCGCCACTGTCACCGCATCCTCAAAGTCCGCGAGCGGCGAGCGCAGCGCCTGTTCAATCACGCTGCCATCCACGGTCGCCACACGAAAAACGACCAGGATCAGAGCGGTCATCTGTCTTGCCTTGCCCGTGCCGAGTTCCCTCCGCAACAGGTAATTGATCGTAGTAATCGCGTGAGCCGCTAGGAATCCCTCGCACAACCCCGTTTCCGCGCAAGCCCAAATCGCGACGCTCGCCTCCGCGTGGGGCTGCCGGTCGAGCAGAACGTCCAATGCGACGTTCGTATCCACTAGCAGCCTTTTCATCGGTATTTGCTCGCCAGGTACCGCTTGTAGTCCTTCACGTCCGCATTCTTGAGGATGCCTCTCAAGGAACGAAGGATCGGCGTATCGGCTGGTACGCGAGTCGTTGGCCCCGCAACAGCAGACAGATACGCCTCAACCATCTTCGATATGGAGACCCCCTGCTTCTTGGCATAGCGCTTGGCAAGCGAAATCACGGTGTCATCCACGCTAAGTGTAAGCTTCGACATTCTGTACGTATCATATCAAATAACCAATACGTAGACTCACGCCCTGACCGCCAATCACAGGCCATCCCCAACCGCTTTTCCCCGCTCCACAATCACTTCCGCCTCACCCGAGCGCTCGCCACGCCGCCCGGCTGCTACTCTCATTCCGATGTCTTCTCACACCTTATTCCACGCCCCAGCGCTTTCTTGGCTTCGTTTCGCCAAATTCAAGAAAGCGTCACTCGCGCGCACAAAACTACGCCCGATGCGCCACCTCCTCCAGAAAAATTCTTGCCCCGCTGCAAGCGCCCGCCACCAACAACCCGCCACCAACAACCAACCCCGCCGTATATAATTCCTATGGCGGCGAAACCATCCCGTCTAATGCCCTCATAAAGAAAGGCCATCATGCCCACTGATGACCAGATTCGCTCGCTCGAAAAGAAAGTCGAAGAACTCACTCGCCAGGTCGGAAAGCTCCAGGACACGCAGGCCGTCCGCGATCTCCAGTTCAAGTACGGCTACTATCTCGACAAGTGCCTGTACGATGAAGTGGTAGACCTGTTCACCGACGATTGCGAGGTCCACTTCATCGGCGGCATCTTCCGCGGCAAGGCCAGCGCGCGCCGCCTCTATTGCGACCGCTTCCGCAAGAACTTCACCGGCGGCCACAACGGTCCCGTGCAAGGCTACCTGCTCGATCACATGATGCTGCAGGACATCATCGACATTTCCCCCGACGGCAAGCTTGCTTACGCCCGGCTGCGCGTCTTCATGCAGGCCGGACGACATCACGAGTACACGGACGATACGCACCCCCTGCGCCAATGGTGGGAAGGCTCGCTCTATGAGAATGTCTACGCGAAAGAGAACGGCATCTGGAAAATGAAGGTGCTCAACTATCGGCCAGTGTGGCACGCCGACTTCGACAAAGGTTGGGCCTTTACCAAGCCAGAGTACGTGCCTTATTACAAGGACACCTATCCCGGCAATCCGACCGGCCCCGACGAGCTCGAAAAACCCAAGCCTCCGCTCTGGCCCGATACAGATGTTCTACCGTTCCACTATCCGCACCCCGTCACCGGCAAAGACGTCCACCTGTCTTCGCCGCCCAACATCACGCAGAAGGCCGCCGTGAAATGACCGCGACCGTGAGGGAACGGAAGTAATGGCCAAGCCTTTCCCCAACACGATGGACTTCGCGGGCTGGAACGCCCCGTCCCGCATCGAGTGCGATATCTACGATCTGGTCACCGACGGCATCGTTCCTGAGGAGATCAACGGCTCGTGGTATCGTTCCATTCCCGATCCGCAGTATTCGCCCATGCTCGGCGACGACACGTTCTTGAGCGGTGACGGCATGGTGAGCCTGTTCCGCTTCGAAAACGGCCACGTCGATTTCAAGATGCGCTACGTGAAGACCGAGCGTTGGAAGGCCGAACGCGCCGCGCGCCGATCGCTGTATGGCCTGTATCGCAATCCCTACACCGACGATCCCAGCGTGCAAGGCAAGCCGCGCAACGTCAACAACACCACGCCGATTTATCATGCCGGCAAGCTGCTGGCGCTCAAGGAAGACAGCCACGCGATGGAGCTGGATCCGCACACGCTCGAGACCATCGGCGAGTGGGACTACGACGGCAAGCTGAAAAGCCAGACCATGACCGCTCATACCCGCCTCGCTCCTGACTCGGGCGATCTCTATTTCTTCGGCTACGAAGCGGGCGGCTTCGTCACCAAGGACGTCGCGTTTTGCGTCGCTGATAAACGCGGCAATCTCACGCGCGAGGAGTGGTTCGAAGCGCCCTACGTCGCGCTGATGCACGACTTCGCCGTCACGCGCGAGCACGTCATTTTTCCGGTGTTTCCCATCACCGCCGATCTCAATCGCATGAAAGCGGGCGGCCATCACTGGGTGTTCGAGCAGGACAAGGAATCGTTCATCGGCATCCTTCCGCGCGACGCTCACGTCAAGCACATGCGTTGGTTCCGCGGCCCCGCCCGGTCGTCTTTCCATTTCATGAACGCCTATAGCGAAGGCAATCGCGTGCACATGTATTTCGGCGTGAGCAAAGTGCCGCCGTTCCCGTTCATGCAGAAAGCGTCGGGCATCAACCTGCGCCCCGATCAAGTGCGCATCGGATTCGTGCGCTGGACCTTCGATTTATCCAAGCCCGGCGACACCTGGGAAGAGACCATCATCGGCCCCAGCGGCGACATGCCGCGCACCGCGATCAAGGATCAGATGTCCGATTTCGACATCGGCTATTACCAGACCTTCGATCCAAACAATGCCCCGAAGAACGGGCCGCCGCCTATCGCCGGACCCGTGGGCGCCGGCTTCAACACCATCGTCCGCATGGAAGTGAAGACCGGAAAATACACCACGCTCAGCCTCGGGCCAACGGTGACGGTGCAAGAGCACATCCACATTCCGTCCAAAAATCCCGGCCACGAAGGCTACCTGGCGTTCGTCTGCGACATGCACGACCAGCAGCTCTCCGAAGTCGCCATCGTGGAGGCGGAACACATCGACAAGGGCCCCATCGCGCGCATTAAGGTGCCGTTCCGCCTGCGAGTCCAGGTGCACGGCAACTGGGTGCCATCCGAGGAACTACATGTCTGAAGTAATCGGTGCCTATTTAATTGCCGCACTGCTGGTGGCGATTGTCTTTGTCATCGCGTTCGTGCTCGGTCTGGCATTCCGCGGCGCGCGGCCGGTCCTAAACGTGATCGGCGTCGCGATCGTAGCCATCGCTCTGCTCGAAAAAGCCGGTTGGTCCGCTCGTCCTTGGACCGTGGGCTCTCCCGCCGCAGCTTTCAACGACCTATTGTTTCGTGTCTTGTTCCTTGTCGGCGTTGGATTCTTGTTCGTCTCTTGGGCCGCCGCCCGCCGCAATCGCGAGCCGCGCTAGTGAATTTCACTGCACCGCGGATCTCACGCTCTCGCGGGGCGCAAGGCGTCATGGGTCGCCGGCGATTCATCCCCGACCTTCCGCCGCGGCGGCGTCGCAAGCAACAGCAGCAGCGATCCCGCGAAGCACAACCCTGCGATGGAATAAAACACCGGCGTGTAGCTGCCAAACTTGTCGAACACGTATCCGGCCACGAAAGGCGCGAGCGATCCGATGGTGGTCTGAATCGCAAGCCACAATCCGATAACAGCCGGATAGGCCTTCACCCCGAAGTAATTCATGGGCGCGCCCATCATGGAAACCAGCGTCGCGCCCCATCCGAATCCGAGCAGGATGGGGAATGGATAAAGATCCACGGCGCTCGTGGCATGCACCACCAGAGCGGTTCCCAATCCGAAAGCCGCCATCGCGAAGGCCCATATGTAGCGCGGCTCAATGCGGTCGCCAAAGCTCGCGAGCAGCTTCCCGGTCAGTGTCGAGATCGCGAGAATCGACATCGCCATCGCGGCTTCGGCAGGCGAATGGCCCAGATCTTTCAGATGCACCACGCCGTGGGCTTGAATCAGGCTAAACCCGCAGCTAATGCCGACCGACGAGACCAGCATCAAGATGAATGCGCGAGAAAAAATCGCCTCTTTGAACGTCCAGGCTTCGGTGGTCACGAAGACGCCCTTGGGCCGCTTTTGTCCCGGCGCCAGCTCCGCTTCGGCGCCCCCATCCGGTAGCTGACCCACATCGGCGGGCTTCTCCTTCACCATGAAAATTACCAGAGCCGCTCCGATGGCTCCGAGCGCCAGAAAGATCCACCAGCCGTTGCGCCAATTTCCATGTGAGTTCGCGATCACTCGGTTCAGAACCGGCGGCAGAATGAATCCGCCAATTCCGCCGCCACTGTACATCAGCGACAGAGCGAGCGCGCGCCTGCGGACAAACCACTGCGCGATTCCTTGCTGCTCGGCGATGGCTCCGCCCGCGCACGATCCGAACCCGATCAGGATTCCGAAAGAAATGACAGCTTGCCAGCCGGTGTGAACAAACAGCGCCATCGAAAGCGCGCCCAGCATAGCTGAACAGCTTCCAATCAGGAGCGTCCATCGAACGCCGATGCGGTTGACGATGGCCGCTACCGCGGGGCCGGGTAGCCCGACCATCAGCATGTAGAGGGAAAAAGCCAGGCCGAGCATGGTCCGATCCAGGTGCAGATCCTTCGCCATATAGGCGTTGATAACGCTCTGCCCGTAAGTCGGGAACCCAAGGTTGACCAGGTAAATGAACCAGAACGCCGCAAGCAGCTTCCAGCCGTAGAACGGCGATTTTTTCATGTCTCCCGATCCTGAGTGCCTATACCATATAAGTATGTCCCAGGACTATCCACAATTGAAACTTCTTATCGGCGGCGAATGGACGCCCAAAGACGGCCGTGAGCACGAGCCGGTGATGAATCCGGCCACCGGCGAATGCATCGGCGTGCTGCCTCACGCATCGAAAGCAGACTTGGACCGGGCGCTGGATGCCGCCGAGAAAGCTTATCCGATTTGGCGAGGCATGTCGCCGCAGGAGCGCGGCAAGATTTTGAAGCGCGCGGCGGATCTAATACGCGAGCGCGCGGAGCACATCGCGCGCATCGCCACCCTGGAAGAAGGCAAAACCATCCACGAGGCGCGCCTGGAAATACCGTTCTCGGCGGATATCTTGGAATGGTTCGCCGAAGAAGGCCGCAGGGCGTATGGGCGCGTGTTGCCGCAGCGCTCGCCGGGCGTGCGGATGACCGTACTGCGAGAGCCCGTCGGCCCAGTGGCCGCGTTCGCGCCGTGGAATTTTCCAATCGGCAATCCGTGCCGCAAGCTGGGAGCCGCGCTGGCGGCCGGCTGCCCGTGCATCATGAAACCGGCCGAGCAGACACCCGCGTCCGCGCTCGAAGTGGGGCGCGCGCTGATGGATGCCGGACTGCCCAAAGGCGTGATGTCGATTGTCTTCGGCGTGCCTTCGCAAGTGTCCACGCATCTTTTGGCGTCGCCGGTGATTCGGAAGGTTTCGTTCACCGGGTCGACGCGAGTGGGCAAGCAGCTCATGAAGCTGGCGGCGGATGGCATGAAGCGCACCACGATGGAGCTGGGCGGCCATGCGCCGGTGATCGTATTCGACGACGTCGATGTTGAGAATGTGCTCGACCTATCGGCCGCGTCCAAATTCCGCAACTCCGGCCAAGTGTGCGTTTCGCCGACTCGTTACTACGTTCACGAGAACATCTACAAGCAGTTCGTCTCGGGCTTCGCGGAGCGCGCCCGTTCCTGGCCGGTTGGCGACGGCCTGATCGAAAGCAACAAAATGGGCCCTCTCGCACACTCCTTGCGCTTGAACGCGATTGACGAGCTGCTCACCGACGCGCGAAAACACGGCGTAAATTTCGATGCCGGCGGCTCGCGCATTCCGGGGCCCGGCTACTTCTGGGAACCGACGGTGCTTTCGGAAGCGCCGAACGAAGCGCGCATTATGAACGAGGAGCCATTCGGGCCAATCGCGATCATCAATCCGTTTTCCGATTTCGACGCCGTTATCAAACAAGCCAACCGGCTGCCCTACGGACTGGCCGCCTACGCCTTCACGCGTTCCAGTCGTACGGTGAACCTGCTAGGAGAGCAGCTCGAAGCCGGCCTGGTCGGTATCAACAGCTATCTCATCTCGGTGCGCGACTCTCCGTTCGGCGGCGTTAAGGAAAGCGGGCACGGCAGCGAAGAAGGCATGGAAGGCTTGGAAGCGTGTCTGGTGACCAAGTTCGTCACGGAATCCTAAATGTCCGATTATCTCCGGATTGCTACCGAAGAGGCCTTCGCTCCGCCGGAGCTGATTGCGCGCTATCGCAAGTTGCTCGAGGACGGCTACGACGATCCCGGATTTCGCAGTCTCTGGGGATTTTATTCGGGCTCGAGTCCGCGCGCTACCGCGCTCGCGGAACGCATTCAAGACCTCGGCGAACGGCGCCTCGGCGATATGGACTCGACCGGCATCGCTGTCCAGATCCTTTCGCTCACCGCTCCCGGCGTTCAAGTTTTCGACGCGCCCGAAGCCACCGCTCTGGCGCGATCCTTCAACGATCAGCTCGCCGACGCCATCCGCAAACATCCCGACCGGTTCTCGGGCCTCGCCGCTATCGCGCCACAGGACCCCGCGGGCGCAGCCAAGGAACTCGAGCGCGGCGTGCGACAACTCGGCCTCAAGGGCGCGATCATCAACAGCCACACGCGGGGCGAATATCTGGATGATTCAAAATTCTGGCCCATTTTCGAAGCCGCCGAGCACCTCAACGTCCCGGTCTACATCCATCCCACCACGCCGCCGAAGTCCATGATCGGCCCGTTCATCGAGCGTGGCCTGGACGGCGCCATCTTCGGCTTCGCCGTCGAAACCGGCTTGCACTTGCTGCGCGTGATCGTCAGTGGCGTATTCGATCGATTTCCCAAGCTCCGCATCGTCGCCGGGCATTTAGGCGAAGGCCTGCCCTATTGGCTCTTCCGCATCGATTTCATGCATCGCGCCATGGTGAAGGCCAACCGCTACGCGTCTGTTCAGAAGTTGCAGAAGCAGCCGAGCGACTACATCAAGGAAAACATCTGGGTCACCACCAGCGGCATGGCGTGGGAGCCGCCGATTCTTTACGCGCAATCGGTCTTGGGCGTCGATCGCGTGCTCTATGCGATGGACTATCCTTATCAATTCGTTCCCGAAGAAGTGAAGGTCACCGACAACCTGCCCATCGGCGACGCCGACAAAAAGAAGCTTTACCAAACCAACGCCGAGCAGGTGTTTGGGCTGCGGCGCAAGATATAATGTTGCGAGACTGAAACGGACCTCCCGCGAACACCGGCGGAAATCAAGAATCGCGGCGCAGAAGAGGTGACGTGCATTTTATGCGAATAACCAATAGAAGCGTTTCTTTGCGAGTGCTGGCGGGGTTTGCGGCATTCGTGATTCCGTATGCGACGGCCCAGCAGCGCAACGCTCCGGATCCGCAACTGGTAGCGACGCGGAATGCGCGCGAGAAAGAACTGGAATCCATCGCCATCATCGAGCGCAAGGTGATGGTGCCGATGCGCGACGGGAAGCGCATGGCGGCCGACGTCTACCGGCCGAAGGACACCTCGAAGAAATACCCCATCATCTTCGTGCGCACGCCGTACAACTTCAATTTCTGGGACGTGCGAATTGGCGCGCCCGCCGACATGGCCGCTCAGATTGACGCCATCAAGCACGGGTACGCGTATGTGGAGATGAATGAGCGCGGGCACTTTTTCTCCGAGGGCGCCTACGACATTCTGGGCCCGCCGCTGACCGATGGCGCGGATGCGATCGAGTGGATGACGTCCCAGCCGTGGTCGAACGCGAAGGCCGGAACGATCGGGTGTTCATCCACCGCGGAATGGCAGTTGGGCGTGGCGGCGATGGGGACGCCGGGGTACGCGGCGATGATTCCGGAAGGATTCGGCGCGGGTGTCGGGAAAGTGGGCCCGTACTATGAACAGGGCAACTGGTATCGCGGCGGCGCGTTCCAGATGCTGTTCGCCGCTTGGCTGTACGGAGAGCAGAATCAGGTTCGGCCGATGTTTCCGCCCAATACCTCGCAGGAGGATTTGATCCGGGCCTCCAAGGAATTCGACCTGGCGCAGCAGCTGCCGCCGGTCGATTGGTCGAAGGCGCTGGCGCACCTTCCCGAGCAGGACATTATCAAAGCGGTGGATGGGCCGCACGGAATGTTCGCGGACCGGACGGAGGTGGCCACCGGAGGCGCGATGATCAAGCGGACTCCCAACGATCCGGCCTGGTATCGCGGCGGGTTGTGGCACGAGGATCATCCCATCAACGTGCCGGGATTGTGGTTCATGTCGTGGTACGACGTTTCGGTGGGCCCGAACCTGGCGGCGTACAATTCGACGCGCAAGAACGCCCGGCCGGAAATCGGCAATCAACAATACGCGATTATCGCGCCGACGCTGCACTGCCAATATAAGGGCGCTAGCGAGGACACGGTAGTGGGCGAGCGAAGCATGGGCGACGCACGGCTGGACTGGGATGCGCTGACGTACGGATGGTTCGATTATTTTCTGAAGGGCGAAGACAATCATATTCTCGAAAAGTGGCCGAAAGTCCGCTACTTCACCATGGGGATGAACAAGTGGCAGACCTCCGACACTTGGCCGCCGCAGGGCGCGCAGCCGGTGACGTTTTATCTCTCAAGCGGAGGGAAAGCGAACAGCCTGAATGGCGACGGCGCACTGACGACGGCGGCGGCGAGCGTGGATAATCCCGACAGCTTCATCTACGACCCCATGAACCCGGTGCAGTCCTATGGTGGCAACGTGTGCTGCACCGGCAACGCAGTGACCGGCGGGGCGTTCGACCAGAGGAAGATGGAGGCTCGCGGCGACATTCTGGTGTACACGTCCGATCCGCTGAAGGAGGGTATCGAGGTCAGCGGTCCCATTGATGCGACGCTGTATGTTTCTTCGGACGTGAAGGACACTGACGTCACGGTGAAACTGATCGACGTCTATCCCGACGGCGCCGCTTACAATCTGGACGAGACCATCCAGCGGCTGCGCTATCGCGAAGGGTACGACAAGCCGGTGGTGTGGATGGAGAAGGACAAGGTCTATAAAGTCACGATTCAACCGATGACGACCAGCAACTACTTCCCGGAAGGGCATCGGATTCGCATCGAGGTGTCAAGCAGCAATTTCCCGCGGTTCGACCGGAACCTGAACACGGGCGGCAACAATTACGACGAAGCGAAAGGAGTGGTGGCGCACAATTCGATCCATCACTCGAGCGAGTATCCGTCCACGCTCACGATCAGCGTCGTGAAGCATTAGCGGAGTCAGCGGTCAGAGGACCCGAGCGCCGGCGCGGGCGAAGGCCAAAGCATCGGCCCCGTGACTGGCGAAGACGGCGGTTACCCGACTGGTTTCAAAGTAAGCCAAGGTCTCCTCGCCACGAACTGAATCGTTGAAAAGTCCGCTCGGACGCCGCAGATACACGGAGTATTCGGCATTGTTTTTCGTGTAAACCAAATGCAGGAAGATTTGTTTCTTGAGGAAGCACAGCCGAGCGCGCTCCAGACGATAGCCCGTGGTCCCTAGCGCCGTGACAGCGGACGCAGGCACGCCTTGCTTCTCGGCCAGAGACTGAATGGCGGAGATGTCGGACAGCCACGGCCGTGGCTCGCCATTCACGATTTCGCGCTGATGATCCTGCGCGGCGGCGACGCAGATGAGCGGAACTTGCGGCCTGAAGAAAGTCCGGTAAGCAGCTAATCCGCCGGCAGCCGCCAAAACGACGCCGGCAGCCGCGACAAAGGCCCGGCGCGGCGCACGTGGCCGCCGGATGCGCGCGCGAATAGAATGTTCCAGCCGCGCCGTGTCGATCTGCTCCGATAACACAGCCGCCCGGACGCGCTGATCCAGTTCATCGTCGGTCATCCTACTGCTCCCTTAGCCTCCATCGCTTTCGGCGCTTTCATCCGTGTGGGGGCCAACCTGCCTCGCAACTCCTGCCGGCCCCGGCTCAGGCGGGACATCACGGTTCCGATGGGAACGTTCAAAATCTCCCCAGCCTCGCGGCAGGTGAATCCTTCCACAACACACAGCAAGAGCACGGTGCGTTGTTCGATCGGCAACGCCTGGAGCGCTTCTCGGATCTCAACGGCCTCCTGGAGCCTTGCCTCGACAACGGTGGCGACTGGCAACGGAGCCCGCTGCGCCTTCCGGCCCTCGGCGTAAAATGCATTGAACAAAATCCGGAACAGCCACGCCCGCGCATTGGTGCCGGTTTGGAAACCATGAAACCCGCGCCATGCGAGCAACATGGTTTCCTGGACCAGGTCTTCGGCAGAGGCGGACTCGACGGTCAGGCGTCGAGCCACACGCAGCAGGCTGCCCAGGTGCGGCATTGCAATCCGCTCGAAGGCTTCCTGCTGGGTGGGCTGCTCGGTGGGCACTTCGCTTCATCTTACCGCTCGCTGACGCGCGCGGCTCGGAAGCGCTAGTCGCTCTTCTTCTGCAAGTCGTCCAAGGCCGCCAACACATCCTTGCTGTGCGGATTCGGATCCACCTTCAGATAGACCTTGCGGATGACCCCTTTCGGATCGATGAGGAACGTGTTGCGCGCCGCCACCTGCATCTTGCCGAATGCGCTAAGCGAGCCGTACTGGCTGGTCACTACATGATCGGGGTCGGACAGAAGCTTGAACGTCAAGTTCTCTTTGGTACAAAACTGCACGTGTGAATCCACGGTATCCAGGCTGACGCCGACGATCACCGCGTTCTTCTTGTCAAATTCCGGCTGATCGCGCTGGAAGTTGTGCGCTTCGATGGTGCAGCCCGGCGTCATGTCCTTGGGATAGAAATAGAGCACCACCCACTTGCCCTTGAAATCCTTCAGACTGACGTCCTTGCCTTCCTGCGATTTCAGGGTGAAACCGGGCGCCTTGGCTCCCTCGGCCGGCGGGGCGTCTTCGGCGTACAGCGCCGCGCCCGCAACCAGCATCAATGCGGTCATTCCAAACAACAAACTTTTCATCTGGGAATTGCCTCCTTGTTCAAGTCGCCCAAGCCTGTTTCAAGTAAAGCTCGTTTCAAAAGCCGAGGCTGACACCATTTAGAATGCAGGGAGGAGGCGGATTCATCCCGGCGTTCTTAGGGAGATGCGCCACGATGGCTGCCGACTTGGTGCCCGGGGTGGGACTTGAACCCACACGGAGGTTGCCCTCCAAAGGATTTTAAGTACCTTCAGTCTGCTCATAAACTACTGAA
>Ga0302324_100024244_pt1 | contig 11700 bp, 5 predicted proteins | sample Palsa_T0_1_FD_201949 | JGI IMG/M metagenome (GOLD analysis project Ga0302324, IMG submission 201949) | Peat permafrost microbial communities from Stordalen Mire near Abisko, Sweden - Palsa_T0_1 | ecosystem: Environmental > Terrestrial > Soil > Palsa > Peat permafrost | place: Sweden: Abisko... | reverse complement strand
GATCGACGGCAACAGTTGATAGCGCTGAGCCGCGTCAATCAAGGGGCCTGGTGAGACGAGGCTGCCGTCCAAGTCTCGGAGCCGCAGAAGGAGTTCGTAACCGCCCGGGAGGCTGGGATTTTGCAGCGGAACAATGCGTTGAGCATAGAGCAGAAGGCGATCGGCCTTGAGGGCGGAACGCAACTGCCCCACGGCCAAGACGTCACCCTGACGACGCATCATGCTGCCATCATCAAATGCGTACAGTTCTACCCGGTTTCGACCGTGGTTCTTGGCGCTTTTGCAGGCCAGCTCGGCTGCCGCAATGGCCCGAGCCAGTCCGTCGGGCATCGGGAGCAACGCGGACACCCCGCAGCTAATGGACACCTCAAAGGCGTCCTTGGCGGGGCCAATCACCAGCTGTGAAGCGGCCTTCTGAAGCCCCTCTGCAGTCCTCATCGCCTCGGCAGAGCCCGAGCACGGCAAAATGATCGCGAATCGGTCTCCCGAAATACGCGCAGCCACGGCATCGTCCGGCAATAGGGGTGCCGACAATAGATCGGCGACGCGCACGATCAGCTCGTTTCCAAGCTCGAATCCGTGGAGCTCATTTGCCACGCGCATGTGATCGATATCGAGATAGATGACGCTGCTCTCGATCAGGTCCGTGTTCTCGGGCAGGTCCGAGAACATTTGATCGAGACCGTCGCGCGTGTAAAGGCCGGTCATCAAATCAAATTGCGCCTCGACGAGGCTTGCTGCCTGACGCCCTATGTGGCGCGCCAAGAATACTTCTCGGCCGCAGTAGTCCTCCGCCTGCGGCGATTTATAGAAAGCCAGCGCCCCGATGACGCGACCCGTCTCCCGCACGACCGGTACACACAGAACCTTGCACCGGACGAGGTGCTGTCCCCGTCGCCCGACGCTATTGATCACCAGCGGACGATTTTGCCGTTGAACCCACGTGATGAGATGCTCCCGCGTCTGACCCCATGCCTCAAACAGAGAGACTGCAGCGGCCTGGTTCTCCCATTTGACCGTCAGGCGCTTATCGGGCACGTACAACACGCCAAGAGCGCTATTGAGACGTGATGTGGCCTCGGCGACCAACTCTTGAAGTATTTTCTTATCGTCCACGGCTCCGTTGAGGTTATTGGTGACCTTGAATAGCCACTCGAGCTCCGCCGAGCGTTCCGTCAGCGTTTCTATTCGGGCGCGCGCAGGAATCGCGTTGGCCAAATCTCTATGAATGCAATCGAGCAGTGGTTTGAGCCGGGACGCGAGAGCGATTGCGAAGCGCGATGGCTGCGTCGGCGGCTCGGCAATCTGCTGGCTGACGCAAAAGACACCGAGAAGGGAGCCGTCGGTCTGTGTGAGCGGTATTCCTGTCCACCACTGATGGGGTCCTCGATTGCTCGCCACCGGCACCGCCTCGGGAGATTCGGTCCACCCAAGCGAGCGGATCCACTGGGCGACCGGTTCGCCGGACAGCTCACCCTGTTGCCCGCGCGCCTGAAGGGCTCCATCCAGCAAACAAATCCCCGTGAGATCTCCGACCAAGCCGTTTGCGAGCGCAACATACGACGTAAAGATCGGATCGGTGCGCCGTGCAGACTGTATCGCCCTGCCCATCTTGGTAACTCTCCCAGACTCCGAGTCGGTTGCGGCGAAGGCCTTGGTGCAATGCGGCCCTGAGTTCCAGGGCCGCAACAGGTTATCGGCGGCGGATGTAGCAACTGGACCTCCAGCGCGACTCCAGCCGAGTTGACGCGACCCGCGTCAGCGATGGGGGCTCAGTTTGCAGGGCAACCCAGCGGCAGCCACCGGTGCACCCAAGTGCTTTGAGCAACGAGCGGGTTTCAGCATCCCAGTGCGTCTTGCAGCGACGCAAGCTGCATCAATTACATACGTGAATACCCTTGGGCCATAGCTCAAATCCCAAGCGCTGGATACCCTCAAGAATTCCGATAAACGTGATCGACCACTCGAATCCGGGTGACGTCCGCTTTTCCCTACATTTACTTCGTATCGACGAGATTAGGATCATTCCGCGATTACTCATTCCGAGATCCCTTGGGGGCGCAATACGATTCTCAAATGAGCCGCGTTGCAGGATGTCCAATCGCATACGTACGTTAAAGGTGCCAATGTCCATGAGCGCTCATAGAATCTGTGTATCGCTTGAATTGCACAGCCTCTGGGACGCCGCCAATGGCGCGCGGCCGAGGCTCGGCTCGGTCATTCCGCTCACCGCCTGATTAACTGGCGCAGCGGCCGATAACAATTTGTGCGCCTCGTAGATATATTGCATCGCAATCTGAGCAAGATCGCCGAACCGGCCCTCTTGTTCCCCGTGATTGCCGTGGCTTTGCTAAGCCTGGTTTGGACGGCCACCCTGGAACTTATCAGGCTGAAGCACGCCGATACCGAACACGTTGCTGCGGTATCGAGCCGAGAGCTGTTGGGCACATACGAAGCTCAAGTCGTTCGCGCGTTGCGCGAAATCGATCAACCGCTGAACCTCATCAAGTACTGGCACGAAAGCGACCCGGCCAACCGCAAGCTCGCGGAGCTCAAGGACCGGGGCTTGCTACCCCCGGACCTTCTCTTCGTGGTGAGCATTGCCGATCGTCGTGGCGCGATTGTCGACAGCACCGGGGCGTCGCCGGAGGTGAACGTGGCGCACCGAGACTACTTCCGCGCTCAGCTCGAGCGCGACGCCTTTTTCATGGGACAGCCGCTCCGAGGCTCGACGGGCGAGTCAACTCTGCAGTTCAGCCGCAGGCTGACTGCGCCGGATGGCGCGTTTGACGGCATCGCCATCGTCTCGGTCGCGGCTAGCTATTTTGTCAGCGGCTATGATGGCTCCAGATTGGGCGAACACGGTGTGCTGGGGATCATCGGCACGGACGGCATCATCCGTGTCAGGCGAACCGGAGACGCTGAGTTTTCCGGCGAAGCGATCAATTATGCAGGCGTAGTGCCTGGGCCCGAGGCCGTCGAAACGGACGGTACGATTTCCACAGGCAGCTGGGACGGCGTCAGGCGGTGGACCAGCGCGCGTGAGCTCTATGGATTTCCTGTCGCGGTGCTCGTCGGGCTCTCGGTTGACGAGCAACTGGCAAGCGCGCATCGCGAAACCTTGACCTACCTGTGGCGGGCAGGCATCGGAAGCGCACTGATACTCGTGCTGACCGGACTCTTGGGGCGCATGAGCTGGCAGCTCGCTCAGAGTCGGTCTCGGGAGGGCAAGATCAAGCTTGCGCACGCGGAGCGCGTTGAGTACTTGGCGTACCACGACGGGCTCACCGGGCTGCCGAACCGCAGTCTGTTCAGCAAACTTCTGGGTCAAAGCCTCAGCGAGGCGCAGCGATACAACAGACAGCTGGCCGTCGCGTTTCTCGACCTCGACCGCTTCAAGCAGATCAACGACACACTGGGACACGAAGCCGGAGACCAATTGCTCCGCGAGGTGGCGAATCGGTTGAAAGGCTGCGTACGCGAGAGCGACAGCGTCGCTCGCCTCGGCGGAGACGAATTCGTGGTGCTGCTGCCGGATCTGGGCGATCCGAAGCATGCCGCATCGGTCGCGCAGAAGATTCTCGCGGTCATCGCAAAACCGTTCACCTTGATCGGGCACGAATTTCGCGTCACGGTGAGCATCGGCATCAGCGCCTATCCGCAGGACGGGCTCGACGAGCAGACGCTGACCAAGAACGCGGATATTGCGATGTATCAAGCCAAGGCTGAAGGTAAAAACAACTTTCAGTTCTATTCCGCGACCCTGAACGCGAATTCCCTCGAACGGCTCACGCTGGAGTCGAGTCTGCGGCATGCGCTCGAACACAATGAGTTTCGGCTGCGCTATCAGGCGAAACGCGATATCGACAGCGGCCGCATAACGGGCATGGAGGCGCTGCTTCGTTGGGAGCATCCCGACCTGGGACTGCTGGCGCCAATGCAATTCATTCCGATGGCGGAAGAGAGTGGCCTGATCGTGCCGATCGGCCGGTGGGTGCTCGAAACCGCGTGTTCGCAAAACGTCGCTTGGCAGAAGGCAGGCGCGCCCCCGTTGAACATCGCCGTGAACCTCACCGCCGGCCAATTCGCCGATGAACGGCTCCTCGAAGATGTGCGTGCCGCACTCAAGAGCAGCGGCATGAGTCCGCATCTTTTGGAGTTTGAGATCAGCGAGAGCGTTTTGATCCGCGATGTCGAGGCCACGCTGCGCATCCTGACCGGGCTCAAGGGGCTTGGAATCCGTATCGCCATCGATGATTTCGGTATCGGGTATTCCTCGCTAAAAACGCTGCAGTGCTTCCCGCTCGATACTATCAAAATCGATCGCTCGTTCATTCGAAGCATCGCCGCTGAACCCGAAAACTGGGAACTCGCGGATGCCGTCATCACGATGGGCAAGAATTTGAGCCTGACCGTGGTGGCTCAAGGAGTCGAAACGGGCGAGCAAGTCCAATTTTTGCGCGCCCATGCCTGCGACGAGCTCCAAGGGTTCTATCTCAATCGGCCTTTACCGCCCGAGGAATTCAAGGAGCTGCTGCTTGCTTCCGCGAACGAAATCACCGGCTTCGCCAAGACCCTGGCCGCTGGGTCTGTGACGAGCACCGCATGAAGTGCCAACGAAAGTCGGCCATCGTCGCCACCGCGCTCGCGCTCGGAACGATCGCGGCGCACGGTGCCCCCGCCATCGATGAGTATGTGACGTTCAGCGGATTTGGCACGCTGGGCGCGGCACACTCCGATTACAGCTTGGCCGATTTTACCGGCAACGGCAGTCAACCCAACGGAGCCGGGTACAGCCGCAGCTGGAGTCCCACCCTGGACAGCGATTTGGGTGTTCAAGCTAATCTCACTCTGACCGACGCGCTCTCAGGCGTGGTGCAAGTTCTTTCACGCGACGATGAGGACGGCAACTTCAAGCCCGCCGTCGAGTGGGCCAATCTGAAGTACCAGATCACGTCGGACTTGGCTGTGCGGCTGGGCCGCATCGTGTTGCCGACCTACGGGGACTCCGACATCCGCAATGTGGGCTACGCCTTGCCCTGGGTCCGGGTACCCATCGAAATCACCTACACCAGCACCGCGACCAACGCCGACGGTCTTGACGTCCTCTACCGCGTGAAGACGGGCCCCGTCACTCAGAATCTGCAGCTTCAGTGGGGAACCGCGACGGAAGACTTGCCCGGAGCGGCGTTTACCTCCAACCGCGTGCACGTCGTGCTGTTCGAAGACACCCTGCAGTATGGCGACGCCAGCGTGCACCTGACCTATCAGAGGTGCGATCCCCTGAGATTCCCGCCGGCCCAACTCGTGCTGGTGGATGCGGGATTCACCTATGATCCGGGCGCCTGGTTCGTGACCGCAGATAGCAACCACACCCACGACACCTACTTTGGCGACCTCATCAGCGGCTATATCAGCGGCGGCGTACGCGTCGGTCGCTTCGCGCCGTATACCTTTTACTCCGCCGCGCACGCGCAGAGTGCCGGCACGTCCGAGCTGAAGTCACTGGGCGAACAGCACACGGTGGGCGCCGGCGTGCGCTGGGATTTTGCCAAGAACCTCGACTTCAAATTGCAGGTGGAGCGGGTGACCATCGACACAGTGGATGACCCGGCGGCCTTCAGCAACCTTCAACCGGGCGTCCGCATCGGCGATAAGGCCAACGTCCTCAGCCTGGCATTGGACTTCGTATTTTAGAAACCATGCCCCCCGTAAGACCCACCATGAAACATTCAGCGCTGGGCGCCCTGATCCTCGCCATTCTCGTGGTCACGCAGGTTCGCGCGGAAGAGATCGTCGTGATCGTCAATCCCGCGGCGGCACCCATCAGCAAGGAGCAACTCGCCGATCTGTATCTGGCGAGAAGCAGCGCCTTGATTCCGATCGACCAAGCCGCGGGCTCCGCGATTTACGTCGAGTTCTACAAGCAGGCGACGGGGCGCGACAGCGCCCAGATCAAGGCGATCTGGGCGCGGATCCTGTTCACCGGCCGGGGCGTCCCGCCGAAGCAGCTGCCCGACTCGGAGGCCGTCAAGAAAGCTGTGGCCGCCAACCCCAAGGCGGTTGGTTACATCGAGAAGTCCGCCGTCGATGCTTCGGTCAAAGTGGCATTGCCGCTGAATTGAACCATGCTTCAAGCAGAAAGGAATGCTCGCGCATGGGGTCGAGTCACCGACCCTCGGCTGCTGTTTCCGTGCATCGCCGTCCTGCTGCTCACGGTGATCTGGAGTACCACATTCGCCATCATCGGACGAAATGATGCCGCAGTCGCGCACGCCGCCGCGGCATCGACCCGCGAGCTCCTCGGCACCTACGAGGCCCGGGTCGTGCGCGCGTTGAGCGAGATAGAACAGACTCTCAATCTGATCAAATTTTGGCCGCACCGCTCGGCGGGGCGCACGCTCGCGGATCTCGAGGAAAAGGGTTTGTTGCCCCCGGATCTGTTGTTCGTCGTCAGCATTGCCGACCGCTCCGGCGCCATCGTGGACAGCACGCATCCCTTGGAAGGGCAAAATGTCTCCGATCAGGACTATTTTCGCAAGCAGCGCGAAACCGATGCATTCGCCGTCGGGCAGCTGCCGCCCGGCCCCACCGGAGATGCCAAATTGACGTTCAGCCGCAGGCTGACGGACTCGAACGACGCATTCGATGGGATCGCGATCGTCGCCGTCGATGCGGCCTATTTCGTCAGTGGTTACGATCCTTCCAAGCAGGGCGAACACGGTGTCCTTGCCATGATCGGAACCGATGGCATCTCTCTTCTGCGGCGCACCGGGAACGCCATGTTCTCGGGCGAGCGGATCGCGTATGCCGCTGCGGCGCTGGATCCGGATGCCGTCGACCGGGAGGCTGCCGTCTCGACCAGCAGCTGGGACGGGATGCGGCGCTGGACCGGCGCGCGCGAACTTTACGGGTTTCCTCTGGCCGTACTTGCCGGACTTTCGGTGGAAGAGCAAATGACCGCAGCGCGTGAGCACGCACGCGTATGCGCTGGGTGGGCTGCTCTGGCCAGCGGCTTGGTTGTTGCGCTGACCACGCTCTTGGGCCGCATGAGTTGGCGACTGCTGCAGAGCGGGGAAATGTTCAAACTCATGGCGGAAAGCACCAACGCGATTCCCTTTACACTCGATCTGACGCACGGCCGCTTCACCTACATTGGCGCGCAGGCGATCGTCGATTCGTGTATTGCGGAATCCGAATGGAAACAGACGGGTGCGCTCGAGGTGGTAATCCCCCGCGAAACCAATCCCGAGATTCGCCAACGCTTCGACGAATGCGCCGCAGGCCCGTTCGAATTCGTGGCCACGCTCTACCAGCGCAACGATCGTCGCACCGAGGTGCGCTGGACCGGAACGTGCGAGACGGTGGCTGGCGTGAAATATCTGCGTGGCCTTATGCTCGACATCACCGAACTGCGGCGCCTCGGCCGCGAGCTCGCCGCCGCACAGAAGCTGGAATCCGTAGGACGGCTCGCGGCGGGAGTGGCTCACGAAATCAACACCCCGGTGCAGTTCGTTACTGATAACACGCAGTTCATGCACACCGCGATCGCTGAGGTGGCCGCCGTCGTTCACGCCTACCGGGAACTGCGCGTGGCGGTAGAATCGTCAGGCGATACGCACACGGCGGCGCGGTTCGCTGCCCACGCCGAAGAGGCCGCCGACTTCGACTACATCATGGAGAATATGCCACTCGCAATTGACGGCTCTTTGGAGGGTCTCGGACGAATCGCGACCATTGTTCGCTCGATGAAGGAGTTCGCGCACCCGGACCAGGCGACAAAGATACAGGCTGATTTGAATCAAGCGATTCGCAGTACCCTCGTCATCGCCCACAACGAATACAAGTTCGTCGCCGAGATCGACGCGCAGTTCGGCGACCTGCCACCCGTACAATGCTATCTGGGCGAGATCAATCAGGTAGTCCTCAACTTGGTGTTGAACGCTGCGCACGCCATTTCCGATGTTGTCAGAGATACCGGGGTACTTGGGAAGATCACGGTGCGTACGCGTCTCGACGGCGATGCAGTCGAGATTTCGATCGCCGACACCGGAACCGGCATTCCAGAGGAGGCGCGCGACAAGGTGTTCGACCCGTTCTTCACGACCAAGGAAGTGGGCAGGGGTACCGGACAGGGACTGGCCATCGCACACAGCGTCATCGTGAAAAAGCACGGGGGCACGCTGCGTTTCGAGACCGAATGTGGCAAGGGAACTACATTCTTTATTCGACTGCCCATACCCTGGGTCGACTCTGCCGCAGACCTCGCCGCATGAACATGACCGGCGTTGGACTCCCTGGGTGTCCGGCGCGATTACGCGGCAGTCTGTGGCTGCCGCGGCCTTTCAGCGCCTAATATTAGAGAGGCCCATTCGCTCTGTCGCGTGGCGCCCTGGAATCCGAGAGCATGCCGACGGTGGGTGGTCGCAAGTCGGCAATCGAGCCAGGCACTGAGTACCCCAGATGATGCCTGAGGCGGGTTCCTTTTACCTGCCGTGCCGATATTCCCCGATCGAGATAAATCTCATCGCGGCGTACCATCCGCAGTCGGCTGCACCCTCGTCATAGGTAAATCAATGTCCATGAAAAGAAATGCCGGATGGTCGGCCACCCTCTCAGCACCGCTCCTCCTCGCACTCACGTCCCTTGGCTCGCAGGCACAGCCCGCCAATCCCGAACCACCGGCCGGCCACGCCCCAGCGCCCGCCCCAACGCCCGCGCCCGCGCCGGCGCCCTCCGCGACCGCCGACCCCGCGGTCGTCCGGCAAGTCGACGTCATGGTCCCCGCCCGCGACGGCATCCTGCTGGCAACCGACATTTACCGCCCCGCCAAAGCCGGCATCGCCGTGACCGAACGCCTGCCCGTGCTGCTGCACCGAACCCCCTACGATAAATCCGACCCCTCGGTGGTCGCGATCGCCGAGACTCTCGCCCGCCACGGCTACATAGTGATCCTGCAAGACACCCGCGGTCGGCACCATTCACACGGCGTGTTCGTCAAGTACTACGACTACGACGCGTACGACGGCTACGACACCATCGAGTGGGCAGCAGGCCTGCCCTACAGCAATGGCAAGGTGGGTATGTACGGTACCTCCTATGCCGCACACACCCAGGCGGACGCCTCCAAGCTCCACCCCCCGCATCTGCGCACCATGGTCCTCAACATGGGCGGCATGGCCAACGCCTGGGATCACTCCGTGCGTTACGACGGCGCCTTCGAAATGGGGCGCCAACTCACCTGGGCCTGGTCCCAAGCGCTCGACGACGCCCGCGACCCCATCACCAAGGCCATGCTCTCGAAGGAAAAGGTTCTCGACTGGTATTCCGCGCTGCCGCTGCGCAAAGGCCTGAGCCCACTCGCCATCGCACCGACCTACGAAGGCTACTACCTCGACGAGGCCACCCAATCCGACTACGACGCCCACTGGCAAACCCTCGGCATGCAATGGGAAAAGTACTACCCCCAAACCGCCGATGTGCCCATGCTGCACGTCGGCGGCTGGTATGACATTTACCTGCGCGGCACCCTCGAGAATTTCCGCTCCCTGAGCGCGATCAAAAAATCCCCCATGCGGCTGCTCATCGGCCCCTGGACCCACCACGGCAACACCGCCGACTACGCCGGCGACGTGGACTTCGGACCCTCCGCCGCAATCACCGATTTCGACACCACCTTTCACCTCAACTGGTTCGACTACTATTTGAAAGGGCTGCGCACCCCCACCGCCACTCAAGCCGTCGTGCGCTACTTCCTGATGGGCACCGGCGACGGCCACAAAGACGAGCACGGCCGCCTCTACCACGGCGGAGTCTGGCGCGACGCCGGCCAATGGCCGCCCGCCACCGCACATCGCACGGATTTCTACCTGCATGCCGACGGATCGCTCACCGATAAAGCCCCGCTCGCCGCCGAAGGCGCAGCCACCACCTATCGCTTCGATCCCGCACACCCCGTGCCCACCATCGGCGGCGGCGTCTCCAAGCGCCTGCAAGACGGCGCCTACGATCAACGCGAACGACCTGACATGCCCGGCTCCAGGCCCCCCTTCCTACCGCTGCGCTCCCGCAGTGACATCCTGGTCTTCGAAACCCCACCCCTGCAGGAGGATGTCACCATCGCCGGACCCGTCGAGATCACCCTGTTCGCCTCCTCCACCGGCACCGACACCGATTTCACCGCCAAGCTCGTCGATGTCTATCCGCCCAGCGACAGCTACCCACAGGGCTTCGACATGAACCTCACCGACGGCATCCTGCGCGCCAGCTACCGCGACAAGTCGCCCACGCGCCAACTGCTGGTTCCCGGACAGATCTATTCACTGCTCATTCATCCCTTCGATACCGCGAACGTATTCAAGAAGGGGCATCGCATCCGGCTGGATATTTCCAGCAGCAATTTTCCTCGCTTCGACGTCAACCCCAACACCGGTGAACCCCTGGGCGCGAATCGCCGCGAGATCGGGGTCGACAACACTGTCTACCACGATCCGCAGCACCACTCGGCGGTCACGCTGTGGTTGATGCCAGGCAATCGTTAGAGTCGGCGGTTTGAGGCCCTAAGAGGGGATGGATAGACGGGGGGCGAACACGAAATCCGCCAGTGTTCGCCCCCTGTCTATCCATCCCCTCTGCGGGGGCTTCGAGCGCCGAACACAACGGTGCCTAGAGGCATCTGCGGGGGCTTCGGGCGCCGAATACAACGAGGCTTAGCGGCACTGCGGGGGCGTCGAGCACAGCACCGCTTAGCGGTAGCTGAGCGTCAGTCGCATGAAAACCCCTATTCACTGGTGCGCTCTTTAACGGCTAGACTGCGGGCCACTCAACTTCAGTGAGCGTGAATAGTGAATCAACATAAGTGTTTCGCGGCTCTGATTGCGGTATGTCTTCTGCCGGTGGTCTGTGCGGCTCAGGCGACCACCCCTGTCAAGGCGACCAATCCGGTCAAGCCGATCACCCATGAAGCTTTGTGGATGATGAAGCGGGTAGGTGCTCCGGCGGTGAGCCCCGACGGTAAGTGGGCGGTCTTTTCTGTCGTGGAACCTTCCTACGAAACCGACAAGGCGGTCAGCGATCTGTGGCTCGTACCCACCGACGGACTCAAGCCGCCGCGCCGCCTGACCAACACCAAGGCCGCGGAGGACGACGTCGTCTGGTCTCCCGATAGCGCCAGCATGGCTTTCTCCACCAAGCGCGAAGGCGACGAGGCGGAGCAGATCTACGTGCTCAATCTCGCCGAGGGCGGCGAAGCACGCCGCCTCACCAGCATTTCCACCGGCGCCCGCAATCCCCAATGGCGGCCGGACGGCAAAGCCATCCTGTTCGAGTCCCTGGTCTACCCCAACACCACGGACGATGAAGCCAACAAGAAGATTGCCGCCGAGCGCAAGGCACGCAAATACAACGTCCGAGAGTACGAACATTTTCCGGTGCGCTACTGGAATCAGTGGCTGGATGACCGTCAGCCCACCGTCCTGATTCAGTCCCTCGAGCCGGGTTCCACTGCCAAGGACATTCTCTCCCCCACCACCTTGGCCCATACGTCAGGCTTTTCCGGCCCGGAAACCGAGACCAGCGTCACCCTCGCCCCCATTTGGAGTCCGGATGGTCATGAGGTGGTGTTCACCGCCACGACCGAGCGCTGGAACGCAGCCTCCGCCGAAGTGGGCTATCACCTGTATCGCATGACCGCCGACGGCG
>Ga0302324_100024241_pt1 | contig 11702 bp, 13 predicted proteins | sample Palsa_T0_1_FD_201949 | JGI IMG/M metagenome (GOLD analysis project Ga0302324, IMG submission 201949) | Peat permafrost microbial communities from Stordalen Mire near Abisko, Sweden - Palsa_T0_1 | ecosystem: Environmental > Terrestrial > Soil > Palsa > Peat permafrost | place: Sweden: Abisko... | reverse complement strand
CCGCCTGTTCCCGATGGCACCCAGTCAGGGAATTTCGCAGCCGCACCGGGGCGCTTAACTCAGCGGTAGAGTGCCACCTTCACACGGTGGAAGTCGCAGGTTCGAATCCTGCAGCGCCCACCATAAACCACTACAAATCAATAGCTTGCATCAGTTTCCAAAGAACTACTTTTTTCGTACGTCACTCGCACGTCATAGAGCTTCACACAGCCTGCCAAAATGTCTAGCGGTGTCGTTTGCGCTTCCTCCGCGTTCGGCGCTGGTACTAACGCAACTGACGGATACCCCCGTACCCCCTAGCGCCGATTTGCCGAGAGGCGCGGGGCGTCACTCCGCCAATCCGGGAGTGCAAATTGGAATTGGGGTATACCCGAATACCGCGTCTATGGGCTACTCCGCATTTCGCGGGAGACGCTCTTCGAGAATGTAGGCGCAGACGCCGATGCATTCATCGCAGATGTAGACGCGCGGCAATACCTCGGTAGGGTTGGCAATCAGTACCGCAACTGCATCCCGCGACTTATTGCAGAACGAGCATATCGCCTTCGCGTCCTGGGCCGTTAACATACCGCCAGCATAAACCCTCCGTCACAGTTGGGTTCAAGATCAAGTTGGGGCATACCCCAATATCGCAATTTCCAATTTGATCGATGGCAGTTACTTGGGGTATACCCGCATATCGAAGCTGTACTGACATTCACCAATTCTTCGCCTAGCATCAAGTAGTTGGAGGCCGAAGTGGAAAAACAGCAGCTTGAGCGGATTGAGACGCTTCTTCAAATCATTGCGGACGAACTCTATGTAGCGCGGCTCGATCACCAGTACGCAGGCGCACGTGGTCCAGAATTTGAGGAATGGGAAACAGGCGGGCGCAACGAGATGATTCAGCGCATCGAGAAAATGCGAGAGCAGGGGGGTAAGTTCTTCGATTGAAACTTGGGTAAAGCTAGGACAAGGCTCCTAATGGGAAGCGAGCCGATTTAGTAACCGTCTAGTTTTGATGCGTCCTGACTTTCCCACAGAGAACGGTCGTAGCATGTCGCAATGACACGATCTTTGAGAAGAGGTAATGAACGAATCGACGTAACATATCGAGGCGGTGATACCGACAGCCTCATCGCTCGCCATTTTGTGATGGAAACGAACGAACACTATGTCCGCTTTTCAATGGATCTATCCCCGAACGAGCGAACAAGGAGTAAAGACAGCAACATCAATTTGGATGTGAAAAAACTCATCGAGCGAGCAGCCGAAGTGGAGTCTTTCCAGCTATCGAAAGACAAGTGGCTCAATCCCCTGGGATCAGCATTGAGGAAGAACCGAGAAGCATCATGGGAACTGGTTATAGCGTTCAAGGATTCTCCAAGTCACACATACAAGTTCGATCTCGAAGCAACTGGACATGATCTGTACTTTCAGGTTGCTTCAACTGGGAAGCCAAGCCAGGATGAATCACCGCATAAAGCCTGTTAGGGTAAATCAGGTTTCGTCATTCAAGAACTCGCCACACATACGCATCTCTGTTACACTTACTTCTCAAATCGTGCAGAGAGACTTGCAGGCGTTCACAAGAACGCCGATTGCGTCATCGGGGTTGCGTTAAGGAACTCGGTGGAACCACATGCAGCAAATCCGGAGCTAGCACAGGGGATCGCGAGTCAACTAGGAAGCGAGGAAGAATGAACATCCACGACGACCATATGTATCACGGTGCAGCGCTAATCCAAATCGCCGAACATGAGCAGTTCACAGCTATCAACTCTTTGAAGGTTGGTGGCGAGGTTGTACGAGTTGCTTACGAAGTCAATAACGATATTGCGGTCTATCTCAAGTACGCAACAAAACCGACCAAGGGATTTTCCGAATACCCTTTTACATTTACCAAGCATCATCTTGACGAGCTAGCGACTATATCGAAAACCAATCCGAAAACGTTTATTGCACTGGTTTGTGTCAAGGATCGAGCCATTTGCTGTATCAGCTATAGCCAACTACGAACCCTGGTGGATCGGCGAGCGAAAGAGTTTGGTGGTCCAGAAAATCAATACGTGTTACTTGTCACCGCACCGGAGAATAAGAGTTTCCGGGTGTACGTTAATACACCAGGAAAGAGGAAACAAATCCTTGGGAAAGCAGAAACCGTGGCTAGAAAGGCGTTTCCCAGTTTGCTTTTCGCGTGAAAACAAGGCATCCACCTTCGTCCACCCATGTATATGTAATTAAATGACTTGCGCCAGCGCTCGATCCGCGTTAGTGTGACTCATGCCCAGTCGGGCATCCGCCCCATGAAGCACCCCTCCAGTCGGAGGCGAGTCTAGCCAGTCGGCCAAAGCTCGGATGTGAAAAACCATTCCATTCGAGGTTAGCCATATGGCACAGGTTCAAATTACTGACGTAGTAGTTCCTGCGGAATTCACCGCCTATCAAGTCGAAAACTCACTGGTCAGCACTGCCCTCTATCAATCCGGCGTTATGCTCCCCAACGGGGAGATGGCCGCGCAACTCCAAGCTGGCGCGCAGCAATTCACCGTACCGTTCTGGTCCGATATTCCCGACATTGAAGCCGACATCACCACGGACAATTCGGCGGTCTTGTCCACTCCGCAGAAGATCACCGCAGCTTCGCAGCTTGTGCGCAAGTCGTTCCTGCATTCTTCCTGGAGCGAGATGAGCTTGGCAAGCGAGCTTTCAGGAAGTGAAGCCCTTGCACGAGTCCAGAGCCGTGTTCTCGCATATTGGAATCGTCAATGGGAAAAGCGTCTTATCGCATCATTGCTTGGCGTGCTGTATTCCAACGTCGCCAACAACGCGAGCGACATGGTGAACGACATTCATGCAGCAGCAGGTACAGTGACGCTGCCTGGAACCACAGTTACAGTCCCGGCGAATGCGTTCAACGGTCTCGCAGTCATCAACACCGCTCTGACCCTAGGCGACAGGCTCAATGATGTGAAGGGCATTGCGATGCACAGCGCGATTTACGCTGAGGCATTGAAATCGAACGAGATTACATTTTTCAAGCCGAGCGATAACAGCTTGAACATCCCCGTTTACAAAGGGATGACGGTCATCATTGACGACAACCTTGTTACGGCGACCGCTGGAGTTTTCGTTACCATTCTTTTTGGCCCTGGCGCTGTTGGATACGCGATGAGTGAACCACGAACTGGATACGGCACCGAAATCTGGCGCACTCCGAATGCTGGTAACGGCGGCGGTCAAACCACCCTGCACAGCCGCTTCGATGTAGCTATCCATCCGCTCGGTTATCAGTTCACTGGTGCATCGGTTGCTGGAGTAAGCCCGATTCAGGCAGAGCTTGCGTTGGCAGCGAATTGGACGCGAGCATACAGCCAGCGCAAGAGCGTTCCATTGGCTTTCTTAATCTCGCTGTAAGAAATTCCTACTACGCGGTGTGGGAAGAGGGGTGTGCTTGGCGGCGCATCCCTCACTTTTCCCTCGAATCAGGCCAACCATTCGTCAGAGGTTCAACATGGCGTACATTCACGATCTTGATTATTACGGCGGTAACGAGAACAACCAACGATATCTCGAATCACTTACCGCAGCGAAGGCCGCACCAGCGGCAACCGCAAGCCAGCCCATCGACATTGCATCGGAAGTCAAGCTCGCTCAATCACTCTTGGCTCAATTGCAGGCAGATAGCTTGACGAATGCACAACAGGCCGTTGTCAGCGCCGCAGAGGTTGCCGCTCAATTGGTTCCTGTACCGCCTGCCAATCCCCCAGCATGGAAGGCGAAGGCTTGACATGGGCGCACACCGGAAGAATCCGCCAGCGAACGCAGCCGCAGACATCGAGCGACTTGCCGCGCAAGGCTTCGCCAACATCGGCATAGCGATGCACTTCAAAGTATCGAAGGATACCCTCAAGCGATGGCTGGATGATTATCCAGAGCTTGAGGAAGCATTCGAGCAAGGCCGCGAAGTTGAGCGACAGCGATTACATGCCGCAGTCTATGCTGCTGCAATGGCTGGCAAGGGAGCGAACGTCAATGCGTTCTTTCTCCTTAAGGCACGCTTCGGATATGTGGAAGCTGATCAACGAAGTGTGAATGTCAATGTGGGCGTTGCCGTTGCGCAAAATGTCCTGGTGGTGAAGGATCATGGAACCGATGCAGAATGGGCAGCGAAGGCGGCAGAGCAGCAACGACGGATAACCATGCCTGAGACTGCCCCTCGCCAGCTACAGGCTCCCCACCTAGTCTCGCAGCCTTCTCGCTTGGTGCCGGAGTGCCTTCCAACACCAGAGCCAGCGGCGACGCCACCAACCCCAGCATATGGCCCTCCTGTATGGATGCGGAAGGCCTGAGCTTTTATTTCAGTCCGAAGTGAAACTTAGCTGGAGTCGTTGTGATCTTGCCGCCTGGGAAACCAGTTACACCCGCTGCGCCGCTTGCACGATTCACAATCGTGATTGACTTGAATACCTTCGATTGCGGATGTGCATCAGCATTCAGATGAGCAATGAGGGCTTCCCGCTCGAATGGAACTTGCTTTCCATCGGCAGTGAGCACGGTCAATTGACCTTTGACTATTTCAAGTCGGTGCGACTTCGCAAATTGCTCAAGCCACAGCTCAGGCGAAATTGAGATCGATGCGGCCATAGCCTTTAATGGACCGCCTATAGTGACTTCCTTAATCGTTTCGTTGGCCGTAGAGAGTTGGCCTTGCAGAGCCGCAATGGTGGACTCATGCTCGACGATCTTTACCTTACGTGCGGAGGCTTTAGCCAAGACTTCCTCATGGATGGGACGCAGCTTGGCAAGTTGTGTTGCTGCGTCTTCAATCGGTTCAACAATGGGCGGTTGCTGTGTCACTATTGGTTCGCTCATGCCTTACCGCCTTTCTTTCCTCGCTTGGCAAATTCGGCCTTGATCGATTCCCATTCGTTATCGATCTTCGCACGATTGAGCTTGTATCCTTCTCCAGAAGGAATCTGCAAGTCTTTCCTATTGTGGATGTACTCAAAGAGCGCAGAGTCCTCTGGTGACAGCAAACGACCCGCCAAAACGTAAAGGCTTTGAATGCGACTAAACTCGCTCTCACTCCAAAGCAAGTCGGCAAGATTTGCAATCGTCATTGCTTCCCTCTTCGCCTCCTCTTCTTTCAAATCGATTGGTGTAACTTCATAGTTCCCAGAAGTGCCCCGATACATGGGTTCCGGGTCGGGCGGAACACGTAGCGTCACTTTCTTGAAGCTCTCCTTCAAAGCGCTCTCAATGTATCTGGTGAGTGACTGACCTGTGGCAGTCGAAGCTAAATCGGCCAAGTATCGCGTTTTCGGATCGATTTTCAGCGAGGTCATTTTGGCCCCTGTGGGCGCTTTTTCGGCGGCGTCAGACAACTTAGGCATATAGTGCTCCTTCTCCACCTCTACAATATCGCACAAGTAATGATTAATTACATCATAAATCATGTTTTTATCTTGATTTTTATTCCTTGCGACTCTAAAGTCGACCCCAGAGGGCAAAATGACAAACCAAATCCTTATCAGCATTCCCGAGGCGGTCTCTCGCTCCGGCATCAGCCGTTCTTTCCTCTATGAGCGCCTTGCAGACGGAAGCATAGATTCGGTCAAGGCTGGAAAGCGCAGGCTCGTTGTCGTAGCGAGCCTGAACCATTGGGCAGCTAACCTGCCAACGTCTCAACTCAAGTCAACAGCACCATTGAAGGGACTATAACCATGCTCGATACCTTGTATCAGCTCACACCGCCGCTATTCGCCCTTGGTATGTTGCGCATCGACAGCCCATCAAGCCACAGTCGCGAGATTTATAGGCAAGACAAGGCATTCTTTCAACTCCATGAAAGGCGCAACCTTTATATCCGAGCGGCCTACATGGGCGAGTTCGATATTGAGTTGAACATCGGCGATTGGCTGCGCATTCCTCAACTTCAAGTTCTGGTTACCCAACTCGCTACAGGCATACATCAAGTCACGCCCGTGTATCGTGGCAAGTCATTCTTCTATGGCAACGACACGACAGACTTGGAACTTCTGCAAATCCTTTTGGAGATGGCACGACGAAACGGAATTGATCCTGTCGAGTTTGCAGCATTCGAGGCAAGCCACATTCAGCGACTCAAGTCGAGCGAGGTAACGCAGTGAGCTTGGAAGTGTCCCCTAATTTGGTCGCAGCACTAAGTCTCGCGAGTCGAGGGCTTCACATTTTCCCTTGCAATCCAGACAAGACACCAAAAGTTGCAGCGTGGGAGCAGAACGCCACCAGCAACGGATTGAATATCGAAGTGACGTGGCAAAGCGCTCCCCATTTAATGCCTGGATTGCCTGTGGGAGCGCATGGTCTAGTGGTCATTGATGCCGACCGCAAGCCCGGTAGAGCTGACGGAGTGGCTGCATTCGACTCGCTCTGTGTTGCCCACAGGATCGATCTCGCTGGTGTCTTGGTTGTGGAGACTCCCTCTGGCGGCAGACACTTCTATTTCCGTTCTGAGACCGCCTACAGCAACTCAAAGGGGAGCTTGCCAGATGGAATCGATGTGCGCGGCGTTGGTGGGTACTGCATAGCTCCTGGTGCGACACTTGCGGACGGTCGCAGCTACAGGATCGTTGCAGGCTCATGGGACACACTACCAGCGCTGCCAGACGCCCTGGCGAGCTTACTGCGAGAGAAGCAGCCTACGATGACGCCGGAGTCTCGCGATGCGTCTAGCGGCCTTGTGGTGACGGATAGGGAGCGAGCCTTCGCGAAAGCTGCGCTTGCAGATGAGGTAAGTAAGCTCACGGCGTTACGCGAGGGACGCAACCACGCTTTGAACGTTGCAGCTCACGCGCTCGGCACAATGGCAGCTTGGATCGATCTTGACACGGTTTCCAAGTCTTTATGGGAAGCATCCATCGCAAATGGATACGTAGCGAAGGACGGCGGCAAAGCAGCATGGCAAACGATCATTTCGGGAATCAATGCAGGTATGAGCAAACCACGCCAACCACTCGCAGCGACTACACCCGATATTGATATTTCGGCCATGACCGCAAATGCCGTCGCATCGGCGAAGCGAAAGCAAAATAAGCCAACTGTCGCATTGACATCGAAGCGTTCTGTGACGCTGCTGCAAGGCTCAGAAATAGTTGAGCGCCCTATCGAGTGGCTTTGGGATGGATACCTGCCATCAGGCAAGTTGACGCTACTTGCTGGTGCTGGTGGTACGGGCAAGTCAACCATCGCATTCAATCTCACAGCGACCATCACGAATGCTGGATTATGGCCGGACGGATCACGGTGCAATACCGCTGGCAACGTATTGATTTGGAGCAGCGAGGATGATCCAGCAGACACGATCAAGCCTCGCCTAATGGCCGTAGGCGCAAACGAAGCCAGATACGGAGTCATTAGCGGAACAATCGATGAGCAGGGATTGCGCTGCCCATTTGATGCCGCTCAAGATATGGATGAGCTGCGTATAGCCATTTCGCGCATCGGCGGAATCTCGCTGCTAATCATTGATCCTATCGTGACAGCAGTAACAGGGGACATGCACAAAGCGAATGATGTGCGACGGAGCTTACAACCAATAGTTGATTTTGCAGCGGAGATGAATTGTGCGGTAATCGGCATTACGCATTTCGCCAAAGGAACAGCGGGGAAGAATTCATCTGACCGCGTTATTGGTTCGGTCGCATTCAGAGATTTTGCTCGAATGGTGCTCGTAGCAGCGAAAGAGGAAGAGTCAGACAAGCGAGTATTTGCACGATCAAAATCAAACAACTCAGAGGATACCGGCGGATTTAGCTACACCATTGAAGCGCTACTCTTGCATCGAGGAATCGTAGCAACTCGCGTTGTCTGGGGTGAAGCCTTAGAGGGATCGTCGCGTTCGATTCTGTCTGAGATTGAAGGCGAGAGCGCAGAGGCCGGAACAAGCAAGCTGGCACAGGCGAAGGCGTTTCTCCTGGAGATGCTGAGGAATGGGCCTGTAGCGTCGAAAGAGCTGTTTGAACGCGCTCGCGAGACTCAGGGCATCACCAGCGACACCATGAGGCGAGCTGGCAAGGCGCTATCCATTGATCCTCGCAAGCTCGCTATGAATGGTGGTTGGGTATGGGAACTTCCAATCTCCATCAAACCTCGGTAGCGGCTTCGATAACGTGCCAGTCTTTCGCTGCGATCTCACGCCAGCTCAGATCATAGCTGTACGGCGCACCATTGCCGCGCTGCTGAACCAGTACGCCATTGTTCACATACATGTTGGTGTTTGATTCCCACTTGCTAAGCCTCACGCTTCGGTTGTCGGCTAAAGCAGTCATTACCTTATCGAACTGTGCCATTGATCTATTCTCCGATGATTCTAAGATGCGGCCTTATAACTAGGTCGCTCACTCAGAGTAATAGCACACAACTAACTCATAAATCGCGCGGTTGATGAATATATTTTCAGCTCATTTGCGCGCTGATTTGTCGCTGTAGATCATAGCCTACAGCTCATGTAGACCATCGCCTACAGGGATTTTAGACTCAGCATCTTCATGCCTTGCAGACTGCCCATGCCCATCTTCGTAGCGCCCAAGATTGGGTGAATCTCTGTATTACCCTTATATACATATCTTCTATTTATAAAGGACTTACACTACACACCTTCGTTGAGTACCTAAGATCGAAGATGTGGAAGATGCGGAAGAATAGGAATCATAGGGGTGATGCGAAAGTTCCACAGACTGTGAACAGAAATCCTGTCGAAAGCGAGACAACGCCCCCGCAGAAAAAAGGCCGCATCCATGATCGAATGCAGCCTTTGAATGGGAAGCCTAATGTGATGAATCAATGCGTCAACCAGCTATCGCAAAACTCGGTTTGTTCGCTCTCACTGTCTTGGACAGGAATTCCGGTGTGTACTGGACGTAATGCTTTTCAGTGACCTTCACCGATGAATGGCCAAGTTGCTTCGATATGACTTTCATATCCATGCCGCTCTCAGCCATCCACTGCCCGACTGTGTGTCTTAGATCGTGAAAGCGAACCGGACGATTGATATTGGCTGCTTTCAATGCGTCTCTCATTCTGTCTTGCTGATGTGATTTACCCCAAGGCTTACCGTCACTGCGAAGAAAGACAAAATCATCCGGCTGCTTTCCGGCTATTTGCTTGACGAAAAATGCTTCTTCATCGTCGGTTAGATAGCTGCGTTGCATCTCGCCAGTCTTGCTCTGTCTTACCTCGACAGCGTGGAACCGTTCAACGTATGCCTTGACCTTCATTTCGCACAAATCGAAGTAGCGGCATCCTGTGATTAGCGCCGCCTGCACAAGAATGAGGAAGTCTGGTGGGCACGCTGCGATGAAACGCTTGGCTTCGTCTATGCTCAGACCTTCGGTGCTCACCTTGGATGCACCATCTAGCTTGTCTACCGTCTTCCAAGGTTTCTCGCTTGCGACCTTGTCATTTTTGTACGCAGCAGTCAAGAGCGCCGAAAGATCGTTGAATACCCGATTTGCAGAGTCTTTGCGTTTGCGCTGCGTCTCCGGGTCGTTAGGGTCGTAAACAATCTTGCTCTGCCGGGATGGGGCCAGTTTCTTCGTTGACTGCATACGATCCTGGATTCTAACAGGAGGTTTGGTTGCAAGATCGTGCAGCCAAGTTTCAATCGTTCCCCTGTCAAGCCTTGCCAATTCCAGTTTGCCGAGCGCAGGCAGAATGTAGTGCCTCACATTGGCATCAGAAGTAGCCTTAGAGCGCTCACTGCCCTTCCACTTGCCCAACCAGTCATGAGCCGCGTCAGCGACCGTGTAAGGCCCGATGCGGACACCGGCACCATCTGCCTTCATGACGACGTTAAACCAGTCTTGCGCAGCTTTCAGAGCTTCCTGAAAGCTCAATACGTGTGTTCCATTGGCACCAGCAGTATCATCCGCCGTGCCTAGCGCATGGAATCGTCTGCCTTGTTCTGGAGTGTAATAGCGAGCGACCCAAGTTCCGCCTTGTTCCGTTCGCCGATATCCAAGATGTTGCCCTTCGGCTATCAAATGCCAGTAGGGATCACGGCGGACTGGGAGCTTGGCTCTGACGGTCCGGTTTACTATCCGAGGATTGCTTGATGTTCGTGCCATACGTCACACTGTACGTCATAACTGTGACGTACACAAGGGAATAGTGCTGAATGCCTACGGACAAATGACCTAATGATCTATAGTATTGTCTATCACTTGCAGGATTCTAGAAGCGCTTTAAATCACTAGGAGTCTCACAATTTTCACCTTCACACGGTGGAAGTCGCAGGTTCGAATCCTGCAGCGCCCACCATAAATTTCTATAAATCATAAATTTACGTTGTTTCTTGGTTTAGTCGAGCGCAAGACTAAGCCCACAACGGAAGGCGTTCCAGCGTTCCTGGATGCGTGCGCTGACGACGCCCATATCGAAGACGCCAAAGCTCCGGCCGAACTGATGCGGAAGGTCACCGATTATGAGCTCAGATTGTGGCGTACCTCGATCGACCCTCTCAGCAGGGATCACTACAACTACCACAACGGGCCAAGAGCGGAAAAAGGAGAGACCGCTAGCCTTCACTGGGGTTGTAATGAGTTCATCTTAGGTGGCAGCATGAACGCGGACAGCTGCAAATGAATCTGCTCGGAAAGCTGGCTCAGTTCGGCACATGCCATAGAAGACTCTTGTGCCGAGCTGGCTGAGGCAGCCACCATTTGCACTATCCCGTCTAAGCTCTGTCGCAATTCCTGCGTGGACGCCGATTGCTCCGTCGTAGCGGCGGCAATCTGCGTGGTCATAGCTTCCACGTCCCCGACAGACCTCCGAATGCTGGCCAATGCTTCTCGGGTCGCAGCAGCCAGAGTAACCCCTTCGGTGATGCGGGCCTGTTCGGAGCCTGTCTTTAGCAGCGTCGACGAAGTTCTCTGGCCTACGGCTGAGACAATTCCATCAATTTCTCTTGTCGCAGCGGCGGTCCGCTCTGCAAGCCGCCGAACCTCGCCTGCCACCACGGCGAATCCTCTTCCCAACTCTCCGGCGCGTGCGGCCTCAATGGTGGCATTCAGCGCCAGTAGATTGGTTTGCTCGGCTACATCGCGGATGAGGTTCGCTGCGTTACCAATCCGCTGCGTGTCCTGTGCAAGCGCGTGAATGCTCTCTCCGACCGCGGAGGATTCCGTCGCGATCTGTTCCATTTTCGATAAAGTCGCAGCCACTGCCTCATCCCCCCGCCGCGCCGCTGCCCCTGCCAGCCCGGACGCTGCCGATACTGATTCGGCGTACTCGGCGGTCTGCGCTACCACGCCTGCCATTTCTTTGAGTGAAGCCGCAAACAGCTCTGCATGCGATCGCTGTTGATCCGCCCCTTCTGCCGAGCCACGCGCGGTCGAAGCCAGCTGTGTAGATGCTGAAGCCACCTGCTCGGCAATTTGGCGAATGCCGCCCACCACCCCCGACAGTCGCTCTTTCATTTGGTTAACCGCCGTCAAAGCATGGCCTAGTGCATCGTCGGTATGCACCAGGATCGCATTGCCAGAAAGATCCTGGTTGGCGATCGCTTGAATGGCCCCGTGCGCCAGCAGCACACGGGCACTCACAATCCGCATCGTGGTGGCAGCACACACGAAGGCAAGTACGATGCCGGACCCCAGGACAATCGAGGAGACCCAGATCGCGTTTCGGGACGAGCGTTGCTGCGCTCTTCTTAACTCCTCTGATTGACCAATGGAATAGGA
>Ga0302324_100024239_pt1 | contig 11703 bp, 9 predicted proteins | sample Palsa_T0_1_FD_201949 | JGI IMG/M metagenome (GOLD analysis project Ga0302324, IMG submission 201949) | Peat permafrost microbial communities from Stordalen Mire near Abisko, Sweden - Palsa_T0_1 | ecosystem: Environmental > Terrestrial > Soil > Palsa > Peat permafrost | place: Sweden: Abisko... | reverse complement strand
TTTGGTCATCATGTGCAAGGCTCAGGTTGCGCATACACGCGAGGGAAGCGGAGGGAAGAAGAAACATGACCGTCAGCAGCAATGTCAGCGACACCATCGAGCGGGACATCCTCATCGCAGCGTCGGCCGAGAAGGTATGGGAGGTCGTCTCGATCCCTGGCTGGTGGATCAACGACGGCAGCGCGCTCGACCTGAGCCTCATCGAGCGGATCACCGAGGACCGGGCGATCGTGCACCATCCCAAGCACGGTGACTTCCTGGTGGAGCGGTTCGACGTCGACCCGCCGCGCGCCGCGAGCTTCCACTGGCTGGTCAGCGGCGCGGAAGGGCCACGGATTGACGTGGCAGAAGACCAGCTCCTGCACACCCGCGTCACCCTCACCTTGACGCCGGAACCCGGCGGAACCCGGCTCTCGGTGGTAGAGAGCGGCTTCGCGACCGCAGCCGTGGACCCCCGCGTTCGCCGACGCGCCTACGAGGGGAACTCCGAAGGCTGGAAGATCGAGCTCGGCGTCGTCAGGGCATACGTAGAGAGCGCGTGAACCTCGACCCTGCCCCCGGCACCGTCGCGGCCGTCTTCGTCGCCCTGGCGGAGCCGAGCCGCCGCCAGGTCATCGGCGTCCTGGCCGCGCGCGGGGTCGCCACCGCGACCTCCATCGCCGAGGACCTGGCGATCACTCGCCAGGCGGTGGCCAAGCACCTGGCCACGCTGGCCGACGCGGGACTCGTCGACTCGCAGAAGGCAGGCCGGGAGGTCCGCTACCGGCTGCGGCCTGAGCCGCTGCGGCTGGCCGCTCGCTGGCTCGACACCGCCGCCGGCGCGTGGGACGGCCGACTGGCCGCCGTCAAGGACGCGATCGAACGCGGACCGCGGTGAACTCGGCGCCGAGTTCACGTGACAGGCGGCCCGGCCACCAGATACGCGGGCCTATGTCAATCGTCAGCGATGAGACCAGCAGCGCGCGGACGCCGAAGGTGTCGAGCAGCACGCCCACGGCGACGAGCAGGCCCAGCTGGACCGTGAAGACGGCCGGAAGCACGGTCAGCACGCTGAACGTCGCGGCGAGCACCAGCCCGGCGCTGGTGATGACACCGCCGGTCACCACGAGCGCGCCGGCGGCGCCGGCCCGATGCCCGACGCGAGCCGCCTCCTCTTTGGCGCGGGTGATGTAGAAGATCGTGTAGTCAACGCCGAGCGCGACCAGGAACAGGAAGCCGAAGAGCGGCACCGACGGGTCCGCGTTCGGATGGCCGATCGCGTGGAACAGCAGCGCTGCGGCGCCGAGTGCGGCGGCGTATGACAACGCCGCGCAGATGACCAGGAGCAGCGGTGCGATCAGGGCCTGGAGCAGGACCACCAGAATGCAGAAGACCACGGCCAGGACGAGCGGGATGATCACCCGTTCGTCATGGCCTTCCGCGTTGTTGGTGTCGAGCGTGGTCGCGGTCTGGCCGCCCACCAGGGCATCGGCACCGGGAACGCCGCCCGTCGCCTGGCGCAGCCGCACGACGGTCTGCTCCGCAGGCGGGCTGTCCGGCTGGGCCGTTAGCACGGCGTTGACCTGCACCCAGCCGTCAGAGGCGGCGACTTGCTGCGCGGACGCGACCCCTGGCGTGCTCCGTACCGCTGCCAGGACGGCGGGTGCCGCGGCCTGTTTGGCGTAGACGTTCACGGGAGCCGACAGCCCGGCGGGGAAGTGCGCCGCAATCACCTGCTCGCCCGCGATCGATTCCGGCGCTGTGATGAACGACTGCTGGTTGGTCAGGCCGGTGTGCAGGCTCGTGATGCCGACGGCCAGGATCCCGAGCACGAGCACGGTCACTGGCCAGATGACCCGCGGCCGGCGGGCCACGAGGCCCGCGACGGTGCTCCACGCCCGGTGCTCCGCCACCGGGCGGGCTGCATCGGCACGGTAACGCGGGATGAACGGCCAGAACACCCACCGTCCGCAGATGACAAGCAAGGCCGGCAACAGCGTCGCCATCACGCCGAAGGTGACCACGACACCGATGGCGAGGACCGGCCCCATCCCGTGGGTGGAGTTCAGCTGCGCGGCAAGCAGGCACAGCAGCGCGATCGTGACGGTCGCCGCGGAGGCTACAACCGGCGGCAGGGCTTGCCGGGCCGCCGCCGCCATCGCGTCCCGCCGCGCCTCGTGCCGATGCAGTTCCTCGCGGTAGCGGGAGATGATCAGTAGCCCGTAGTCGGTGCCGACCCCGAAGAGCAAGACGTACAGGATGCTCGCCGTCTCCCCGTTGACCAGCAGCACAGAGGACTTGGCGAGCAGGTACACGACGGCACTGCCGACCTCTACCGCGATACCGACGCTGATGAGCGGCAACAACCACAGCACCGGGCTCCGGTAAGTGATCAGCAATACCACCGCCACGACGAGCAGGGTGGCCAGGAGCAGCTTGTTATCAAGACCAGAGAAGCTGCTCGCCAGGTCCGCGTTCACCCCGGCGGGCCCGCTCACGTAGCTGGTCAGGCCGGCCGGCGTGCCGGCCCGCACCGCCTGCCTGACGTTCTTGACCTCCGCGGTGAGCGTGCCGCCGGTCTGCGGGCTGAGCAGCGGCAGGCTGACAATCGCCGCCTGCCCGTCTCTGGAGAAGACGGGGCCGCTGACCGGACCGCGATAAGCGAAGCGGCTCAGCGACTCGACATCCGCACGCACCGCCGTCTTGTCCGCGGCGGTCAGGCCGCCGGCCCGCGCGTAGACGACCACGGCATCGCTGACGTCGGCGGAGCCGAAATGCTCGTTGGCCAGATTCAGCGCCTGAAGTGACTGCGCACCGCCGGGGAGCCAGGTCTGCGCGTCGTTGTTCTCCACCGAGCTGAGCTTGCTCCCGACAGAGCCCGCCACGCCCGCCAGCACTATCCACAGCACCAGGAGTAGCCACCCGCCGGTACGGCCGGAGACTGTCCTGGCAACCCAGCTCATCAGCACGGCTCGCTTCCTCTCGTCGCCTAGCGGTTCCCTCCCATGGCGTCGCAATATAATCACGACTTGGGATAATAATCAATCTGTACAATAATGCGGGACCCGTTAGCGCGGGCCGCCATCGTCCCGGGCCGGTATAGGCTGAACGCCGTGCCAGGTGAGAGCGCTCATGACGAGTCCGGCGCGCCGGGCCCGCCGGGCCCGCCGCCGAGCGTCGCGTTCGCCGTGTCGCGGCTGGGGTACGAGGTGGGCGGCCGGCTGGCCGAGGCGCTCAAGCCGCTGGGCATCGAGCCACGGCATTTCGGGCTCTTGCGGGCACTGGCGATGTCGGACGGCCAGAGCCAGCGGGCCATCGGGAACAGCCTGAACCTGCATCCCAACCGCATGGTGGCGCTGGTCGACGAGCTGGAGCGTAAGCGGCTCGTGCGACGGCGCCCGCACCCTACCGACCGGCGGGCCCACGCGGTGGTCCTCACGGCGAGCGGGCGCCGGCTCCTGGACCGGGCCATCCGGCTCGCTATCGGCATCGAGCAGGAGTTGTGCTCCGACCTCCAGCCTGCCGAGCGCGACCAGCTGTTGGGCCTGCTGGCCAGGCTCCGGACCCGTGATCCCGAGCACCCAGGCGTACATCCGGGACTGTACGGAACACCCGGCACTGGCTAGCCTCGACCGCCATAGGCCGGTCACAGCCGGTGCGCATCCCCCTTGCCCGGTTTGCCGTATTCACTTGCGGATCGTCGTGATCCGCGCCTGGCGGTGGATTGGGTGTACGGGGATGCAACACATCCACACAGTGTCCACACAAAGGCGTGCGCCGTATACGGAATCTGCGGGCTTTACCTGACTATCTGAGCGTCCCAGGCGGGTGCCCGGTCGTGTTCTTGACGATGCCGCTTCCCGGCCTGCTGCGGGCGGGTCAGGATCGTGGTGTCCCGTCGAACGTGAGGGACCCCTGCTCGCCTTAGGCCCGGCGATCACGCGGCGGAACCGGTCGCACCAGGGGAGGCCGGAAGGGGGCCTGACCCCTTCCGGGTAGCGTTTTGTCCTGGGCCGGGAGCGACACCCCGGCGGCGGTAATGACGTGCTGGTGAGCGCCGCGACGGCGACGCCGGCTCAATCGCGAACGAGTTTCAGGGCCAGCCTGGGCACGACAAAGGAGGCGAGAAAGATCGGCAAGAGCCTCTTTCCGGTGCACCGGAAGGCGACGATCTCGTCCTCGGCGGCGTCGAAGGTCTCAGTGCTGCTCGAGTTTCGTCCATTGCGAACTTGCAGGGTGTGACGTCCAGGCTCGACTGGTATCTCGACCGTGTGGTTCATTTCGACCGACCCGGCCCGCTCACCGTCGACCACGGCATCGTAGGCGCCACGACGGACCTCCGCTCCGATTGCCTTATGCGTCAACTTCAGCGTCGCCGGCATTTGCTGGTCTCCTCTTGGTTGTGAACGGCGCTTCCCTGGCGGCCCGGCGACGAACGCGACGTGCCGTCGGCCCGGGGCAGCAGGCCGGCGTGGTGCCGGTCGTCGCAACCGCTGGCGGCACATCCTCGAGCCGGGACGCCCGTGTTGCGTCGGCCGCGAGAAGGGATCCGAGGCGGTGTCGCCCGTAGCCATCGTATGGCCGTGCCCGCTTGCGGTCGATGCGTACACGGCGGCCGGCCGTGATCTGGGGTTCCCGCGCCCGGACTGCCCGTCGTGTACCGGGCCGCTGGTGTTCTGGCCGGGGTACCAGGTGAGCCAGGGCGCCCGGCGGAGGATTGACAATCACGATCGCACCGCCGCCATCGGGCCCTGCCGCCCGCGAGATTAAGCCGGCAAGGGTCTCCCGCAGGAGATCATCCCGGAGGGTCAGCGTCGAGGCCGGCGATCACGGTCGCGAGCGGTGATCCGCAGCGCCGCGCGTGATCGATTGCGCCTGACCCGGTTCGCGCGACGTCGCGTGTCCTCCTGGTCATCGCCGGCTTCCGCCTCCAAGTACAGCTTCACGAACATCGGATGCATGATGCCCCCTTATGCAGGCCGGTGGCCTCCTGCTCTGCCAGAGGCCATGAGCCCGGCCGGAAATACATGCTCATTGCTGACACGGCGGGCCGTTCGTTTACTTCGGCCGGAAAACAGCGCCCGCAGGGCACCCATATAGGAACGGCTCAGGCCATGCCCGGCGCCGGACTGGCGCCGGGCGGCACCGGGACACCCCGTCGGCACGGGCGCGGCCGGTCCTGCCGGGACTGGTGGGCCCGCAGGTCGGCGTGGGTCTGGTCGGTGCGGGCGCCGGGGGGAGACGGATCATGGCCGGTGCTGCTGTGCCGATGTGCTGCGGGGGCCTGACCGCCCTGGCCTGGTCGCGGCGGTAGCTGCCTGCGGGAGCGCCTCCGCTGTACTGAGGTGGCCACCGCTTGCGCGATGATGCACGGCACGGCTAGGAGAGCGAACAAGGTCAGGAGGAGAAACCAGGGGGTGTTGTGATCATCGAGGCTGGCGCCGTAACAGAAGGCGAAGAAGGCGACGGTCAGGCAGCTGACCGACCCGATGGCCGCGTTCCGCAGCGGGTGGGCCTGCGTCGGCCGGTTCTGCGGCCGGGCGGGCTGGCGCGGCGGCCGGGCGGTGGGCGGCCCGGCGGGGATGTCGGCGGTGAGCGTGCCCAGCTCGGCATAGGTCCGTGCGGTGAGTGCCTGGCCTGTCCGCGAGTCGAGCTCGTCTTTGGTCAGCCGGTCCTGCACGAACGCGGCCTTGAGCAGGTCGATCACGTGCTCGCGGTCGGCGTGGGCCGCCCTGAGATGGCCGCGGCCCGCCGCTGGCCCCCCTTCCGGTCCCGTGATCACCGGTACCTCCCCAGCAGCACGATGCAGGCATGTCCTAGCGCGGCTTCTACCCCGAAGGCTATCCGAAACCCCCGCACGACGATGAAGCCGGGACGGGCTGAGCCGGATCGACTGGCAAGGTAGCACAGGCACCCGGCGGCGATGACATCCGGTAAGACGATGGTAGCTGGGAGCGCTCGTCTGTGTAGACGCAGGCAACTCTACCTATGTAGAGTTGCGTGCGTGACGTCATCACCTGGGTTCTCCGCGCAGACGCTGTCGGTGCTGGCCGCGCTGTGCGACGAGCCGTCGCAGTGGCAGCACGGGTATGCGCTGGCTAAGCAGACGGGCCTGAAGTCCGGCACGCTGTACCCGATCCTGATCCGGTTGGCCGACCGGGGCCTGGTCGAGGCCTGCTGGCAGGACGAACCCGAGCCGGGCCGGCCGCGGCGGCACCTGTACCGGCTGACGGCGGCCGGCCTGGCGAGCGCCGCTGAGGCACGGGCCCGCGCGGCCAGGCCGAAGGCCGCCAGGGCGGCGCGGACGCCGACCGTCCGCGGCACGGTCGTGGGGGTGCTGCCATGAACAGGTGGAACCGGGCGGCCGCCGCGGCCAGGCGCGCCGCGGCGTGGCTGCTGCCCGCCGGGCGGCGGGAGTGGGTCGCGGCGATCTGGGCCGAAGCCTACGAGGTGCCGCCGGGACTGGCGCGGCTGGCCTGGCGGGCAGGCGGGGCGTGGGTGATCGCGCGGCAGGCGCTGCTGCCGCGGCGGCTCGGCCGCGCGGCGGTGTTCGCGGCGGCCGCCGGAGCCGCGGCCTGGGCGGCCTGGCCGCAGCCGACGGTCGGCCACGCGGCGGTCAGCCAGTTCCACGTGATCGCCACGGTGCTGCTGCTGGCCGGGCTGCCGCTGCTATCCCGGCGGTTCTTCGGGCCGCCCAGCCCCAGCCGGGCCGGCCGGTTCCTGCGCGTCTTCTGCTGCGCGGCCGTCCTGGCCCTGATGCCGGCCCTGGCCATCGTCGAGGCTTTCGCTAACCTGACGCCGGCGCAGCCCGCGTACCGGTATGTCTTCTGTATCGCCCAGGGCTGGAGCAACGTCCAGGGCTGCACCGGGGTGCCTGGCAGGTCGACGGGGGGGCCGGCCTGGGCGGGCGAGATCCCGCTCATCCTGATGACCGTCGCGTACCTGGGCGTCATCTTGTTCCTGACCTCGCGGCGGTCCCGGGTCACCCGGGGCACGCTGGCCATCGGCGCTGGCACGGGCCTGCTGTTCGGCGTGGTCATGTACGCGGTGGCACCCCTCGGGCTGAGCAACGACGCCACCGATCCTTGGCTGCCGGGATCTGCGGCCGATCCGCTGGTGGCGCTGGCCTGGATCCTGCTGATCGGCGGTCCTGCCGCGACCGCCGTGCTCGCTACGCGGCGCGGCCGCGGTCCTGGCGGCGCCGCGCTGCCCCGCAACGTCAGGATCGGCCAGGGCATAGCCGCCGGGGTGCTGGCGAACGCGACCGCCGCGCTGTTCGTCTCCGCCCTCGGCTTCAGCACGACCGCGCTGATGCTCAGGTCACCATGGCTGTTGCACTGGCTCAATCACGGTCAGCACCTGACCGCGATTGCCGCGTACCGCTACGAGATCATTGCCGGCGCGGACACGAACGTGTATCCATTGATGCTGATCTGGTTCCCGGTCATCGGACTGATCATGAGCGCGCTCGGCGCGGCCTGCACCTCGCTCGGCCGGCCCGCGCCAAGGGAACTGACCCCCGTCCCCGCCACACCCGGTAATCAGTGAACGTGACACCGGACCCGCAAGACACAAGACAGGAGACGTGGCGCAGGATCCACAAGACACGAGACGGTGTCACACTCGGCTCGGTCAGAGCTGGATCGTCGCCTCAACGCTCAACCTGCGAGTGTTTTCACACTTGACATGTGGCACTGGGGCGTACAGGAACCAATGTCCGTTCTTGGCGTGATGCGACGTGACACCGCCGGCCAGCAGGTGCATGAGCGTGCGGGGCTGGCCGACCTGCAGGCCGTGCGGCTCGTCGCGGCGGGATGGAGCCAGCATGCTGTGCCGCCGCTGTGGCAGGCCGCCGTCGGGCGGCACGCTGATACGGTGGCCGTCGATGCGGGCCCGGCACGCAGTCCGGCGGGCCGTCCCGGGACGGGACCGGACTGCGGCGGCGCTGGCGCGCCCGGTACCGGGAGCTTTCGGCGTGGATGCCGCGACTATGGCGGGCAACTGTCCACGCGTCCGACAGGTATCCAGATAATCGTGGACGGATGCCTACTTATGGAGTCAGCTTCCAAGTACGGAATTGCGCTTTACATTGGGTGTTGCGCAGCCGATGTCGAGAGTGCGGTCGCTGGTGCGGATGGGGCTGAATCGAGCCGTAAGCGGGCGCCGGTCGCTGTCTCCTCGCGTGCGCAACGACGAGCAGTCGGGCCGCATGCTGGTTATGGTCTTGGAACTGTTGATAAAGCGTTCGTCCTGCCGTCTCGTTTGGCGTCGGCGGTGCGAACTGCGGGCATTATCCTGATTGCGCGAGGCCAGGTGGGGTGATGGCGATGGCTCGGGTACGGCAAAGGGTGAGGTGGCGGCCTGTGGGCGCCGCCGTGACGTTCTTGCTGGCTGCTGTCGCGGGGGTGGTGGGCAATCAGCTTACGGGGCACCTCAGTGTTGCGCTGGTGGCGTTTGTCGTGCTGCTGGCGGCCGGGATGGCGGTCACCTTCGTACTGGAGCGGCCTGCGAGCGGGCAGGCCTCCGAGGATCAGGGCACCGGCGCCGCTGGCGAGCCGGGCGGGAGCTATGACCTGCGAGGTGCGCGGGGCGTCCAGGTCGGCGACGGTAACCAGCAGACGAACTACTTCGGCCCTGAGCCTGAGCCGGATCGCCGCGAATGACGGCCCGGCGGTGGCGGGAGCCCGTTCAGGGGGTCCAGTACGGCTCTGGTAACGAGCAGCAGAACTATTTCGCGCCGGTCACGCAGTACCTGTTCGCCGGAGGGTTCGAGCGGCTACGCGACGTGTGTTTTGACCCGACATCGCTGGCCCGGGACCTGGACCTCGCCCGGTTTACCGGCCGGGAATGGCTGATCAGGCAGATCGATGCGTTCATCACCGGTCGGCCGCGCGGGTATGTGATTATCCAGGCTGAAGCCGGGGTCGGGAAGTCGACCCTGGCCGCGCACCTGGCTGGGACTCGGCCGTGGCTGTGCCATTTCACACGGCTGCCGGGAGGCCGCTCACCCGAGGCGGCGCGCAAGAGCCTGGCTGCGCAGCTGATCGCCCGGTGGGACCTGCCGGAGTGGGCGCCGGAGGGGGTGCTGCCGATCTCGTCAGCGCGGCCGGACTGGTTCAGCCGACTGCTGGAGGCGGCGGCGCGTAAACGCGACCAGCAGTCCGACGAACAGTGCCGCGAGCCGATCGTGATCGTTGTGGACGGGCTGGATGAGGCCGAGTCGGAGGCGGCCGGGGCTGGGAGTCGTGGGCTGCCGCTGGGGCTGCCGGAAAGCCTGCCGCACGGAATATATGTGGTGGCGACCAGCCGGTTCGGCATCGACCGCGCGCTGCATGCGGTCCGCAACCCAGCCGACTGGCTGCAGATCGAGGTCGAGGGCACCGACAACGTGGATGACATGCGCCGGTTCCTCGAGGACGTCACCACACCTGATGGCGGAGATACGCATCTGGTGACGATGCTGCACGGAGCCGCCGTAGACATCGGCTGGTTCCGCGTGAACGTGGCGCAGGCCTGTGCTGGGGTGTGGATCTACCTGCGGTACGTCCTGGATGAGATCCGTGACGGGATCAGGAACCCGCGTAGTGTTGGGGACTTGCCTGGTGACCTGGCCGGCTTTTACGCCGAACAGGTGGAGCGGTGGCGGGGCGTGGCCGAGGATGAGGCGGCACAGCGCCGGTGGGAGCGGGTCCGGCTGCCGCTGCTCGGCGTCCTGGGAGCCGCCCTGGCCCCGCTGACCGTAAACGAGCTCGCCGGGTTCACCGCGGTGCCGTCGTCGGAGGCCGCCCGCGCGTTCATCGAGGAGACTGCCCGTGCGTTCCTGAGCCGACGCGACGACGACCCTTCAGGAGCGCCGCGGTATGCGCTGCGCCATCAGAGCCTGCGCGATCTGCTCACCGGCCACGTCCCCCCGCGTCCGGACTTGGACAGCCCGGCCCGGCTGCTCGCCGCCGAGGTCCGGGCGGCTCACCGGCAGATCACCAGCGCGCTGATCCCGCCCGGGGAGCCTGGCGAGCGCAACTGGGATGTGGCCGGGTCGTACGCCGGGCAGCATCTGGCCGCGCACGCCGCTGCCTGCGGCGAACTGGATGCTCTGGTCGGCGATCCTGGTTTCCTAGTGACGGTCGATCCCGGGCCGGTCCTGGCCCAGCGCGCCAACCTGCGCACCCCCGAGGGCAAGCGCGCGCTGGCAGCCTTCGACCTCAGCCTGCACGGCTGGCAAGCAACTACCCGCGCGGCCCGCCTGGAACGCCTAGCCGCCAACGCCGCTCGGGTGCATTCCGCCGCACTCACCGCAGCATGCGCGATCGCCGGGGGTGAATGGCCGGTTACTTGGGCAGCGTGGACTGGCCAGGGGCACCGAAGGCTGCCCGGGCACCACGGCCTGGTGAGCGCGGTGGCCATCGGGCGGGCCCGGGACCGGGACATCATTGTCTCCGGCTCCGACGATGGCATGGTGCGGATCTGGGACGCGGTCACCGGCGACCCGGTCGGAGGCCCGCTGCCCGGCCGCGATCGCTTGGTGAAGGCGGTGGCCATCGGGCCGGCCGGGGACCGGGACATCATCGTGTCCGGAGCCGACGATGGCACAATGCGGATCTGGGACGCCGTCACCGGCGAGCCGGTCAGGGTCCAGCGGGCGGACCTCTTCGGTTCGGTCACTGCGGTGGCCATCGGGCGGGCCGGGGACCGGGACATCATCGTGGCCTCGGACTATGGCATGGTGCGGATCTGGGACGCGGTCACCGGCGACCCGGTCGGCGGCCCGCTGCCCGGCCGAAATCGTTTGGTGAAGGCGGTGGCCATCGGGCGGTCCGGGGACGGAGACATCATCATTTCCGGCTGCGACGATGGCACAGTGCGGATCTGGGACGCGGTCACCGGCGACCCGGTCAACGCCCGCGTGGCTGGCTACTACGGCTCGGTCACTGCGATGGCCATCGGGCGGGCCGGGGACCGCGACATCATCGTCTCCGGCTCCGACGATGGCATGGTGCGGATCTGGGACGCGGTCACCAGGGCTCGGCTGTCGGGCCACGATCGCCCGGTGAGTGCGGTGGCCATCGGGCGGGCCGGGGACCGGGACATCATCATCTCCGGCTCCGACGATGGCACAATGCGGATCTGGGACGCGGTCACCGGCCACCCGGCCAGCGCCGCGCTGGCCGGCCACGACGGCCCGGTCACTGCGATGGCCATCGGGCGGGCCGGGGACCGCGACATCATCGTCTCCGGGTCTTTCGACGAGACGGTGCGGATCTGGGACGCGGTCACCGGCGACCCGGCCGACGGCCCGCCGGTCGGTCACGAGGACTGGGTGACTGCGGTGGCCATCGGGCGCGCCGGAAAACAGGACATCATCATCTCCGGCTCTGGCGATCGGACGGTGCGCATCTGGGACGCCGTCACCGGCGACCCGGTCGGCAGCCCGCTGGTCGGCCACGACGGATCGGTGAGGGCGGTGGCGATCGGGCGGGCCGGGGACCGGGACATCATCATTTCCGGTTCCGACGACAGCACAATGCGGATCTGGGACGCGGTCACCGGCGACCCGGTCGGCGGCCCGCTGGTCGGCCACTACGGCTCGGTCACTGCGGTGGCGATCGGGCGGGCCAGGGACCGGGACATCATCATCTCCGGCTCTGGCGATCGGACGGTGCGGATCTGGGACGCCGTCACCGGCGACCCGGTCGGCGGCCCGATAGTCGGCCACGACCGCGGGGT
>Ga0302324_100024237_pt1 | contig 11703 bp, 12 predicted proteins | sample Palsa_T0_1_FD_201949 | JGI IMG/M metagenome (GOLD analysis project Ga0302324, IMG submission 201949) | Peat permafrost microbial communities from Stordalen Mire near Abisko, Sweden - Palsa_T0_1 | ecosystem: Environmental > Terrestrial > Soil > Palsa > Peat permafrost | place: Sweden: Abisko... | reverse complement strand
CCCCAGGACAGGATCGGCATCGGGAAGTTCCACGGCACGATCAGGCCGACCACGCCGACCGGCTCGCGGAAGGTGACGTTCAGCCCGCCGGGCACCGGGATCTGCTCACCGGTCAGCCTTTCCGGCGCCGCCGAGTAGTACAGCAGCACGTCGCGGACGTGCCCGGCCTCCCAGCGCGCCTGCCCGATGGGATGGCCGGACCCCGCGACCTCCAGGTCGGCCAGCTCATCGATGTGGTGCTCTACGACTGCGGCAAAGGAACGGAGCAGCCGGGCGCGGTCCCCGGGCGCGACCTCGCGCCAGGTCGCCTGGGCCGCGGCGGCCGCCGCGATCGCGTCGTCGGCCTGCTCCGCCGAAACCTGGGTCACCGTGGTGACCGGCTCCTCGGTGGCGGGATTGAGCACGGTAAAGACAGACATGAGCGGCGCGACCCCCTTAGAGGCGCTCGAAGCAGCGCCGCAGCTCCCAGTCGGTGACCGCGGCATCGTAAGCGGCCAGCTCGACCCGGGCGTAGTTCGCGTAGTGCTCCACCACCTCCGCGCCGAACGACCTGCGGGCCAGCTCGCTCTTGTCCCACAGTTCCAGCGCGTCACGCAGGGTATGCGGGACCGTGACCGAGGTGTCGGCGTAGGCGTTGCCGGTCACCGGCGGCTCGAGCGGCAGCTCGCGGTCGATGCCGTCAAGCCCGGCGGCGATCATCGCGGCGGTGGCCAGGTAGGGGTTCACGTCGCCGCCGGGCGTGCGGTTCTCCACCCGGAGCGAGTGACCGTGCCCGACCAGCCGCAGCGCGCAGGTGCGGTTGTCCGGGCCCCAGCGGACCGAGGTCGGCGCGAAGCTGCCCGGCACGTAGCGCTTGTAGGAGTTGATGTTCGGCGCGTAGCACAGGGTCAGTTCGCGCAGCGCGGCCAGCTGACCGGCCAGGAAATGCTCGCCCAGGGGCGACAGGCCGTACTGGCCGTCCCCGGCCATGACCGGGGCGCCATCGGAGGCGCCGCGTACCGAGAGGTGGATGTGGCAGGAGTTGCCCTCCCGGGTGTTCGGCTTGGCCATGAACGTGATGCTCATGCCCTCCTGGTCCGCGATCTCCTTGGCGCCGGTCTTGTAGATCGAATGGTTGTCGCAGGTCGCGACGGCCTCGGCGTAGCGGAACGCGATCTCGTGCTGGCCGAGGTTGCACTCGCCCTTGGCCGACTCGACGTACAGCCCGGCTCCGGCCATCTCATTGCGGATCCGGCGCAGCAGCGGCTCGATCCGGGCGGTGCCGAGGATCGAGTAGTCCACGTTGTACTGGTTGGCCGGAGTCAGATCCCGGTACCCGCGCGCCGCCGCCTGCTCGTAGGAGTCCCGGTAGACGACGAACTCGAGCTCGGTCCCGGCCAGCGCCACCAGGCCGCGCTCGGCCAGCCGCGCGGTCTGGGCGGCCAGGATCTGCCGCGGCGAGGCCACCACCGGAGCGTCGTCCAGCCAGGTCAGATCCGCGATGACCAGGACCGAGCCGGGCTGCCACGGCAGGCGGCGCAGCGTGGCCATGTCCGGCACGAGTACGAAGTCGCCGTAACCGCGGTCCCAGGACGACATCGCGTACCCGTCCACGGTGTTCATCTCCACGTCGACCGCGAGCAGGTAGTTGCATCCCTCGGAGTAGTGCTCGGCCACTTCTTCCAAGAAGAACTCTGCCGACAGGCGCTTGCCCTGCAGCCGTCCCTGCATGTCAGTGAAGGCGAGCACGACGGTGTCGATAATGCCCTCGCCGACCTCGACCCGGACCTGCTCCAGGGTCAGCATGCCCCGCCGCGCGCCGCCATCCCGGCTTTCGAACCCGGCCATCAGGACGACAGCTCTTGCTCGATCGCGGCCAGTTCCGCCGCCGAGCCCTGGACCTTGGGCCCGGTGAACCAGTTCTTCGCCGAGACCAGCCAGTAGATGGTGGCGAAGCCGAGCACCACGACCACGGCCACGACCGTGTAGTTGAAGTTGTCCACCGTGATGGGACTGTCGACGGGCAGCATGAACAAGATGGTGATGAAGACCACCCAGATGACCGCGATGATGCCGATCGGGTAGCTCCACCGGCCCAGGTGCCAGGGCCCGCGGTTGAAGCTTGCGCCCTGCCGCAGCCGCAGGAACGTGGGCAGCACGTAGGCGATGTACAGGCCGATGACGGCGATCGAGGTGACCGCGGCGTAGGCCGCGCTGTTCCACAGGTACGGCAGGCCCAGGATGAGCGCCCCGACGGCCGCCAGCCAGATCGCGTTGGTGGGCGTCCTGGTCCGCTTGTTCACCTTGTGCCACAGGCCCGAGCCGGGCAGCGCCCCGTCCCGGGAAAACGCGTAGATCATCCGCGAGTTCGCGGTGACCGAAGACATCCCGCAGAACAACTGGGCCCCGATGGCGACAAGCAGCAGCAGCTTGGCGCCGGTGTCCCCGATCGCGGTGGCGAAGATCTGGGCCGGCGGCACCAGCGCGCCGGTGTAGTCGGCGTAGTGCGCCTTCTGGATCGCGAACGTGATCCCGATCAGCAGGATCCAGCCGGCGAACAGCGACACCACGATCGACATCACGATGCCGCGGGGGCCGCTGCGCGCGGCGTTGTGGGTTTCCTCGGTCATGTGCGCCGACGCGTCGTATCCGGTGAACGTGTACTGGGCCAGCAGCAGGCCGAGCAGCAGCACGTAGAACGTGCTGTGCCAGCCGGTGGCGTTGAACGTCGAGGTGAACACGTAGCTGGCCGACGCATGGTGCGAGGGCACGAACACGAGCACGGCCACGATGAGGAGTACGCCGAGGATGTGCCACCAGACGCTCACGTCGTTCAGCATCGAGACCAGCTTGATGCCGAACTGGTTCAGCAGGCCGTGCACGGCCAACACGATCGCGAAGATCAGGATCGTCACCCAGTGCGCCGTGCTCACGCTCCACTGCAGGTTCAGCAGCGCGTTGATGAAGAACGCGGCGCCGAAGTCGATGCCCGCGGTCACCGCGACCTGGCCGAGGAAGTTGAACCACCCGGTGAACCAGGACCAGGCCGGCCCGTTCTTGCGGGCCAGCTTGGCCGACCAGTAGTACAGGCCGCCCGCGGTGGGGAAGCTGGAGCAGACCTCCGCCATGGCCAGCCCGACCATCAGCGTCATGATCCCGACGATCGGCCAGCCCCAGACGATGATCGCGGGACCGCCGGTATTCATGCCGTACCCGTACAGGGTCAGGCAGCCGGACAGGATCGAAATGATCGTGAACGACACGGCAAAGTTCGAGAACCCCGACATCCGCCGGCGAAGCTCCTGCGCATAACCAAGCGCGTGCAGGGTCTCCTCGTCGCTGGACAGCGGCGCGGACTGCTCGTTGACCGCCACAGCGGCTCCTCAGGTCATCAAATAGCTGGAAGTGATCCATTGAATGAAGGTATTGACCCACTGCGCCAGGGAGTGTGTCAAGGGGGGCGGATGATCCGCCGCCGCGGGTATCACCGGGCCGTTACAGGTCCGCTACCAGCTCGTTACCGGCCTGCCGCCTGGGACTTCAGAATTCGCCGAGGAAGCCGCGAAGCAGCGCCGCGGTCCCGGCCACGTGCTCTTCCATGGCGTGCCGGGCTCGCTCGGGGTCGCCGTCCAGGATGGCCCGCACGACGCCCGCGTGCTGGAGGTTCGCGTGCTCGAGGTTGGTCTCGAGCATGGGGATGGCGTTGAGCAGGTCGACCAGGCGCACCCGGGCCTCGACCACGCTCGCGGTCAGCAGCGGGGAGCCGGCCGCGTCCGCGATGGCCAGGTGCAGCCGGGTGTCGGCCTGCCGGTAGCCGCGGGCGCCGCAGGCGTGCACCGCCGCCAGGGCTTCGGCCAGGTGTTCCCGCTGCTGCATGCTCAGGCTGGCCCGGGCCGCCATCTCGGCCGCGCCGCTCTCCACCACCCGGCGGAACGTCAGCGCGTCGTCGAGGTGGCCGTCCATATCCCGCGCGGCCGCCGTGAGCTCGTCGTGCACCAGCGGCTCGGGCGAGCGGATGATGAACGTGCCGCCGAACCGGCCGCGTTTGGTCTCGGCGTACCCGGCGGCGGCCAGTTCGCGCAGCGCCTCCCGCAGCGTGATGCGGCTGATCCCGAGCCTGCGAGTGAGCTCTCGCTCCGGCGGCAGCCGGTCGCCCGGTGCGTAAACACCCAGTTTGACCCCCTCGAGCAGGCGCTCGACGGTCTCCTCGAAGGCGTTTCCCGTCCGCACCGCGCGGAACACCGCGGCGGTGATAGCGGGCGAACGTCCTGGCACTGTCTCGTCTCCTGGTCGCCGACGCTGCTTCAGCGCAGCACCTTCGCAGAAAGACTAGATCATGGGCGCAAATGCCGTCGGCCGCGCGGCTGCCCGCTCGGACGCGGCGCTGGCCAGCGCGGTGAACAAGCGCGGGTCGCTGCCCTGCTCAGGGTGCCACTGAACCCCAAGCACGAAACCGGAAAGGCCGCCTAGCTCAGACGGGCCGACCTCGACCGCCTCGATCGTGCCGTCCTGCTCCCATGCCACCGCCTTCAGCCCTTCACCCAGCAGGTTGACGGCCTGATGGTGGCGCGTGGGCACGTCGAAGTAGCCGTCCTCGGGCAGGATCTGAGCCAGCACGCTGTCCGGGCTGACCCGGACCTTGTGCAGTCCGAATCCTTTCGGCGGTCCGCTGTGCCGCCCGTGCCCGACCAGGTCCGGTATGTGCTGGTCCAGGGTGCCGCCGCGGCAGACATTGAGGATCTGCATACCGCGGCAGATGGCGAGCAGCGGCACACCGAGCCGCAACGCCTGGCTGGTGACGGCGAGATCCCACGCGTCCCGCAACGTGACGGGGGCCTGCGTCTCCGGCTGCCGGGACGCGCCGTACCGAGCCGGGTCGATGTCCGGGCCGCCCGTGACGACCAGGCCGTCCAGGCCCGCGACGGTGGCGGCGGCTTCGTCGTCGTCTCCGCCCGGTGGCAGCAGGACCGGCCGTCCGCCGCCGCGCCGTACCGCATCTACATAGACCCAGGGAAGGATGGCCGCCTGTGCTGACCAATTACGCCAGGAGGCCTGATCCTCATAGGTGGTTATGCCAATAACCGGCGTCATAGTTCCTCTTTTGAACCGCTCTTCCGATAGCCCCCGCTACCCAAGAAAATCTCGATCATTCCGAACGAGCCGTGGTTCGGCGTCACCGTCTGTGTTCTAGCATCACGTAGTCGACGCGAGTGACGGGCGGCGACCCTGAGATCCAGGTTATCAGTGTTCCATTCGGTGTTCTGGAACATGATTCAAGTCACCTCACGTGATGACTTGATCATTGATTGTATAACATCAGACGGTCTCTTCGGTACCGAACGCCAAAAAGCGGTAACGCGCCGTGGTTTGGGCCAACTTAGGCCGTTCTGCCGTTTTTTGTGTACAGTGCGCGCCGGTCGCTGTGCTGTCCAGCTCGCCGCCGGCCCGCCCTTAAGGCGCCGCCTTCCCTCGTCGCTCGTTCCTCGCTCCTCAGTCCAGGCGACGCCGCGGGCCTTTGGCTCGCTGGTGGGCTCGTTTCTCGCTCCCGGCGCCCCGCGCCCCGCTGCTCCGTTCCGTAATAAACATGTCACGTATAGTGATCGAAGAGTTGCATAGGCGGACTCGCTCAAGGAGATACGATGCCCACGCCAGCAGACGCCCAGGCCGGCCCGAATGGCCCGAATGGCCCGCCCGATGCCGCCGGGTCACCGGAGGGCGGCCACCGCCATCATGGCCGGCGGCTGCGGTCAGGGGCTGCTCCGCAAGGCCCTCCCGATGTGGCCATGCTGGCGAGGGAGGCCGTCATCAGCTTCCTGAACGACGCGTCCCGGGCCACAGCGGACAGGGCCGGCGCGATCCCCGCTCAGGCGCCGGATCCCGGGTCACCGGAGGCGGTGCCCCAGGATGCGGTCTCCGCCGCCAGCCCTATCGTCGCGCCCCAGGGCGGCGGGTCGGCAGGCTGGAGCGCGGCGGCCATCGGCGTCGCCACGCTGGACCGGATCGAGGCCGCGGCGGCCAAGGTGGAGGCGGACATCGCCGTCGCTCTGCGGGCCTACGCTGACCTGCAGGCCGGGGCCGGGGCCGCGGCCGAGGCCGCGGTACACGCGGCGCAGTCGGCCATGGCCTCGGCAGGCGTGGCCACCGAGGCCGAGCGGCAGGTAAGGATCAGCCTGCGCCAGGTCAGGCAGTACGTGGTGGTCACCGTCGTCCTTCTCGTAGTCGTGATCATTGTCCTCTTCGAGGTAACGTCTCCGGTCCGTTGACAAGGCCCGCAAAATTCGCAAAATGCCTGCGGGCAGAGTCGTCAGATTTATCACGATAACAGGGCTTTAACGTGTTCCGGGGTTTCCGGGTTTGTGCTGATACCGCGATTGGCGGCTTTAAAACCATTTGTGCAAATTATTCTCTGGTATCCCGGTTTGGTTCCGGCATAATTACCGTAGCGGATGATCATCCAATTGATATTGGACTCTTCTAGCACTTCCGGGATCGAGTTCATGTGCCGTAGCCTATATAGTGTAACTGTCCGAAACAGATCCGTGACTACCGCCTCGGGGGGCGGGCACGTGAACAACACGGTGCCGACCGGCTCGCTCTTTACTGGTTCGCGGTGGGAGGGTTCTCATGACGGTTCACGCAGGCGATTCACCAGAAAGACTCCTGGCCGCGCGGCCACCGCGCCCGCGCAACCGCGCAACCATCTCCTCGAAGCTCCTGGCCTCTATCGTCGACTCCTCGTACGACGCCATTATCGGTAAGACGCTGGATGGCGTCATCACGACCTGGAACTCCTCGGCGGAGCGGATCTACGGCTACCGGGCCGAGGAGATAATCGGGCATTCCGTCTCGCTTCTGATACCGTCCGGCCTTCCCGACGAGATGGAGGAGATCCTGAACCGGATCCGCATCGGTGAGCGGGTCGATCACTACGAGACCAGGCGACGCAGGAAAGACGGCGCCATCATCGCGGTCTCGCTCACCGTTTCGCCCATTCATGATGCGAGCGGTAAAGTCGTCGGCGCGTCGGCTATTGCCCGCGACATCACGGATCGCCAGCGCGTTCAGGATCAGGCCCGCCTCGCCGCGCAGTACGCGCGCAGCCTGATCGAGGCCAGCCGGGATCCGCTGGTGACGATCGGCCTGGAGGGCAAGATCACCGAGGTGAACGAGGCGACGATCCAGATGACCGGGGTGGCACGGGGAGATCTGGCCGGGACCGACTTCTCGGACTGCTTCACCGAGCCGGAGCTGGCCCGCGAGGGTTACCTCCAGGTTCTCGGGCAGGGCTTCGTCATCGACTACCCGCTGACCATCCGGCACACCGGCGGCGAGCTGACCGAGGTGCTCTACAACGCCTCGGTGTACCGGGACGCGGGCGGCCAGGCGCTCGGCGTATTCGCCGCCGTCCATGACGTCACCGATTCCCGGCGACTGGTGCGGGAGCTCTCCGAAACCAAGTCGATGCTGACCAGCATCCTCGAGAGCACCACCAAGTACTCGATCGTCGGGAAGGACCTCAAGCACCGTATCGTTTCCTGGAACGAGGGAGCGCGCCGCGACTACGGCTATACGGCGGCGGAGGTCATCGGCCGGGACGTAAGCATCCTGCACGCGCCGCACGACGTTCAGTCTGGTGCCGTCGACCGGCTGCTGGCCGCCGCGTATGCCGATGGTTCGGCCGAGGGTGAGTTCGAGCGAATCCGCAAGGACGGCTCCCGGTTCACCGCCAGCTTGGTCGTGACCCGGCGGGACGACACCTTGGGCCATCCGATCGGCTTCCTGTTGATGGGCGAGGACATATCCGAGAAGAAGCTAGTCGAGGACCAGCTCCGGTCGGCGTCGGAGTACGCCCGCAGCCTGATCGAGGCCAGCCGGGACCCGCTGGTGACGATCAGCGCGGAGGGCAAGATCACCGACGTGAACGAGGCGACGAGCCGGGTGACCGGGGTGGCGCGGGGAGATCTGGTCGGCACCGACTTCTCGGACTATTTCACCGAGCCGGAGCTGGCCCGCCAGGGCTACCTCCGGGTTTTCGCGCAGGGCTTCGTCACGGACTACCCGCTGACCATCCGGCACACCGGCGGCGAGCTGACCGAGGTGCTCTACAACGCCTCGGTGTACCGGGACGCGGGCGGCCGGGTGCTCGGCGTGTTCGCCGCCGCCCGCGACGTCACCGATCGGAAGCGGGCTGAGAGCGAAGTAACGAAACAGCGAGCCCGGGAACTCGACAGGCTCGCCGAGCTCGAGCGCTTCCAGAAGCTCACCGTCGGGCGGGAGTTGCGCATGATCGAGCTCAAGAAGGAGATCGAGGACCTGCGGGCCGCGGCAGGAAGCACATTGCGGGCTGTGGCAGGCGGCACATGAGGATGGGCGTGGTCAGGCCAGCCGGAACGGCCCCGGGTTATCCACCGGATCGGGCGGATCACGCCCGGGCGACCCTCAGCCTGCTGGAGGACTTCGTCGAGGAAAGGCAGCAGCTCAAGGACACCCAGCTCGCTGTCCTGAACATCTTGGAGGACGCGACCGCGGACCGGCTCAGGGCCGAGGCCGCGGTCAAGGCCAGCATCAGCATCCTGGAGGAGCTCAGCGTGGCCCAGGCCGAGATCGGGGCGCTCAACGCCGAGCTCGAGGTCCGGGTCGACCAGCGCACGGCGGAGCTGATGGTGGCCAACAAGAACCTGGAGGCGTTCGCCTACTCCGTCGCCCACGACCTGCGGTCCCCGCTGCGGGCGCTGAGCGGCTACAGCGAAGCGCTGACCGAGGACTACGGCGACCTCCTGGATGACACCGGCCGCTGGTACGCGGACCGGATCCAGGCCGCCACCGAGCGGATGGGCACGCTCATCGATGACCTGCTGCTGCTGGCCCAGGTCTCGCGCACCGACATGAACATCGAACCGGTCGACCTGTCCGCCGAGGTCACCGCCCTCAGCGCGGAACTGCACGCCCGCGAGCCCGGCCGCGTCGTCCGCTTCGCCATCCAGGACGGCGTCCGGGTCACCGCGGACCGCTCGCTGATCCGCACCGTGGTGGCGAACCTGGTCGAGAACGCCTGGAAGTTCACCGCGAAATCCGAGGACGCCACCATCGAGTTCGGCGCCACCGCGGCCGACGCCCGGGTCTGCTGCTACGTCCGCGACAACGGGGCCGGCTTCGATCCCGCCTTCATCGCCAAGCTGTTCCAGCCGTTCCAGCGGCTCCACGCGGTGAGCGACTTCCCCGGTACCGGCATCGGCCTGGCCAGCGTCCAGCGGATCGTCGAACGCCACGGCGGCCGCGTCTGGGCCGAAGGCGCCGTCGACCGCGGCGCAACTTTCTACTTCACCCTGAACCCGGCACAGGCCCCCTGATGCCCCGCCACCTCCGCGGCCGACCCTCGTTTATAACTAAAAGTGACTGCTACAATACAGATTGTGATACATCTGGCGCGCACTCCGGTGGAATCGGATTGAGGTAGGACATCAATGAGCGGTGACCGTAGCGCGACGGACTCAGCGGGACGCGTCATACGCATCCTGATCCTGGAGGACGAAGCCCTGGGTGCCGACCTGGCCCAGCGCCTCCTGGTCCGGGCGGGCGTTAGGTTCACCTCCGTTGTCGTTCAGACCAGGGCGTCGTTCGTCGAGCAGCTGGCCGCCTTCCGGCCCGAGGTCATCCTGGCCGACTACTGCCTGCCCGGCTTCTCCGGCGGGGAGGCTTTCAAGATCGCTCAGAAAGATTACCCAGACATACCGTTCATCTTCTGGTCCGGTGTGATCGGCGACGAAGCAGCGGTCGAGCTCATCAAGCAGGGGGCCACCGATTACGTCCTGAAGGACCGGCCCGCGCGGCTGCCCGCCGTCATCCTGCGCGCGCTGGCCGAGGCCGAGCGACGGGTGCGGCTAGCCCAGCTCAAAGACCAGCTGCAGCATGCCCAGCGTCAGGCCAGCCTCGGCCAGCTCGCAGCGGCCGAAGAGGCGATGACCCCTGTCCCCCAGTTCCGCACCACCGCGAAGCCATAACCGCTCCGAAGACGGGGCCGTAGTCTTCGCTCCGCGCGGCGCCTTCAGGTTGCTCGGGTAAATTCGGGGGCTGCGGATTCGAAGCTGCGGATTCGGGGCCGCGGAGAGGAGCGACGATGGCCATCGTGGTGCTGGTGTTGTGGTTGTTTACCGCGGGAGCCGGATTCTCCGTGCTGATTACCAGCAACCTCAAGCGCGACCGCGCCGTCTCCGCCCCACCGCTAATCCCCGCCGAGGCCCGGACCGTGCCCGCCGCGCCCGTGCCCGCCGCACCAGTGCCCGCCGCACCAGTGCCCGCCGCGCCCGTGCCCGCCGCACCAGTGAAGGATCGGTTCGCTCCGCCTTCCCTCGTCGCGGCCAGGAACGCGCCCGTGGTGCCGGGGGCGCGAGCGCTGCTCGAGTTCGCTCACCCCACGCTCGGCATCATCGGCCTGGCGTTCTGGCTGGGGTTCTCGCTGGTGCACAACCGGGTGCTCGGCTGGATCGGGTTCGGCCTCGCGGCCGCCACGGCCAGCGCGGGGCTGACCTGGTTCACGGTCAACGTCCGCGCCGCCAATCGCCGCGACCGCGACCGCGAGCGCGAGCGCGACCGTGACCCCGCGCACCCGCAGGACCCCGTGGACCCCGCGCCGTCTTTCCGTGGCCGCCTCGTCGCGCTGCATGGCGCGGGCGCGACGCTGACCTTGGTTCTGGCTGCCCTCAGCGCCCTGGTCCTGCGCAGCTGAACCAGGCCGAGCTAGCCGGGCCGCCGACAGCGGTAGTGGCCAGTGCACCCGACCGCCACACGGATAGGGGAGACGGTTGACCATGAGCCTGGGGGGAGCGTTCGGGAACGATGCTCATGACCTGGCCGCCGGATGCACTGACCACTACCTAGGACTACGAGCCGCCGTCGGCTCCGGCTCGACGGCCGGCGCCCGCGTAATGAGTTCGTAAGACCTGCCTGAAGGAAACGCTTATGCCTGGCCGTGCGATCGCTCCACCGCTGGGTACGATCTGCCCCGGGATGAGAACCGGCAAAGGATCACAGAGGTGAATGAGGCGGGCGGCGGTCTGAGCAGGCGGCAGGCACTGACCGTGCTCGGCGTCGGCGTGGGCGCCCTGGCCGCCGAGCAGGCCCTGGTCGCCGACGGGATGCCCCCGGGAGTGACTGCGCAGGCCAGCACCCCGCCAGGCAGCCTCCGCGCCACCGTGGTGCCCGGCGGCTACGCGCCCGATGGCACGGCGGGCCGCCGCGCCGCGCTGCCGCTCGACCAGGTGGAACTCCTGGACAGCCCGTTCCAGGACAACCAGGCCAGGAACACCAGCTACCTGCTCTTCCTTGATCCTGAACGCATGCTGCGTTCCTTCCGGCTGAACTACGGGCAGCCGTCGGCGGCTCAGCCCATCGGCGGCTGGGAGCGGCCCGCCTCGCAGATCCGCGGCCATACCACCGGGCACCTGATGTCCGGCCTCGCGCTGACCTACGCCAACACCGGCGACGGCGCCGCGCGAGCCCGCGGCCGGTACCTGGTCAGCCAGCTCGCGGCGCTGCAGGCCCGGGCCACCGCTGCGGGCTTCCACCCCGGCTACCTGTCGGCGTTCCCCGAGGTCTACTTCGACTGGCTGGAGCAGGGCAAGCCGGTGTGGTCGCCGTACTACATGATCCACAAGTACCTGGCCGGCCTGATCGACCAGTACCAGCTGGCGGGCGATGACCAGGCGCTCGACGTGGCCATGAAGC
>Ga0302324_100024233_pt1 | contig 11704 bp, 9 predicted proteins | sample Palsa_T0_1_FD_201949 | JGI IMG/M metagenome (GOLD analysis project Ga0302324, IMG submission 201949) | Peat permafrost microbial communities from Stordalen Mire near Abisko, Sweden - Palsa_T0_1 | ecosystem: Environmental > Terrestrial > Soil > Palsa > Peat permafrost | place: Sweden: Abisko... | reverse complement strand
CCAGGAACAGCGATTCTGAGCCAGTCGGAAGGACTGGACGTGGATTACGTCGCGAAAAATGTGACGGGCGAAGCGCTCGCGAAGGAACTGGGTGAGTCGATGCGCGGTTGCCGTATACTGCTGCCGCGAAGCGACCGCGCCGACGATCGCTTGCCGGCGCTGTTGCGCGAAGCGGGAGCGGATGTGACCGACGTGATTGCGTATCGCACGGTAAAGCCTGAGACGATTGACCCCGAGGTGCTTGGGAGGTTGCGGCGCGCGGAGGTGGACGCGATTGTGTTTGCGAGCCCCTCGGCGTTTCACAATTTGTGCGATGTGGTCCCGGCGGAGGAGTTGGCGAAATTGAGCGAGCGAGTGCAATTCACCGCGATTGGTCCTACGACGGCGAAAGCGCTGGAAGGAGCCGGAGTGCGAGTGGCGATTCAGGCAAAGGAAGCGTCAGCGGAATCGCTGGCGGAGTCGATCGCGAAGCATTTCGAGGGATTCGGAGTGAAGGGGCCGAGGGACGAATGGCCCGCGGCCGAAGGGCCGGAGACGCGGGCGGCGAGGCGCGCATGAGCTTTCCAGTTCATCGTCCGCGACGATTGCGACGCACCGAAGCGCTGCGGTCTTTTGTCCGTGAGACGCAGCTGACGACGAGCGGACTGGTGTACCCGATGTTTGCGTGCCCGGGGAAAAATGTGCGCACGGAAGTGAGTTCGATGCCAGGCGTGTATCAGCAATCGCCGGACCAGATCGCGGAGGAGTGCCGCGAAGTGGCCGATCTGGGAGTGCCGGGAGTGATTTTATTTGGATTGGCCGAACATAAGGATGCGACGGGATCGGAAGCGGCAGCGGCCCATGGAGCGGTGCAACAATCGATTGAGGCGATACGCAAAGCAAAGCTCGACCTGCTCGTGATCACAGATGTGTGCCTGTGCGAATACACCAGCCACGGACACTGCGGCGTCATAAGAGGCGACACGGTGCTCAACGATCCGACGCTGGACCTGCTTGCGGAGGCGGCGCTCTCGCACGCGCGCGCGGGCGCGGATATTGTGGCGCCGTCCGACATGATGGACGGCCGGGTGGGAGCGATCCGTCGAAAGCTGGACGAGAACGGGTTCGAAGACATCGCGATTTTTGCCTACGCCGCGAAATATTGCTCGGCATTCTATGGACCGTTCCGCGAAGCGGCGCAATCGGCTCCGCAATCGGGCGACCGGCGCAGCTATCAGATGGACCCGGCAAACGCGCGCGAGGCGTTGCGAGAAGTGGCGCTCGATATCGAAGAGGGCGCGGATATGATCATGGTGAAACCAGCGCTGGCTTATTTGGACATCATTCGACGCGTGCGGGAACGATTCGACGTGCCGGTGGGCGCGTACAATGTGAGCGCGGAATTCGCGATGGTGAAAGCCGCGGCTCAAAACGGCTGGATCGACGAAAAGCGAATCGTGCTCGAGATCATTACTGGAATCCAGCGCGCGGGGGCTTCGATTATTTTGACTTATCACGCCAAGGATCTGGCCCGATGGCTCAAGAAATGTTAGCGGCAGTGTTAGCAGTGACACGGCATCCGGAAACTTTCCTTCAACACACCCCACATGGTTAGGCAGGGCTAGAGATGGCTAGCGGAATCATGCGAGACGGTGGGCGAGATCCAAAGGAAAGCAGCGCCGGGAGCGCGCGACCGCGTTCGGATGAACTCTTCGAGCGCGCGAAGAATATCCTCGTGGGCGGCGTCAACAGCCCGGTGCGCGCGTTTCGCGCCGTGGGCGGCACGCCGCTGGTGATCGATCGCGCGGAAGGCTCGCGCTTGTGGGACGTCGACGGGCGCGAGTACATCGATTACGTGTGCTCATGGGGCGCGCTCATTCTGGGTCACGCGGACCCGGACGTGATTGCCGCGATCGCGGAACAGTCGCGGCGCGGCACAAGCTATGGAATGACGTCGCCGCTGGAAATCGAACTGGGCGAGCGCGTGGCGCGGGCGGTTCCTTCGATCGAGCGCATTCGGTTCGTCAGCTCTGGAACAGAGGCGACGATGTCCGCGGTGCGCGCGGCGCGCGGTTTTACGAAGCGCGACATGATTGTCAAATTCGAGGGCGGATATCACGGGCACGGGGATAGCTTCCTTGTGGATGCGGGGTCTGGACTGGCGACACTGGGCATCTCTTCGAGTCCTGGGGTGCCGGCCGAGCTTGCGGCGCTTACGCTCAACGCGCCTTATAACGATCTGGCCGCGGTCGAGCGTTTGTTTCAGGAGCATGCCGGCAAAATTGCGGCGGTGATCGTGGAACCGGTAGCCGCAAACATGGGAGTGGTGCCGCCTGAAACGGGTTTCCTTGACGGGTTGCGGAAAATCACGGTCCGGGCGGGCGCTTTGCTGATTTTCGACGAGGTGATTACGGGGTTTCGCATCGCTTATGGCGGGGCGCAAATCCCTTTTCACGTCCGGCCGGACCTTTCGGTATTCGGGAAGATTATTGGCGGCGGCGTGCCGGTGGCGGCGTATGGGGGACGACGCGACGTGATGGAGAAAATTGCGCCGCTCGGGCCGGTCTACCAGGCGGGAACACTTTCCGGGAACCCGCTGGCGATGCGCGCGGGGCTTGCGACGCTTCCGAAACTCGAGGCGCGCGGTTTTTACGAAGCACTCGACCAGAAGGCGCAAAAGCTCGCGGAAGGCCTGAGGGCTGCGCTGAAGGAATCGGGCGTGCGGGGGCAAGTGAGTATTGCAGGGTCGCTGCTCACTTTATTTTTCACTGGTGACGATGAAGCGGTGCGGAATTATTCAGATGCGAAACGGTCAAATACGGAACGGTTCGCGGCTTTCTTCAACGAGATGCTCTCCCGAGGGATTTTTCTCCCGCCATCGCAATTCGAGGTGCTTTTTGTTTCCGCGGCCCACTCGGACGACGATATCGAACGCACCATCGCCGCGGCTAACGAAAGCCTGCGGGCGATTGCTTCCCGATAGCCTCTGTTGCGACTAATTCGATTAGCCAGAACTTTGGCTAATCCTGTTCGGGAAGCGCGGAACTTTAGATACGATGAATGCGAACTTCCCGCCCGGGTCCCGTTTCAAGCTGTTCACCAACTCGACTCGAATGTTTGCGCGACCAACATGCTGGGCTAGATTGCGAATGAGCTCATCACGATCTAAATCGGTGAATCCCGCAGAGGCCACCACATAAACCGCGAATTTGCCGATTTCTTCCTGAACGATTTGGTATTGGCTCACTGACGCCATTTCTTCAGCGATCGTACCAACCCGGAAAACTGCGCGACCGTCGGAGAGAATTATGGCATTGGATGACCGTCCATCCAGCGATCGCAATACGGGGAGGACGCTGCCGCATTCGCATGGATCGCTGCTCAACGGATCATTGCTCCACGCCCCTATGTCTCCTACGCGGCAGCGGAGCAGTATCTGCGCATCATTGATAAGCCCCGTACAAACAAGATGTCCAGACTCTCCTGGCATGGCGGGACGGTCCGAATCGTCTACGATCTCTGTGATGCCATAGTCCACGCTTACATGCATTCTGTGGCACTTCTCTTCCGCAGCAAACACAGACAGCTCTGCACAGCCATACTGATCGAACACCTCGCAATGGAAAGCTTGCTCAATTATTTTCCTTTGATGCTGCTGTAAGGTCTCGCCATTTGTGATCGCAATTGGAATCCGCAGGTCGTCGATGTTTCGTTCCAACACGAATTGGGCGATCGTTGCCATTACGGACGGATAACCCATCAGAGCTTTGTATGGCCGGCGCTTCAGCTCACCGCAATATGATTCTAGAAACTGCGACGCGAGATGAAAGGAGGACATATACAGTTGCTTCGATGCATGGTTGTAGCACCAGAACGGAGGCTTAGTTCGGTCTAAAGACACTACATGCCTCGCACCGAACATCACGTAGGGATCCTCTCCGTATCGGAAGCCAGCAACGCTGCGGCAGCGAGCTTCGAGAAACGCGTAATGCCTCTGTTGGGCACGGCGTGACATAAGCACTCTGATTGGTGTTCCGGTTGTTCCCGTCGTTGTTGTCTCGAAGAGATTTTGCGGGTTGAGCCGTTCGTCCACGAACTTCAGCGGATCGGCGCGCACCATGGTCTTTTCCAGGATTGGTAATTTGTGCAGATCATGCGGTGTTTGGATATCAGCAGTCTGGAGACCGTTTTTGTGGAAGATCTCGCGGTAATAAGGAACGTGCTGAACGGCAAGTTCTACGATTTCGCGCAGGCGACGGCATTGGTACTCGGCGAACTGTTGGGACGTCCAACGGTCGCGCTCCAGAATCGCGAGAAGCTCGTCGCGATAATACTGGCCGTAGCGTTCACCGTTGATCTTCAGCCCTTTGAGCGTTGCCGCGATATTGCGAAAGGCGGGGAACGTTAGATATAGCTTTTGAGTGAGGTCGTTCATGCTACGACGAGGCCCGGGCACGGGCGGCGCAACAGTGAGCCGTCAGATTCTAATCCGGATACCTTTGGCTGGTCCGCGCTGGTATTCCCTCGTTCGATGATATTTGCTGATTTTGCCGGCCAAGTTCCCCAGCGCCAATAATGGGCCTGCGTAGACTTTCTAATGAGATACCTTTTCGCAACGCAAGCAGTACGCCCGCAGCTTCCAGATACGAATCCACCTCAATCACATTTCTCATGTGCATCTTGTCGTTCGTCACGTTGAGCACGGTGGTGTTTTCGCGAACCGCTATAACGGGAATGCCGCTATATTCACCTGCCAGCGCGGGTATGCCTCCGAGACATGAAGCCGGCACTACGATCGCTCCAACATTGTTGACTGTAATGGCGTGGGAAGGAGCAGTATGCAGGCTTGCAACGGGAAGTAAGCGCGGCGCTTTCGCCAATCCTTTTAGAACGCAATAATAATGGGGCGTTGAGATAAATTCTGCCGAGGCGCGAGGGTTGGAAGTTCCGTTAGGCTTGATCTCCTGATAGTAGGGCAACGGTGCGTGCGCCGTAGGAATTCGGAATATTTTCGAGATGAGATGCGTGATGATGGCCTCGACTCCGCCTGATGGATTTGGAATCAATCCAGCGAGGTGTTTCTCGAAGATCTCCCGCGTGACGCCATGGATCACCGAGACTCCCCCCACGGCCTCAGCGCCTTGCAACAGGAGTGAAGCGACGCCGCAAAGAATGACTTCCGGGTGCAGCACCGTGCCGACAGCGCACCCCTTCTCCGACCACCGTATCTGGACCTCCGGTTCACGTTCAAGAATTGTGTAAGCTCCGCAAGCGATGCCCTTCACAGTTCTGGCCGCATTCAAGGTGTCGATTACGTAATCGAGGTATTTACTCCCTGTAGGATCGATGAAAGTTCCGACGCGATTGCTGGTGCTCGGAAGAAGGCCAATGTGGCCCAACAGAAGATCATCGAGAGATTTCCCTTCGACATATAGAATGTTGTCCGCCATTTCGTTCAATTCAGAAGCGTTTACTGCGTTGGGGTGAGTGATCAGGAGATCGACCGTCGAGGCCAGCAGATTCGTTACGGGCGTCGCATCACCGGCATACCCGCCAAACTCGCAGCGCACGCCGGTGGGGATCACCTGGACAGCGGCAAATGGCGAACATGCGAAAGCGCGCTTCCGGGGTGTCAGCAGCTCAATGGTGGACAAAGCGCCCGCGTATTCGTCGTGGGGAAGGAAATGTACAATGGTCGACTCAATTACGACTTCGACATTATTCGCTTCGACGATAGAAAATCTGAGCGGATACTGCCCGGTTGCCAGCGAGGCCTCGAAGGGGGCTGCAATGCGATCGAGCCAGCATTCGCCGGATTTGACAGTTAGCCTAAGGACGGCGTTCTCAATCTTCATATATGAAGCAGGGCTATAGCTCCGGAGAGTTTTACCATTTTAGAGTAATGTGATTCTCCCGGCTGCTGTCTCAAAACATAAGGTTCAGGCTTCTTAAGCGACAACGACCGTGACTTGCGATCACGGGGTTGACACCTGAGTAGCCCTCCAAAAGCTCGGGAATGCGAGTTTGAATTTGCTGAGCACATCGCGACTCGCGGGAAAGGCACCCCGAGCGGGAGGCGCTTCGCGCCAGTTGGTTTATGTCGGAGTCGAAACTCCGACCCGCTAGAAAGCTGCGACGTCGCGCCTGATTAACGCTGCCAGCTCAACCAACGATGACCGCGGTTCAAATGGATTCGTCGACCAGGACCCTCGCTCATGCGGATTCGATTCCTTCTTGCAAAGAATTCCAAGGACAACACGGAATTCCTCTCCTTTCTTTAAAATACTGGAACCAATCTTTGTGGTATACGTAATCCTTACCAGAACGAGAGGCCCGTTTATGAAACGTCTTCTGTTGGCGCTACTCGTCGTGCTGCCGGTAGTCGCGCAGACATCCAGTCCGACTCAAACTCTCAATTCAGCGAAGAATGCCATTGCCATGGAATTCGTCAAGATCGCACCCGGCGAGTTCATGATGGGCTGTCCGGCGGGTGACAGCGACTGCGACGCCGACGAGAAACCCGAGCATCGCGTGCAGATTACCAAGGCCTTTGAGATCGGGAAGTACGAAGTGACCCAGGCCCAATGGCAAGCACTCATGGGATCAAATCCCAGCACCATCAAGGGCGACGATCATCCTGTCGAAACCATCTCGAAGCAGGATGCAGAGGATTTTCTTGCGAAGCTTACAGCCCGAAATGATGGGTACCGTTACCGTCTGCCCACCGAAGCGGAATGGGAGTACGCGGCCAGAGCTGGAGCGCCGCTGCCTGCATCCCTGGATGAAGTCGCCTGGTACTCCGCCAACTCTGACGACACCACGCATGCGGTGGGCCAGAAGAAACCGAACGCATGGGGTCTGTATGACACATTAGGTAATGTGCGCGAATGGGTCTCAGACCAGTACGCGATGAACTATTATTCCAATAGTCCGCTCGCTGATCCGACGGGACCGGTACCTGGGCAAGGAGGACAGCAGCAATGCAACTTTGGCCGAGGTCGGCGATTTAACAACGGCCCGCCCGACGGCCAACCGAACAACGGACAACCGAACAACGGACAACCGAACAATAGCCAACCCAACGACTCGCCGAGCAATGTCCCCATTGCCTATCATCCAGCGAACCCGCAGGAGCAGCAAGGCGGACCACCCCAGGGCAATTCTGGCAGAGGCAATTTTGGATTTGGCAGGGGCGGGGGCGGCCGACAACTTCCCATCATGCGCGGCGGAGGATGGGATAACCCGGCAAAGTTCGTACGTCTCTCGGCGCGATATCACTACTTTGGCCCCACTTTGAAGCTTAGCGATGTCGGGTTTCGGGCCGTCCGCGAAACAATCCAGCCAGATGGAGGCAAGTGAACATGAAAAACTTCTCGAAGTTGGCCCTCGCGATCGGTCTTCTGGGAGCTTCGGTCCCGGCATTCGCCCATCACTCGGTTCAAGCCGAGTACGACCGGTCGAAGACACTCACGCTGGTCGGAAAGCTCACAGAAGTACAGCTCGAGAACCCTCACGGATGGCTTTACATCGATGCCAAGGACCCGCAAGGCAAAGTGGTGAATTGGGCCTTAGAACTTCCCGGCCCTGGCGTGCTTCGGCGAAATGGCTTTGATCAGAACATCTTCGATACCCTGAAGACATCCAGCGAAGTAGTCACGATTGCCGCCTACCCCGCTAAGGATGGATCCAAGCACGCGCTTGGCGGAAGTCTGACGAGAGCCGATGGGCAAACCGTGATTCCGTTGGGCAGGTTTCCTCAACAGGGCGGGGGTGGATTCGGTCGCGGGAACGGTGGGCAAGCGCAAGGTCCGCAATTTTAATCGCTACGGCAAATATGTGCGGGTTGGCGGTTCGTGACCGCCGCGGGGTTTTCGAGGCCCGCACCGAACTTGCTAAAGTGAGTATTCAAAGATGACGGCGCAAGGTGTTTCGAATCGTTTTATGCGTAGAAGATCGATTGGCAAGAAGCTCGCGATTGGCGTTACTGGCGTCTTGCTGGTTGGCCTTGCTGTCGCCGTGAGTTTCAGCCAGGCTCGCCAGTTCAATCCCGGTCCGCGGGGCGGAGACCTTGGTCTGCCGAATACTCCCATGGGTTACCTGGGAATCTTCACACAGGAAGTGAATGCCGATAGAGCCAAGCAACTGAAGCTTCACGCCGTACGCGGCGTGATTGTTTCAGACCTCGTGGCGGACAGTCCTGCCGCAAAAGCTGGCATGAAGAAGGGAGATGTCGTCACCGAATATAACGGCGAGCTCGTCGAAGGGATCCTGCAGTTTGGACGCCTTGTGAGGGAAACTCCGCCAGGACATACGGCTCAGGTGTCAATATGGCGAGACGGTCATACGCATAAGCTGCTCGTCGAACTGGGCCAGGCGCGACAAGCGTTCGCCGGGCCAGGCCCCGGACGAGGACCCGGCCCAGGGCCCGGACAAGGCCCATGACAAGGGCCATGACAAGGGCCGTTCCCCCAGAGACCGCCGGGGAATGCCTCTGACTTCGGAGCGACGGCCGGATTAGGCATCGCTTTCCAGAATCTTTCGGCCCGCTCGGGAGCTATTTGGCGCTCCGAATGGCGAGGGCGTGCTTGTCACCACCGTGCAAAAAAATTCGGTAGGCGAGAAAGCCGGACTCAGGGCCGGCGACGTCGTTACCAAAGTCGACGGCCAAGCCATTCGCAATTTGGGCGGACTTCGCGACCAATTGAGCGAAAAGCGCGATGCCGGGAGCATCGCACTCGGCTTGGTGCGCAACCAGAAAGAGATTTTCGCGACCGTCCAGTTGGCACGGCCGCAAACCCAACAACTCTGATGAAAGCTTAATACTCTCTCTCTCCGTGGTTATCTAAATCGACTCAAGTCCCTTATCGGAAAAGTGGAGTCTAGCCCACGCTTTCGGTTTTGCCACTGGGAGGGAGCCTCCGGCTCACACCGGACAGCACCAAGTTAAGCGACGGCGAGGGATTCGAGCTTCTTGAGCTGCGTGTCGCTGCCGATGATTATCCAGGTGTCGCCGGCGCGGATCGGGGTTTCAGGAGGGGGATTGAAGAGGAGCGTGCCGTCGAGCGGCTTGACGCCGAGAATGATGACATCGGCCCGCTGGCGAATCGCGGCGTCTCCAAGCGTTTTTCCGACGAGCGGAGATTTTGCTTCGATCCGCACTTCGCCAATTTCGACTTCGAGGCGATCGGTGCCAAAGGCCGTGTCTATGAAATCGAGCACATTGGGACGCAAGAGAAGCTGAGCGATGCGATTGCCGACGAAGTAGTAGGGAGAGAGCACCTGCGAAGCGCCGGCTCGAAGCAGTTTGGAAGTGGCTTCCTCTTCGCTGGCGCGGGCGATGATTTTCAAATCCGAGCGGAAGCCACGGGCAGTGAGCACGATGTAGAGATTTTCGGGGTCTGTGCCGACGGCGGCGACGAGTCCCTTTGCGGTGTCAATGTGCGCGCGCTTCAGAATTTCTTCGCTGGAAGCGCTCCCGAGCACTACCGGAATGCTTTCGTTGAGGGCCCACTCGGCGCGTTCTGGATTCTTCTCGATGAAGACAATGCTCTGATCACGGGCGCGCAGCTCGCGCGCCACCGTTCTCCCGACCCGGCCGGTGCCGCAGATAATGTAGTGCCCGGAAAGTTTTGCGAGTTCACGTTCCATGCGGCGGCGGCCTAAAGCCTTTCCGAACTCGAACTCTAGCAAGGCTTGGCTGAACATAGCAATTGTGAAGCCGCCGGAAAATACCGCGAGCACGATCAAAACGCTGTTGAAGATGCGGCCCACGTGCGAGAGGGGATGGACTTCACCGTAGCCGATGGTGGTCATGGTCGTCAGCGTCATGTAGAAGCCGTCAAACCAGTTCCATTTTTCGATCAAGTGAAAGCCGGTCGAGCCAATGGCGATCACGACGAGCAGCAGGATCACGGAAATGTACAGGCGATGGCGGGTGCTCATCGAAGCGGTTTCGGCTTGGTTGGGAACTTTCGTGATTGAATCGTGGGCGGGGCAAAGATCAAAGTCAAGAGTGACAGAATGGTGTGTGCAGAGGCGTTGTTCCTGACCCTAACCCCTGGTTCACGCTGCAGCGGGGAGATAAACCACCGTTTCAAATCGGCGCTTTTCCGACTAAACGTCCCACTGAACTGACCGTGTTATTTTACTGCGTGAACTCGCAACCCTGCAGTTGTACGATCTGGCGAGCGGCTGAAACGACCAAGGAGCAAGCCAATGGACAGTTTGCGAATAGTTCAACGGGCCTTCGTGGTTTTCGTCGGTGCTTCGACAATATTCGTTTTGTGCCTAGCGCGGCAAGGAATGGTCGCAGCGCAGGATACAACAGGAGGATATAAGCTACCCGCCAACTGCCGCGTCACTCTACCGGCTGACGGACGTTTTACGCCGCCATCTCCGGTGCCCGTCGGGCCGGCCCCCGCTGGGTTTCACTCCAGCATCGAACTTGGGGTAGATCAATTTTGGTACGGTAGTGAGAAGTCGTGGACGTATCTGCCGACTGATGGAACGTGGTGGGGATCGAACCGGTCGGTCCCAGGGGACCTCGCAGATTTTGCGTACAGCGATAAGCTCCCGTGGTTCCGCTTCCATCCCGCATTTTCTGAAAAGGATGGACCATTGATCGTTACTGGAAAGAGGCTCGATGGTCCAGCCCCTTCCTTCACAGAAAAGTTCATTAGCAATGCGTTTCCGCGAGACGACGACAATGCCATGATAATGGGAGGCGTCAATATCCCGTCGTTCGGCTGCTGGGAAATCACTGGACACTACAAGGATCAGGAATTGAGCTTTACCGTTTGGGTTGCGGCACGGCCTTCAGCGCTACCGTTATTGACCTCAGGTTTGCCGCCTGCAAAAGAGACTGGGCCCCGTCGAATTGAGGTTGCTGGAGTAACGCAAGCGAAATCGCTGGTCTACCAAGTGACACCTGAGGCTCCACCTGCGGCTAAAGCAGCGGGCGTTTCTGGTACTGTGGCACTCCACGCGGTAATCGGCATAGATGGTCGGCCGCGTGAACTCCAGTACATCTCGGGGCCTCCTCTGCTCGCGCAGGCTGCAATAGATGCTGTTAAGTGGTGGCAATACAGGATTGCACTGGCCCCAGAAAGCGGCTTTGGTTATGGGATGCGTGAATCGGTTGAGGTCGATACGATGGTGGACGTTGTGTTTCCTCGATCATCCGATTAGGGAGTTCTACGACGAGGAATTCCAGAGCATGTAAATTTGTTCCGCATAAGTCTTGGTCAACGTGCTTACCTTCGGGTCACTGATGTTTTTCCCTGAAAGCGGAGATGCCGTAGGCTACCAGGCCCAAAACCCCGTTTAGTGCGAGATACGACAATTCCCATGCATCTCCCCGGCTACGGGGAAATAACATTACTATCTCGCCAGCCAGAAATAAAAAAAGAACCGGTAATGTCCGAGACTTGTGTCGAAATCGATTTCGCCAGCCTATGTAGCCAATTCCTGTTATCGCAACGGCCACATAAAGATTTCCCAGGGCGAAAGCACGTCCGAGGGTTTGACCAAAGAGGAGCAATACGACGGAAGCTAGAGCTAAGACCAGCCCGGGGTTTTGCGAAAGATGTATTTCATCGCGACGAAGCGCACCTATTCCTCTGGAAGCGAGTTCTGTCTTTATTTCTGCATACCTCTCGAAATCGGATGAAATGGAAAGGCAGAGATTTGGATCCATGGTTCGTATAAGAATGCTATGTTTGCGTTC
>Ga0302324_100024232_pt1 | contig 11704 bp, 6 predicted proteins | sample Palsa_T0_1_FD_201949 | JGI IMG/M metagenome (GOLD analysis project Ga0302324, IMG submission 201949) | Peat permafrost microbial communities from Stordalen Mire near Abisko, Sweden - Palsa_T0_1 | ecosystem: Environmental > Terrestrial > Soil > Palsa > Peat permafrost | place: Sweden: Abisko... | reverse complement strand
TTTTGTAATGACTTGCTCATATCTAACCCACCTCATCTCAAAAACGGCACATAAGCCGGCACCTTCCGCCGGTACTCTGCAAACTCCTCGCCGAAGCGCGCCCGCAGCAGACCCTCCTCCGCGTGAATCCGAATCTCCGTGCCTGCGACATAGAGTGCGATGCTCAGCAGCAATAGCGGCCACCGCGCGAAGAGCAGCCCCGTCGCCAGCATCATCATAAACAGCGACGCATACACCGGATGCCGCACGATGGCATACGGCCCCGTGCGGATCAGTTCATGGTCCGCATACAACCCCGCCAGAATGCGAAGCTGCTTCCCCAGATGCCGCACCGACAGCCAGCCGAACACGGTTGCCACCGGCGCCAGCACCATCGACGCGATGATGCGCGCCTGGCCCGGCACGGGTGTATTCGGCAACCAGAGCCAAGCGAAAAATATGCCCGCGGTTTCGAGCGCCAGACCCCAATTGCCGCTATGCGCCATTACTTCCGATTGGCGCTTCGGGCCGGTGAACCGTTTGCGCAGAAACGGATACAACCAGAAAATCCACATCGCGACCAGCTCGATCGCCGCAAACCCAAAAAACGTCACCGCGCGGCATCCCCGAGCGGCCCGTTCAGCTTGATCGTACGGCCGGTCCGCGCGGACTCGCGCGCGGCTACCAGAATCTCGGTCACGATCATGTTGTTCTCAAGGGACGACAGCCCGGCGGGCTTCCGCTTCCCGCGCACGATCGCCGTCAGATACGCCAACGAATCGTGCTCTTCCGGCGGCAGCGGCTCCAGCGTGCGGGCTTCCTCCTGCCCGCCTGGCAACCGCACACGCAGCGCGTCGCCGCCGGTCGCTATGGCGTATCCGCGCTCGCCGTAGACCTCGAAATCCTTGCGGCTGAAGGGCCAGTTCCACGACGCTTGAATGATGCCCTGCGCCTTGGGGTACTCGATCAGCACCGAGGCTTCATCGTCCACGCGCGCATAAATCTGTGGCTTGGTGGTTTGGGTGATGGCCGTCACCGCTACCGGACGCTGATTGTCCATCATCCACGTCATCAGGTTGGCGCCATAGCAGCCGAAATCGAACAGCGCGCCCGCGCCGTTCTTCACCGGATCGGTGAGCCAGCCGAGAAACTCCGGTCCCACGCCGATCTCTTTCGGCCCTTGGTGCCCATCCATCGCGACCATCTTGCGAATGTCGCCCGCGGCCCGCTGCTCCTTGACCAGACGCCACATCGCGCCGTGACTGGGATACCAGGTGGTCTCGTAATTCACGATCACGTGGATGCCGTCTTGATGCGCCGCGCGCTCAATAGCTTTCGCATCTTCCATATTCACGGCCAGCGGCTTCTCCATCATCACGTGAATGTGGCGCCGCGCGCACGCCTCCACCACCATGGCGTGATCGAATGTGCTGGTGAACGAAGCCACCGCTTCCGGCTTCACGCGATCCAGCATTGCGCCCAGATCCGTGAAGAACACGGAGTCCGCCAGACCGTACCGCTGCGCGTAATGCCGTTGGAGCGCGGTGTCGGGGTCGAAGATGCCGGCGATCTCAACGTCCTTCCGCTGGGCTGCGGCGTGTAGAAAACCGTCGACATGGCCGTGTACCAGCCCCACGATGCAAAGGCGCAGAGGCTGTGCATCGGCCGCCAGAAGGGGCAGCAGCCCGCCGGCTAGAGTCAACTTCAAAAGGATATGCATGCTGTAGTGCATGATAACCCGCGCCATGTCGTCGTGAGAATGCCCTACGGCGTCGTGTAGGTCAAGGTGATTGCGCAGCCGCCTTTACCCGAGCACAGGCTGGTGGCGCTACCGTTCACCTTAACGCTGCTGATGTGGCGGCCGTCGCCGTGGCCGAACTCGCGTTCATCGGCAGCCGCGGTCTTCTGCCATTGGGTAAAGGGAATCTTGGGGGAAAATCTGACGTGCAGGCCCTTATTCGCGGAGACGGACGCGATGGTCACCCATCTGGCATTGTAGACCACCTGGATCTTCCAGGGCTTCGCCGGGTCAATGCCGCATTTCGGGTCGCCCGCGCAACGGTCGGCGCCTCCTTCGGTTATTTGCAAACCGCTCAGCACCCCCATGGCGTTCAGGTGCCGCAGCTCAGGGCCGCTGACCTTCCAGTTTTTGCCAGCGCCCAGTCCGCCGACGCTAAGCAGGATGGATCCTCCGTCTTTGACCGTTATGGGGGTGTCGCCGGAGGCCAGTATCCGCGATGCGCCGCCGCACAGCAGCAGCGCGAGAGTGAGTGAAGTTGTGAGTGTGAGCCGTATCATGATCTGGTTGTTCCTTTCATCGGTTGGTTGCAGACGCCCCCGGGCCGGCGCGCAGCAGTTCCGCATGCATGCGCCGGATGACCGGGCGATCCAGGTACGAGCGAAAATCCTCCGTGGGCCAGGTGGCCTGCAGTTCGCCGAGCGCGGCGGCGGCCTGGGCCGCGACCGCGGGGTCCGGCGCGCCGGATCGCAGCAGCAGCACGCACGCGCGCCAGAGCGACTCCGGCTTCTTGGCCGATTCGAAAAAGGCGCGCGCCCGGCCCGCGGATGCGGCAGCCGCCTCGCGATCGCCGGCGGCCAGCGCAGCTTCCGCCGATCCCATCAGCGCGTCCGCTTCCGCATCGGGCTTGCCGGCCGCGTGCGCCAGGTCGAAAGCCTTGCGGCACGCCTCCAGGCCACGATCCCCCGCGCCCGAGCGCGCCAGCGCCAGCCCCAGCACCAGGCTCGCGCCGCGCCGCGTTTCCAGGTCGCTCGCATCGGCGCTTTGGAGCAGCGCCTCGGCTTTCGCGCGGGCCTCGCCGAAACGTTCCTGCATCAAAATGATTCGGAGAGCGCTGACGGGATTGGCAGCCGCGGTCTGCTGCGCCGTCGGCGCGCCGCCGTCTTTGTGGCCGAGCATGGCGTGCATCAGGGCCACGTTCACCGCATTGGTGGCCGCGCCGGACGAATTGCCGATGGCCTCAAAGGTCCGCCGCGCCTCTTCGAACATGCGTAGCGCCTGCGGCCAGCGGTCCCGGATCTCTTCGAGCGAGGCCAGCCCCTCCTGCGCCAGCGCCAGCGGCAGCGACGAACCGGCCGGTTTCACCGTGGCTAGCGTCTCCTCAAAGGCGCGGCGCGCCCCTTCGAAGTCGCCCTTGTCGCGTGCGGCCCGGCCCAGCAGGATGAGAGCGATCGCGGCCTCCGTCCGGAAACTGCCTTGCCGGTAGTAGGCCAGCGCCGCCTGTACGTCCTGCCAGCCCTGCGCGGTATCCCCTGTCTGGATGCGGATGCTGCCCAGGTTCACCAGCGCGCGGGCTTCCGACCGCTTCTCGCGGTTCCGCCGGGCGATGTCGAGCGCTTCCTGCATCGTGCGCAGGGCCTCTGCGGTGCGGCCTTTGACGAACAGCGCGCTGCCCAGGTCGATCAGCCCCCGCGAGGCCAGGTTCTCGATGCCCCCGGCGCGCGCGATGGCGATGGCGCGGTTGGCGTCGTCCAGCGCGTCCGCGGTGCGGCCGGTGTCGAGATAGCCGTTGCTCGACAACAGCAAGAGCTTGATCTGCTGCTGGTCGTTGCCCGTGACGCGGGCCGCCGACAGCGCTCTATCGATCAGTTCGCGGGCCTCCCCGGGAGTGCGCGCAAATCGGGCGCGAACGTACAGACACTCGGTCACGCCTTCCACGTTGGAGGCGGTTTGGAACAGGCTCTCCGCGCGGTCGAGCGAGCGGCCGGAGTCCTCGCGTGCGCCGGTGCGGGCCTGCAGCGCTCCCAGGCGCAGCCAGGCGGCGGCGTTCTGCGCATCCAGGCGAACAGCTTCGGAATACGTCGCCATGGCCTGCTTCGTATCCTGGTTGCGTTCCTGAGCACGGCCCAGATCGAGCAGCGCTCCGTCGCGCTCGTCCGGCGCAACCAGCGTGGACACTTGCTCGAACTTCTCCTGTGCGCCCTTGAACTCGCCGGTAACGGTTTGGCGGATCGCGTCGAGATGCAGCGCCTCGACCTCCGGCAGTGAATTGCGCGCGGTCATCGTTTTGAGCAATTCGTCCTTGGCGCGTTCCAGGTAGTCGAGCTCGTACCAGGCTTCGGCCAGGTAGGCGTGCGCCATGGCATAAGAAGGATCGATCTCCACGGCGCGGGCCAGAGCCTTTCCCGCCCGGTGATAACTGCCGTTGTGCAGCGCGGCGACGCCCTCACGGTACCAGGGTACGGCGGCCGCCGCCGGGTCGCGGTGGCGCTTCGCAATCCGCAACCACGCCAGCGCGCCCCCTCCAACGCAAACGGCGCCCCCCGCCAGCACCGCAACCGCGCGGCGGCGCGAGGGCGGACGTCCGGGAGTGCGCAGGTCTTCCAGCAGTGCGTCGGCCGACGCGTAGCGTTGCCGCCGGTCCTTCGCCAGCAGCTTCAGAACGACGCGGTCGAGGTGCGCCGTCGACCGCGGATTCAGCCGCGAAGGCTGCGGCGGCTCCCACGTCAGTAATCGCGCCAATGTCGACGTCAGGCTATCCGCGGCGAATGGCGATTTACCGGCCAGGCACTCATAAAGAACCACGCCCAGCGAGAACAGATCCGAGCGCGCATCCAACATTTCGCCGGACGCCTGTTCGGGCGACATGTAGAGCGGCGTTCCGGAGAAGCCTTCGAGCGTTTGGGTGGCCGCAGCCGCGGTCCGCTCGCCGTCCGCGCGCAAGGCGGGCATCCGCGCGATGCCGAAGTCCAGCACCTTCACGCCCGTGGACGCGATCTGGATATTGCCGGGCTTGATGTCTCGGTGGATGACGCCTTGGCGGTGCGCTTCAGCTAGCGCCGACGCCACTCCGGTGGCCACTTTCAGCGTCTCCTCGATACTCAGTTGCCGCTCGCCGAGGATGCGCCGCAAGCTGGCGCCGGACACCAGTTCCATGGCGATGAACGGATCGCCGCCGGGGTTCTCGACGAACTCGTAGACGGTCGCGATGTTGGGGTGCGAGAGCGAGGATGCGGCACGCGCTTCCTTCAGCAGGTTGGCGCGAAGTTTCTCGTCGTCGCGGCCGCTGGAGCAGAACTTGAGCGCCACGCGGCGTCCCAGCGTGAGATCCTCGGCTTCATAAACCACACCCATTCCGCCTTCGCCCAGCTTGGAGACGATGCGGTAATGGCTGACTGTTGCGCCAATCATCTACTCAGAAACTATATCGCAACGCGAACTGGATCTGCCGCGGCGGGTTGGCCGAGAAGATGCGTCCGAAAGTGCTAGGCACGTCGGCGAAATTCTGGGGCATCTGGAAATTCACACGGTTTAGGGCGTTGAAGGCCTGCGCTTCGAAAACGATCGCGCTGCGCTCGCCCACCTGAAAACGGCGGGACAGGGAAGTGTCCACGGTGAACAGCCCGGGACCGATAAGGATGTTGCGGCCGGCGTTGCCGAAAGTGTACTGCGGCGGAATCGCAAACGCGGCGGTGTTGAACCACTCTTGGGGCGTGGGATTCGCTAAATGCCAGTCGCCCACTACGTCGGGCCGGTCGTAGCCGTTTCCCGCGCCGCCGGTATTGCCGGTGTTGCTGTTATCGAACTCCAGGAAGGGCGTGAACGGCTGGCCCGACTGCGCCGTCACGATCCCGCTGTTTTCGAAATTCCGCAGCCAGCGGTTGCGGAAAGGCAGCCGGTAGACGTAAGCCACCACCGCCCGCTGCCGCATGTCGAAGCTCGAAAGCGCCCGTTCGGCATGATAGTCGTAGTCGTTCTGCGGAAAATTCTGGTCCGTTCCTACAGGTTCGAAGGCGGAGGTATCGTCAATCGACTTCGAGTAAGTGTAAGCCGCCAGCACCGAAAAATCGCGCCGTAACGGACGGTTGAAAGTAACTTGCAGTGAGTTGAAACTGGAGTTGGCGCCGCTGTCGATGTAGTCGATGCTGCCGAAGGCCGGATTGGGCGCGTTGGTGCTCGGATCTCCCGGTTCCGGCGGCGGCTGATTGATGTTGCGCGAGTAAATCAGGTGGGTTCCCTTCGATCCGGCGTAGGAGACAGTCAGCGTTCCGGCGGACGGCAACTCGCGCTGCATCGTATAATTCCAGGATTGTATATTAGCCGTGGTCAGGTTCGGACTCAGCGTGGACAGCGAAGGCGGCGGCACGTACGATAAGTTCAGCGGGAAAGGATTAGCCAGCGTCAACAGACCGGTCTGGCTTGGAAAGAACACCCGGATGTTGAAGTACGGCGGATTGAAGTACAGCGCCGAGTTCACCACCACCATGCCGGCGTCGTAGTAAATGCCATAACCGCCGCGCATCACGGTGTGTGGCGTGATCGACCACGCGAAACCCACCCTGGGCGCGAAATCCTTGTAATCCGGCTGGATGCCGGAACGGGAGAGGCCGTCCGTTCCCACCTGCTCCACCTGTCCGGTCGAGAAATCGTACGCGGACATCCGGTTGGTAGGATCGGTGGGCGGTGCGTTGAATTCATAGCGCAGCCCCAGGTTGAGCGTGAGCCGCGGAGCGATCTTCCAATCGTCCTGGAAATACGCGTTGGTAGAGCTGGTGCGTAGGGTCTGCGTGTTGTTGAACGTGGACTGAATGTCGAAGGCGGGCAGGCCCAGCAGCAGGTCGCCGATGCCGCTGCCGGAAAGCGCGCCCGCGAACGACATCGAGCCGCGGCCGTAGACATCCAGAATGCCGTTCTGCGCCAGCCACCGATACTCCACGCCTATTTTCAGGGCATGGTTGCCGCGGAGAGTCGAGAGCGCGTCGGTAACCTGGTACGTCGTCGGATGCCGGTTGATGGGCAAGCTGGTCACGTCGCCCACCGGCGACAAGCCCGCCACGCTAATGCTCGGAAAACCGTAGTCCTTGGGGTCGGTTGGCAAGTAATTCACCCCCCAAAGCTGATTGACATTCGTCAGGTAGTTTTGGGGCAGCAGCAGGCGCGTGGCCAGATTCAGGCCCAGCACCAGTGAATCGACCGTGCTCGGACTGAACACGTGCTCGTAGTGAATCAGCGCGTTGTGTCCGCGATCGTACAAGTAATCGCCGTATCCGGGTACCTGCGTGGAATTCTCGGCATACGGCTCATACAGGTTATTGTGGCCATAGCTATAACGCAGGGTAAGTTGATCCCTGTCTGTCAGCCGCTGGTCGAGCCGCCCATTGAACTGCCATGTGTTGTCCTGCCCGATGGGTTGGGCCAGATAATTCCCCACCGTGCCCGGCAGGTTCGGCAGCGGGTACATGGCCAGGATCTTGGCTGCCAGGGGATCGATCATCGAGGCAGGAATCCGATTGCCGGGAAAAGGCGCCTGAGTATAAGGATCGACGACCGGCGTGCCCAGCGCCGACAGATCTCCGGCGCGTTCGGCCGCGGTGGGAACCGTGGCCAGTTGGCTCAACCCATCGAGCTCCCGCAAGGAATCGGAGCTGATGTAAAAGAACGTGCGGTTTTTGACGATGCTTCCGCCGATCCCGCCACCGAACTGGTTCCGTATATATTCCGGCTTGGTGCTGCCATCGAAGTAATTGCGCGCGTCCAAGTCGCGGTTGCGCAGATAGTCGTAAGCGAAGCCATGCCAGTCGTTCGTTCCGCTGCGCGTGATCACGTTCACTTGCCCGCCCGCATTCCTTCCGTACTCGGCGCTGTAGCTATTGGTGGCGATTTTGAATTCCTGGATAGTGTCCACCGACGGCTGCAGCACGTACCGGTTCACATCCTGATCGTTGTTATCCACGCCGTCGAGCAGATAGTCGTTGTACTCCTCGCGGCCTCCATTGGCATGCATGGCGAATGAGTCCCGTGTAGAAAGTTCGGAATTCTGGACGGGCGGCAGCACGCCCGGCGTCAGCAGCGCTAGCTGCAGGAAATTGCGCTCGTTGAGAGGCAGGCTGTCGATGCGGCTTTGGTCGATCACCGTGCCCAGTTCTCCGGATTCGCTTTGCAGGGCATGCACGGCCGCTTCGACCGTCACCGCCTCCCGCCGGGCGGCGATGGGCAAGTGAAAGTCCACGCGCGCATTCGCGTTCACGGCAACCTGCACGCGCGCGGACCCCGTACCGAAATTTGTAGCCGAGCAATCCACTGTGTACGCGGCTGGCGGCAGATCGGCGAAGTAGTAAAGCCCCTTGCCGTCCGTGACCGCTTCACGAATGGTCGAGTGCAGGGAGTCGGACGCAGCCACCTTGGCGCCGGCAATGGGCCGGTTTGCCGGATCGAGCACATAGCCCGTGATGCTTCCGGTGGTCACCTGAGCCGCCGCCGGCATAAACGCACCCAGCACGAACAGAGTGGCCACCCGTCGTGCGTTGTTAAGAGTTCGCCTTGACAGGATATTAGAGTATCCCATGCCTAACTCAATCCCGGAAGATTCGAAAGTACCAGTACGAGCCGCGGATCAATTCGAGACGCCGGCTTTCAAAGGCGCTGGTTTGATGGTCCAGACGAACCCATCGTCAAACAGTGGGCGCGACTTCGGAAAGATTCCGCCAGCTTCCCCAAGCATGTAGGTCATCCGCACTCGAATGCTGGTCTCCGGCGCCGGGTTTACCACAGCCTGGGCCATCAACCGCAGCACCTGCGCGGGATTCAGATCCATTCCAGTGATCTTCACCACGGACGGAATGGCATTATTCGGCATCGCCGTTGAGCTGTCGTCATGCAATGGACCATCCAGTTCCCCGCAAATCCGCGCGAGATCCCCGACCGTAACCTCGCCGATGTTCGGACCGTGACCCGTTACCAGGCGAATCGGTCCATAAACCTTCAGCGCCTTCACTGTTTGCGGCAATTTGCCCGTGCGGTGAAGTTCCGCCAACTCGTCCGTCAGGACCTGGAACAGCTCCGCCAGAGAAAGGTAGCGGCCATTCACGGTAATGTAGGAAAAAGGATACGTATCGTTCCCCCATTTCGTCAGCATCTCCGTAAGCGCGGAGCGCAGATCGCCGGTAGAGATTTCAAAACCCGTCGCCGGCCCGGCCAGTTTGAGGATATCGGCGTCGGAGACGAAACGGCTGCCTGCATTAGCGGGAACATACACCTCGGCAAGCCATTGCATCACTGCGTCCTCCTTCTTCCACGCGGCCTCGGTGTCCACCGCCGGTGCCAAGGCATCGGCTGGCAGCTTCGGGTCCGCCGGGTGCTCGTAGGCATACCGCAGGGGGGCGTTGGGGGCCGTCTTGGCAAAGGCTGGCTGTAAATACTTTTCCGCGCCGCCGAGTTCCACCCGAACCACCTGAATCGTCTGGCGGGAGGCGCTATTCAGAATGCCTTTCGCGGCTTCCACTCCCTCCTGGGCCGCCACTGGGTGGACCGGGCCGTTTGCCTCCGACATCCGCAAGATGTAGTCCTGCCAAAAGATCTCCGGAGCGGCTTCCGGAATCGGCGCCATCAGCGCGCCGAATCGCGTGGAGGCCGTACGGAAGCCCACGAATTGGGCCGGGTTGATGGCCGCGATTCCGCTCATGACGGCTGTCGTGTTGTACGGGCGGAGAGCTTGCAATGTTTCCGTGTCGCCACCCACCTCCGTGAAGATGCCCGAGACGGGTTGGGGCACGGTCGCAGGCGGGACGCCCAACTTGGTGGCTACCCGCGGCGCGGGACGGATGGTTTTCACAGCCAATTCCACTCCCCGGATACACGCCGCCGGGCCGAAAACCGCCTCCATTTCCTTCAGACCGCCGGCCCCGGCCGAGGGAGCGCCGGTCAGCGGGTCGCGCGCCTCGGCGAGAAATCGTTCCGCAACGGACTGCCGCATCTTCCAGCGGTCCTCCGGCGATTCCTGGCCGGAAAACTCCAGCGTCGGGCGCCGCTGGTAGGTCGGCTCGTCTCTCCCGTCGTATCCCGCCGCGATCGCGCCGCGACGGATATAATCCTTCACAAAGTCCAAAATGTGAGTCTGCGCGTTGCGCTGCTGAAGCGCCTCGCTCACCGCGCCCGAAAACAGGACGGTAGCGGAAAGGTGGCCTTCCGGATGCATCTGACGGTACCGCTCCACCAGCGGAAGGATGTGGCGCAACCGGTCTTCGCTCATCCCGATATTCACTTGATCCGTCACCCGTGCGTAGAGGTAAATGTAAATCGGCTGGCGGGCGGGGGCGCCGGCCAGACAGCCGCCGGGTAACCAGCCTATTAAAGTCAAGGCCAAAAAAACATGCCTTCTTGCGTGCATACTTTCAAGCCTGCGCTTCATTATCTATGTCTCCCGAGTTATTATGGCAAAAAAAAAGACCCTCAAGACGGTGGCACCCGCCTTGAAGGTCTTTGGCTTGCATCGCGGTCTTACTTCGGAATCGTTATTGTCGCTTGGTTGGATTGGCAGATTTCCGTAGTGCCCTGAAGCGGCTGTACAACATAGTAATAGGTGTCACCGTTCTTCAGGCCACTTCTATCGTTATAGACCGTGGAGGTGGTCGTCCCTACCTGGGTATACGGTCCGCCGCTAACCGTGCCTCGTAACACGGCGTAGCCGGTGGCCTGCGACTGCCCGGTCCACCCCAGCGTGATTTGTGCCGCGCCGACGCCGGACGGAGTACCGCGGCCGGCGAGATTCTTGACGCAGGCGTTAAAAACCGTCTTGTCCAGCATAATGATCGACCAAGCTGTCTCAAAGGGGCTTTGATCGGCTTGGTATCCCTGATCGTAGTCGTTTCCGTACCAGTGGCCGTCCGCGCTCTGGTAACTCACCAGCGTTTGGGCCACGCCGTCACAGGCGTCCGTGCCGCCATTGGCCGGTGAGAGGGCCGCGTACCAGTCGATCTCATTCGCCGGATCGCTGGAATCTCCCGTGAAAACGTTCGGCGTTAGGGTCCTCAGGTACTTAATGGGCGTCAGAACTCCGCCGGGATCGTGCAACAGCATCGACTTGGTGAATGAGAACATGCCATAGGTATAGGCCCTTGGCGAATAGTAGGCGCCGTTGCTCGTAATGTTGCAGAAGTTGTCGGCGTAGAACGTCTCCGTGTTATTCCAGCGTTGATCCGCGGCGTTACTGGAATTGCCGAACGCCGTATTGTCGGTTCTGCCGATGCCATCCAAGGCCATCTGGACCAGGCCCGACGGGGTAACCGCAAACGGCCCCCAGGCATTTGAGTAAGCCAGAGCCCCCCGGTATCCGAAGGCGCCATAATTGTCGTTGGAGGCATAAGGGTCCGTGCCCGTCGGGTGCGGGTCGGTGACGTCCTGGCTGTTGGTCACCCACACGTTGTTCATGTCCTTTACAACTTGCGGGATTGCCAGGTTGAAGCCCCGGAAGCCCGCGATCAGACCGATGGCGGCCCACTGGGATGTGGAGTTGTCGTCACCTTGCTGGCAATCGTATAGCCAGCCGCCGCCTGAAGCCGAATAGCCGCCCCCGCGTACGTAGCCGCTGGGATTCGGCTGGAGCCCGGGATCTTCATCGTATTCGTACTGGCAGGCCCCATACCAGTCCGCCATGTCCTGAACGATATTCTGGTAGGTGGCGTTCATGACTCCCGTCGGACCGGTTGGCGCGGTGGCGTTCGGGCTGTTGCTTGCCACTAGGGCATCCATGAATGGGCCGCCTGTATAAACAGGCTCGCCGGATCCATCATTGGAATAAATCATCTGGCCGTTGTTATTGCCATCGAATTTGTACGCGCACGGCGGCGACGTGCAGGATGTTGCGCCGGAATCGTAGTAGACTGGAGTGGCCGGCGCGACGCACGTGCCATTGGTCTGCACCTGCGATCCGTCGCTGCAACCATAGTTTACCGTTGCCGGAGTATATTGGTAGGTATTTGGTTGCGTGGT
>Ga0302324_100024231_pt1 | contig 11704 bp, 9 predicted proteins | sample Palsa_T0_1_FD_201949 | JGI IMG/M metagenome (GOLD analysis project Ga0302324, IMG submission 201949) | Peat permafrost microbial communities from Stordalen Mire near Abisko, Sweden - Palsa_T0_1 | ecosystem: Environmental > Terrestrial > Soil > Palsa > Peat permafrost | place: Sweden: Abisko... | reverse complement strand
GAACAAGTCGGTCCCGCTTGTAAAAACGATGCGACCGTCTGGGAAAACGGCGGCATCCTGAGCCGTAAAACTACCCAGGCGCCGCGGCTCTCCCGCCGGAAGGGGAATCGACCACAAGGGGCGTCCTGGGCTGAGAAAACCACCAACCAATGCGAATAGCGCAGAGCCGTTCTCTGCGACGCCGACGATCCCAGGATCTTCGAGTCTGGTTGGAACCATTGCCGTGGCCCCACCGACAACCGAGACTTGTGCAATCTTGAATCGGCCAACCGGCCCTTCGTTGACATAGATGCGCGATCCGTCGCTAACCAATCCGCCTTGCTTGGCTTCGCCGTCATCGGTGAGCTGTGACACGGATTCCACCATTGGAACCGCAGGCGGAATGTGCCACCATGCAATTCCGAGAGCGGCGAGCAGGACCATGGCGGCCGCCGCCGCTGCTGCCCATCCCACTTTCCATCGCAGACGCGAGCGCGAACCCCGATCATCGGCGATCGCTGGGCCGCTGCCCGACACCTGCAACGCTTCGAGCGCAAACGCCAGGTCCGCTGCCGACTGAAAGCGCTGCTCAGGATGCTTCTCCAGGCAGCGACGCACCACGCGCAGGAGCTCGGGGGTGGTGCTGCCTTCGATCTGCGAGATCGCAGACGGTTCTTCGTTCAAGATGGCAGCCATCTTTTCGGCTGGCGTCGGCCTTTCAAAAGCCCGCTTACCGGACGTTATCTCGTATAAGATCGCCCCGAAACTGAAGATGTCGGTACGATGATCTGCAGGCTCGCCCCGCACTTGCTCCGGCGACATGTAGCCCACTGTCCCCATCACCACGCCGGGATCGGTTCCGAGGGTCGCGCTCCGTTCGCCGTCATCAAAACCCGCGAAGCTTGGGGTCAGTTTTGCCAGACCGAAGTCCAGAATCTTAATCCGGCCGTCTTTTGTAACGAATATATTCTCCGGCTTTAGATCCCGGTGAACGATGCCCTTCTCGTGAGCTGCGGCTAATCCGCGCGCAATCTGGACTCCGGCATCGATCACTTTGCGAAGCGGCAATGGACCGTGTCGAAGTGCCTCGCGCAGCGTTCTTCCTTCGAGTAATTCCATTACCAGGTAGGGTGAGCCTTCGAAGGTGCCGAACTGGTGAACAGCAAGAATATTGGGATGGTCCAGAGCGGCCGCCGCTCGCGCTTCCTGCTCAAACCGCCGCAGCCGATCTGTCTCGCGCGAGACAAAGGACGGCAAGACTTTGATCGCAACTTCCCGCTTTAGAACCACGTCACGGGCGCGGTACACTTCTCCCATGCCGCCCGCACCTAACAGGCTGAGAATCTCATAGGCTTCGAGTTTTGTACCTACGGGGAGCGCGATCAGTGACGCAAATTATATCCCTGATAGGGCAAACCTCGGGACAGCGAAACTAAACCTGTCAAGGAAGGCCGTACTGCTGTGCAGCCTGCTCTCAGACCCCAGGTTCCCTCTCCCCCGAATCACTCGCAACGAGATGTCTCCATTTGGCGCGAAAACGGCCCAGATGCCGGTGAATCTTACAAAATAGATGTCCGCGACGAACCAGGAGAACCTGGCCGCGATACAAAGCTTGGCTATTACAGAAATGGACACGTCGATCTGTCTAAATTGAAGCCGGAGGAGATAGTTCAGAAATGCATGAACGGGAGCGGTGCTTGCTTTGTGTTGAAGGCCGGAGCCCATGATGAAATTGATGTCGCGCAGTTCTACATTCTATCCAGGACAAAGTTTCGGTGACAGACGGGGCAGTGTGTCGGAGATAGATGAGCAGCCAGTCGAAAATCCGCTAACGGGTTACTCCCTCTATGCCCGATTTGGTCTGATCATCTGGTCGCGTCCTGGGCGCTCTCTCCGATGATGTCGTACTGGGACTCTTTTGCGCCGGTCCGGACATGAACACGCTTTCCATCGTTCCACGCCGCCACCGCAGCGCCCGGCGGTTGCTTCCAAAGAGATTCGTGATGAGGCCACGTCCCGTACGGAATTAGCGTGTAGACAGTTTCCCCAAGTTTCACTGTGTAGACGAGCGTTTCCGCGTCATGACAGGTAGTCATACTGCTACCATACCCGGACTGATCGCAGTTCGTGCGGACAGATTCCTCGTGAGTTTCCTGGAAAACCGCCTTCTGATAGGCCGGGACGGCCCTGTCTTTGGCCGAAGCCGCGGAACAGAAGATAAGCGTGACCAATAGAGTTTTCACGTGAAAGCCTCGTGCCATTTCTACACTGCCGGAGATCACCTGGGCTTTAGCACTTTTGACTCATTACTTCTGTATCTTTCCTGGCCGGAAGCGAGGGAACAGACGAGGCATACCCTAAATTAAGGGGTTTGGACAGACAAAGCTGACACTTTAATCGTTGCATATCGAAGACACCGAGACTTCCCCTCATCGGACGGAAAAAATTCCTTGAGCGCCGGTTTTGAAGCGAAGGCCGAAGGCCTCCAGATAGAAACCCAATTCAATGGTGTTGACGAGCGGCGAGCGAGCGAATATTCTACCCTCAAAAAAAAGGGGGCAATTCGATAACCATGCCCGAAGAGCTCCCCGGCCAGGTCACCAGACTGTTACATCATTGGAAACAGGGCGATGGAAAAGCCCTGGCAGATGTTTTGCCGCTGGTCTACCAGGAGTTGCGGCGGCTGGCCCACTACCACCTTCAATCGGAACGGCCCGACCACACACTGCAGAGTACAGCCCTGGTTCACGAGGCTTATCTGCGTTTGATTGGCGGCAAGCCGTTGGAGCTTCAGAACCGCGCTCATTTGATTGCGGTTGTTTCGCGGCTTATGCGGCAAGTGCTGGTGGACTGCGCCCGTGAACGCAGGGCGTCGAAGCGGGACGGCGGATGCCGAATCGAGGTGGAGGATCTGGGCGCAGTAGCCATCACCGGAGATGCCGAACTCATTGCTCTGGACGAAGCCCTGGAAGAGCTGTCCCGTTTGGACGAGAGACAGGGGATGATCGTGGAAATGAAGTTTTTCGGAGGCTTGACCGCTCCGGAAATATCTCGTGTGATGGGACTCTCACGCGCGACGGTCGACCGTGACTGGGCCACGGCTCGAGTCTGGCTGCATCGTCAGATGAGCCGGGCGGCCCCGCTATGATGATCACCAATGTCTCGTGGCAGCAAGTCAAGGATCTTTTACACCAGGCCATGCTCCTGGATCCGGAACAACGGATCAGGCTGCTTGACGAGGCATGCTCGTCGAACGATATACTGCGCGCCGAGGTCGAGAATCTTCTTGCCGCCGGGGAAGAGGTCCGCGCCAGTTTCCTGCAATCGACACCGCAGGCCGGCGAACCCTACCAGTATGGAATCAGCGCCTGGGGTGGCTTGGCTTCAGGGCAGGTCTTCGCGGAACGCTTTCAAATTCTCCGCAAGCTCGGTGAAGGTGGCATGGGGCAGGTCTGGCTGGCAGATCAAGTCTTTCCGGTGCGGCGGCAAGTTGCTCTGAAGCTGATCAAAGCCGGGATGTACGACGAAGCCGTATTGCAGCGCTTCCAGTCCGAGCGGCAAGCGCTGGCGATCATGGATCATCCCGCCATCGCCAAGGTATTCGACGCCGGAACGACGCCACAAGGCCAGCCCTACTTTGTGATGGAGTACGTACCCGGGCTGCCGATTACCGAATATTGCGACCAGAAGAAGCTCAAGATCGGCGAGCGACTCGATCTCTTTATTGAGGCTTGCGAAGGGGTGCAGCACGCGCATCAGAAGGCCATCATCCACCGAGATCTGAAACCGGCGAACATCCTGGTGATCGAGGTGGACGGCAAGCCTGTGCCGCGCATTATTGACTTCGGCCTGGCCAAGGCAACGACGCCTCTGGTTGCCGGAGATATCCCGTTTACGCAGTGCGGGCATTTCATGGGAACGCCGGGATACATAAGTCCCGAGCAGGCCGATCCAGGTGTCGAGGACATCGACACGCGCACCGATGTTTATTCCCTCGGAGTGGTGCTTTACGTTCTGCTGGCGGGTTCGCAGCCGATCGACATGAGGCAGTGGAGGCAGCAGCCGCTGGAGCAGTTGCTGCGCCGGCTGCGCCAAGAAGAGCCGCCGCCTCCAAGCATCCGGGTCAATTCGGATCGGAATACCTCGGCCGCCGAAGCGAGGGGAACTGAGCCCAGACATCTCACGAGTTTGCTGCGCGGCGATCTTGATTGGATCACCATGAAGGCACTGGAGAAGGATCGCAGGCGGCGCTATGGCGCACCCTCGGAACTCGCCGCCGACTTGCGACGCTATCTCCACCACGAGCCGGTCCTGACGCGCCCCGCAAGCGCGGGTTACCGGATGCGGAAGTATGTCCGACGGCATCGTGTGGCCGTGGGCATCGCTGCTGGATTGGTGGCGCTGCTGGCCGCCTTTTCAGTGGTGCAGGCAGTGCAATTGCGGCGCATCACGCGCGAGCGCGATCGCGCCAACCGCGAGCGGGACCGCGCCACACGCATGAGCGATTTCATGACTGACATGTTCAGGATTTCCGATCCGAATAATGCGCGAGGAAACAGCGTTACCGCCCGCGAGATGCTCGATAAGGCGTCGAAGGATTTGGGCGCCGGTCTGGCGAAGGATCCCGAAGTTCAATCCCAGATGATGCAGGTTATGGCGAGCACGTATTCCAACCTTGGTTTATATTCGCGTGCTCATGAACTGGCGCAGAGTGCCCTGGACGCTAACCTGAGGCTGCACGGGCCGAACGACGCCGAAACACTGGAGTCGATGGCCAAGTTTGGCTCCATCCTGTTTCGCGAAGGACGTTTTCCCGAAGCAGAGAAACTGGAACGCCAGGCTATTGCCGGCGAGCGCCGCAATCCGAGCGCAGACCAGGAGCCTCTGGTGGAGGCCACGGATTACCTGGGATTCATCCTGATAAAGGAGGGCCACTACGACGATGCGGAAAAGCTGTTGCGCGAGGCGGTCGACGTTGGCACTCGCAGACTGGGACCGGAAAATAAGTATTTCTATCTGTCGCATAACATCTTGGGTATTGCCCTGCTGGACCAGGCCCGCTATGCCGAGGCGGAACAAGAGTTTGTTAAGGCGGTCGAGTATTCCCGTCGCACCTGGGGATCGGACGATCCTCGCACTCTGACATCCACGGCTAACTTGGCCATAACCTTCGAGAAGCTGGGCCGGCTGGCTCAAGCCGAATCGCTATATCGCGAAGTCCTCGCCGCCCAGCAGCGGGTGTATGGGCCAGGAAATGTTGCCACTGCCTACACGATGGAAAACCTCGGGGCTCTTCTGGTCCGCGAAAGCCGCCCGGCGGAAGCTGAAAAGCTGTCTCGTGAGGCCTTGGCGATTCGCATGCGAATCCATGGACCCGACCACCCTGACACGTTTGTGTCGAAGTTAAACCTGGGGATCGAGTTGTTCTATGAAGGCAAAATCCGTGAAGCGGAAAAAGTACAACGAGACGCATTGGCGACAAAGATTTGCGTCACCGCACCGGAAGGCCCCAATTGCCCGGTCGGCCGGACCTATCTTGCCCGGACCCTGACCAAAGAGGGCCACTACGCGGAAGCCGAAAAGGTGGCTCGGGAAGGGTACGACGCCTTGCTTCGCCTTTCTGGCCCACAACATCCCGATACCCTGGAAGCTGAGTTGGCACTAGCCAGGGCGCTGGCCTTTAGCCGCCGTTACGCCCAGGCTAGCCAGCTGTTCCGCGACACGATCGACTCTTCAAGCAACGCCGCGGGCCAGGGACACCTGGGGGGAGAGTGGTACGACTTCGCCTGTGTGGCAGCTGCTGCCGGGCGCTCCGACGACGCGTTTCAGTTTTTGAACGAAGCCATACGGCGAGGCTATAAAGACGTGGACAACCTTATTACGGACCATGACTTGGAGAACCTGCGCCGGGATCCCCGCTTCCAGGAGCTGGTCGCCGAACTGAGAAAGCCGCCCGCAAGAGCTGCAACTCGATAGCTGAGGCGCCCGGCCTCGGTTCCCACTCTTGCCCGCATGGCTCAGGTGCACGAACACTGCTGACGGAAAATCCTGCTGAGAAGGTGCGGTATCGCCCGCTACCCTCTCAGCTCCCTTTTTTGGTTTCCGCTTGCTCCGCCGTGGACCACCCTCTTCGTCAAGGAAACAATAACAGTGGCCTCATCGGATACGAGAGCACTGTAATCTGCAGATTATTTTGCGTGCCGGCAGCGTCGTTGTCGTTGTTATCCAACACCCCCAACACGAAATAAGCATTCCATGGAGAAAACAGATCGCGCAAGGAGTTATCGGCGCCTGCCGGGATGGCTGAAATGGCCACGATTTGATTATTGATGGGATGCGGGTCATCAATGTCCGTGTTGTATTGATAAGGCGTGCCGGTGGCGCTATACACCCCGGCGTATGCCGATCCATCTATATCGCCGTAAGCGGTGATCTGAACGCCTTGCGGCAGCATGCAGGCCCCTACACTAGGGACGTAGAGAGTATGAACGGTAGAACCGGTACTGAGGCTCGGCGTATTGGTCTGAGATAATATGCCGGCCCCGGAAATCCTCCACTTGACAACCTCGATGTCAGCGTCGTCGATGATTGGCGTGAAGGCAGATTGAACAGGCTCGAGAAGATGGAAAAGGCCGCCGTCGATGGCGACTGACTCCAGTTCACTGCCGGTCGCTATGCTTACAGGTCCTGAAGAAGACACGAAACCGTCAACCCCGCTGCCTGTCGACGTAAGCTGGCTCAGGGGCGCGGTGCTTATCCCTGCACTGTCTACCCCCCACGCGGAGACCCGCAGGTTAAGGTTGGTGTCGACTGCCGCCGTCAGCACCTGGTTCGCGCTGACCGTCGTAATCGAAAACTGGCCGCCCAACGTGATGCCGGACCCAGTCTGAAGCACCTTCGTAGGAAGGCCATCGGCGGCGATCGTCCAGGCCTCGACCTCGAGGGCACTGTTGGGATCCTGGAACGCCACAACGACTTCAGTGGAGCTGACCGCGGTGATCTCCACAATACTCGGCTTATTGGTGACGTTCGGGGGTGTGGTAGTCCCATTTTGTTTGACCACCCCTGTGCTTGCGATGGTCCATGTATCGATGTGCAGGATGCTGTCTTGATCAAAGTCCGCGGTCACGACACGGCCTGAGTCCAAGCCGGTGGCAGCGACACTGAGCGGAACATTGTCCTCATCGACGCCGGGATTGGGTACTTGTTTGAGAGAACTGAACGGGTCCATCCACGCCATCACTTCTAAATCGGGGTTTGAAATAAGGCCCGCGGCAACCACATACGCAGATTTAGGGTTTGGCGCGGTCGTGGCGAACGCGATTATACCGGCGTTGGTCGATGCGCTGGCTGGCACTTGCGCGGAAGAGACGAGTGCCGGAGTGGCAGCCCACGCAACAGCGGCGGCTCCAAGCAGCAAGCTTGCGACTAGAGTTTTTACGCAGGTGAGGCTTCTCATGATTGCAATCTCCGTACTTCGTTTGAACAGGCTGTTGATCGAATGGCTGAAATCAGTCGCAACCCCCATGGGGCAGGTCGTTGCATCTACACAGAAAGGCGGAAACCGTGGGCGATTCGCCTCATCGGACGAAAAATAATTTTTATGCGAGGTCTTTGGTGTGCTTCTTCGGCCTGGTCACGATCCGTGACATGGAAGGTGCCCGCTTCGACGTCAATCCCACTTCGAGAATGTGAATTGAGAGACGGGGATCACGCTGTTCTGCGCACTGCGGAGCGGGGTCTTCAGGATCTTTTCGGGGATCGTCCCTTCAATGCTCCCGAACAGATAGATTGGCGGAGATGTCAACGAATGGGCTACATACCAATCAATGGGTTCACAATCTGGATTGCCCCGTAGTGTTGTGCGGCCGCCAAGTCTTCAGAGTAGAGAATGGAGGCGCCGGCACTCTCAGCAGCTTGAAGGATCAGCGCATCCCAAAAGGAAGTCCTAGAACGCATCTCAATGTCCAGTGCCTGGAGGATCGACTCGGGAGTGTTGGAGACGACTTCCCAGGTTGCATAATCGCGTATCAGCAAACGGACTTCTTCCACCGGCAAAGGAGCCCTCACCTTTCTGCGGAGGTTCACACATAATTCTTGCAGAACCTGGGTGCTCAATACGCCCTGGCCCGAATTCCAGAGCTGTTCCAACAACAATTGAGCGCGCTGCTGTTTGACCCCGGCCGAACGGTCATGCGCGTATACCAGAATGTCGGTATCCACGAAAAACTTATCGCTCATGGAGTTCATCTCGTGAGCGAGGGGACGCCCAATGGAGGTCGAAACCCGTCCGCAGCCGGGCGAGGGCACGGCGGCGGGCCTGGTGATAGCCCTTGCGCTCGCGCACTTCCCGCTCCAACCTCCCCGCGAGCAAGGCGCTGATGGAGGTCCCTTCCTGGGCAGCGAGAATGCGAGCTTGCTTGAGGAGATTGGCTTCAATTTTCAAGGTGACATTCGTTTTTGTAGTCTTCATGCCTGCACCTATTTTCGTGTAGCACGATTTTATGTGCTTCGATCGGGGAATTCAAGCCGGCCAGCTAACCGCGCCCGGATGCAAGACAATCAGATCTTGTTTTCGGCTTATGACGAAATCCTAAAGCGAGGCGCTTTGTCGCAACCTGCATAGGCAAAGGCTGCTCTGCTGACACTGACATGAACGTGAAGGTAGCCGGCTCCAGGAACCAGGGGAAGGGCGATGCTCGGCCTTCAGGTTGCGGCCGGCAGCTGGCGAAAAGCCGCACCGAGAGGTGGCGTGCGGCGATTCAACGTGCTGTCGAGCCACGCGTTCCGTTTCGAGGGTGAGCCTGGCGAAGATCTGCGCGGCGATTCAGGCTCTGTCACTGGAGTGTGTGGCGCAACTCGGTGCAATGCCGGAAAATAAAGAAAATAGAAATGCTGGGATTCATATCATTGACAGTGATGCTTTGGAGTTGCCAGGATTAGCGCGTCGGAAGCGCCGGCGATGTTTCCCGCTATAGCAACCTGATCCCGGTCATTCAACGACACGGGAAAGGCCAATCCATTGATTACGTTTGTCCCGATCGTGTCATTGAAGGCAATCAGAAGAGAACTATCTAGATTGATGCCCGCCGGTACTTCATATGCGAGAACTCCAAAATCATTGATCGCCGGCGGAAAGTCGTCAAGAGGGAAAGTCTGCGTAAACACGACCCTGGGAGGATTGAAGAGACCAGCACCGCTCGTGGTGACGGCTGCGAAGACCAGGTTTCCAAACTCATTGACCGCAGGGTAATCGATGCTTGTGATCTGATTTCCACCGATATTCTCGCCTGTTTTCACAACCGCTTTGTGCGTGCTGAATATTCCCGTTGCCCCGCTGTCAGTGCCGGCCACAAAATAGACGTTCTCCAGACTAAGGGCCAAAAAGCCCAGGCGGATGGAAGTGATCACATTTCCATCAATCACCTGACCTGTCTTTGCCAGAACCCGGCCGGGAGCGAATACTCCAGTACCAGAATTACCCTTCGAATCCTTGTACGTGGCGCTAAACGCAATAAATCGGTTAGCGTTCACCGCTACGGAAAGGATCTCCTTCAGTGTCAGATCATCTATCTTTTCTCCGGAACTCGCCAGCAGCCTCGGTTGGAGTCTGTCACACATGCTGAACAATAAAAAGGCTCCGCGCTGGTCGTACGCAGAAAAGGCAAGCTCTCCGGTCACGGGGTCCAGTGCAAATCCACCGAAACCGGCGAGGATATGTCCGCCGATGTTGTCGCCGGATTTCACCAAGACTCTGTTCGGCGTAAAGAGGGCAGAACCAGAAATGGTTCCGGCTTGGTATCCGCCAAAGAATACGACTTTGCCGAAATTGTCGATCTGCGGCGATTGAATACTCCCTACAGTCAAACCATCAATCGTCTCGCCGTCGACCGTAAGTACTTCGAAGTTATAGTTGGGGTCAAGAGCCTGCAGCGGAGACGAAAAGAGAGCTAGAAACATCCCCAATGCCATGACTGATCCGAGGATGCGTAGCATATCCCCTCCACTGTGGCGGGAGGAGTATAGCATGCATTATTCCGGCACCACCAGCAGGCCCCTTCGGGCACGGAGCTGACTTCGTCCGTCCCCGAGACTCCCCCGAAACTCCACCGGCAGTCCCTCCCGTGTAGAATGGCGGGCATCACAACCTGACTGGGGGGCACCGCCATGAGTGGGGCAGCAGACAGTTTGCAGGGGGCAATCTCCGCAGCAGATAGTCAGCTCACAGTGCTCGATGACCGCTTCGATGCGGAGGATCACGCTGTGTTTATGTGGCTGCGCTCCCATGAGCTTCATGGATACGCGCATCACCGTGTGGTGATTGGAACCGAAGTGCTTTCACGGGACTGGAACGCTAGAAAGAGGAAATTTTTTCACAAGCATAATGCCGAAGCATACTTGCGCCATTTCGTGAAGAACCATAGTGCGATGTTCTCGCTCCGGAAGCTTACCGGATCCCTGAGCACAACTTCGTTTCGGCAGTTGTCGGACAAGGATGTGCTTGCAGTTGTAGCCGCGAGCCTGGTTATCGGGCGAGCCTGGGTTATTGAGTTGCCCAGACGGGATCTGAAGAGTCGCTTTGTTTCCAAGACATCCCCGAATGTGTTTGCGCCACTCAACCCGCGTTTCGGCACCAAGGTGGACTTTGCCTTCATCGCGTCGCTTGAGGGGGATCAGTGGCTGCGTGGCTATGTGCCGATGAAAAGTAACATGGTAATTGGCAAGAGCGGGATGACCGTTGCATCGGGATTCGACCTGGGTCAGTGGTCATTTGCGGAATTGCAACAGTTTGGATTTCCTCTGGCGCTCATGAATAAAATTGGGCCCTTCGCATCGCCCCACCGTTTCAAGGGTTTGGGTAAGGCGCAGGTTGCTGCAAAAGTGGGAACGCTCGGCCCTGTGCCGGAGTTGACCAAAGATGAAGCTGACCTATGCGATGGAGCGGTATTCGGCAGGATTCTGGGCGATTCCATCAATGCCTGGAACAGTGACTTAGATCCTGGAGTCCCCAACTTCACCAAACTTCCGGCGGGATGGCAAACCGTATGGCTCTCGCGTGTATACCAGGAAGGGCCCAATCCGAAGAACTCCGACGCGATCGCATTCCGTAATGCGGCGACCTCCGGCAAATGGCAAGAAGCTATTGCGAAGCTGCGCGCGTACAAAGACTACAAGGAGCGAACAAAGCAAGAGGCGGGCCTGCTTGCGAAGGAGTTGCCTGCGCCCGTTGAAGCGGTTCCGGGCTAGCCAACATGAGACTATTGTTGAATGCAGTTGCTGCATGCTGTCTACTTCTGGGAGCAGTAACCGCCGCTGCTCTGGATTGCAAACAGGCTGCCACGCCGATTGAAGAGACCATCTGTCGCCAAGCAGACCTTCTGCAGATGGATGTCGATATGAATCGACTCTATGGTGGCTTGCGCTCGCAGTTGACTGCGAAGGCAAGGACTGAGTTGCTGACGCAGCAGCGGACCTGGCTTGCCGAGCGCGACCGCGCCTGCGCGAATGGCGAGATCGAATGCCTTCGGAAGCAGTACAGGAGCCGGTTGGATCAGTTGGAAGCATTGAACGCAACTGCTGAAGCCGGCGATCAGAAGCTGGACGATGTCACCCCGGTGATCGTGAAGGGCAAGTGGAAAGCGACTGCGATTCAAGACCCCGCAAGTGAGGGGCCCACGGATGAACACGCTCTGAGAGAGTCGCTGGCGAGGGCGAATCTGCCCAA
>Ga0302324_100024226_pt1 | contig 11708 bp, 8 predicted proteins | sample Palsa_T0_1_FD_201949 | JGI IMG/M metagenome (GOLD analysis project Ga0302324, IMG submission 201949) | Peat permafrost microbial communities from Stordalen Mire near Abisko, Sweden - Palsa_T0_1 | ecosystem: Environmental > Terrestrial > Soil > Palsa > Peat permafrost | place: Sweden: Abisko... | reverse complement strand
CCAGGCCAACATTGTCAACTGCTTGCGCTGCATGAGTTCCGGTTATGGATTTACCCCGCTTGCCACGAGCCAGGTCGGCACCAACACTCAGTGGTTTTCGAGCATCTACGTATTTCAACCCAACACAAATGGGAGCAGCTACACCACTGCGGAGATCAGTGCGAACACAATCAATGGATCCGTAACCTACACCCCCAATATAACGGCTCCCTTGACTCAGGTTGTATGGTTTACCAACAGCCCCAGTGTGGTGCTCCGCAAGCTTTACTTTTTTAAGTCCAATAATCTGGATGGCTCTGCAAATACTGCGCTGGTGAACGTGGGCATTCAAATGGATGACAACGGATATTCGCTGCAGAATGCCACCAACAACATTGCCAACATATACCGCTTTTTTTCCGTCCAGATGCGATGCGATTAAACACTCAATCAAACAAATCCCGACAACTTTAAATCTGAAAACTCGTTATGAAAATCATATCACTAAAACGCCGGCAGCAGCAGGGCTCGGCACTTCTTACCGTCGTCATCATCGGTCTGGTCATGTGCGTTGCCCTTTTTGCCATGCTCGGCCTCAGCAGTTATTCCATCAAGAATGCCCACGGGCGCGTGGACTGGAACAAGGCATATTATATTGCTGAAAATGCCAGCGTGTGGGCGACGCAAACAACGCTCGACAGCATCGCCAACAACGTGCTGCCGGCCGCGGGCTCAACCACCTATTATTGGACCACCAACGGGACGCTGCCCGTGGCCAAGTTGGTTTCGCCCGCCAACGCCGACCCAGATTTTGTTGGTGCGTGGGTGAGTGTGTCGCAACCGGCCACTATGCCGGCCAATACTTATGTAATCACGTCTTCCGCCCAGGTGAACAGCAAAGTCCGGACCTTGCAGGCCACCATCACCGCGTTTCCGGTCAGCCAGGTGTTCGATTATGAATATTTTCTGAACAACTGGGGCTGGTGGTGGGGGACGCCCATTTTCGGCCAGGGTGGCCAGCGGTCCAACTGGGATTTCGATTTCCAGGGCAACCCGACCCTCAACGGCCTGTTGTATTCCGCCAACCTCGTTGAGGAAAACGAAGTGCCATACGTCATAGGCACGGCCGCACCGTTTATCGGGCTGGCCGGAGGCGATCCCATTGATTATGTCCACGATGGCGCTCCCCGGGTGGTCATGCCAAACCTTTTGAACTTCAGCAACTACATCGCCACCGCCCTGTCGAATACGGCCACAAACGGCATCTGGATCGGCAGCACGCAGGTGGTCGCCGGGGTGGTTAATGGCGGTTCCACAAATGGACAATCGGGGATTTACCTTGTAGGGACCGCACAACACCCGATCAACGTCAAAGGCACCGTGGTGATACCGGGCGATGTTGTCATTCAGGGAGTGGTCACCGGACAGGGCACATTGTATGTAGGGGGCGACCTTTACATAGCCGGCAATCTGACTTATGCCAATAGTCCGAACTTCAGCACTCCGCCGGAAACCATGTCCCCGACAGCCCGTGACGCCTGGGTTGCAAGCAACCAGTCCACCGACTTGATCGCTTATGCCGTCAGGGGGTCTATTTTTGGGGGCGATGTGACGGCCAGCGACTGGATCAATTATGAATACAATTATCCCGGTTCCGGCCTGCAGTTTGTGGGCGACGAATCGCATCTGGGCGCGGACGGAATTGCCGGCACTCCGGACGACAACATTCCGTTCCTTCATGCCGATGGCACATGGAGCACCTGGTATGATGCCGACGGGAACGGCCTGGTCAATGCCAACTACAACTACAGCACGGACATCAACATGACCACCACCCGCGCCGATGCGATTCAAGGATATCCAACGAGTAATGGCAGTCCAGTAGCCTACAACACCGTGGCGACGGACAACATTGGGCAGTTCGACGGCATTTTTTACACGGATCATGCGGCGGCGATTCGCACCGCCGCGAGCACTTCAAACTTCTACGGGTCAATCATTTCTCGAAATGAGCAGATCGTCTTCAATAACGTCTGCAATTTCATCTATGATTCGCGTGTCAACAGCCGCTATCACAACAATCCTAATAGTCTAATCAACCTTGGGTTGCCCTATGGCAAAACGCTGTCGGTGAACAATCTGGTTGAGTTGACGCCAAATTCAACAGGTCTATGATCCGCCCGGCACCCCACCCCACGGCCGTAAGCAGTCTGATCTGTTTATTTGTCATTACGCTGCTGGGCACGGCGATTCCCGCAGTGGCGGGAGTGGGTTTGCCTCCGATGCCGGACGCTTCAGATACCAACGCAATGGAGCTATATCGTATCAATGTGTTTTATCAAGCCCAAAAGAGTGAACAGGAGAGATTGAAAGTGGCACAAGAGCGATATGACAGAATGCTGACCAACCGCGCCAATTTGCTTCAAGCCATTGCGGCGGAATCTGCGGACAGGCACAAGCTGATCGTTTTTCAAGCTGACTCCACGCCGGCCTCTTCCGTTGACAACAAGGAGCCGAATACGTTGATGGGGACCGTTCTGGGAGTCGCGGTTATCGGACTCTGTTTCATGGGTTTTCGATACTACTTAAGCCGGCAAGACCTGAAAGACGGAGCCAGTCAAAAGCCCTGAGAACGATCGCCAATCGCATGCGACAGGCCGCGATTCAACATCCGACCTGGATCGCTTAATCTTAACCCGCACTGTTTGCAACGCTGGAAAATCTTGAAATTAAATGAAGTCAGTTTAAGCCATATCAAGATATTTTCAGGGTCACACCGTAAGTCCCGTTATTTGGTTTGGATTTTCAGAATGTTCACGGAATAAGGGGCAAATGTTCGCATAAAAACATGTCCCAGTCCGTCAATATTTTGAGCAATTGGCACGACGTTTGTCGGTTCAGTGATGGAGTTGCTATCGTCCAGTTTGGCGGATTTGAGCACGACGGATAAGCCGGTGGGGGCAATTTCCTTCACGCCGTCCAAATCAATTTGCGATGTTTGGGGCGTGGAGGTGACATTCACCAGCTTGATGTAGATCGTGCCGCTCTTCGTGTTTTTGGTGACGGAAAAATCAAGCGGAGCAATTTTGTCCGGGGCCAGTCCATCCAGCGAAGTGCGTACAACGACATTACCCCGGTTGGTGTTGAACATGGCCATGGCGTAATAACTCGGGCTACCGAAACTGTTCAAGGCATTGTAACCGACCAAGTCTGGCCTCCATTGCCGTCCGCCCGGATTCACATTCACCAGCATGGGCGCGTAACATTGCATCACGATGAGGTCGGAATTGCGTTCCATTCCCGTCATCCAAGCTGCATCAGCCAGGGCGGCTTTAAGATTTGGCGTCGGTGGCAGATGCCGGGATTTTGCACTCCACGGCATGATGTCTTCGTAAGCCGCCCATTCGCCGACGAAAATTTTTGGACCGTTTCGATCGTATCGCTCGAAACGTGATGGAGCCTCCTGCTCAAAATTTTCAGCCGAACGGTAATAGTGTTCATCCAATACGTCAGGTTTCCGGCTGTGAACACGTTTCTTTTCCGGCTGTTCATTCCCAACGGTTGAGATGCATTGGAGTTGCGGATACTTCGCCTTGATGGCGTCGTAGAACTGGGCGAAACGTCCATCATAGGAGCCCGATTCGTCAAACCAATCCTCGTTGCCGATTTCGACATAATTCAACTTGAACGGCGCCGGATGTCCGTCCGCCGCGCGGCGCGCGCCCCATTTCGTGCTGGTGTCGCCGATGACATATTCAATTTCATTGAGCGCATCCGCGACGTAGGGTTGCAGGTCTGCGCCGGGTTTGACCAGATCGGACTTTGGCGGAAGACTGTAACCGGCATAAACTGCAAGAACCGGTTGCGCCTTCAAATCTTCAGCCCATTCCAAAAATTCCAGCAACCCCATGCCATCGGAAGAACGATACCCCCAGCAACACGTATGGCCGGGGCGATTCGTCAGATCACCAAGCGTCTCCTTCCAGGGAAAGCGCGTCGCGAGGCTCGAACCTTCCAGATAGTTGCCGCCGGGAAAACGCAAGAAACCGGGTTTCATGTCATCAAGCTTTTGCATCAGGTCAATGCGATTGCCATTTGGACGGTGGTGCCACGTTGGCGGGAACAGTGAAACGAGGTTAAACCAAATCGTGCCGGGAGAGTTGATGACCAGCATGAAACGGGCCTTGGTTGTCGGTGTCACGTTGCGCGAAGTAGTCAATGTCACCGAATATTTTTGCCAGTTTTCTGTGAGATGTTTCACTTTGGCTTGGGCAAAAGCCGTCGCGCCATCCTCGCTCTCGATGGCCACCGTGACCGGGCCGTTGAAACCTGCGGCTGCCTTTGCGTAGAACGAAGCGCGATAACGTGTTTTGGGTTTGACGGGAATTCCCCAGTAACCATCATTTGCAATTCCGGCCCGGTTTGTTTCGGAAGCCGAAATCACGTCCAAGCGCAAGCTGATGGGAAGTTCCTTGTTCAAAGCATTGGTATTATCTAGCGCGATGCTGGCAACTCCGCCACCTTCCTGCATCAACAACCAATGCGCAGGATTTGTTGCGTCGTCTTTAAACACGCGGTTCTGGATCAGCTCCGCATAGAGTCCTCCATCGTAAGAATGATTGATTTCCTCTGTCATCATTCCGGAAAATACCGGGCTGACCGTCGCGATGATCTGGTTGGCATGGATGTGCAACACGGGAATCGGAGCCGGCGTTTGCGCAAACGCCGTTAGTCGAAATATGCCAATCGTCGCACAAACAATTAAAGAACAATTTTTCATTTTCGTTTGCTTTTCCACCGGGCGTTTACCCGTGATTAATTTTTTGTCGGCCCGGTGTCTTTCCTGGCCGAGCGTGACTGAAAGATCTGGTCGGCCAGCACGCCGGCCAGGACGACCGCGCCCATGACGGCGAAGTTGAGCGAGCTGGGGATGCCCAGCAGGTTCACGAGATTTTGCAGCACGAGGAGCAATGCGGTGCCGATGAGGATGCCGATGACGGAACCTTCGCCGCCGCGTAAGCTGCATCCACCCAAAACCGCCGCCGCGATGCCATAAAGCTCGTAAAAATTCCCGTGGTTCGACGGCGAAACGGAATTCGTGTAAAACGCGAACAGGATTCCCGAAATACCCGTCAACAAGCCGGCGAGAACGTAAGTGCTGGCAACGATCCAGCGCGTGTTGATGCCGGAGAAACGCGTCGCCTCCTCGTTGCGTCCGACCGCGAAAAGATACCGGCCATAAACCGAGCGGTGCAGCACAATCCACATGACGATCGCAACGACGATCAAAATCACAAACGGCATCGGCAGGCCGAAAAATTTTCCGCTGGCCGCGCTTTGCAGCGTCTTGAAGCCTTCCGCATCGCCGAAGCCTTTCGTTGTATCACGCGCGATGAAGCGCGCGATGCCGCGATATAACAACAACCCGCACAACGTCACGATGAATGGCTGCAGCTTGAACCGGGTGATCAACAGTCCGTGGCCGAGGCCGAGAATCATCGGCACCAACAGCGCAAACAAAGCGGCCAGCGGCCATGGCCAGTGCCATTCCGTCAACGCCATCACCAGCAGCATGCCGTTCAGCGCGATCATCGAGCCGACCGACAAATCAATACCGCCCGTGATGATGACCAGCCCAATGCCGATGCTGAAAATTCCGTAAAGGCCGATGAGGTTGGCGGTGTTTGCCAGGTTGGCCTGCGAGAAAAAGCGCGGGTTCTCAAAGCCGGTGACGGCGCATAAAACAACCAGCAGGGCAAAAATTCCGATTTCCTTTCTCATTTCACAAAATCAGTTTTCAAACGCGGCTTTGGCCGCAGGGATTTTTTTACCCACGGCAAGTTGCATGACATTTTCTTCCTTGCAGTCGGCGCGTTCCAGCACGCCGGAGATTTCGCCCTCATGCATCACGGCGATGCGGTCGCTGACGTTCAAAATCTCCTCCATGTCGCTGCTGATCATCAAGATCACCGCGCCGTCGTCGGCGAGTTCACGCATGAGCCGGTAAATCTCGGCCTTCGCGCCGACATCAATGCCGCGCGTCGGCTCGTCCAGAATCATCACCTTCGGCGTCATCGCCAGCCATTTGCCAAGCACGACTTTCTGCTGGTTGCCGCCGCTCAAATTCAAAACTTCCGTCTCAATGCCCGGCGTTTTGATGTTCAATGATTTGACCTGCTCCGCCGCAATTTTGCGTTCGTGCGTGCGGTTGATGAGGCCGAAGCGGGAAAAATGTTCGAGCGATGGCAGGCTGATGTTTTCGCGAACGGTCATTTCGACAACGAGACCTTCCGCTCGTCGGCTTTCCGGAGCGAGATAAATGCCATGGTCAATCGCGTCGCGCGGCTTGCCGATGGAAAGTTTTTTGCCATCGAGAAAAATGTCCTTCTCTGGCGAATCTTCGAGGCCGGAAATCGCCTTCGCCATTTCCGAGCGCCCGGCACCGACAAGCCCGGCAAAACCGAATATCTCGCCGCGCGAAGCATCGAACGAGACTTTTTTTCCGGGATGTAACGACGAGGAAGCGTTGCGTACTTTGAAAAAGCCGGGCGCCCTGTTCCCTTTCGGCTCGACGTAAATACTTTTAATTTCGCGCCCGACCATCAGGTTCACCAGCTTATCATGCGAAGCTTCCTCGTGCGTCAATTCGCCGGCATTTTTGCCGTCGCGCAACACGACCACGCGGTCGGCACAAGTGTCAATCTCACCCAGACGATGCGAGATATACGCGATGCTCACGCACTGCTCGCTCAATTCACAGACGAGTTCGAGCAGCCGTTTTGTCTCCGTGAGCGTGAGACTGGAAGTGGGCTCGTCCATGATGATGAGCTGCGCGTTGAGCGAGAGCGCCTTCGCGATTTCCACCATCTGCTGCTTCGCGATGGACAAATTATCGAGTCGCGTGCGCGTGGAAACTTCGAGGCCGAGCCGCTGGATGAATGGCAGCGTGTCGGTGTGGATTTTTTTTGAGTCAATCAGGCCGAGCGCGTTTTTTGGCTCGCGTCCGAGGAAGACATTTGCCGCAACGTCGAGGTTGCCGAGGATGTTCAACTCCTGATGGATGAACGCGATGCCATGTTTCATCGAGTCGGTGACGCCACTGATTTTCACCGGCCTGCCGTCAATAAGAATTTCCCCGGCCTCGGGCTGGTGTACGCCGCCGAGGATTTTCATCAAGGTGGATTTGCCAGCGCCGTTCTCGCCGCAGATGGCGACGACCTCGCCACGCCCGATCTGCAGGCTGACGTTGTCGAGGGCGATCACGCCGGGAAATCTTTTGGAAATCCCCCGCATTTCGAGCAGCGGAGCAGAACTCATTTATTTGCCGAGAATTTTCTTCAGGTTGTCCGAGAACGCGCCGACGGTGTCCTTCTTGAGCGCCTGGGTGGGGACAAACATTTTGCCGCCTGCGAGTTGCGTCTTGTCGCCGTGAATGTATTTGTCCATGCGCGTGATGGCCTGCTTGCCGAATTCATACGGCTGCTGGACGACCGTGCCGTAAATGTCGCCGCTCGCGACGCCCGCGAGCGTGTCCGCATCCTCGTCAAAGCAGACAATTTTCACCGCGCCGGTCTTGCCCGCACCACGGACGGCGTTCAGGATCGCCGGGCCGTTGTAGCTGTACAGGCCTACGAGCGCGTTGAGGTCGGGATTTTTCACGAGCGCGTCCTCGGCATTTTTCTGCGCGCGAACGTGGTCGGCGTCGTCGGTGCGGATGTCCACAATTTCAATTTTGGAACCTTCCAAAGCTTTGTTAATTCCGGCGACGCGATCCTTCGCGTTCTGCGCATCGAGGAAGCCGACGAACAGCATGATCTTGCCGCCGTCCGGCAAAACTTCCTTGATCAACTGGCCGGCCTGTTCGCCCGCCGCCTCGTTGTCCGTGCCGATGTAGCAGACGCGCTTGCTATCCGCCGCGTCGCTGTCGCAGCAGATCAACAGCGTCTGCGCGGCGATGTTGTTGAGAAAATCAATCTGGTTCTTCGGGTCGATCGGGCTGACCGCGATGCCGTCCACGCCCGCCGCGACCAGGTCGTTCAGGATTTGCTGCTGCTCGGCCGCGCTGCCAGTCGCCGGAATGCGAAAATCCACCTCCACATCACCAAGTTCTTTCGCCGCGTCATCGCAGCCCGAACGCGCGATGGTCCAGAAATTCGCCGCGTTGTTGGCGACGAACGCAAGCTTCAGTTTTTTGGCGGGCGGATTGGCAGCCGGGGCATTGTCAGCTTTTTTGCCGCAGCCGGAGGCGAGCGCCGCAAGGCACAAAACCACAAGGAGAAGTCGATTTTTTTTCATGTTTTGATCTGGTTGATTGGCTCTAGAATTTTTTAACGGTGATGATTATTGCGTGGAAAATTTATAAATGATGGTGTTCCGGTAAGTCTCGCCCGGCTTCAATTCGACCGAGGGAAAGTTCGGGTGGTTGGGCGAGTCAGGAAAATGCTGCGGCTCCATGCAAAAGGCGCCGCGATACTCGTAAACCTTGCCGCCTTTGCCATTGATCGTGCCGTCCAGGAAGTTGCCGGTGTAGAATTGCAGGCCGGGTTCGGTCGTGTAAACTTCCATCACGCGTCCGCTGACCGGCTCTGAAACGCGCGCGGCCAGAACCTCATCGCCAGGCGTCTTGTTGAGCACCCAGTTGTGGTCGTAGCCGGGGCCGTATTGCAACACGGGGTCGGGATCGTTGATGCGCTCGCCGATGGCCGTCGGAGTGCGGAAATCAAACGGCGTGCCCGACACGTCGGCAAACTTGCCGGTTGGAATCAAACCACTGTCCACGGGCGTGATTTGGTCCGCGTTGATGAAGACCACGTGATCCAAAATGTTGCTGTTGCCTTGCCCGGCCAGGTTGAAATAAGAATGGTGCGTCAGATTGACAACCGTGTCCTTGTCGGTCGTTGCGGTGAACTGCAACAGGAGTTCGTTTTTCTCCGTCACGACATAAACCGCCGTCACCTTGAGGTTGCCCGGATAGCCTTCCTCGCCATCTTTACTCAAATAGGTCAGCTCCAGTCCGGGGCCGTAAAAGGTATCCACGGTCCTGGCGATCCAGACCACCTTGTCGAAACCTTTCAAGCCGCCATGCAGATGGTTCGGGCCGTTGTTGGTCGCCAGCGTGTAGGTCCGGCCGTCGAGTGTGAACCGCCCATTCGCGATGCGATTGCCATAACGTCCGATGAGCGCGCCAAAATAAGGGCTGTTTGTGAGATAACCCGGAAGTTTGTCGTAGCCCAGCACCACGTCGGCGAACCTGCCGTTTTTGTCCGGCACTTTGAGCGACGTGACAATCCCACCGTAAGTCATGATGGTCGCCTCCATCCCGTAGCTATTCCGCAAGGTGTAAATGTCAATCGGCGTGCCGTCCGCCAGCTTGCCAAAAGGCGCTTCATGAACGATTCCTGTTTTGGGCATGGAGGCGCAGCCTACAAGACCCGCCGCGACCAGTCCAGCCACCGCTAACGAAACATACTGCGCGATTTTTTTCATGGTTGATTTCCGGTTGATTTATTTCTGCCCGTAATAGGCCTTCGGCCCGTGTTTGCGGAAAAAATGTTTGTCGCGCAAGGCCGGCGGCATCGGCTGCAGTTTCGGATTGATCTTCAGGGTTTCGCTTGCGAGTTGCGCGATGAATTCCAGAACGCCCGCGTTGTGAACCGCATCGTGAACATCCTTGCCCCAGGTGAACGGCCCGTGGCTCGCCACGAGAACAGCGGGATGGTGCAGCGGGTCAAATTTTAGTTTCTTGAACGTCTCCACGATGACCCGGCCGGTGTTCGCCTCGTAATCGGTTTTGATTTCGTCCGGCTTGAGCAACCGCGTACAAGGCACGTCACCATGCCAGTAATCCGCCTGCGTCGTGCCGTAACCACGCAAAGTATTTTTTGCCTGCGCCCAGGCCGTTGCGAACAAACTGTGCGTGTGGACCACGCCGCCGATCTTCGGGAACGCGCGATACAACACCAGATGCGTGTCCGTGTCCGAACTCGGCTTCAAATTTCCCTCCACCACTTTGCCATCCGCGAGCGACACCACGACCATCTGCTGCGGTTTCATGCCGTCGTAAGCCACGCCGCTCGGCTTGATGACCACCAGCCCGCGCTCGCGGTCAATGCCGCTGGCGTTGCCCCAGGTCTGGATGACCAGACCTTTGCGAACCAAATCCAAATTGGCCCGGCAGACTTCAGTTTTAAGTTTTTCGAGCATGAAAATGATTATTTACGAACGCGGCTGCGGATTTCAATGAGCTTCTTCATTACGCCATAAAGATTACCGTTGCCTTCTTTCGTACCAAAGGCGTCGTGGAGTTTTTTATAAATTGCATACAGCTCGTGATACGTCGCGTGCGCGTTCGGATTCGGCTTGTAAACTTTTGGTTTCAAGCCCGTCATCGCTTTTTGCGCCGTCGCAAAATCTTTATGTGCGCTCGCCACGACCGCCGCCGCGATGGCCGAACCCAACGCGCAGGTTTGCGCCGAACGTGACACTTTCATCGGTCGGCCCGTCACGTCCGCGTAAATCTGCATCGTCAATACACTTTTCTCCGCGATGCCGCCGCAATTGACAACCGATGAAATTTTTACGCCGTATTCCTCAAAACGGTTGATGATGGTCAGCGCGCCGAACGCCGTCGCCTCGACCAGTGCGCGGTAAATTTCCGCCGGCGTCGTGTAAAGCGTCTGGCCGATCAGCAAGCCGGTCAGTTTTTGGTCGACCAAAATGGTGCGGTTGCCATTATTCCAATCCAGCGCGAGCAGGCCGCTTTCGCCCGGCTTTAACTTCAATGCGGCTTCATCCAAATCACGGTACGACAAAACTTTTTTGCCGCCCGGTTCAATGTAATTCACCAGCCAGTTGAACAAATCGCCCACGGCGGACTGCCCGGCCTCGAGGCCGAAATAGCCGGGCAACACGCTGCCGTCCACGATGCCGCAAAGCCCTGGCACGTCCGCCAATTTTTTTGTGTTTGGCGCAATCGCGATGTCGCAGGTGCTCGTGCCGATGATTTTCACGAGCGTTCCCGGCGCAACTCCCGAACCAACCGCGCCAAGATGTGCATCAAACGCGCCGACGGCCACGGGAATTCCTGCGGTCAAACCAGTTTTCTTCGCCCAGCTTTCGGTCAATCCGCCGACAGCACGATCAATCGAATGAACGCGCGCCGTCAACCGCGAACGCAGTTGCGCGAGCTTCGGGTTGAGCTTGGAAAGAAATTGGTCGTCGGGATAACCCCCCCATTTTGGATTCCACATCGCCTTGTGACCGGCGGCGCAGACACCCGCGGTGAACTTGTCCGGCGCGAGCGTGCCGGTCAGTTCGGCGGGAACGAAATCGGACAATTCAATCCACGAATGCGTCGCGTTGAAAACTTCCGGTGCCGTGCGCAGACATTTCAAAATCTTGCTCCAGAACCATTCGCTCGAATAAGTTCCGCCGCATTTGGCGAGAAATTGCGGCCGCAGTTTTTTCGCAAGCGCGGTGATCTCGGCGGCTTCGTTGACGCCGGTGTGGTCTTTCCATAACCACGCCATCGCCGCCGGATGATTCGCAAATTCTTTCTGGAAGGCCAGCGGCTGGCCGTTCGCATCCACGGGCAATGGCGTGCTGCCCGTCGTATCCACGCCGACGCCGATGACCTGCGCCGGGCTGAAACCTTTGACGGTTTTTTTCGCCAACGTGAGCGCCTGTTTGATCGTGATTTCCGCGCCGGTGACGTAATCCGCCGGATGCTG